>ERZ778018.377-NODE-377-length-71608-cov-10.371361_pt1 | contig 71608 bp, 64 predicted proteins | sample MGYA00375748_ERZ778018 | MGnify/ENA primary metagenome ERZ778018 (study PRJEB29350, sample SAMN05509839) | bioreactor metagenome | biome: bioreactor; material: wastewater | place: South Africa: University of Cape Town | collected 2014-04-22 ... | reverse complement strand
GGCTGCGGCAGAACCGGCCATGACGGGATAGTCCGCCATGAGCGCGCCGGGGGGCAAGGGGGGCAGGACTGGCGGCAGGACGGGCAGCCGCGCGCTGGCGTGGCCCGGATGGCTTGGCTTCGCCCGGCCGACGCCTGCGGTCGGGGCGGGAGCGTTGCTCGGCCAGCTGTTCACGCGCGAGTTGGAGGCGCGCAGCCTGTTCAACTGGCTGCCGGTGGCGATGGGGCTCGGCGTGCTCGGCTTCTTCGCCGCCGACCGCGAGCCGATGCTGCCGGTGGTCCTGGGCGTCTGGTGCGCGGCCTGCGTCCTGACCGTGTGCCTGCGCCGCGTCAACGTATGGTTCCAGCTCTCCCTGGCGATCGCGACCGCCTTGACCGGCTTCGTGTGCGCGGCGCTGCGCACCGAGGCGGTGCGCGCGCCGCTGATCGAGCGCACGGTGGTGACGCGGATGACGGCGCTCGTCGAAAGCGCCGAGGAGGGCGTGACGCGCAACCGCCTGGTGCTGCGGCCGCTGAGCGCCGAGCGACTCAGCGCTGAGGCGCTGCCGGTCAAGGTGCGGGTCAGCCAGCGCGGGCCGTTGAACGTGCAGGCCGGCGATGCCGTTGCGCTGACCGCGCGCCTGCTGCCGCCGCCGCATCCGGTGCTGCCGGGCGGCTATGATTTCGCCCGCGACGCGTTCTTCAAGCGGATCGGCGCGGTCGGCTCCGTCGCCGGCAAGGTCACGGTGACGGCATCGCCCGCCGAACTGCCGCTGTGGTTCGGCATATCGGCTGCGATCGATTGCGCCCGCAACGATCTCACCACGCGCATCGCCATGCTGATTGGCGGGCAGGAGGGCGCGCTGACCGCCGCGATGATCACCGGCAAGCGCGGCCTGATCGAGGAGATGCGCAATGCCGACATGCGGGCGGCCGGCATCTACCATATCGTGTCGATTTCCGGCCTGCACATGGTGCTGGCGGCCGGCATCTTCCTGTGGGTCGTGCGCATGGCCTTCGCGCTTTCGGGGCCGCTGACGGCGCGCTGGCCGACCAAGAAACTCGCCGCCGGCATCGCCATGCTCGGCGCGACGGCCTATTGCATCTTCTCCGGCAGCGAGGTCGCGACCGTGCGCTCGCTGATCATGACCTTGTGCATTCTGGGCGCCGTGCTGTTCGACCGGCCGGCCTTGTCGATGCGCAACCTTGCCATCTCGGCGCTGCTCGTGCTGGCGATCGAGCCCGAGGAACTGCTCGGCCCGAGCTTCCAGATGTCCTTCGCGGCGGTCGCGGCGCTGATCGCCGGCTCGAATCTGCTGCGGCTTGGCGCGGGTGACGGACGCCATCGCGGCATTGCCGGCCGGGTGCTGCGCGGTCTCGTGTTCTGGATGGCGGCTTCCGTCGGCACAACGCTGCTGGCGACGGCCGCGACCTCGCCCTTCGCCGCCTTCCATTTTCACCAGTTCAGCCCCTATGGCATCATTGGCAACGCTGTCGCCATTCCCGTGATGGAAATCCTGGTGATGCCGGCCTCGATCCTCGGCGTGGCGCTGGTGCCGTTCGGGCTCGACGCGCCGATCTGGTGGCTGACCGGCAAGGGCGCGGCGGGGGTGCTGGCGGTCGCGCGCTGGATTGCCGAGATTCCAGGCGCCCGGCTGTCCGTGCCGGGGCTCGACATGCCGGCGATGTTGCTGTTCGCGGGCGGTTTCATGGTTCTCGTGCTGCTCGCCGGCCGCCTGCGCTATCTCGGCCTGCCGCTGCTTGTCGCGGCTGCGGCGATCGCCGCCCGGCCGCAGGTGCCGGACCTGTGGATCGACCGGCGCGGCGATGCCGTGGCGGTCAAGGGCACGGACGGGCAGTTGCAGGTGTTCGGGCCGGGCGTTTCGGCCTTCATGCTGTCGAACTGGCTGCCGGCCGCCGGCGACGAGCGCGCTGCGAGCGATCCGACACTGCGCGGCGCGGCGCGCTGCGACGGGCAGGGCTGTACGGCGCAAATGGCCGATGGGCGCTGGCTCTCGCTGGTGCGCGAGCCGCCGGCCTTCGAGGAGGATTGCCGCCGCGCCGCCGTCATCGTCACGCCATTGGTCGCGCCTTCCTGGTGCCGGCCGGCGCTCGCCTTGATCGATTATCGCTATCTTGCCCAACACGGCGCCACGCTGGCGACGCTGGAGGGCGGCAAGCTTTCGTTCCAGACGAGCCGGGACGAGGGCACGAACCGCCCGTGGTGGCCAGCCTTCAAGTCGTTCCGGCCGCGCAGCCCGGAAAAGGCCGGGCGCACCGTTCAATAACGCCGGATCAGGCTGACAAGCTTGCCCTGGATGCGCACGCGATCCGGGCCGAAGATGCGGGTTTCATAGGCCGGGTTCGCGGCCTCCAGCGCCACAGAAGCGCCGCGCCGGCGCAGGCGCTTGAGGGTGGCTTCCTCATCGTCGATCAGCGCCACGACGATGTCGCCGGTGTCGGCTGTCTCCTGCTTGCGCACGAGGATGGTGTCGCCGTCGAAAATGCCGGCCTCAATCATCGAATCGCCGCGCACTTCCAGCGCGAAATGCTCGCCATGGGAGAGAAATTCCGGTGAGACGCTGATGGTGTGGCTGCGGCTCTGGATGGCGGAGATCGGCGTGCCGGCCGCGATCCGCCCCATGACGGGGATGGCGATCGAGCGGATGACCTCGTCCTCGCCATCGGCGGGCGGGCGCACCTTGCCGAGGCTGCCCTCGATCACACTCGGCGCGAAGCGCTGGCGGCCGGGCTTGGCATCGACGCTGGCCGATTCCGGCATGCGGATCACCTCGAGGGCGCGGGCACGATTGGGCAGGCGGCGAATGAAGCCGCGCTCCTCCAGCGCCAGGATCAGGCGGTGGATGCCGGATTTCGATTTGAGGTCGAGCGCATCCTTCATCTCGTCGAAGGACGGCGGTACGCCGGCCTCTTTCAGCCGCTCGTTGATGAACCGCAACAGTTCGCTTTGCTTGCGTGTGAGCAATTCCGTCTCCGCCCCAATCCGAGTCGCCGCACGACTATAAACAAAACAGGAACATCTTGGCAAGTTCTTGTTGTGTTCGGGGCGGGGAGTTTGCTCGCTGGCTAGCCTTTTTGTTCCGCCTCATCCTGAGCTTGTCGAAGGATGTTCCAGATGGCGCCGGACCCAGCATCCTTCGACAAGCTCAGGATGAGGCGGAGGCAGGGGGTCGTTTACAACCGGATGATGCGGCAGGCATCCCCGGCGCGCGCAGGTGGCGCGTGGGGCTCGCGCACCACCAGCGCATCGGCACGCGCCAGCGTGGCGACCATGCCGCTATCCTGGCGTGAAAACGGCGTGGCGATCAGGGCGTCGCCTTCGGAGGCAAGCGTGGCGCGCAGGTAATCCTGGCGCTCGTCATTCTCGGGCAGATCGCGACCGAGCCTTGCGGTTTCCGGCGCTTCCTCACCGGCGCGCGGGTCGCCAAGCAGCTTGCGGATGAGCGGGCGCAGGAAGAGATGGGCGCAGACGATGGCCGAGACCGGATTGCCCGGCAGGCCAAGGAACAGCAACCGGTCGAGGCGGCCGAACATCAGCGGCTTGCCCGGCCGCATGGCGATTTTCCAGAAATCGAGCGCCAGGCCCTGCGGCTGCAGCACGCGCTGCACGAGATCGTGATCGCCGACCGAAGCGCCGCCGAGCGTGACGAAAATGTCCGCCTGCGCGGCACGCGCCCGCGCCAGGCCCTGTTCGAGCGCGGCGGGCGTGTCACCCGCGATACCGAGGTCGATCGGCGCGGCGCCGGCTTCCGTGGCGATGCCGGCAATGGCGAAATTATTCGAGGTGACGATCTGGTCCGGGCCGAGCGCATCGCCCGGCCAGGCAAGCTCGTCGCCGGTGGCGAGCAGCGCCACGCGCGGGCGGCGGCGTACGGCGAGTTCGGGATGGTTCATCGCCGCGGCAAGCGCGAGGTGGCGCGGCCCGAGGCGCAGGCCCGCTTTCAGCAAGGCATCGCCATGGCGGAAATCATAGCCGGCCTCGCGCACGAAACGGCCGCGCGGCTCGCTCTGGCGGGCAATGACATGAACGCCGTCGCGATCGGCATTCTCCTGGATCAGGATGGTGTCGGCGCCATCTGGGAGCGGCGCGCCGGTGAAGATGCGCACGGCCTCGCCGGCGCCGACGCTGCCCGAAAAGCGGTGGCCGGCGGCGCTCTCGCCGATGACGCGCAAGGTGGCGGGCGCGGGATCGAGATCGGCGGCGCGCACCGCATAGCCATCCATGGCGGAAGCGTCGAATGGCGGCTGGGAGCGCAGCGCCGTTAGATCGCCGGCCAGCGTGCGGTGCAGCGCATCTTCGAGCGGCACGGTCTCGGCGTCGGTCGGCGTCGGCGCGGCGGTGAGGATGCGCTGGAGGGCATCAGCGACCGGCAGCAGGCTCATGGCCGCGCCTCGGCATGGTAGGCGCCGGACTTGCCGCCGGTCTTTTCGAGGAGGCGGACGCCTTCGATGACCATGGCGCGGTCGGCCGCCTTGGCCATGTCGTAGATGGTCAGGCAGGCGACGCTGACGGCGGTGAGCGCCTCCATCTCGACGCCGGTGCGGCCGGCGAGCCTGGCCGTGGCGGTGACGCGCAGGCCGGGCATTGCGTCGTCGAAGGCGATCTCGACCGTGACCTGGCTGAGTTGCAGCGGATGGCACAGCGGGATCAGCTCATGCGTGCGCTTGGCCGCCATAATGCCGGCAATGCGCGCGACGCCGATGACGTCGCCCTTCTTGGCAGCGCCGGCGCGGATCAGGGCCAGCGTTTCGGGGTTCATGCGCACGGCGCCTTCGGCGGTCGCGGAGCGTTCGGTGACGGGTTTCTGCCCGACATCGACCATGCGGGCGGTGCCCTCGGCATCGAGATGACTGAGGCCGACCATCGCCGCCTAGCCTTCCAGCAGCGTGCGCGTCGCGCTAGCGACATCGGCTTGCCGCATCAGCGATTCGCCGACGAGGAAGCTTTTCACGCCGCTTTCGGCCAGCGACTGGCAATCGGCATGGCTGAAGATGCCGCTTTCGCCGATCACCAGATGCGTATCCGGCACCATGGGGGCGAGTGAGCGCGTCACGGCGAGCGAGGTTTCGAAGGTGCGCAGGTTGCGGTTGTTGATGCCGATCAGCGGCGAGGGCAGGTTCAGCGCCCGTTCCATCTCGGGCCTGTCATGCACCTCGACCAGCGCCACCATGGCGAGGCCGTGCGCGGTCTCGATCAATTCGCGCGCCAGCCCGTCATCGACGCTGGCGAGAATCACCAGCACGCAATCGGCGCCCCAGGCGCGTGCCTCGACGACCTGATACGGATCGAACAGGAAGTCCTTGCGCAAGGCGGGCAGGGCGGTGGCGTCGCGCGCGGCGGTGAGGAATTCGGGCGCGCCCTGGAAGGAGGGCGCGTCGGTCAGCACCGACAGGCAGGCGGCGCCGCCCTGCTCATAGGCGCGGGCGAGGGCCGGCGGATCGAAATCGGCGCGGATCAGGCCCTTCGAGGGGCTGGCTTTCTTGATTTCGGCGATCAGGCCGAAACGCCCGGCATCCTGTTTGGCGCGCAAGGCACCGGCGAAATCACGCGGCGGCGTGGCGCGGGCCGCCTCGCGCTCGATCGTGGCGAGCGGCAGGCGCGCCTTCGCGCTCGCGATCTCCTGGCGCTTATAGGCTTCGATACGGGCGAGAATGTCGGTCAAGTCAGAACCTATTTGAGACGGCGACAAGCTGCTCGAGCTTGGCGCGCGCGGCGCCGGAATCAACTGCCTTGGCAGCGCGTTCCGCGCCCTCTCTCAGATCGGACGTCTTGCCGGCGACGACGAGCCCGGCGGCGGCGTTGAGGACGGCAATGTCGCGATAGGCGGTTCTGGCGCCGTCAAGCACAGCGCGCAAGGCGTTGGCGTTGGTGGCGGGGTCGCCGCCCTTCAGCGATTCCGGCGCAGCCAGCGGCAGGCCGGCCTGTTCCGGCGTCACCGTGAACTGGCTGATCTTGCCGCCATCGAGGGCCACGACCTTGCTCGGGCCGGTGGTGGTCAATTCGTCGAGCCCATCGCTGCCATGGATGACCCAGACGCGGTCCGAACCGAGATTGCGCAGGGTTTCGGCGATCGGCAGCAGCCAGCCTTCGGCGAACACGCCGAGCACCTGCCGCTTGACGCTGGCCGGGTTGGCCTGCGGCCCGAGCAGGTTGAAGATGGTGCGCGTGCCCATCTCGATGCGCACGGCCGCGACATGGCGCATCGAGGCGTGGTGCGTCTGCGCGAACATGAAGGCGAGACCGGCTTCGCCGAGGCAGGCTTCGGTCGCGCTGGCATCGAGGCCGATCTTGACGCCGAGGCTGGTCAGCACGTCGGCCGCGCCCGATTGCGAGGAGGCGGCGCGATTGCCGTGCTTGGCGATCGGCACGCCGCAGGCCGCTGCGATGATGGCGGCAAGCGTCGAGACATTCCAGGTGCCGGCCTGATCGCCGCCAGTGCCGACAATGTCGATGGCGCCGGCGGGGGCCTGCACGCGCAGCATGCGCTCGCGCATCGCCTTGACCGCGCCGGTCATCTCGGCGACCGATTCGCCGCGCACGCGCAGCGCCATCAGGAAGGCGCCGGTCTGGGCCGGGGTCGATTCGCCCGAAAGAATGGTGGCGAAGGCGCTTTCAGCCTCGGTTTCCGACAGGCTGGCGCCAGTCGCGACCTTGGCCAGCAACGGTTTGAAGGCGATACTCATGAGGTGCAGAAACTCCCCCGGCGACCGCCGATCAGGCGGCGATACCTTGGCGCGCGTTCCAGTCCCGCGCCAGTTCCAGAAAATTGCGAATGATGGCGCTGCCATGCTCCGAGAGGATGCTCTCGGGGTGGAACTGCACGCCATGCACCGGCTGGTCGCGATGCGACACCGCCATGATCGTGCCCTCATCCGTGCTGGCGGTGACGTGCAATGCGGCCGGGCAGCTCGCCGGGTCGATGACCAGCGAGTGGTAGCGCGTTGCCTCGAAATCGCCGTTGATGCCGCGAAACAGAGTCTCGCCGCTATGGCGGATGCGCGACAGCTTGCCGTGCATCGGGTGGTTGCGCACGATATGGCCGCCATAGACCTGGCCGATCGCCTGGTGGCCGAGGCAGACGCCGAGGATCGGGTGCCGGTGGCCGGCGCGGGCAATCAGGTCGCAGCAAATGCCGGCCTCGGTCGGCGTGCACGGGCCGGGCGAGAGCACGAACGCATCGGGCGGGCGGGCCAACAACGCCTCGACGGTGGTCTGGTCGTTACGCACGACCTCGACCCTGGCGCCGCAGCCGCCGATCAGGTGGACGAGGTTCCAGGTGAAGGAGTCGTAATTGTCGATGAGCGTGACACGCATGGTGCGCATCAATGAAGCGCGATGGCGCGGACGTCAATCAGGAAGGAGGTTGCGGGGTGGGGGGAGGCCTGCACGGTGCCGTTCTCGCGCGGGCGGGAATCAAGTGGCCGAGGCGCTCACGATCCCTGGATTCCCGACCGGCCTGACGGCCGTCGGGAATGACACTGGAGGCTGTTCCTCCGTCCTCATCGTAAAATCCGCGTGAGTTTAACCTTTACGATCGGCCTGCTATGTCTCGGCGCGCGCCCGCGCCGTTGCGGGCGATACGGATTCTGGTCATGACATCAGCCACCATTGCCGGCGACGTTCTCGCCATCGTGCTCGCGGCCGGCGAGGGCACGCGCATGAAATCGGCGCAGCCGAAAGTGCTGCACGAGATCGCGGGATTGCCGATGCTCGGCCATGTCCTGGCGACGCTCGACGAGGCGGGCATCGGCCGCATCGGCGTCGTGGTCGGCCCAGACAGGAGCGATGTCGAAAGCGCGGTCGGCACGCTTGCACCCGCGGCGGAACTGTTCGTGCAGCGCGAGCGCCGTGGCACCGCCCATGCCGTGTTGCAGGCGCGCGCCGCGATCGCGCGCGGCACGGGCGTGCTGCTGGTGCTGTTCGGCGATACGCCGCTCGTGCGGGCCGAGACGGTGCGAAAGCTGGTCGAAACGGCGGGCGAGGGCGTCGCCGTGCTCGGCTTCGAAGCCGCCGACCCGACCGGCTATGGCCGGCTGCTCGTTGACGACGGCGAACTCGTGGCAATTCGCGAACACAAGGATGCGTCCGGCGCCGAACGTGCTGTCACACTGTGCAACGCCGGGCTGATGGCGTTGGCCGGTAATGCTGCGCTGACGATCCTGGATCGCATCGGCGACGATAACTCCCAAAAGGAATTCTATTTGCCGGATGCCGTCGCGGTGGCGCGTGGCATGGGCCTGCCGGCGCGCGTCTCGGTGACGGATGAGGCGGAGGTGCGCGGCGTCAACGATCGCGCGCAACTCGCTGCCGCCGAAGCCATCATGCAGCGCCACCTGCGCCAGCGTGCCATGGTCGCGGGCGTCACCATGCTCGATCCCGACAGCGTGCATCTCTCGCACGACACCCGCCTTGGGCCGGATGTGCTGATCGAGCCGCATGTCTTCATGGCGACGGGTGTCTCGGTCGCGGCCGGCGCCACCATTCGCGCCTTCAGCCATCTGGAAGGTTGCGAGATCGGCGCGGGTTGCACGGTCGGCCCGTTTGCCCGGCTCAGGCCGGGTGCGCGCCTCGCCGAAAAGGCCAAGGTCGGCAATTTCGTCGAGATCAAGAACGCTGCGGTCGATGCCGGCGCCAAGATCAGCCACCTGTCCTATATCGGCGATGCCCATGTCGGCGCGGAGGCGAATATCGGCGCCGGCACGATCACCTGCAATTACGATGGCTTCCGCAAGTTCCATACCGAGATCGGCGCGCATGCCTTCATCGGCTCGAACTCGGCGCTGGTGGCACCGGTGACGATCGGGGCGGGCGCTTTCGTCGGCTCCGGATCGGTGGTGACCGGGGACGTGCCCGCCGATGCGCTGGCGGTGGCGCGTGGCCGCCAGGTGGTCAAGCCGGAATGGGCGATCGGCTTTCGGGCGCGGCCCGAGAATCTTGCCAAGGCTAACCGGGCCAAGGCCAAGCGGGAGTAAGCCGCGGCCCCGCCATACACCATCTCGCGGGAATGCAGTGGCGAAGCGGCACGAACCTTCGTTACAAGGTCGTCATACAATGTCATTTGGGCCGTTCGGCCGATGACAGCTAGAAGGCGCATGTGGTGACGTCATATCCGGCACAATGACGCCTGCAACAGGAGCTGCTCGCAAATGTGTGGAATCGTTGGAATTCTCGGCGCCACGCCCGTCGCGCCGCTTGTGATCGATGCGCTGAAGCGCCTCGAATATCGCGGCTACGACTCCGCCGGCATCGCCACGCTGGAGGAGGGCTGCCTGACGCGGCGCCGCGCCGAAGGCAAGTTGCGCAACCTCGAGGCGCGGCTGAGCGAGGCACCGCTGAAGGGCCTCAGCGGCATTGGCCACACGCGCTGGGCGACGCATGGCAAGCCGACCGAAGGCAACGCGCATCCCCATGCCACCGACCGGCTGGCGGTGGTCCATAACGGCATCATCGAGAATTTTCGCGAGTTGCGCGAAGAACTCGTTGCCGATGGCGCGCATTTCGACTCGGAGACCGACACCGAGGTCGTCGCCCATCTGGTGACGCGCGAAATGCGCCGCAGCAACGATCCGGTGACGGCGGTGGCCGCCGCATTGCCGCGCCTGCATGGCGCCTTCGCGCTCGCTTTCCTGTTCGAGGGCCATGATGACCTGATCATCGGCGCGCGCCGTGGAGCGCCGCTGGCGGTCGGCTATGGCGAGGGCGAGATGTATCTCGGCTCCGATGCGCTCGCGCTCGCGCCCTTCACCGACACCATCGCCTATCTCGAGGAGGGCGACTGGGTGGTGCTGTCGCGTGGCGGCGCCGAATTCCACGACAAGGACGGCGCGATCGTCGCGCGCGAGGCGCACAAGACGCAGGCCGGCGCGTTCCTGGTCGACAAGGGCAATCACCGCCATTTCATGGCCAAGGAAATCCACGAGCAGCCGGAGGTGATCGGCCGGACGCTGTCGCATTATCTCGACATGGCGAACGGCACCGTGCGCCTGCCCGTCGACATGCCGTTCGACTGGACGAAGATCGACCGCATCTCGATTTGCGCCTGCGGCACCGCCTATCTCGCCGGGATCATCGCGAAATACTGGTTCGAGCGGCTGGCGCGCGTATTGGTCGAAGTCGATGTCGCCTCCGAATTCCGCTATCGCGAGGCGCCGCTGCCGAAGGGGCAGCTGGCGATCTTCGTGTCGCAATCGGGCGAGACGGCCGACACGCTGGCATCGTTGCGCTACACGCGCCAGATGGGGCAGCACGTGCTTTCGGTCGTCAACGTGCAGAGTTCCACGATTGCGCGCGAAAGCGATGTCGTGACGCCGACGCTGGCCGGTCCGGAGATCGGCGTCGCCTCGACCAAGGCGTTCACCTGCCAGCTCGCCGTGCTGGCGGTGCTGGCGATCGCGGCGGCCCGCGCCCGCGGCCATATCGACGAGGCGCGCGAGAAGGAATTGGTGCGCGAGCTGGTATCGATGCCCGGCCTCGTCGCCGAATCGCTCAAGCTGGAACCGGGAATCGAGAGCCTCGCGTATGAGTTGCGCAAGGCGAGCGACGTGCTTTATCTTGGGCGCGGCACCAGCTATCCGATGGCGCTCGAAGGCGCGCTCAAACTCAAGGAAATCTCCTATATCCACGCCGAGGGCTACGCCGCGGGCGAGCTCAAGCACGGCCCGATCGCGCTGATCGACGAGGAAATGCCGGTGATCGTGCTGGCGCCGGCCGATGCCTGGTTCGAAAAGACGGTGTCCAACGTGCAGGAGGTTGCGGCGCGCGGCGGGCGCATCGTGCTCATCGGGCCGGAGGGCGCGGCCGGGCGGGCCGGCGTCGAGGCGCTGGCCGAGGTCGCCATGCCGGCCATGCCCGAAACCTTCGCGCCGATCGCCTATGCGGTGCCGGTGCAGCTCATCGCCTATCACACGGCATTGAGCATGGGTAAGGATGTCGACCAGCCGCGCAACCTCGCCAAATCGGTCACGGTCGAGTAGGGCCGCAATTCGGGTTCGGCCTGGGGCGCGCATCGGTTATGATGGTTGCGCGCCGCTTTTGGCGCGCTCGTGACCGGACCGAGGATGATCGAACCAAGTTTGCCGCCCCTGACCATTCCGCCGTCGCATCCCAAGCCGGCGCGGACGCGGTTGCGCAACTATTTCCTGACCGGCCTCGTCGTCGCCGGCCCGCTCGCCATCACGGGCTGGCTGACCTGGTGGTTCATCACGCTGGTCGATGGCTGGGTCAAGCCATGGGTGCCCGCGGTGTACTGGCCGGATAACTACCTGCCGTTCCAGCTACCGGGCTTCGGCCTGATCATCGCGTTTTTCGGCCTGACGCTGCTCGGCTTCCTCACCGCCAATCTCGTTGGCCGCTCGCTGCTCGATCTCGGCGAGAGCATCCTGTCGCGCATGCCGGTGGTGCGCAGCATCTATCGTGGCGTGAAGCAGATTTTCGAGACGATCTTCTCGCAATCCGGCACGGCGTTCCGCAAGGTCGGGCTGGTGCAGTTTCCCTCGCAGGGCCAGTGGTCGATCGTGTTCATCTCCGCGCCGCCGCTCGGCGAGATCGCGGCCGCGCTGCCGGAAAAGGACGATTACATCAGCGTCTTCCTGCCATGTACGCCGAACCCGACGACCGGCTTCTATTTCTACGTGCCGCGCAAGGACGTGATCGAACTGGCGATCTCGGTCGATGACGGCGCCAAGCTGGTCATGTCCGCCGGCCTGATCCAGCCCGAGCAATTGCAGAAACTGCGCCTGGACGGCGACAAGGACAAGCGCGACGCCGCGTGAAGGGTGGGTCCCGGCTCAAGGCCGGGACAAGGGCGCGCGAGACCCGCACCGTCTTGTGCCGGGCTTGACCCGGCACCCAGCACCGCCTGAGGCCTCACCCCGCCCGCAATAACCGCACGGCGGCATCGCGCTCGAACAGGTAGAGCAGCACGCGCAGGGCCTGGCCGCGCTCCGTGGCAAGCTCGGCATCCTGGCGCAGGATCAGTTCGGCATCGGCGCGCGCGGTCTGGAGCAGGGCGGCATGGATGTCGAGCCGGGCGATGCGGAAGCCCGGCATGCCGGACTGGCGCGTGCCGAGCACTTCGCCTTCGCCGCGCAGTTTCAGGTCTTCCTCGGCGATGCGAAAACCGTCTTCCGTCTCGCGCATGATCTTCAGCCGTGCCTCGGCGATCTGGCCGGGCGGTGCCTTGTAGAGCAGGATGCACGAGGAGCGCGCGCTGCCGCGCCCGACGCGGCCGCGCAACTGGTGGAGCTGGGCGAGGCCGAAACGCTCGGCATGTTCGATCACCATCACGGTGGCATCCGGCACATCGACGCCGACCTCGATGACGGTGGTCGCGACCAGGATACGCGTCGCGCCGGACACGAAATCGGCCACCGCCGCATCCTTGTCCGGCCCCGTCATCTGGCCATGCACGAGCCCGACCCGGCCGGGAAAGCGCGCGCGCAGAACCTCGAAACGCTCGGTGGCGGCGGCGAGGTCGCTCTGGTCGGATTCTGCCACCAGGGGACACACCCAATAGACCTTGGCGCCCGCCGCGATGGCGCGGCCGATCGCTTCGACCGTCTCGTCGAGCCGGTCGAGCGCCACGAGCCGGGTATCGATCGGCTGGCGGCCGGCCGGCTTCTCGCGCAGCGAGGACGCATCCATGTCGCCGAAGAAGGTCAGTACCAGCGTGCGTGGGATCGGCGTCGCCGTCATCACCAGCAGGTCGACGGCCGCACCCTTGCTGCTCAGCGCCAGGCGCTGGTGCACGCCGAAACGGTGCTGCTCGTCGACCACGGCAAGCGCGAGATCGTGGAACTGCACCGCATCCTGGAACAGGGCATGCGTGCCGACGACCAGTTGAATGGTGCCGTCGGCCAGGCCGGCGAGCGACGCTGCGCGCTGGCTGGCGCGGTCACGCCCGGTCAGGAGCGCCACGGTGATGCCGGCGGCCTCGGCCAGCGGCGCGATGCGCTCGAAATGCTGGCGCGCGAGGATCTCGGTCGGCGCCATCAGCGCCGCCTGCCTGCCGGCTTCGATTGCCGTCGCCATGGCGAGCAGGCCGACAATGGTCTTGCCGGAGCCGACATCGCCTTGCAGCAGGCGCAGCATGCGATCTTCGCCCGCCATGTCGGCGAGGATTTCATCCAGCGCCTGGCGCTGGCCGCCGGTGAGGCTGAAGGGCAGGGCGGCGACGATGCGCTCCCTGAGCCGGCCGTCGCCTTTGGTCGACCGGCCGCGCGCGGCGCGCGCCTGCGCCCGGATCATCACCAGCGAAAGCTGGCTCGCCAGCAACTCGTCATAGGCGAGCCGCGCCAGCGCCGGGTTTTCGGGCGCGAGCGCTTCCGGGCTGTCGGGCGCGTGCAGGAGATGCAACGCCTCGGCGAAGCCCGGCCAGTGCTGCTGTGCCAGCAGGGTTGGGTCAAGCCATTCCGGCATTGCCGGTAGCCGCTCGAGGGCTGCGAGCGCCGCCTTGTGCAGCAGGCGCGGTGACAGGCCTTCGGTCAGGCCGTAGATCGGCTCGACGGCGGGGAGCGTTTCAAGCTGGCGCTCGTCGAGGATGCGGGCCGGGTGCACCATCTGGCGCTGGCCGTCGAACAGCGCGATCTCGCCGGAGACCCAGCGCCGCTCGCCGAGCGGCAGCAGCTTTTCCACCTGGCCGGGGCGCGGATTGAAGAATACCAGCGTCAGGTCACCGGTGTCGTCGCCGGTCAGCACCCTGAACGGCACGCGCCGGCCCGCCGGCGGCTTGCGGTAGGATTCGACGACGATCTCGACCGTCACCGTCTCGCCGATAAGCGCGTCGGCGAGCTTGGCGCGCAGTCGCCGGTCGATGCCGCCATTGGGCAGGTGAAACAGCAGATCGACCAGCCGTGCCGGCCGCTCCGGCTCGCCGAGCAGGCGGTCGAACAGCACCGCCAGCCGCGGCCCGACGCCGGGCAGCCTGGTGACGGGCGCGAAAAGCGGATCAAGCAGCGAAGGGCGCAACGCGTCGGACCCTCATCCGCCTGCCGGCACCTTCTCCCGCGTGCGGGAGAAGGACGTGTTTGTCTTCTGCAATTCCATTCCTCAACGTGACAGCATGGGCCTTGAGGCTATATACGCGGCCTTTCACCAACACGCACGGGGCCAAAGCCGCCATGTCCGGTCTGTCACGTACCAGCGCCGATCTCGATCCCCGCCGCAAGCGCCTGCTGTATCAGGCCTGGCATCGTGGCATCCGCGAGATGGACCTGATCGCCGGCCGCTTCGCCGAGGCGCATATCGCCGACATGAGCGATGCGGAACTCGACCAGTTCGAGCATCTGATTGAAGCGCCGGACCATGACGTGTTCTCGTGGATCACCGGCGCGGTGCCGGTGCCCGCCAATTACGACACCGGCGTTTTCCGGGCCGTGAAAGCCTTCCACACCCACGAGACGCCGATCCATTCATGACCGAATTTCGCAAGGTTCTGGACGCGGCGACGCCGGTGACCATTGGTGGCGTGCCCGACGGCGCCGAAGCCTTCGTGCTGGCCGATATCGCCGGCGCGGCCTTTGCCGCCGGCGCCGACCTGCCGGCGCTCGCCGTCTATGTCGCGCGCGACGGGCAGCGCCAGCAACTGATCGAGCAGGCGCTCGATTTCGCCGCGCCCGAGATCGAGGTCCTCAGCCTGCCGGCCTGGGATTGCCAGCCCTACGACCGCACCTCGCCCAATGCCGTGGTGATCGCGCGCCGCATGGCGACGCTGTCGCGGCTGGTGCGCTCGCGCGGTGGCGAGCGGCCGCGCGTCGTCGTCACCACGGTCAACGCCATCCTGCAACGCGTGCCGCCGGTCGCCTGGATCAAGCGCGAGAGCCTGTCCTTCGCGCCCGGCAACGCGCTCGACATGAACGAGATCGCGCGCTGGCTCGACATTAACGGCTTCCAGCGCACCGGTACAGTGCGCGATGCCGGAGAATATGCCGTGCGCGGCGGTATCCTCGATCTGTTCCCGCCCGGCATGGACAACCCGATCCGGCTCGATTTCTTCGGTGACACGCTGGAATCGCTGCGCAGCTTCAACCCCGAGACGCAGCGCACCATTGGCCAGTTGCACGCGCTCGAACTGCTGCCGATGGCCGAGTTCCAGATGACCACCGAGGCGATCAAGCGCTTCCGCACCGGCTACACCGCGACTTTCGGCGCGCCCGGCCGCGACGACGCGCTGTTCGAGGCGATCAGCGAGGGCCGGCGCTTTCCCGGCATGGAACACTGGCTGCCGCTGTTCCACGGCGGCCTCGATTCGCTGCTCGATTTCACGCCGGGTGCGCGCATCGTGCTCGATCCGCTGGCCGGGCAGGCGGCCGAGGAGCGCCTGACGCAAATCGCGGATTATTACGACGCCCGCAAGGCCGCGCTGGAGAACAAGGCGGCCGGCGTGCCGTACAAGCCGCTGCCATGCAAGGAGCTGTATCTGTCGCCGGCCGAATGGCAGGCCGCGAATGGGGCCGCGGGCAGCGTACATCTCAGCGGCTTCATCGCGCCGGAGGTTTCGGGCCGCACCGTCATCCATGTCGAGGGCCGCAAGGGGCACAGCTTCGCCGCCGAGCGCGCGGTCGAGGGCGCGAGCGTGTTCGAGGCGGTGGTCGCCCATGTGCGCGCGCAGCAAAAGGCCGGCCGCAAGGTCGTGCTGGCAAGCTGGACGGCCGGCTCGCGCGAACGGCTTGCCGGCGTGCTCGCCGATCACGGCCTGACGCAGGCCAAGCCGATCCGGGCGCGCCGCGAGGTGGCGGCACTTGCCGGCAATGAGGTCGGGCTGGCGGTGTTCGGGCTCGAAAGCGGCTTCGATCTTGACGATCTCACGGTGATTTCCGAGCAGGATATCCTCGGCGAGCGCCTGTCGCGGCCGAAGCGCGCCCAGAAGCGCGGCAAGGATTTCCTCACCGAGGTCTCGAGCCTGTCGGCCGGCGATCTCGTGGTGCATGTCGAGCACGGCATTGCCCGTTTCGTTGGCCTCAAGACCATCGAGGCTGCTGGCGCGCCGCATGACTGCCTGGAACTGCATTATGCCGGCGGCGACCGGCTGTTCCTGCCTGTCGAGAACATCGAACTGCTCACGCGCTACGGCTCCGAGGATGCCGAAGCCGCCCTCGACAAGCTCGGCGGCGGCGGCTGGCAGGCGCGCAAGGCCCGCCTGAAGAAGCGCATCCGCGAGATGGCGCGCGGCCTGATCAAGATCGCCGCTGCCCGGCTGATGCGCGAGGCGCCGCGCCTCGACGTGCCGGACGGGCTCTATGACGAGTTCGCGGCGCGCTTCCCCTATGACGAGACCGAAGACCAGCAGGGCACCATCGATTCGGTGCTCGACGATCTCGGCTCGGGCCGGCCGATGGACCGGCTCGTGTGCGGCGATGTCGGCTTCGGCAAGACGGAAGTGGCGTTGCGCGCGGCATTTGTCGCCGCCATGGCCGGCAAGCAGGTCGCGGTGGTGGTGCCGACGACGCTGCTGGCGCGCCAGCATTACGCAACCTTCGCCGAGCGCTTCAAGGGCCTGCCGCTCAAGGTGGCGCAGGCTTCGCGCATGGTGTCATCCGCCGATCTCAAGCTCGCCAAGGCGGGGCTCGCCGACGGCTCGGTCGATATCTGCGTCGGCACGCATGCGCTGCTCGGGAAAAGCATCCATTTCAAGGATCTCGGCCTGCTGATCGTCGATGAGGAGCAGCATTTCGGCGTCGGCCACAAGGAGCGCCTCAAGGAGTTGCGCGCCGAGGTGCATGTGCTGACGCTGTCCGCCACGCCGATCCCGCGCACGCTGCAACTGGCGCTGACGGGGGTGCGCGAACTGTCGTTGATCGCCACGCCGCCGGTCGATCGGCTGGCCGTGCGCACCTTCATCACGCCGTTCGATGCGCTCACCATCCGCGAGGCGCTGCTGCGCGAACGCTATCGCGGCGGCCAGTCGTTCTATGTCTGCCCGCGCATTGACGACCTCGCCGAGGTCAAGGCGTTCCTCGACCATGACGTGCCGGAGGTGAAGGTCGGCATCGGCCACGGCCAGATGGCGGCGGGCGAACTCGAAGACATCATGGTCAAGTTCTACGACGGCCAGTTCGACGTGCTGCTCTCGACCACCATCGTTGAAAGCGGGCTCGACATTCCGCGCGCGAACACGCTGATCGTGCATCGGGCCGACATGTTTGGCCTGTCGCAGCTCTACCAGTTGCGCGGTCGCGTCGGCCGCTCGAAGACGCGCGCCTATGCGCTGTTCACCACGCCGGTCAGCCGCAAGCTCACCGTGCAGGCCGAACGCCGGCTCAAGGTGCTGCAATCGCTCGATACGCTCGGCGCCGGCTTCCAGCTTGCCAGCCACGATCTCGACATTCGCGGCGCCGGCAACCTGCTTGGCGACGAGCAGTCCGGCCATATCAAGGAAGTCGGCTACGAACTCTATCAGCAGATGCTGGAAGAGGCGGTGGCCAACCTCAAGGCCGGCATCGAGGAGGATGAGCGTGACGCGTGGTCGCCGACCATCGCCATCGGCACGCCGGTGACCATCCCGGAAAGCTATATCGCCGATCTCGACCTGCGCATGGGCTTGTACCGGCGCCTGGCGCAACTCGAGACCGACGGCGAGATCGACGCGTTCGGTGCCGAACTGACCGATCGTTTCGGGTCGATCCCGCCCGAGGTCGAGCAGTTGCTCAAGGTCGTCACCATCAAGGCCCTGTGCCGGCGCGCCAATATCGAGAAGGTCGAGGCCGGGCCGAAGGGCATCATCGTCTCGTTCCGTGACAACGAATTCGCCAACCCGAACGGGCTGGTGCAATACGTGGCGCGCCAGGGCGTGGCCGCCAAGGTGCGCCCCGACATGCGCGTGGTGTTCATTGGCGATTTCGAGCAAACGGCGGCGCGCCTCGAGGGCACGCGCCAGTTGCTGCGCGACATTGCCGGCATCGCCGAGCGCAAGAAAGTGGCGTGAGAGCCTGACCGGAAATTCCGTTCCCTTTATACTCAACCTCATCCTGAGCTTGTCGAAGGATGTTCCAGTGCTCTCTGAAACATCCTTCGACAAGCTCAGGATGAGGGTTGAAGAGAAAAACAATCCTCAGTCGATCTTCTCGTCAGGCTCTGAGGAACTGGCGTCAGCGCCCGCCGCCGACCCTCACGATGGCGCCGGTGGTGTAGGCCGAGGCGTCCGAGAGCAGGAACAGGATCGTGCGGGCGACCTCGTCGGGCGTGCCGGCGCGCTGCATCGGGATCGCGGGCAGCGTGCGGGCGAGGCGGCCGGCATCGTGCGAACTCTTGGCGTGAATTTCCGTGTCGATCATGCCCGGCTGCACGCCGTTGACGCGGATGCCGTCCGGCGCAAGCTCGATCGCGAGGCCCGCGGTCAGCGAATCGATGGCGCCTTTCGAGGCGGCGTACCAGACGAACAGGTTGGGCGCGCCGAGCGTCACGGCGGCGGACGAGACGTTGACGATGGCGCCGCCCTTGCCGCCATGGCGCTTCGCCATGCGCTTGATGGCTTCCTGCGCCACCAGGATCGCCCCGGTGACGTTGAGATCGATGCAGGTGCGGATCACCGCCGGGTCGGCGTCGACGAGTTTTCCGACCGGGCCGGTGATGCCGGCATTGTTGACCAGATGCGTCACCGGGCCGAGATCGCCATCGACCGCCCGGAAAAGCTGGATGACATCAGCCTCGGAGGCCATGTCGCCCTGCACGGCGATGGCGCGGACGCCGGCGCCCTGGCAATCCTGCACGACCTGCGCGGCGGCGTTGGCATCGCTCTGGTAGTTGACGGCGACGTCATAGCCCTCGGTCGCGGCGCGCCGGCACACGGCGGCACCGATGCCACGGCTGCCGCCGGTGACGACGAGGATGGGTCTGGATGCTGGCATGCTGGTCTCCTTGGGGCGCCTCTTGCGCCTGCGGCGGCGGCTTTGGTGAATTTCACTTGGTGCGGGCGGCGGGGGTCGAACCCGCACAGCCTTGCGGCCGAGGGATTTTAAGTCCCTTGCGTCTACCGGTTTCGCCACGCCCGCACGGGGCTTAGCGTTAGCGACGCACTCGCGCCGCTGCAAGGGAACACTGTGCTCCTGCCTGTCGTTGCTTCAGGGAACACAGGAGGATGCGCCATGCCACGCGGCGACAAATCAAGCTATACCGACAAGCAGAAGCGCAAGGCCGAGCATATCGAGGACAGCTACGAGAAGCGTGGCGTCCCGGAAGACGAGGCCGAGCGTCGGGCCTGGGCGACCGTCAACAAGGATGATGGCGGCGGCAAGCTGTCCGGCTCCGGCCGTGGCGCGAAAACCGGCCATCCGGCCGCCCATCGCGGCGGCGAGATCGGCGGCAAGGCTGCGGCAGGCCGGTCGGCGGCGGAGCGCTCCGCCTCGGCCAGGAAGGCGGCCGAAACCCGCAAGCGTAACGCTGAGAAGCGCGCGCCCGGCTGATCGAACGCTACCGGCGCAGGCCCTGAACTCGTTCTCGGTGCAGCAGGTAAAGCCCTGAACTGACGACGATGAAGCTGCCGAGCAGCGTCCAGCGGTCCGGCAGGTCGCCGAATACGACGTAGCCGAGCACCGTCACATAGACGATCTGCGTGTAGATGAAGGGCGACAGCGTCGAGGCTGGCGCCTGCCGGTGCGCGAGGATCATCAGCCAGTGCCCGAGCGCGCCGAAGAAGCCGGTCGCGACCATCGCCACCACGCTCAGCCATGTCGGTGGCGGAACCCAGAACAGCGGCAGGAACGGCGTCAGCAATACCGTGCCCGCAACGCCCGAATAGAACATCGTCGTCGCGGGCGGGTCATGGGATGCCATCACACGCGTCATGATGGCATAGAGTGCATTGGTGAAAGCGCCGAGCAGCGAATACAGGATTGCCGGATGGAACGCGGCAAAGCCTGGCCGCGTCACCACCAGCACGCCGGAGAAGCCGACCAGGATGGCGAGCGCCCGGCGTGGGCCGACCCATTCCCCGAGCAGCGGCCCCGACACCAGCGCCACGAAAAGCGGCGTCAGGAACAGCATCGAGAGCACTTCCATCAGCGGCAGGTAGCGTAGCGCCATGAAGTTCAGCAGCGTCGAGCCGAACAGCAGCAGCGAGCGAATCATCTGCAGCAACGGCTTTTTGGTGCGCAGCAGCCCCGGCACCGTCCACGGATTGAGGACGAGGCTGACGAACACCACGCTCAGCGTGTAGCGGACCCAGGTGACCTCCAGCGCCCCGATTTGCGGTGACAGCCACTTGCCGGTGGCATCGAGCATCGAAAAGCACAGCAGCGCGCTGCACATGAGCATGATGCCGCGCAGCGTATCTTGTGGACCGGCGCCAAAGGCGGGCCGGGTGCCGGGCGGGGACATTGACGAAAATCCAGAAGACTTGGGCAATCAAATAAGCGGAGGCTTCCAGCCATAGAGCCAATCATAGCGCCGGGCCATCCCATTCGGCCCGATGGTGCGCAGCACTGCGTCTCGCGCATGGGAGAACGGTCGGCTAAGATGATAGGTGCGGCCGTTGGCGCGCGCGGCGCGCTGCACGCTGGCGCTTCTCGCGCGGCGCATCGTGTCGTAGCGGGCGAGGGCGGCGGCGAGGCTGGCGGCGCTGGCGAAATCGGCCCGCGCCAGCGCCGCGCCAAGGCAGGCGGCGTCCTCGATCGCAAGGCACGCGCCCTGCGCCAGGAAGGGCAGCACCGGGTGGGCGGCATCGCCGGCCAGCGCGATGCGGCGGCCGGCCATGGCGACGCCCTGGGCATCGAACAGCGACCACACCTGCCAATCCGAGACCTTGCCCAGAAGAAGGCGCAAGGGGCGGGCGGCTGCGGCGATGTCGGGCGCCAGAACCGAGGCCGATCCGGGCCGCGACCAGCCCGGCGTATCGTTCCTGCCGCGCCGGACCAGCACGATGTTCAACTGCGTGCCGGCCGCGACCGGATAATGCACGACATGGGCGCCCGATCCGAGCCAGAGCCCGACATCGGACGCTTGCGGCAGACCGCTCGCCTCGGCCAGCGGCAGCATGGCGCGCCATGCTTCGTAACCGGTGAAGCGCGGGTCCGGCAGCACGCGCGGGTGCAGGATGCGGCGCGTGACCGACCACAGCCCATCCGCGCCGACCAGCAGGTCGAAAGCTTCGCTGATGCGCTTGCCGTCATCGCCCTCGGTCGTGACGGTAAAGATGTCCTCGACCATGCCGGCATCGCGCACGGTCTCGCCATTGCGCAGCGTGATTCCCGGCGCTGATTCCGCTGCGGTCAGCAAGACGCCATGCAGGTCGGCCCGCCGCAGCGCCCAGTACGGCGCACCGTGACGGGTGGCCAGATCGGCAAAGGACATCGTCGCGAGTTCAGCCCCGTCGCTCAGGCGCCGGACATTGAGCCGCGCCGGCTGATCGGCGAGCCGCTCCAGCGCCGGGCCAAGGCCGAGTTCGAGCAGGATACGGCTGGCATTGGGGGAAAGCTGGATGCCGGCGCCGGCCTCTTCCACCCGGGCGCGCCGCTCGAACACCGTGACCTGAAGCCCGGCCCGCGCCAGGCAAAGCGCGGCGCTCAGCCCGCCGATGCCGCCGCCGGCAATGGCGACCCGGCCCGGCATAGGACCGGCCTAGGCTGCGTAGACGGCGGAAGCAGGCACCGCTTCGCGCGGGCCAAGCGTGGCGTCGTAACGGTAAAGCGTCGAGCAATACGAGCACACCGCCTCGGTATCGCCGCCCATATCGATGTAGATATGCGGGTGATCAAAGGGCGGCGTGGCACCGACGCACATGAATTCGCGCGCCCCGACCCGGATGACGGGGTCGCCGGCATCGTTCTGGAAATGCGGCATGCCATGCTCGGCCATGATGTCACTCTTCGCGTGGCGGTTGATGTCGGGCGGACCATACTGTTTCGGACGCCGATGCCAAGTAGAAATCGGGGCTGTGCGTCGTTCGGGATGACGCAGGCGCGAAATCGCGCTAAGCGCCTCCCATGCATACCTTTGATCATGACGGCGTCGAAATCGCCTATATCGATGAGCGGCCCGAGCACGACAGCGACGAGCCGATCCTGCTCATTCATGGCTTCGCCTCGAATCACAGCGTCAACTGGATCGGCACGCTCTGGCTCAAGACGCTGCTTGCCGCCGGGCGGCGGGTGATCGCGCTCGACAATCGCGGCCATGGCCGTTCCGGCAAGCCGCATGATCCGGCGGCCTATGCCACGCAAATCATGGCCAGCGATGCGCGTGCGCTGCTCGACCATCTCGGCCTCGAAAAGGTCGACGTGATGGGCTATTCGATGGGTGCGCGCATCACCGCCTTTCTGACGCTGCTGAACCCTGAGCGCGTGCGCTCGGCGACGCTCGGCGGCCTCGGCAGCCGCCTTGTCGAGGGCGTCGGCCTGCCGGCCGGTGTCGCGGCGGCGATGGAAGCACCAAGCCTCGCCGACCTCACCGACCCGATGGACCGCATGTTCCGCGCCTTTGCCGAGCAGACGAAAAGCGACCTCAAGGCGCTCGCCGCCTGCATCCGGGGCACGCGGCAGACGCTGAAGCCGGCGGCGCTTGCCACCATTACCACGCCGATGCTGATCTGCGTCGGCACCAAGGATCCGATTGCCGGCGATCCGCACCAGCTTGCGGCGCTGATTCCGGGGGCGCGCGCCTTCGACATTCCGGGACGCGACCACAATCTCGCGGTCGGCGACAAGAGCTACAAGCAGGCCGTGCTCGATTTCCTGGATTCGCGGCCGTGACGGCGCCTGATCTCAAAGGCCTGCCGCACGGCGCGCTTCGTGTGATTTCTCGCTGTGCCTCTGGTGGATGGTGTTATTCTGGCGGGGATAACCTCTCACCGCGAACGTTTTTGGAGCGATAGATGGCCATCAGCCAGGGTGACCCCCGCAGCCGTCTCGAACTGGTCGATCCGATCTGGTCACGGATGCGGGCCGAGGCCGAGGAGGCGGTGGCGCGCGAGCCCGAGCTTGCCGGTTTCCTGATCACCACGATCCTCAACCAGCCGCGTCTCGAGCATGCGGTCATCCATCGCATCGCCGCGCGCCTGCATCACGCCGATATGCCGTCGGAGCTGATCCGGCAGGTTTTCGAGGACGCGGTCGCCGAGGATGCCGGTTTCGGCGAGGCGTTCCGCGCCGACCTGATGGCGGTGATCGACCGCGACCCGGCCTGCGCGCGCTTCTGCGAGCCGCTGCTGTATTTCAAGGGTTTCCAGGCGATCCAGACCTATCGGCTGGCGCATTGGCTGTGGCTGCGCGGGCGCAAGGATTTCGCGCTCTACCTGCAAAGCCGCTCCTCGGCGGTGTTCCAGACCGACATCAATCCGGCGGCGAAGATCGGCAAGGGCATTTTCCTCGACCACGCCACCGGGCTGGTCGTCGGGGCGACGGCGGTGATCGAGGACGACGTCTCGCTGTTGCAGGACGTGACGCTTGGCGGCACCGGCAAGGAGCAGGGCGACCGGCATCCCAAGATCCGGCGCGGCGTGCTGGTCGGCGCCGGCGCCAAGATCCTCGGCAATATCGAGGTCGGCCAATGCGCCCGCGTCGCTGCCGGCTCGGTGGTGCTGCATGCGGTGCCGGCCAAGACCACCGTCGCCGGCGTGCCGGCGAAGATCGTCGGCACGGCCGGCTGCGCGGAACCTGCCCGCAGCATGGACCAGCTTCTCGCAGAGAAATTGAGCTGAGCCGCGCTTCAAGGCTTGAACGCCGCGCGGCGGCGTGGCACCCCTCCCGCTCACGATTGTCTGAATCGACCTTGGGGCCTGACCTGGCTCTTCCGTCGACAATTTCCGCAAATCTGGAGTGAACCGCATGGAAAAGGCCGAAATCCAGAAGGTCGAAGGCTATATGCGCCGGACCTTCGCCAACACCTCGATCCGTGTGGTTGCCCGCCCGAAGAAGAAGGATTCGGCGGAAGTCTATATCGGCGACGAGTTCATCGGCGTGCTGTTCGAGGACAAGGAAGACGGCGACCTGTCGTATAATTTCCAGATGGCGATCCTCGATACCGATCTCGACGAGTAGAGACGGGGCCCCCGATCAAGTCCGGGGCAAAACGCTCGCGCTGTCTTGTGCCGGGCGTGACCCGGCACCCGGTCCGTCGGGGCGGGCATGCCGCTGTGGTTGCGCCTCACCGACCCATCCCGATGCGAAAGGCGCAATCGTCTCTGGGCCCCGGATCAAGTCCGGGGCAAAACCGCTCGCGCTATCTTGTGCCGGGCCTGACCCGGCACCCAGCGCCGCATCACCGCCCGATCGCGTAGGCCTGCATCAGGCGCGGCGTTGCGGCGGCGCGCAGCACGCCGTCCTCGCCCTTTTCCGCCGCCGTGAGGCGCCCGGCCGACCAGGCGGGTGCGACCTCGAGATTATGGCCGCGCCGGCGCAATTCCTCGATTGTCTCATCGTCGAAGGATTCCTCGACCAGCAGATGGCCGGGTTTCGAGCCGCGCGGATAGAACGAGGCCGGGAAATGCGCCGTGTGGAACAGCGGCATGTCGATCGATTCCTGCAGGTTCAGGCCGTGATGGACATGGCGCAGGAACAGCGACGCCTGCCACTGGTCCTGCTGATCGCCGCCCGGCGTGCCGAACACCATGGCCGGCTCGCCGTCGCGCAGCGCCAGCGACGGCGACAGCGTGGTGCGCGGCCGCTTGCCGGGCGCGAGCGAGCAGGGCAGGCCCTCTTCCAGCCAGAACATCTGCGCGCGTGAGTTGAGCGCGAAGCCGAGGCCGGGCACGATCGGCGACGATTGCAGCCACCCGCCCGAGGGCGTGCAGGAAACCATGTTGCCCCAGCGGTCGATGACGTCGAGATGCACGGTATCGGCGGCGCGCGCCGTCTTGGCTGCACCACTGGCCGCGAGCTTGCGCCCGGCGAGATGGCCCATGGTCGGCTCGCCGACGCCGAGCCCGCCGGCTGCGCCCTTGCCGGCGGCGTCGGGCACGGCATGCGCCACCTGGCGCTCGAAGCCGGGAATGACGCCGGGGCGCAATTCATGCGAGGCCTTGTCGCCGATCAGCTTGCGGCGCTCGACGGCGTATTTCTCCGAAAGCAGGATATCGCCCGGCACCTTCACGAAATTCGGGTCGCCGTAATAGGCCTCGCGATCGGCGAAGGCGAGCTTGAGCGCCTCGGTGACGGTGTGGACGAAATCCGGGCCGTCCGGCGCCATTTTGCCGAGGTCGGCTTTCTCGACCAGTTTCAGCGTCTGTAGCAGCACCGGCCCCTGACCCCAGAAGCCGGTCTTGCACAAGGTCCAGCCGTGATGGTCGACGCTGGCCGGCGTGTCGTAGGAAGCCGACCATTTCGCCATGTCGTCGCCGGTGAGCACGCCCTTGTGGCGTTCGCCGCTGGCATCCATGACATTGGCGCGGCGCAGGTATTTGTCGATGGCTTCCGCCACGAAGCCCTTGGAGAAGGCGCGCCGGGCGGCGCCGATCTTCTGGGCGCGCGTCGGCTTGGCCTCCGATTCGCGCACGATGCGGGCGTAGGTCCGAGCCAGCGCGTCGTTGCGGAACAGGCTCAGCGGTTCGGGCGCGGCGCCGTTCACCAGCCAGGTCGCGGCTGAGGTCGGCCACTCGGCCTTGAAGAAATCGGCGAGGCGGGCGATTTCGCCTGAGACGCGCGGCAGCACGGGATGGCCGGTGCGGGCATAATGGATCGCCGGCTCCAGCACGTCGCGCGGCGTCATGGTGCCGTGATCCTTGAGCAGCTTCATCCAGCCGTCAAAGGCGCCGGGCACGACAGTCGCGAGCAGGCCGGAGCCCGGCACCAGGTTCAGCCCCTCGGCCTTGTAATGGGCGATGGTCGCCTTGGCCGGCGTCGGCCCCTGCGCGCACAGCACCTCGACCTTCTTCGTGCGCGCCGAATAGAAGATCGCCGGCAGGTCGCCGCCCGGGCCGCACAGATGCGGCTCGACGATCTGCAGCGTGAACCCCATCGCGACGGCCGCATCGAAGGCGTTGCCGCCGCGCTCCAGGATCGCCATGCCGACGGCGGAGGCGATCCAATGCGTCGAGGCAACGACACCGAACGTGCCGCGAATTTCCGGACGGGTGGTGAACATGACGGTCTCCAATATCAAACGTTGTTCTAAACATCCCTTGGGTCGAGCGCATCGCGCAAACCGTCGCCCATCAGGTTGAAGCCGAGCACGGCGAGGAAGATGGCGACGCCGGGCCAGATCGCCATCCACGGCGCCTGCTCCATGTAGTTCTTGGCGGTGTTCAGCATCGAACCCCAGGACGGGGCCGGCGGCTGCTGGCCGAGGCCGAGGAAGGACAGCGAGGCTTCGGCGATGATCGCCTGCGCCACGATCAGCGTCGCCTGCACCAGAATGGGCGCGGCGATATTGGGCAGGATATAGCGCAAAGCGATGCGCAGGCGCGGCACGCCGACGGCGCGTGCCCCCTCGACGTAATCCTCCGTCCTGACGGCCAGCGTCTGGCCGCGCGTCAGGCGGATGATGAACGGCGTCGCGGCAATGCCGATGGCGAGCATGGCATTGGTGAGCGACGGCCCGAGAAACGCCGCGAGCGCGATGGCGAGGATCAGGAACGGGATCGACAGGAGAGCATCGGTGCAGCGGCTGATCACCATGTCGTACCAGCCGCCGAGATAGCCCGCCACCAACCCGAGCGGCACGCCGACGGCGAGCGCCACCAGCACCGAGATGCAGCCGGCGAGCAGCGAGGCACGGGCGCCGAAGATGACGCGGGCGAGGACGTCGCGGCCGATCTCGTCGGTGCCGAACCAGTGCAGCGCGTCGGGCGCCTTGCGCACCAGGCGGAAATTGGTCTGCGCCGGATCGAACGGCGAGATCAGCGGCGCGAAGATCGCCATGGCCAGGAACACGATGACGATGGTCGCGCCGACCACCGCCGCGCGGTTGCGCACGAACTTCTTCAGCGTGCGCCGTTCGACCGGCGGCAGCGCCTCGGCGGCGGGGAGGGCGGCGTCCATCGTCACGCGCGGATCCTCGGGTTGAGCGCGCCATAGGCGATGTCGGCGAAAAGGTTCATGATCATGAAGCCGATCGCCGTGCATAGCACCACGCCCTGCACCACGGCGTAATCGCGGTTGAACACCGCATCGACGATCAGCTTGCCGAAGCCCGGAATGGTGAAGATCTGCTCGGTCAGCACGGCGCCGGCCATCAACTCGCCGAACAGCAGCGAGACGACGGTGACGACCGGGATCAGCGCGTTGCGGAAGGCGTGGCGCAGCACCACCGCCGGCTCATACAGGCCCTTGGCGCGCGCCGTGCGCACGTAATCCTGGCTCAGCACCGAGAGCATCGCCGAGCGCGTGTGGCGCATGATCGAGGCGGCGAGCGCGTTGCCGAGCACGAAGGCCGGCAGGATCATGGTTTGCAGGTTGCGCGACAGGTCCTCGAACGGCGAGACGTAACCCGAGGCCGGCAGCCATTTCAGCTTCACGGCGAAGATCAGGATCAGGATGATGCCGAGCCAGAAATTCGGGATCGACAGGCCCGACAGCGCCACGACATTGGCGGCGTAATCGACCGCCGTGCCCTTGCGATAGGCCGAGATGATGCCGGCCGGCAGGCCGATCAGCAGGGCGATGATCAACGCCAGCGTCGCCAGTTCGAGCGTCACCGGCAGCTTTTGCAGGATCAGCGCCAGCACCGGCTCGCCGGTCTTGTATGACGTGCCGAAATCGCCGTGCAGGATGTTGCCGAACCAGTACACGAACTGCACCGGCACCGGCTTGTCGAGGCCAAGCTGCACGCGCAGCGCATCGAGTGTCGCCGGGTCGCGATCCTCGCCGGCAAGCGCCAGCACCGGGTCGCCCGGCAGTAGGTGCTGCAGCGTGAACACGAACACCGCCACCAGCAGCAGCGTCGGCACCATCACCGCGAGACGCTTGGTGATCAGGTTCAGCATGGCGAGGCGCTCTTTCCCTCTCCCGCATGCGGGAGAGGGTGGCGCGCAGCGCCGGGTGAGGGAAGCCGCCCCTCATCCCCCTGCCGGCACCTTCTCCCGCTTGCTGGAGAAGGAAAGATTGCTACGTCCCTCATCGCGTGAACCGCAGCGGCAGGCCGCGCTGCTTCCACATCGCCTCGATCGTGTCCGGGTCGGCGCCGGAGAAGTTCGCCTTGCGTGGGAACAGGTGCTGGGTCGGGGCAAGATCGCGCTGGTAGATCGCGAGCAGCCGCCGGATTTCATCGAGCGGCGTGGCATGATCGTCGGCGCGCAGGTCGATATCGGGGAAACTCTCCGTGCTGGCGACGATGAGCGCCGCCGACTGCCGGCCGCGCTTGTCGCCGCCGGCGTCCTGGCCGCGCTCGAGTGCAGCCAGCAGCCGCTCGGCCAGAGGCAGGCTGGCCTGCGCGCCGTAGGTTGCCGCCGTGCTCGCCACCACGGCGGCGTCAGTGAGCATATTGCCGGCGACGGAGAAGCCGTCATGCGTCTCGTGCCCGCACCACGTCACGCACATGCCGCCGGTCCAGGCGGCGGCGCGGCCGTGCCGATCGACCGCATGCACCTGGCGGATGGCGCTGTTGTGATCGGCACGCATGGCCTCGCTGATCGCCTCGGCCGGCGCCCGACCCTGCTCCAACAGGTCGAGCACCATCGGGCCGAGCATGGTGTTGACGCTGGCCTGCGTCGCGACCGCGCCCACGCCCGCCCGCACGAAGGGGCAGCGCGCCCCGACCGCGAAGGCACAGGTGGTGACGGCGACGCCGAAAGCGCCGGTCGCGGCATCATGCGCGACGATGGACCAGGTCATGGCTGCCTCCTTACTGGAGCGTGACGCCCGCCAGGCGGATCATGCCGTCCGGGTAGGGCTTGAAGCCTTTCAATGTCTTGGCATAGGCCCAGTTCCAAGACTGCTGGTAGGTGTAGATCACCGGCATGTCGTCGAGCAGGATTTTCTGCGCGGCATCGTACATCACCTTGCGCTTGGCGGGGTCGACCACGGCACGCGCGCCGAACAGCTGCTTATCGACCTCGGCATTGCAATATTTCGGATAGTTGAGCCCGCCCTTGCAGGTCACGAAAGTGTGGATGTTGCCGTCCGGATCGGGCCGGCCCGACCAGCCGAACTGGGCGATCTCGAAATTGCCGGTGCTGGCTTCCTTGAGCAGGGTGGCGAATTCCGTGGCGCGGATCGAGACGTCGACGCCGATCTCGGCCCACATCGCCTGGATGAGCTGCGTCACCTGCTGCTCGAGCGTCGAGGTCGCGACCATGATCTCGACCTTGAGCCGTCCGGTGACGCCGGCGGCCTTCAGCAGTTCCTTGGCCTTGGCGACGTTGCGCGGCTTCAACGGGAAGTCCTTGTCGTACCACGGGCTGGTGACGCCGAAAGGCTGGTTGGCCGGCGGGTTGACGCCCTCGAACACCACCTGGTTGATGGCATCGCGGTCGAGCGCCAGTTCCAGCGCCTGGCGCACGCGCTTGTCCTGGCCGAGCGGCGTCTTGGCGCGGTCGCCATTGGCGACGTTGATGTAGAGCGCCTGATAGCCGATGCCCGGATCGGTGGCGTATTGCAGCGTCGGGTCCGCCTTGACGGTCTTCACGTCGGGAGCGGCGAGGCGCTCGATGAGCTGCAAGTCGCCGGAGCGTAGGTTGGCGAGGCGCACGGTAGTGTCGGGAATCGGTAAATAGACAACCTTTTGAATTTTATAGGCGTCCTTGTTCCAGTAATCCTCGAACTTCTCGAGCACGATGCGATCCTGCGCCACGCGCTCGACGAACTTGTACGGCCCGGAGCACACCGGCTTCTGGGCGAAATTGTCGCCGAGTTCGGTCGCGGCCTTCGGCGACACCATCATGCCGGAACGGTCGGTGAACTGGGCGAGCAGCGTCGAATCCGGGCTCTTGAGGTGGAAACTCACCGCGAGCGGGCCATCGACGGAGACGCTTTCGACCGAGGCAAGCTCGGATTTGCGCATGCTGCCGTTCAGGGTCTGGCTGCGCTCGATGTTGAACTTGACCGCGTTGGCGTCGAACGGCGTGCCGTCCTGGAACTTGACGCCGGAGCGCAGTTTCATGCTCAGCGTCTTGCCGTCCTCGCTATAGGTCCATGACGTGGCGAGCTGCGGCACGAAATTGAGCTTGTCGTCGATATCGACCAGCTTGTCGCACATCGCGGTGAACACGATGCGGCCGACGAAGGTGCGCGCCTTGGCCGGATCGAGCGCATCGGGATCGTCCTGGAGGCCGATGCGCAGCGTCTGCGCCTGGGCAAGGCCTGTGCCGGCGATGAGCAGCGCGGCGCTTGCCAACAGCTTCCAGCGGTTGATTTTGTCGATCATCGTCCCTCTCCCCATCCAAATTTTTGCGGCATCATAGCCTTTTTCCAGCGGTCTTGCTTTCAACCCGAATCGGCGATGCGGGCTGCGGCGGCGCGATAAAGCGCGAGCCGGCCGGCGCGTTTCGGCGCCTCGCGTTGCGGTGGCGCGGCGCTCGCGCCGGCATTGGCGATCTCGCGGGCGAAATGGCAGGCGACGAGCCGATTTTCGCCGATGGCTTCCAGCCTGGGCGCCTCCTCGCGGCAGCGGGCGCGGGCATGCGGGCAGCGCGTGTGGAAGCGGCAGCCGGGCGGCGGGCGCGACGCGCTCGGCACGTCGCCGCCGAGCAGCGCGTGCGGCCGCCTGAGCGCCGGATCGCGCACCGGGATCGCGCGCAGCAGCGCCTGCGTATATGGGTGCAGCGGCGTCTCGTAGAGCGCATCCGTCGGGCCGGATTCGACGATCTCGCCAAGATACATCACCGCGACCCGGTCGCTGACATGGCGCACCACGCTGAGATCGTGCGAAATGAAGATCAGGGTCAGGCGGAAGCGCGCCTTCAATTCCTCGAGCAGGTTGACGACCTGGGCCTGGATCGAGACGTCGAGCGCCGAGACCGGCTCGTCGCCAATGATCAGGCGCGGGTTCGAGGCGAGCGCGCGGGCGATGCCGATGCGCTGGCGCTGGCCACCGGAGAATTCATGCGGATAGCGCCCGGCATGCTCGGGGCTCAGCCCCACCACCTTGAGCAGTTCGGCGATGCGCGCATTGCGCTCGCGTGGCCCGGCGAGGCGGTGCACGATGATCGGCTCGCCGATGATCTCGCTGACGCGGTAGCGCGGGTTGAGCGAGGCGAACGGGTCCTGGAAGATCATCTGCATCCCGGCGCGCAGCGGGCGCAACGCGGTTTCGGCGATGCCGGTCACCGGCTGGCCGTCGAAGGTGACGGTGCCGGAATCAGGCTCGATCAGGCGCAGCAGCAGCCGGCCGAGCGTGGACTTGCCGCAGCCGGATTCGCCGACGATGGCCAGCGTCTCGCCCTGCGCCACCGCGAGGTCGACGCCATCGACGGCATGCACCACGCGCTCGGCCGCGAACGGGTGCGGTTTCGAGCGGAAATAGCGGCGCAGCCCGCGCGCCTCGAGCAGCGCGCTCATACGCGCAAGCTTTCCGGCAACCCGATATGCGTCTCCAGCGGCGCGCGCAGGCAGGCGACCTCGTGCCGGCCGACGAGCCTTCGCAGCGGCGGCCGCTCCTGCCGGCACGGATCGACGGCGAACGGGCAGCGCGGCGCGAAACGGCAGCTTTCCACGAACAGTCGGGGCGGCGGCACCGTGCCGGGAATGGTGGCGAGCGGGCCGTGACGGCGGCCGAGCGAGGGCGCCGAACCCATCAGCCCGAGCGTATAGGGATGCTGCGGATCGTCGAACAATTCGCCGATCGGCGCGTGCTCGATAATGCGGCCGGCATACATCACCGCGACCTCGTCGGCGGCTTCCGCCACGACGCCGAGATCATGCGTGATCAGGATCATCGCCGTGCCGGTCTCGCGCTGCAATTCGGCGATCAGGGCGAGGATTTGCGCCTGGATGGTGACATCGAGCGCTGTGGTCGGCTCGTCGGCGATGATCAGGGCGGGATCGTTGGCGAGCGCCATGGCGATCATCACGCGCTGGCGCATGCCGCCGGAGAGTTCGTGCGGAAACGCCTTCAGGCGCGCCTCGGGCTCCGGCACGCGCACGCGGCCGAGCAATTCGATGGCGCGGGCGCGGGCCTCCGCCTCGCTCGCGCCGCGATGGCGCACGATGGCCTCGGTCAGTTGCCGGCCGACGCGGAACACCGGATTGAGCGCGGTCATCGGCTCCTGGAAGATCATCGCCAGCCGGTTGCCGCGCAGGTCGGCCATCGCCTGGCCCTTGAGCGCGAGCAGGTCGCGACCCTCGAAGCGGATGCTGCCCTCGACCTTGTTGTGCTTGCCCTCGGGCAGCAGCCCCATCAGGGCGAGCGCGGTGACGCTCTTGCCGCAACCGGATTCGCCGACGATGGCCAGCGTCTTGCCCGGCGCGACCGACAGGCTCAGGCGATCGACGATCTGCTGTCCGCCAAGGGTGACGCACAGGTCCTCGACGCTCAGTAAGGGCGTATCGATGCTGGATATCATCTGGCTGGACAAGCTGCGCCCCCACCATGGCCCGCTGCGGGATGGGGGAGACTAGGTCAGACGCTGCCGCCCCGAAAGGCCAAAAGCGGACAATATGCCGTTCCGGGACATCGCATATCGGCCAAGGTGACAGAGCGGCCCGGGATGGCCTAGGGTTGAATGATTTCCCGCCACGCGCTCATCCGCCTTTCTCTGCACAGGACCGACCATGCCAGCCATTCGCGATGCTCTCGAAGCAACTCTGGACGCCATCGCCGATCCGGCGGGCGAGGGCGCGCGCATCTGCCTGAGCGTCTATGCGGAACCGGCGCGGGCGGCGGCCGATGCCGCCGATGCCCGCGCACGCGACGGCGTGTCGCTCGGGCCCCTCGACGGCATGATCATCACCATCAAGGACCTGTTCGACGTGGCCGGCGAGACGACGCGCGCCGGCTCCAAGGTGTTGGCCTCGCAGCCGCCGGCCAGGCAGGACGCCCCCGTCGTCACGCGGCTCAGGCAGGCGGGCGCAGTGATCGTCGCCAAGACCAACATGAGCGAGTTCGCCTTCACCGGCATCGGGCGCAACCCGCATTACGGCACGCCGGGCAACCCGGCCGACCGGGCGCGCGCGCCGGGCGGCTCGTCCTCGGGCGCGGCGGTCGCGGTCGCCGACGGCATCGGCCGCATCGGCATCGGCACCGATACCGGCGGCTCGACCCGGATACCGGCCGCCTTCTGCGGCATCGTCGGGTTGAAGCCGACGCAGAAGCGCGTGCCGACCACGGGCGGCTACCCATTGTCCTTCACGCTCGATTCGATCGGCCCGATGGCGAAATCGGTGGCCGATTGCGCGCTGGCCGACGCGGTGATGGCGGACGAGGAGCCGATGCCGTTGACGGCGCTTTCGGTTGCCGGGCTGCGGCTCGGCGTCGTCGGCGGCTTCGCGCTTGAGGATGTCGACGCCATTGTCGGCCCGGCCTACGAAGGCGCGTTGCGACGGCTCTCCAAGGCAGGCGTGCGCCTGAACGATGTCGACCTGGAAGCGATTATCGCCGACATGCGGGCGGTGAATGCCAAGGGCGGCTTCTCGGCGGTCGAGGCGGCGGCGATCCATGCCGGCTGGCTCGGCGACCCCAAGGCCGATGTCGATGAGATCGTGCGCTATCGCATCACCGCCGGGAGCAAGGTGGCTGGCAGCGCCTATGTCGAGATGCAGCGTGCGCGGCCCGGGCTGATCCGGCGCATGGACGAGGCGATCGCCCCCTACGACGCACTGGTGTGGCCGACGACGCCGATCGTGGCCCCGAAACTCGCCGATATCGAGAGCAAGGATGCTTTCGTGCGCGCCAATACGCTGGCGCTGCGCAACACCAACCCGATCAATTTCTTCGATGGCTGCGCCATGTCGCTGCCGATTCCGGGTGCGGCGCTTCCGGTCGGGCTGATGCTCGTCGGCCGCCATGGCGAGGACCGGCGGCTGATGGCCGTCGCGCAGGCCGTCGAGGGGCTGCTCGGCGGCGCCTGAGCATTTTCAATGCGTTAGTTCGGCGTGCCACCGCCATTCCTCACGGGAACCATCGCTCCGACCGCAGGTTGATAGGCCAGCGCCGATCCGGCGCGGCAACCTGCGAAGGAGGGGCACATGAACGGCATTATCTATCTTGTCGGGCTGGTCGTCGTGATTATGGCGGTCCTGTCTTTTCTCGGGCTGCGCTGAGCAGCGAACGTCAAACCCGTCACTTTCCCCAAGGGACACGACACGAGAGGCACGACATGACAGAGATCATCGCTTCACGCACAGCCGAGGTCGTTGAGGCCGACAACCGCTCCTATGTCGATTGGGGCGCGATTCTCGGCGGTGCCTTCGTCGCTGCGGCGCTTTCCACCATCATGACGTCGTTCGGCGCGGCGATCGGGCTGTCGCTGACCTCGCCGCTGCCCGGCAAGGGCGTATCGATCACGGTGATGGCGGTCACCACCGGGCTTTGGGTGCTCTGGGTCGGCGTCTCGAGTTTCGCCGCCGGCGGTTATCTCGCCGGGCGGCTGCGCCGGCGCACGCATGATGCGAGCGAGCATGAAAGCGACGTCCGCGACGGCGCGCATGGCGCCATCGTCTGGGCGCTCGGCACCGTCCTGCTGGCGCTGATGCTCGCGTCCACCGCGGCCGGCGTCACCAAAACGGCCGTCGAGGCGGCGAGCAATACCGCCGGCGGCGCGCTCGCCACGCTGGCGGACAAGGCGGCCGATCCGCTGGCCATGGCGACCGACCGGCTGCTGCGCGGCACCACGGCGGCCAATCCGGCGCAGGCGGAAGACCCGCGCGCCGAACTCGGCCGCATCCTCGCCCGTTCGGCCGCCAGCGGCACGATTGCGCCCGAGGACAAGAGCTATGTCGCCAGCATCATCGCCAGCCGCACCGGCATCTCGCAGGCCGATGCCGAAAAGCGCATCGACGACACCGTGACGCAGGTCAAGGCGGCCGCCGACGAGGCGCGCATGGCGGCCGAGAAGGCCCGCAAATACGGCATCCTGATTGCCTTCCTGACGGCGGCGGGGCTGCTGGTCAGCGGCGCGGCGGCCTGGGGCGCGGCGACGGTCGGGGGCAATCATCGCGACGAGGAAACAGAACTCCGCTTCTTCGGCCGCTGGTAAATAAGACCTTCGGCCGTGCCCCTGCGGCGGCCGGATCGGCGATCGAGTGTGTGCGGGGCGGTCAAGCTGAGCTGCGGCCTCCAACGGCCGAGGATGAAGCGACCGCCCCGCCAACACCCTTATCCCGAACTTTTCGAAGGATGCTGACGCGAGCGTGCTTCGACACCTTCAGCATGAGGGGAACAATGTGAAACACAACCTCATCCTGAGCTTGTCGAAGGATGATCCAGATCGCTTCTGCACCGCGCCAATTCCGGCAGGAGGCCGAATTGTCGGCCGATCAACGCTTGCTTCTTCGCGCGCGACCACCCCTTGACCTGCCGCTCCGCAGCGATCGCATCGGTGATTGTTGGAAAATGCTCGGCAAAGACAAGCCGAACCGGCCGTCGGAAGAATGTGTAGGCTTTCGGGTCATTGCCGGCTTGGTGCTCGGCGAGCCTCGTTTCCGGTTCGGCGTGGCGCGTCGTACCGGTGTAGTAGGAACCGTCACGGCATTCGAGGATATACAGCCAACACCCGGTCATTCCTCTGGACCATCCTTCGACAGGCTCAGGATGAGGCTGTGATGATTGTATTTTACTACCTCATGCAGAGCTTGTCGAAGCATGGACCAGCTTGGTGCCCGCCCCGAAATCGTTGTCCGGCACGTGCATAACCACCCGCGACAAGCCGGCCGTTTGCGCTTAAACAGAGCAGCATGACCAAGCCTGCTTCCCTCCCTGCCACCATCGATGACACCGTCGCGCTGCTGAAAGCGGGCGACTATGTTTCGGACCGCTCGCTTGCCACGGTGCTGTTCCTGGCGCTGCGCATGGGGCGGCCGCTGTTCCTCGAGGGCGAGGCCGGCGTCGGCAAGACCGAGATCGCCAAGGTGCTGTCGCGCGTGCTCGATCGCCGCCTGATCCGGCTGCAATGCTACGAGGGGCTCGACGTGTCCTCGGCCGTTTACGAGTGGAACTATGCCGGGCAGATGATGGCGATCCGCCTTGCCGAGGCCGCCGGCGAAACCGACCGCGCGCGCCTGAGCGAGGACGTGTTCTCGGAGCGCCATCTCGTCAAGCGGCCGCTGTTGCAGGCGCTCGAACCCGATGTCGCCGGCGCGCCGATCCTGCTGATCGACGAACTCGACCGCACGGATGAAGCTTTCGAAGCCTTCCTGCTTGAGGTGCTATCGGATTTCCAGGTGACGATCCCCGAGCTTGGCACGGTCAAGGCGGCAGCGCCGCCGATCGTCATCATCACCTCGAACCGTACGCGCGAGATCCATGACGCGCTCAAGCGGCGCTGTCTGTACCATTGGGTCGATTATCCCGACAGCCAGCGCGAACTCGCGATCCTCAAGGCGCGGCTGCCCGATGCGCCGGCTCGGCTCACCAAGCAGGTCGTGGCCTTCGTGCAGGCGATCCGCAAGGAAGACCTGTTCAAGCTGCCAGGCGTCGCCGAGACGCTCGACTGGGCGAGCGCGCTCGTCGAACTTGACGCCGTGGCGCTCGACCCGGCCATCGTGTCCGATACGCTCGGCGTGCTGCTGAAATACCAGGACGATATCGCCCGCATCCAGGGCTCCCGCGCCAAGGAACTGCTGGATCAGGTCAAGGCGGCGTGAGGCACGCCGATGCCTGACGATCTCGATCTCCTTCCCGAGCATGGCGGCCATCTCGCCGAGAACGTCGCCTATTTTGCCCGCGCGCTACGCGTCGCCGGCCTGCCGATCGGGCCGAAATCGGTGCTCGAAGCGGTGCAGGCGGTCGAAGCGGCCGGGATTGGCGGGCGGGAAGACCTGTACTGGACCTTGCATGCGGTGTTCGTGAAGAAGCGCGAGCAGTCGATCGTGTTCGACCAGGCGTTTCGCATCTTCTGGCGCCGGCGCGCGCTGATCGAGCGCATGATGGCCGAGATGATGCCGGTCGCGCCCGGCCCCGAGGCGCGCAAGGAAGCGCTCAAGCGCGTGGCGGATGCCTTTGCCGGCGACCTGCCGCCGCCACCGCCGCCGCCGGACGAACCGCCGCGCATGGAACTCGACGCGCGCCTGACCGTCTCGGATCGCGAGGTGCTGCGCCAGCGTGATTTCGAGCAGATGTCGGCCGATGAAATCGCCGCCGCCAAGCGCGAGATCGAGCGGCTCGTGCTACCGCTCGACGCGGTGAGGACGCGGCGCTTCACGCCGGACCCGCATGGCAGCTTCGTCGATCCGCGCCGTTCGTTGCGCGCCTCGCTGCGCACCGGCGGCCACAGCATCGAGTTGCGGTTTCGCGCTCCCGCCGAGAAACGGCCACCGCTGGTGGCGATCTGCGACATTTCCGGCTCGATGAGCCAGTACAGCCGCATCTTCCTGCATTTCCTGCACGCGCTCTCCAAGACCGGCCGCAAGGTGCATTCCTTCGTATTCGCGACCGAACTGACCAATGTCTCGCGCATGTTGCAGGCGCATCGCGATCCCGACCTCGCCCTCGATGCCTGCGGCAAGGCGGTGCGCGACTGGGATGGCGGCACGCGCATCGGCGCGACGCTGGAGCGCTTCAACAAGCAATGGGCGCGCCGTGTGCTCGGGCAGGGCGCCATCGTGCTGTTCATTTCCGATGGGCTGGAGCGGCAGGTCGGGCCTGACCTCGCGCGCGAGATGGACCGGCTGCATCGCTCGAGCCGGCGCCTGATCTGGCTCAACCCGCTGCTGCGTTTCGACGGGTTCGCGGCCAAGGCCGAGGGCATCAGGACGCTGCTGCCCTATGTCGATGACTTCAGGACGCTGCACAACCTTGATTCCATTGCCGATCTTTGCCGCGCGCTCGGTGAGAACGGCCGCGGCTCCGATCCGGCGAAATGGTTGCAGGTGGCGTGAGATCGGTGATTCGCTCCCTGTGATAAATTATGTCGCATGTGTCGAATCGCGCTGCGCATTGCGCTAGACTGGCGCACCTCGACGGGGCGGGGACGGGAGCTTCCCGGTCTTAAGCGGGGCAAGGGGGAAGTTTGGGCGGCCTCATGCCGCCGCGAGGCCAGTCCGGCAGTGCTCCCGTATGGTTCGAGGAGAACAGCATATGTCTACGCTTGCGACCGACAACGATATCCTCAACGAGGCGGAGCGCTGGAAGAAGGCGGGCAAGGGCGTCGCCATCGCTACGGTGGTCGAGACCTGGGGTTCGGCGCCACGCCCGGTCGGCTCCCACCTGGTGATTGACGAGGATGGCAATTTCCTCGGCTCGGTATCCGGCGGCTGCGTCGAGAGCGCCGTTGTCACCGAAGCGCTCGACGTGATCGAGAACGGCAAGCCGCGCCTGCTGGAATTCGGCGTCGCCGACGAGGCGGCCTGGAAGGTCGGGCTCTCGTGCGGCGGGCGCATCAGCGTCTATGTGCAGATGATCGAAGCCGCGCCGACCACGGCGCATAAATAGGAAAAAGGGCCAAGGAGAAGGGACGAGGATTATGGATGTGCAGCTTCTCGCAGGGCTGAATGCGGCGCGTGCCGCGCGCCAGCCTTGCGTTGTCGTCACGGAACTGGCCGACGGATCGAGCCGGCTGGTGCAACCGGATGAGCTTGCCAAGGCGCCGCTCGCCGGCACCGCGCTCAGCGAGGCGATCGGCGAGGGCCTGCGGTCCGGCCGCAGCGCCATGGTCGAGATCGACGGCAAGCAGCTGTTCCTCGCGGTGCAGGTGCCGCCGGTGAAGCTGGTGGTGATCGGCGCGGTGCATATCTCGCAAGCGCTGGCGCCGATGGCGGCGCAGGTCGGTTTCGAGATGATCGTCGTCGACCCGCGCACCGCCTTCGCCTCGCCCGAGCGCTTCCCGGATGTGCGGGTTCTCGCGGAATGGCCGGATATCGCGCTGCCGACCCTTGGCATCGATGCCTATACCGCCTTCATCGTGCTGACCCATGATCCCAAGATCGACGATCCCGGCATCAGCCATGCGCTGGAGCGCAACTGCTTCTATATCGGTGCGCTCGGCAGCAGCAGGACGCACAAGAAGCGGGCCGAGCGCATGCGCGCCGCCGGCTACACCGAGGAGCAGATCGGCCGCATTCACGCGCCGATCGGCCTGAATATCGGCGCGATCAGCCCGGCCGAGATCGCGGTCTCGATCCTGAGCCAGATCATCGCCACCTTGCGGGCCGAGCGGGTTGCGGCCAAGGCGGCGAAGGCGGCTGCATGACATCGGGTCGGCCAGCGCCGCCCTGCGTGGCGGCGCTCGTGCTGGCGGCCGGGCGCTCGACGCGCATGGGCAGCAACAAGCTCGCCGCGCCGCTGCGCGGCCGGCCGATGCTGCAACATGTCGTCGATGCCGCGCTGGCTTCGCGCGCGGCGCCGGTGCTCGTCGTCACGGGCCACGAGCCGGACAAGGTCGCGGCGTCGCTTGCCGGCCGCGCCGTGACGCTGGTCGCCAATCCGCATTTCGCGCAAGGGCTGTCGACCTCGCTGAAGGCGGGGCTGCTCGCCTTGCCGGAGACAGCGGCCGGCGCGGTGGTTCTGCTCGGCGACATGCCGGAGGTTGGCGCGCCGGTGATCGATGCGCTGATCGCGGCGTTCGCGGCCAACCCTGCCGCCAACGCCGTCGTGCCGATGCATCAGGGCCAGCGCGGCAATCCGGTGCTGCTCGGCCGCCATCTGTTCGAGGCGGCGATGCGGCTCGACGGCGATGCCGGCGCGCGCCGCCTGCTCGACGGCGAGGGCGTTCTGACGTTGCCGGTCGCGGATGCGGCGGTGTTGCGCGATATCGACACGCCCGAGGCGCTGGCCGCCCTGCGTGGGGCGGATTGAGTTGCGGGGGCCTGGGTGCCGGATCAAGCCCGGCACAAGACGGTGGTGGTTGCTCGACGGTCTTGCCCCGGACTTGATCCGGGGCCTAGCCATTCCCGCCAATGCCTTGTTTTTCTGGGCTCCGGATCAAGTCCAGGGCAAGACGTTTGCGAATGTCATTCCCGCGAAGGCGGGAATCCAGAGCCGAAGGCGCCAACCACTCCTGGATTCCCGATCACGCTGACGCGCGTCGGGAATGACACTGAAATCTACCGTGGAACACTGGAGGCAGGGCAGGGAGCAAATTGTCGCCTGGTGCGTTGTCCCACAGTGACCCGGCAAGCGAGGATAGAGACAATCTTAACCAATCGAGCGCCCAATTTCGAGGTTCCGGCCCGGCAAGCTGGGCCGAACTCTCACAAGGAGTTCAAGCGATGGTGTCGAACGATTTTCTTCGGCAGCTCGAGGGCTACGGGCTGACCACGGCCGAAATCCTTTATCGCATGCCCGACCATGGCAGCATCCTGCAAAGCTATGTCTGGCAGGATTACGATCTAGCGCCGCGCTTCCCGGTGCTGCACCGCTTTCTGGATTTCTGGCGCCGGGAGCTTGATGGGCCGGTGCATTCCATCCGCGTGGCGCATTCCGGGCTGATCAAGCCGGCCGAGATCGCGCTCGCCAAAGTGATGTTGACGCTGCATTAAAGCTGGCCGGTTGCGGCGAAATAGCGGCTTCCACTTTTGCCGATCCTGCTTTATTGAGTGGCCTCGCGATCGCTCCCGGGATCACCTCCAGCTTAGCCGCGTGCCATTTGTTGGATAAACCACTCCGTACTTCGGATATTCTGGCCGCGCTGGGAGATGCTCCGCAAGAGCGCCTCTCCGTGCGCGAAATCCTGCTGGCGCTCAGGACGCGGGCTTTCGCCCTGCTCGTCGTGGTGCTCGGGTTGCCGAATTGCCTGCCGATGCCGCCGCCGATCCCGCTGATCTGCGGCTTCCTGCTGCTGTTCGTCTCGCTGCAGATGGTGTTCGGCCTGCAAGCGCCGTGGATACCGCAGCGTATTGCCCGCCAGTCGATCGCCCGCGCCGATATCAGCCGCGCAGTGGCGCGTTCGCTACCGGTCGTGCGCTGGCTCGAGCGGATTTCGCGGCCGCGCCTGGCCTTCTTCGACGGTGCGCTCGCTTCAAGGGCCGTCGGCGTGATGCTGCTGATCCTGTCGAGCGGCCTGCTGCTGGCGGCCCCGTTCGTCGGACAGATCCCGATGGGCGTGGCGATCTGCCTGGTCGGGCTCGGCCTCGTCGAACGCGACGGGCTGGTCGTGCTGTGCGGCGTGCTGATCGGACTGATCGGCATCGCGCTCAATGTCGGCTTCGTGGTCGCGCTGGTGCGTGGGATTGCCGCGATGTTCTGAGGCGGTGGGCCTGGAATTCCGTCTCTCGCAAAACGCGACCTCATGCCTCGAGCCTGTCGAAGGATGCTCGCGTGCTCTCTGGAGCATGCTTCGACAAGCTCAGCATGAGGAGGAGGGAGAGGGGAAGATGACTCTCAGCCCAACCCTATGCTGTCAATCCTACGCAGCCTTGGGCCGCAGGTGGCCGATTTCCAGCAGGCGGGCGACATCCGCCGCCGGCACCGGCTTCGAGAACAGGAAGCCCTGCAACTGATGGCAGCCGACGGCTTGCAGGAAGCGGCGCTGCTCCTCGGTCTCGACGCCTTCCGCGATCACGGTCAGGCCGAGCGCGCGGCCGAGATGCACCACCGAATGCACCAGAATGGCGGATTCGCCGGTGGCTTCCATCGATTCGAGGAACGACTTGTCGATCTTGATCTTGTCGAAGGCGAAACGGCGCAGGTAGATCAGCGAGGAATAGCCGGTGCCGAAATCGTCGAGCGCCAGCCGGACGCCCATGGCGCGCAACTCGACGATGGCATCCTCGGCGCCATCGGCATCCTGGACCACGACGCTTTCCGTCAGCTCGATTTCGAGCAGCGACGGGTCGAAGCCGGTCTCCTCGATGATGCGCGCCACCGTCGCCACGAAATCGCGCTGCTTGAACTGCACGGCGGAGACGTTGATCGAGATCGTCATGCCCGGCCAAGCGCGGGCGTCGCTGAGCGCGCGGCGCAGCACCCATTCGCCAAGCGGCACGATCAGCCCGCGCTCCTCGGCGAGCGAAATGAACTCGCCCGGCGCGATCTGGCCATGCGCGGGATGGTCCCAGCGCACCAGCGCCTCCATGGCCACGATGCGGGAGGCGTCGGCGGCAACCTGCGGCTGGTAATGCAGGGTCAGTTCGTCATTCTCGATGGCGCGGCGCAGGTCGTTCTCGACCAGGTTGCGCATGCGGGCGGAGGCATCCATGCGGGTCTCGAAGAAGCTGAAGCGGTTGCGGCCTTCGCTTTTCGAGCGATACAGCGCGACATCGGCGTGCCGGATCAGTTCCTCGGCGATGCCGCCATTGGCCGGCGACATCACAATGCCGATCGACACACCGACATAGGCCTCCCGGCCGTCGAGGTCGAAGGGCGCCTGCAACGCGGCGAGCAGGCGGCGGGCGAGGGCCTCCGTATCGCTGATGTTGCGCACCTGCGTCTGCACGACGGCGAATTCGTCGCCGCCGAGACGCGCCAGCGTGTCGGCGCCGCGAAGCTGCGCGCTCAGGCGCTGGGCGACGTTGACGAGCAGCCGGTCGCCGGCGCCATGGCCGAGCGTATCGTTGACGTCCTTGAACTTGTCGAGGTCGATGAACATCACGGCCAGGCTGCCGTTGTCGCGGCGCAGGCGCACCAGTTCACGCCGCAACTGCTCCATGAATGAGGCGCGGTTGGCGAGGCCGGTCAGTGAATCATGCCCGGCGAGGTGCTTGGCATGCTGCTCGGCCACCAGCATTTCGACGATCACCTTGCGGATGCGCATGAAGATCAGGATGCTGAACAGCAGCAGCAGGCAGGCGCCGAAGATCACCACCGGCAGCACGTCATGCAACATGGCCTGGCCGGACCGGCGCGGCTCCCAGCTCAACGCGGCAGCCACGGCTTCAGGCCCGTTCGGCAGCGTTGCGAGATTGTCGGAATCGTAATTTTCAGGATCGACCGTCAGGTGGAGATGGCGCAAGCCGGCAGCCGCGCCGAGCGCCGTCAGCATGCCGGCGTCAAGCACGCGGAAGGCGAAGGCGGTGGTGCCGCCGGCGGCGGGAGTGGCGATCATCAGCACGACATGGCGCCCGGCTAGCAGATAGGCTCTGCCCGGCAGGCGCGCCGAGGCAGCGGTAGCAGCCTGCCGGCGCAGCCCCGAGGCGATGGCCTGGCGCGCGATGGCGTGGATTTGCGGGTAGCCGGTGTCGCGAGTCGCGATGATCTCCGGTTCGGTTTCGCCAGCCTCGAGCAGGCCGACGACATCGAAGGCGTGTTGGGTGTCGATATTCCTGACCAGCGTCGGCAGCGCCTCGCGCAACGGCTTGCCGCTCCAGCGCGCGCGCCGGAAGCTGGCGTCGAAATGGTCGAGCGCGATGTCCCCGACCGAGAGCGCGATGCGACGCTCCAGCGCCAGGCCGTTCTTGTCCGTGCGACGGGCCGACCAGATGATCGCCACCGCGATCATGATCAACACGGTGAAAATGATGGTGACGGCGGGAATAACCGATCTGGCGGCCAGATCAGCTGACCTGTCATGGTTGATTGTTGCCGCCATCAAATCCGCACTGCACGCGAGTCACGATCGCGCTCGCTCATTCCCCCTGCGCGCAACGGGAGGCCAGACGGAACGCAAGCACCATCCTTGCCGGTCGAACATTGAAAATGTCTTGCGATCGGACGTTCAAATGAGTTTTAGCGCCTTAAAGCTGACATGGCCGTGCCTGCCGACGATGATATGGTCATGGACCAGGACGCCGAGAGGCTTGGCCGCCTTGACGATCTCCAGCGTCATGGCGATGTCGGCGGAGGATGGCGTCGGGTCGCCGGAAGGGTGGTTGTGCACCATGATGATCGCCGTGGCCGAGAGTTCGAGCGCCCGCTTGACGACCTCGCGCACATAGACCGGCGTATGGTCGACGGTGCCGTGCTGCTGCACCTCGTCGGCGATCAGCATGTTGCGCTTGTCGAGAAACAGCAGACGGAATTCCTCGCGCTCGGCGAAGGCCATCGCCGTGCGGCAATAGTCGAGCACCGCGCTCCACGACGAGAGCACCGCCTTGTCGGTGAGCGCGCCCTTGGCAAAACGCTTGGCGGCGGCCTCGACGATCTTCAGCTCGGTGACCACGGCCTCACCGATGCCCGGCAGTTCGAGCAGGCGCGATTGCGGCGCGGCGATCACCTGCGCGAAGGAGCCGAAGCGTTGCAGCAGGGCCTTGGCGTAAGGCTTGACGTCGCGCCGCGGCATGGCACGAAACAGCAGCAGCTCAAGCAACTCGTAATCGGGCAGGGCATCGGCCCCGCCTTCGCGAAACCGGCTGCGCAGCCGTTCACGATGGCCGAGATAATGCGGATCGCTGCCTTCCGCCTCGGCTGGCATCAGGGGCGGCTGCCGTCATAGGGCGGCTGGGTGTGGCCGGCGGGCGAGAGCGTGAAAATCTCGCAACCGGTCGCGGTCACGCCGATCGTGTGCTCGAACTGGGCCGAGAGCGAACGGTCGCGCGTCACGGCGGTCCAGCCATCCGACAGCACCTTCACGTTGGGCCGGCCGAGATTGATCATCGGCTCGACGGTGAAGAACATGCCGGATGCCAGTGTCGGCCCCTCGCCGGGGCGGCCGTAATGCAGGATGTTGGGCTCGTCATGGAACAGGCGCCCAAGCCCATGGCCGCAGAAATCCCGCACCACCGAGCAGCGTTCGCCCTCCGCATAGCTCTGGATGGCGTGGCCGATATCGCCGGTGGTGGCGCCGGGCTTGATGACGGCGAGGCCGCGCATCAGGCTTTCATAGGTGACCTCGACCAGGCGCGCGGCCCGGCGCGGCACCTCGCCGACGAGATACATGCGGCTGGAATCGCCGTGCCAGCCATCGACGATCAGCGTGACGTCGATGTTGACGATGTCGCCCTCGCGCATCGGCTTCGGCTCGGGGATGCCGTGGCACACGACATGGTTGAGCGAGGTGCAGATCGCCTTCGGGAAGCCGCGATAGTAGAGCGAGGCCGGATAGGCGCCGTGATCCATGGCGAACTGGAACACCAGGTCGTCGAGGAATTCCGTGGTGACGCCGGGGCGGACATGGGGCGCCAGCATGTCCAGCGCTTGCGCCGTCAGTCGCCCGGCTTTGCGCATGCCTGCGAAATCCGCCTCGCCATGGATGCGAATCTGGCCGGGCTGGCGGCGTGGCAGTTGCGAAACATCACCGAGGGTCATCGTCGTCCAAATCGTTCAGGGGCAAACGTCTAATCTAGGCTTTGCCGAAGCCAGCGCAAGGTCTGGCACGCCTCGCCTTGCGCAACTTGCCTTGCGGCACATTCGTCGCGCGCGGGGTGGCATCTTTTCCGGCGCAAGGCTATGTAGCGCGCCTAAGGACAAAAACGCATGCAAGCCGATACGATCGTCGATGCGCCCTATGGGCATTATCGGCCACGGGGTGCCGTGGCAAAAATTCTCAAGGTCACGCGCAGCCAGCCGGAAAACTGGATCGGGCGGCGCGTCAGCTTCTTTTTGCGGCGGGTGGCCATCAGCAAGCTGCACGGCGCGCCGGTGGATATCGATTCGCTTGGCGCCCGGATGCGGCTCTATCCGTACAATAACGTGTGCGAAAAGCGCATCCTGTTCACGCCGCAGTTCTTTGACACGGACGAGCTCAACGTCATTGCCGGCGCCATCACCGAGGGCTTCACCTTCGTCGATGTCGGCGCGAATATTGGCGGCTATTCGCTGTTCGTCGCGGCAACGGCCGGGCCTGGCGCGCGCATCCTCGCTATCGAACCGCAGCCCAAGGTGTTCGAGAAGCTCGTCGGCAACATCCGGCTCAATGAATTCGCGACGATCAAGGCCGTCGCCTGCGCTGTCTCGGATGTCGATGGCGAGTTGACGCTGTTCGTCGACAGCGACAACCAGGGCGGCTCGAGCGTCAAGATCGTGCGCGGCGAGAATGGCGGCAATTCGATCCGCGTGCCCTCGCGCACGCTGCTCGGCCTGTTGCAGGACGAGCGCTTCACCAAGGTCGATGCGATCAAGGTCGATGTCGAGGGCGCCGAGGATCTCGTGCTGGAGCCGTTCCTGCGCCAGGCGCCGGAAAGCCTGTGGCCCCGGCTGATGATCATCGAGCATGGCGCGCCGCGCTGGCATGTCGACCTGCCCGGCCTGCTGTCCGAGAAGGGCTACCGGGTGGACGCGACGACGCGCAACAACATCGTGTTCAGGCGCGGCTGAGCCCCCGCGTCCTGGTGCTTGTAAGCCGCTTGCCCGCCGGCGCGGCGGGTCTATAACGGTGGGCATGGATACCGTGCAGCAAGCCTCCGTTACCGCCGCCATCCTGGTGATTGGCGATGAAATCCTGTCCGGACGGACCAAGGACAAGAATATCGGCTATATCGCCGAGTATCTGACCAATATCGCCATCGACCTGCGCGAGGTGCGCGTGGTGCCCGATGTCGAGGCCGAGATCGTCGCCGGGCTCGACGCGCTCCGGGCTCGCTACACTTATGTCTTCACCACCGGCGGCATCGGGCCGACGCATGACGACATCACCGCCGACAGCGTCGCCAAGGCGTTTGGTGCGGCGATCGATGTCGATCCGCGCGCCGTCGCCATGATGAGCGAGCGCTACAAGCCGGGCGAGCTGAACGCCGCGCGGCTGCGCATGGCGCGCATCCCGGCCGGCGCCGCCCTGATCGCCAACCCGATTTCCAAGGCTCCGGGCTTTCGCATCGGCAATGTCATCGTCATGGCCGGCGTGCCCTCCGTCATGCAGGCCATGCTCGACGAGATCGCGCCGACGCTGGCGACCGGCGTGCGCATGCTGTCCGAGACGGTCGATGCCGCCGGCCTGCCGGAGGGCATTTACGCCGGCGGGCTCGCCGAACTCGCGGCGGCGCATCCGGGCGTTTCGGTCGGCTCGTACCCGTCCTTCACGGGCGCGGGCTTCAGCAACCAGATCGTGGCGCGCAGCAAGGATGCCGCGCTGCTCGCGGCGGCGGTTGAAGCGATCCGCCACATGGTTGCGCAATTGCACGCCGACCGCGCACCGATCTGACGTTTCCTAACAGGTCTTGCTCTTGTCCCGGCCTTGAGCCGGGACCCATGACTGCGTCAACGCCCCGTATCCCTCGGCCCCGGATCAAGTCCGGGGAAGACGGTGGCGGAGATGGCTGCAAACCAGTCCAGCCGCCATCGGCCGGCTTGACCGGCCGATCCCGCTTCGGAAAAGCGCTACCGGGTCTCCGGCGCTGGTTTTCGATCTGCCTCAGTTCTTCAGGCTGTCCGGCACCTTGCCGCCATTCTCGGCCAGCTTCTGCATCACCTGCTTGTGCAGCCAGATGTTCATCGAGGCGGAATCATTGGTGTCGCCGCTATAATTGAGCTCCTTGGCGAGCTCCTTGCGCGCGCTCAGGCTGCTGTCGAGGTTGAGCAGCTTCATCAGGTCGACGATCGACTTGCGCCAGTCGAGCGTCTGGCCGGCCTTGGCGGCAAGCCCGGTCAGGATGGCCTCGACATCGACCGAGGCTGCGGCGGCCCCACCGGCGGCGGCCGCCGTTGCTGCCGGCGCGGCGGCGCTGCCACCTGCGGCAGGGGCGGCTTCCGCGGCCTGTGCGGGTGTGCTGCCGAAAATTTTCGACATGATCGAACCGAAAATGCTCATGAGTTTCTCCTGCTGGCCCCTCGTGGGCCAAAACTAACGCCGAGGATCGGCTTTGGTTGCACCGGTTGCGCGGCGCACCCGCGCGCCACGCTCTCGACGAGCCTATTCCAGCATGATTGTGTGGAAATGACAAAGCGCGCGCAGGCGGTCTCAGGTTTGTGGCGCCGGGCGTTCGCGCCGGATCATCGCCGTGAGGGCGCTGGCGCTGCGATAGCCCAGCCGATGCGCCGTCTCGGCGACGCTCGCGCCGCCCTCCAGCCGGCCAAGCGCGTTGAGGGTGCGCAGTTTGCGGCGCCACGCGCCGAGCGACAGCCCGGTTTCGTCGCGAAACCCGCGCGACAGGCTGCGGCGGCTGAGACTGGCGAATTCCGCCCAGCCGTCGAGATCGCGCGCGCTGCCCGGATCGGCGATCAGCGCCTCGCACACCCGGAGCAGTTTCGCATCGGATGGCAGCGGCAGTTCGAGCATCTCGGTCGGCGCGCGGTCGATCTCGTCGATGACGAGCGCCGCCAGGTGCCCGCCGCGCCCGGCCTCGTCATAGAGCAGCGGCTCCTCGACCAGCGCCAGGATTGCCTCGCGCAGCAGCGGCGCGACGCGAATCACCCGGCAGCGCGGCGCCATGCGCCGGGCCTCGTCCTGACGCAGATAGATGGTGCGCATCGAGACCTTGCCGCGCATCTCGACATTATGCGGCCGCCCGGGCGGGATCCACAGCGCGAAGCCCGGCGGCACGAGCCAGGCGCCGGTGCTGGTGCGGGCCAGCATCACGCCCTCGACCGCGTGCAGGAGCTGGCCGCGCGGATGCGAATGCTCGCCCGTGTGGCTCCGGTCGGGAAAATCCTTCGCCATCGCGCCGATGGCGCGGTCGATATGCTGGAAATCGTCGCGGTTAATGCTGCGGGACATCTGGCCTGTCCTCGACGAATGATGGCCTAACATCGCTTTCGGGCCAGCCTATGATGCGCGTCGAACGCAATCAATCGGCAAGGCCGGCCCATGTCCGTTTTCCAGCCGCGCGTGCTGCCCGACCGGGCGCGCGCCACGATCCGTTTCGTCAATATCGCCCACGCGCTCGATCATTTCGTGCTGCTGATCTTCCCGACGGCGGTGATCGCCATCGCCGCCGATATGGGGCGCAGCTACAATGAGTTGATCTGGCTCACCACGGGCGCTTTCGTCGCCTTCGGGCTGTGCTCGCTGCCGGTCGGCTGGCTCGCCGACCGTTTCGGCCGGCGCACCATGCTGGCGACGTTCTTCTTCGGCTATGGCGCGTCCTGCCTGCTGGTGGCGGCCGCGTTCGGCTCGCTCGCGCTGTCGGTCGCGCTGCTCGTACTCGGCGTGTTCAGCGCCGTGTATCATCCGATCGGCAGCGCGATGATCGTGGTCAATGCCAAACAGCTTGGCCGCGAGTTCGGCCGCAACGGCGTGTGGGGCAACCTCGGCGCGGCCTCGGCCTCGGGCGTCACGGCGGCGATCGCCGTCGCCTTCGGCTGGCGCGCGGCCTTCGCCATGCCCGGCCTCGTGCTGATCGCGGCCGGCATCGCCTTCCTCACGCTGGTCAAGGACGAGAGCGAGGGTAGCGGCGCACGCGGCGCGACCCATGCCGTCAGCCTCGGCCGGCGCGGGCTGGTGACGCTGGTCGCGGCCCTGATCGTGGCGATCGTCGCCGGCGGCATCACCTTCAACGTCACCACTATTGCGCTGCCGAAGGTCATCGACGAGCGCCTCGGCGTCGCGGTGTCGCTGGCTGAGACCGGCTGGATTACCACGGCGATCTTCGTATGCGGTGCGCTGACCCAGATCACCGCCGGGCGGCTGATCGACCGCTATGCCCTGCCGGCGATCTTCTTCTGGATGTCGATCATGCAGCCGATCGGCCTGGCGCTCGCCGCCGGCACGCAGGGCGCGCCGCTGGTGCTCGGCATGGTGATGACGACCTCGGCGATTTACGGGCAGGTGGTGATCCTCGATGCGATGATCGCGCGCTATGTCGCCGCCGAGATGCGCAACCGGGTCTATTCGATCCGCTATTTCCTCGGCTTCACGGTCAGCGGTTTTGCGGTGCCGATGATCGCGGCACTGCATGCGCGCGGCGGCTTCCACGCCGTGCTGCTGGTGACGGCGGCGTTCGGCGCCGCGATCTTCGCGGCGGCGGTGGTGACCTGGCTGCTGATGAGCCGCCGCCCGGCCGGAGCGGTGCCGGCGGAATAGGGCGGGGCGGTTCAACCCTTCTCCCGCACGCGGGAGAAGGTGGCACGAAGTGCCGGATGAGGGGGCGCGCACGGGCTCCCCCTCATCCCCCTGCCGGGACCTTCTCCCGCCAGCGGGAGAAGGGACATAATTTGCTGGTCGGCGCGGGCTCAGCCGAGGGCAATCGAGCCTTCTGGCAGGTGGCGTCCGGCCACGCCGGTATCGTGCCAGCGCGTGGGATCGGGCACGGTGTCGAGTTCGCTCGCGACGCTCTCGCCGCGCAGCAGCACATGGCCGGCCTCGTCGAGAGCCGTTTCCAGCGATGGCCTGTCGAGCCCCAGCACCTCGGCGGCCGGGTGCAGCGCATGGGGCGGCAGGGGGGCAGGATCGCGCCCGGCGTTGCGCGTGGCCACGACCAGCGCGGTTTCGCCGAAACCGTGCAGGTCGACGACAGCGATCGGGGTGGGGGGCGCCGCGCCGGTGGCGGGCCAGCGATGCACCAGCAGCGGCGTGCCGAGGCGGCCCGGCAGTTCCGCCGCGAGATCGGCGAGCGTGCCGGCCAAGGCGGCTGGAACCAGGAGCTGCGCGCCCGGCGCCGCCGCGAGTTGGGTGATGAGCAGGCGGGAGGAGAACGGCCCGTGCAGATGCAGGCGGGTGCCGGTCAGGAGCGGCAGCAGCAGGTTGGCGGCCACGCCGAGCGCGCTGCTGGCGGGCAGGGTCGAGACCAGCGTCGTGCGCGTGTCGCATCTGGCCGCGATCGCCACGGCCAGCGCGTCCGCCACGATCTGGCGGTGGCTGCGGGCCATGGGCACGAGGCGTCCACCGCGACGCTCGAAGGTGACGAGTGCCGTATCGTCTGCTCCGGCGTCACGCCCGTTACGCATGGCGCCCGGCTGCCAGCCATCGAGCGGCGCGACGCCGTCGGGCAGGTCTCCGCCGAAGCCGCATACGAAGCGCACGCCGAACAGGGCCGCCGCGACGCCGACCGCCGCTTCGGCTGGCCGCTGCCGGCCAAAGCGCGTCGTGGTGATGATGGCGCGTGCGCTCGCCGCCTCGGTCGCCTCATGCAGCGCGTCCTCGGCAAAGCCCATCGGCACCGGGCAGGGCACCAGCCCGGCCCCGGCAAGGCCGAGAATGACAGCGCCAAGATCGGCGACGTTCGGCAGTTGCACGATGACCCGGTCGCCAGCGGCAAGCCCAAGCTCGAGCATGGCCGCGCCAAGGTTTTCCGCCCGTTCGGCCCATGCGCCAAGGCTCAGGTTGCGCGGTCCGCGATGATACCAGTTGGTGGTGTCGGGAGCCTCGGCCATGGCCGGGGCGTCGCCGCGCAGCGCGATGGCACGGCGCAGCAGCGCCTGAAGCGTCAACTCGGGCCGGGTGCGGGAATGGTGCTCCGGCGCGGCGGCTGGCATGGTCGCATGGCGCGGCATGGCTAGTCCTTGCCTCCCTGCTTGATCCACCACACGTCGGGGATGACCTCATAGCGCGGCAGCCGCTCCGGATGGGCGAGACGGCTGCGATAGGCGATCCATCGGGCGGGCGCATAGAATAGCGGCACGACGTAGAACCCGGACATCAGCAGCCGGTCGAGGGCGCGCACGGCGCTGACGAAGCCTTCCTCGTCGCGCGCGGCCAGCACCGCATCGATGGTGGCGTCGACCGCCGGCGAATGCACGCCGGCATAGTTGAGCGAGCCCGGCGCATCGGCGGCGGCACTCGACCAGCGGCCGCGCTGTTCATTGCCGGGCGAGGCCGAGACAGGCCAAGTGTTGAGCAGCATGTCGAAATCGAAGTCGATGCGGCGCTTCTGGTATTGCACCGAATCGATCTGGCGCACGCGCACCTTGATGCCGGCGCGCTTCAGCCCGTCGGCATAGACGAGTGCGAGCCGCTCCTCCTCGCGCGTGTCGACGATGATCTCGAAGGCGAACGGCGCACCGGTCCTGGCGTTGCGCAAGGTCGAGCCCTTCAGCACATAGCCGGCGGCGGCGAGCAGGTTCAGGGCGCGGCGCGCATCGGTGCGGTCACGCCCGCTGCCGTCGCCCGTTGGCGGTTGCCAGCTTCCGTCCATCACGTCCGGCCGTACCGCGCCGGGGAATGGCGCCAGCAGGGCGCGCTCGGCCGGGCTTGCGGGACGGCCAAGCGCCGAAAGCTCCGAATCGGCGAAATAGCTCGCACTATGCGTTAGCGCGCCACCGTAGAGGTTGCGGTTGATCCAGCGCAGGTCGATCAGCAGGCCGAGCGCCTCGCGCACCCTGACATCCTGGAACTCCGGCCGGCGCGTATTGAACACGAAGCCGAACATGCCTTTCGGCGTTTGCGTACGGATCGCCTCTTTGCGCACCGCGCCCTCGCGCATGGCCGGGAAATCATAGCCCGTCTGCCAGCGCCTTGCGTCGGTCTCGACCCTGTAATCGTAAAGTCCTGCCTTGAATGCTTCGAACAAGGCGTTGGAATCGCGGTAGTAATCGATCCTGATCTCGTCCGGGTTGAAATGGCCGCGCACGCTCGGCAGGTCGGCGGCCCAGAAATGCGGGTTGCGCTTGTAGGTGATGCTGGCGCCGGGATCGACATCCGTCACGACATAAGGCCCGCTGCCGAGCGGCGCGGTGAAGCTGGTTTGCTCGAACTTCGCCGGGTCGGTGGCGTGCTTGGCCAGCACCGGCATCAGGCCGATGATCAGCGGCAGTTCGTAGTCGCCGCGATCAGCGAAGATGAAGCGTATGTGGTGCGGATCGGGCGTCTCGACGCGCGCGACCTTGCCGTACTGGCCGCGCAGGTTGGGGCGGCCGTGATCCTTGAGCAGCTTCCAGGAAAAGGCGATGTCTTCCGAGGTGATTGGCGTGCCGTCCGAAAAGCGCGCGCGCGGGTCGATGGTGAACGCCACTGAGCTGCGGTCGTCCGGCGTGTCGATGCTGCTGGCGATCAGGCCATAAAGCGTGAACGGTTCGTCATAGGAACGCGCCATCAGCGATTGCACGATGTAGGGCGAGATGCCCTGCGCCGCCATCGAGCCGTTGACGATATAGGGGTTGAGCCCGTCGAACGTGCCTTGCGCGGCGAGCGTCAGGCGGCCGCCGCGCGGCGCGTGCGGGTTGGCATAGGGGAAATGCGAAAAACCCTCGGGCAGGGCCGCCGCGCCATGCATGGCGATGGCGTGACGCGGCTCCGCCTGTGCCGCCCGCGCGGCCGGCCACAGCATCAGAAGGGCCAGCCAGCAGGCGGCAAGCCATTGTATCGCGCCGATTCGCATCGGGGTGAAATTAGCATGCGGCGGCATTCCCGGTCGCGGCGAATTGCAACGCGCGTTCTGATCGCGGCGCGCCGCGCGATAAACTTGCCTGCTGCCGCGAGTTGTGCTGGAAAGCGTGCCGTGTTGCGGCTAAATACAGCCCGGTCATGCTGGTGCCGCATTCGCAGGGGCATCAGCGTCGGCGAATGCGTTAATTGTGCCGACCGGCCAGTTGCCGTCACCCGTATCGTTCCAGCCAAGCGCGCCGCATGAGCCGCACGAGGAAGAATATGCCGCCACTCTCTCAGGAATTTCGTGCCGGCCGCGGATTTGCCCGCGCCCTGCTGGCGACTGCCGGCGTGCTGGCGATGGTGAGCACCGGCCTTGCCCAGCCCAAGAAGGCCCCGGCGCAGGCTCCCGCGGCACAGGCGCCGGCCCAGCCGCAGCAGCCGACCGGCCCCGTCACCGTGGCGGTGAAGCCTGACCCAGCCCAGACCGACTGGATCAAGCAATGCGCGCAGGACCCCGGCACCAAGAAGGAAGTCTGCTTCACCACGCGCTATTTCGTGGCGAGCGACAATGGCGAGCCGCTGCTGGCGGTCGCCGTCTACAGCACGCAGGACGATAAGGAAAAGATCCTGCGCTACCTGATGCCGCCCGCGCTGCTGCTGCAGCCCGGCATCCGCTTCGGTGTCGATGGCGGCCAACAGGAGGCCGGCCGCTACACGATCTGCTTCCCGAACGGCTGCTTCGCGGAAGCCCGCGTCAAGGACGAGTTCGTCAAGAGCATGCGCGCTGGCACGACGCTCAAGGTCAGCGCGCAGAACGCTGCCGGCCAGGAGGTCACGTTCGAGGCGCCGCTGACCGGCTTCGCCAAGGGTTTCGACGGCCCGCCGATCGATCCGAAGGTGCTCGAGGAGCAGCAGAAGAAGCTGCAGGAAGAGTTGCAGAAGCGTGGCGAGGCCATGCGCAAGCAGCAGGAAGAGCAGCAGAAGCAGGCTCCGGCCGCGCCGGCTCCGGCCCAGCCGAAGAAGTAGGCCGGCAGCTTTTCAGCAAGGCGAAATCAGGACGCGCTCGGGTTAGCCCCGGGCGCGTTTTCGTTTCTGGAGAAGCCGCGCCGCCTCAGTGCATGCTGCGCGGGCGGGGCACCAGCGTGCCGTCATGGCCGGTCTCGAAAATCTCGCTGATCTGCGAGTGCCGCAGCGGCTCGCCCGAGGTATCCGGCACGAGGTTCTGCTCCGAGACATAGGCGATGTATTCCGTCTCCTCGTTCTCAGCGAGCAGATGATAGAAGGGCTGGTCCTTGCGCGGCCGCACCTCGGCGGGGATGGCCAGCCACCAGTCCTCGGTGTTGTCGAATTCAGGATCGATATCGAACACCACGCCGCGAAACGGATAAATCCGGTGCCGGACGATTTGGCCGATCGCGAATTTCGCGGTGCGGTGCTTCACGGGCGAACTCTCTTTCGGAACGGGATGCCGGCAACCTCGCTATCCGGTTGGCGAAGAACCCACGCCATATCGTTGTAATCGCTCGCGCTTGACGGTCTGATCGTCAAGGCTGGCGGTGACCGTGTTTCGTGCCACCGCGTTCTGCCCTGCATATCGGGCCGCGCCGCGCTTTCGTCAATGGACGCTTACCTTTCGAAACGGCGATGCGCCCACATCCACTGTTCGGGAATTTCGCGGATCCAGACCTCGAACTGCGCATTGAGCGCGGCGGTTGCGGCCTCGATGTCGTGGCGGCGATTGTCGGTGTGCGGCACCGGAATTTCGGTACCCTCGACGAAGAACCGGCCTGGACCGGTGCGGATGACCCGGCCGGCGAGCAGCGAGCCGTGATGCGAGCGCACCAGCGTTGCCGGGAATGGCGTCGATGGCGCCATGCGGCCGAAGAACGGCACCGAGACGCCGCGCAATTCGCGCAGGTCCGCCATCATCGCGGCGCCCTCGTTGTCCTCCATCGCCCGCACGAGATAGCGCACGGCCTCCTTGCCCTTGGAGACCAGCCCACGCGGATAGAACGGCTCGCGCATCGCCAGCAGATATTTCTCGACATAGGGGTTGCGCAGTTGCTGGTAGACGCCGGCGAAGCGCACCCCGCACAGCAGCATGGCCCAGCTTGCCACCTCCCAGTTGCCGGTATGGAGGGAGGCAAATACCAGCGGCTGGCCGATCCGCGCCTTGACCATGGTCCGGGATGCCGGGTCGAGGACGATGCGGTCGGGTTCGCGGGCGAGCTTGTCGAGCAGCACGGATTCGGCAAAGGTCATGCCGAGATGACGCCACATCCGGGTGACGATGCGCGCGCGCTCCGCCGCCGGCAACTCGGGCATGGCCTCCTCGATATGGCGCAGCGCCCGCTCATGCCGGCGCAGGCGTGGCGCGACCGCGTGCCAGACCGCGCCGCTGAGCCGGATCGCGGTGTCGAGCGGCAACAGCCGCATCAGGCCGAACACCAGCCGCAGCACCAGCCATTCGATCCGGAATTGAAGGTCGGTGAGAAAACCCTGCATGGCTCGTGAGTGGCGTGCCGATGGACGCATCGGTCGGTTGCTGTTATGCGCTGCCGCGAGCGGGCGAGAATCGTGGCGTGATCGACGGTCCGCGCCAGTCAAATCGCCGCAACGGGACAGCACGTCAAGGCCCCCGCTGCGCACGGGTGCCCGATGTCCAGCGTAACCACGCTCGCCCTGCCGTTCTTCGGCTTGATCTTCCTGGGGTTTTCCTGCGGAAAGCTGGCGAGGCTGCCGCATGACGGCCTGGCATGGCTGAACTTCTTCATCATCTACGTCTCGCTGCCCTGCCTGTTCTACAAGCTGATCGCCGCCACGCCTTTCGAACAGCTCTCGAACTGGCCGTTCATCATCGGCACGACGCTCAGCACCGGCGCGGCGTTCCTGATCGCGCTCGGCGGTGGGCTCTGGCTCGGCCGCGGCGGCCTGCGCGAAGGGGCGATCCAGGGCGCGCTCGGCGGCTATGCCAATGTCGGCTATATGGGCCCGGGCCTGACGCTGGCGGCGCTCGGGCAGGGCGCCTCGGTGCCGACGGCGCTGATCTTCGTGTTCGACTGCGCGCTGATGTTCTCCGCCGTGCCGTTCCTGATGGCGCTGGGCGGGTCCGGCAAGCTCAAGCTCGGCGAGACGGTGCTTTATGTGCTGGTGCGGGTGTTCACCCATCCGTTCAACATCGCCACCATCATCGGTGTGATCGCGGCGTATTTTCGTTACCAGCCGCCTGCCGCGATCGACACGATGATCACCTACCTCAAGGATGCCGCCGCCCCTTGCGCGCTGTTCGTGCTCGGCGTCACGGTGGCGCTGCGCCCGGTGAAGCGGGTCGCGCCCGAAGCACCGTTCCTGCTCACGGTCAAGCTGGTGCTGCACCCGCTCATCGTGTGGTGCATGCTGTCGCTGATCGGAGATTTCGATCCGGTCTGGGTCTATACCGCTATCCTGATGGCCTCGCTGCCGCCGGCACTGAACGTGTTCGTGATGGCCCAGCAATATAATGTCTATGTCGAGCGCGCTTCCGCCGGCATCCTGATCGGCACGGTGGTGTCGGTTGCCACCGTCACCGGGTTGCTGGTGCTGATCACCAGCGGCGCGCTGCCGGCGAACCTGTTCGCGCCGTAGGCGCGTTATGCCATGCCGGCGCGCATCACCAGCCGGCGCAGCGGCGCCACCGCGCCGAGCAGCGAGAAGCCGGCGTGGCGCGCGACCTGGACCGGCAGGAAAGACGATAGCAGCGAGCGGTTGAGCGCATCGACCGCGACGGTGCGCACCGTAAGGTCGCCGCGCCGGGCGGCACGGTAACGCGCCAGGGTCTCGGGCGCGCCGGGGCCGCCGCCGCTGGCCGGCATCGCCTTGGCGAGGCTTGCCACGTCGCGCAGGCCGAGATTGAGCCCCTGCGCGCCGATCGGCGGAAACACATGCGCCGCCTCGCCGACCAATGCGACGCGCCGCCCGGTCGGGTCGGCGGCGAGCAGGCCGCGCATCGGATAGTGCCCGCGCCGCCCCTTGACGGTGAAAGCGCCGAGCAGGGACTGGCATTGCCGCTCGGCGGCGAGCGCGAAGGCGGCGTCGTCGAGCGCGGCGAGGCGGCGCGCATGGCCGGGCGAGACCATCCACACGATGCTGCTCTCGCGTTCGCCGTTCGGCACCAGCGTGAATGGCCCCTCGCGGGTGTGGAACTCGGTCGAGATGTCCTCGTGGTCGCGGATGTGCCGAACGATGCAGGTCAGCGCGACCTGCGGATAGGACCAGTCGCGGGCGGGGATATGCGCCTGCGTCCGTACCAGCGAGCGCGCACCATCCGCGCCGACGACCAGCGCCGCGCCGAACGCCGCACCGTCATCGCAGGTCAGGTGCGCCTCGCGCTCGCCGGCGATCAGCCGTGTCAGCGCGCTGTCGAAGACTTCAATGCCCCGGCTTTCCGCTTCGGCGCGCAGCCGGGCGGCGAGCTTGTCGGCCGGAACCGCGAGGCCGAAACAGGGCAGGTCGATTTCCGCCGCCTTGAAGGTCACGGTCGGCGCCTTGAGCAGCGCACCGGTGGCATCGATGATCCGGATGGCGTTGAGCGGCGTACCGATATCGCCGCCGTCGCCGAAACCAGGCACCAGGCTCGACAGGTAAGCGAGGCCGCGCTGCATCACCGCAATGCAGCGTCCGTCGCCCGGCGGAGGCCGCCCGCCGCTGACCAGAGCGACCGCCAGACCCTTGTCGTTGAGCGCCAGTGCAGCCGCGAGACCGGCCGGTCCACCGCCGATTACCATGGCTTCGAATTGCCTGCGCATCAGATTCCTCGTTGTCGGACCTTGAAACTAGCCTGAAGGACTGCCTAATTCCACGGGACAAATCGACCGAGCGGGGATGAATGATGTTCGAATGGATGGCGACCACGGAGGGCTGGGTCGCCCTGGCAACGCTTTCGGCCATCGAAGTCGTTCTCGGTATCGACAACGTCATCTTCATTTCGCTGCTCGTCGCGAAGCTTCCGGCCGAGCAGGCCAAGAAGGCGCGCGCCATCGGCCTGGCGCTGGCGCTGATCATGCGCGTCGCGCTCCTGTTCACGCTGACCGCGATCCTGGCGCTCAGGGAGCCGTTCGGCGTGTATTTCGGCCAGCCGATCTCGTGGCGCGACGTGATCCTGTTCGTCGGCGGCATGTTCCTGATCGTCAAGGCGACGCACGAAATCCACGCCACGGTCGAAGGGCCGAGCTTCGAGGAGAGCCACGGGCCGGCGCCTCGCGCCTTCGTGGGCGCGATGCTGCAGATCGCCGTGATCGACCTGGTATTCTCGATCGATTCGATCGTCACCGCCGTCGGCATGGCGCAGGATCTCGGCGTGATGGTCACCGCCGTCATCATCGCCATGGCCGTGATGTATGTCTCGGCCGGGCCGCTCTCCAGCTTCATCGCCCGCCATCCGACGACCAAGGTGCTGGCGCTCGCCTTCCTGCTGCTGGTGGGGCTGGCTTTGTGCGCCGATGCTTTCGGCCTGCACATCCCGCGCGGCTACCTGTACGCGGCAATGGCCTTCGCGGCCGGTGTCGAGGCGCTGAACCTGCTGGTCAGCAAGAACAACGCCGCCGCGCACAAGCGCCGGGCCGAGCGGCGCAAGGCTGAAGAGGCGCCGTAGGGCCTCGATGTTTTGCCTCGACCTTGAGCCGGGGCGCGGGAAAGCAGGCTGCCGGTCGGGGTAATCCCGATCCCGGATCGAATCCGGGGCGATACCCATATGACCGGGTTGCCAAAGCGGGCGGTCTCCGAAGTCCTCCATTCGATGGTTGACCCTGGCGCGGCGAAGGGCTGCACTGGCGCCTCGTTGCCTCTGCCATGGAGCCGAGCGATGCCAATCGTGTACCGGCCTGCGCGTCAACAGGAACTGGAACGAGCCGAGGAGCTTGTCGCTTCAAGCATCAACGACCTCACCCAACGCCACGGCTTCGGGCCAATGGCATCATTGCGTCCGCCAGATTTCCAGTCGTTTTCCCTGCAGGATGACCCCGACGGCCTGTGGATCGCCGAGGATGACGGGGAAGTTCTGGGCTTTGCCTTCAGCTGGGTCTGCGGCGAGATGTGGTTCCTCGCGGAATTGTTCGTAGCTCCGGCCCGACAGGGCAGCGGCATCGGTAATGAACTGCTCAAGCGAACGATGGAGCACGCAAGGAAGAGCAACGCCACCAACAAGGTGCTGATCACCTTTGCCTTCAATACCGTGTCGCAGGGGCTCTATATCCGACATGGATTGTTTCCGCGGCTCCCGCTCTACCTTCTCAAGGTGCCACGCGACGTTTTGCTGACCCGGTTGCAGGAATCGAAATTCCGGGTCGCTCCGATTGAGATCGCCGATCTGCGAAGCCTTGCGGCCATCGATGCGCATGCGCTTGGAACCTCGCGTGACAAGCATCACCGCTACCTGCTCGCCGATGGTGCCACGAAAGCCGTTGTGCTTCGCGCTGGAGATGAATTCGTCGGATACGCTTACGTCAGCCGTGACGGCCAAATCGGGCCGCTCGCCGTTACGCGGACCGATGCTATGGGCGCGGCATTCCAGACCGCGCTGAAACTTGCCGCCGAAAGCGGGGCCTCGCAAATATCGGCGTTTGTTCCAGGCATCAGTGAGGCGGTTCTCGGCGTGGCCGTCGCGCATGGAATGCGCATAACCTTTCCGATGATGTTGATGTCATCCCGCGATTTCGGAGACTGGAACTGCTATCTGCCGCGCAATCCGGGCTTCATGTGACCGTCGGGCCTATTTGACCGCATCGAGGATCGAAGCGGATCATCCTCAGATGCGTCATATCGATGGTTGACCTCGGCGCGGCGAAGGGCTGCACTGGCGCCCGACCCGTCACGACGATTTTCAACCCAAGGACGATGATGATGACGAAGACCAAGGCGATCCGCGTGCACAAGATCGGCGGCCCCGATGTGCTGACGCTCGATGAGATCGAGCTGCCGCCGCCGGCGGCCGGCGAGGTTCAGTTGCGCCACCACGCCATCGGCCTGAATTTCGTCGATACCTATTTCCGCAGCGGCCTTTATCCGGCGCCGAAACTGCCTTTCGTGCTTGGCAACGAAGGCGCGGGCGAAGTCGTGGCGGTCGGTGCGGGGGTAACGCGCTTCAAGAAAGGCGATCGCGTAGCCTATGGCAGCGGGCAGGGCGCCTATGCCGAGATGCGCAACATCGCCGAGGCATCCCTGATCAAGCTGCCCGACAGCATCAGCTACAAACAGGCCGCCGGCATGATGCTCAAGGGCCTGACGGCGAACTACCTGCTGCGCCGCACCTTCAGGGTCGAGAAGGGCCAGACGGTGCTGATCCAGGCTGCCGCCGGCGGCACCGGCACCATTCTGGTGCAATGGGCGCGTCATCTCGGCGCCACGGTGATCGGCACGGCCGGCTCGCCCGAGAAGGTGAAGCTCGCCAGGGAAAACGGCTGCCATCACGTCATCAATTATCGCGAGGAGGATTTCGCCGCGCGCGTGAAGGAAATCACTGGCGGCAAGGGCTGCGATGTCGCCTATGACGGCGTCGGCAAGGCGACCTTCCCGGCCGTGCTCGATTGCCTGAAGCCGTTCGGCCTGCTGGTGAGCTTTGGCAATGCGTCCGGTCCGGTCGAGAACATGAATCTCGGCCTGCTCTCGGCGAAGGGCTCGCTTTACGTCACCCGGCCGACCCTGTTCACCCACGTCTCCGATCCGGCCGTGCTGAAGCAGATGGCGGAGGAGTTGCTGGACGTGGTGTCGAAGGGCATCGTCAAGATCCCGGTGACGCAGGAATTCCCGCTCGCCAAGGCGGCGGATGCCCATCGTGCGCTCGAAAGCCGTGCCACGACCGGCTCGACGGTGCTGCTGCCCTGACAGGCCTCTCGCGGTCGCCGGGCCTGCCGGCGGCCGCGCTTTGCATGCCTTAGTGGCGCTTCTTCATGTACTGGCCCTGCTCAAGCTCGGTCTTGGCGTCGTAATGCGGCGGGGGCGGGTTGCCGACACCATAGGCCGGCTGCGGCTTCTGCGTGGCGCAGGCGGAAAGGCCAAGGCAGAACAGCCCGACGAGCGCGGAAAGGGACACGAATTTCATAATTGGACGTCCATTGATAGCGAGACGGCGAACCCGCCTCGCGGCAACGCGTAGGACCGAAACCGGCGGCTGTCCAGAAATCCCGGGAGCGTTTTTGACCGCGTGACAATGCGGCCACGGCCCCCTAAAGCCAGTGGCATGATTGCCGCCGCCCGCATCTCCGCCGCCATCGAAATCGTCACCGATATCGAGACTCTCCGCCGCCCCGCCGTCGATGCGCTGAAGGCGTGGGGCCTGGCGCATCGCTTCGCCGGTTCCGGCGACCGCGCCGCCATTGCCGGGCTGGTCTATGACACGCTGCGCGTCAGGGCCTCGAGCGCCGACGTCATGCAGGAGGCGTCCGCCCGCGCGCTGCTGCTCGGCATGCTGAAGCGCCACGGCCGCAGCCTCGGCGAGGTCGAGGCGCTGTTCAACGGCACCCGCTTCGCGCCCGAGCCGCTCACGCCCGCGGAACGCGAGCGTTTCATGGCGGCGCCGCCCGAAACGCTGCCGGCGCATGTCGCCGGCGATTTCCCCGAATGGCTCGCGCCGGAGCTTGCGCGCGCCTTCGGGCCGGCGCTGGTTGCCGAGATGCAGGGGCTCGCCGGGCGCGCGCCGATCGATATCCGCGTCAACACGCTGAAAACCCTGCGCCTCAAGCTGCAAACCGAACTGGCGCATCTCAACCCGGTTGCCACGCCCTATTCGCCGACCGGCCTGCGCTTCGATCCGGGCGAAGGCGGTCGCGGCCCGGCCTTGCAGGCGACGCCGCAATTCATCAAGGGCCAGTTCGAGATCCAGGAGGAGGGCTCGCAACTGGTGGCGCTGCTCTCCGGCGCGGCCGAGGGCGAGCAAGTCATCGACCTGTGCGCTGGTGGTGGCGGCAAGACGCTGGCGCTGTCCGCGCTGATGAACAATCGCGGCCAGGTCTATGCCACCGATAACGATGCCCGCCGCCTCGCGCCGATTCACGACCGGCTCGCACGGGCCGATGCACGCAACGTGCAGGTGCTGACGCCACGCGGCCGTGACGACGAGCCGCTGCGCGGCCACGAGGCCCGGGCCGATCTCGTGCTGGTCGATGCGCCGTGCACCGGCACCGGCACATGGCGGCGCAACCCGGACAGCAAATGGCGCGTGCGCCCCAGCGCGCTCGAGATGCGCATGCGCGAGCAGGACGAGGTGCTGGCGCGCGCCAGCGGCTTCGTGAAGCCCGGTGGCCGGCTGTGCTACATCACCTGCTCCGTGCTGCCGTGCGAGAATGACGACCGGGTCGCGACGTTTCTCGCCGCCAACCCCGCATTCAGCCTCGTGCCGCCGGCCGATCTCGTCGCCATGGCGCCCGATGCGCTCAGCGAGATGGAAAATCTCGTCAGCGCGGGCGGGCACGGGCTGCAATTCACGCCGCTGAAGACCGGTACGGATGGGTTCTTTGTCAGCCTGATGCGCAAAGCGGCCTGACCGGGGGCGATCGGGCCCCGGATCAAGTCCGGGGCGAGACGCACCGTGTCATTCCCGTGCAGGCGGGAATCCAGAGGCGAAAGGTGCAACGCTCCTGGATTCCCGATCGCGCTGACGCGCGTCGGGAATGGCAGTGAGGATGCCGGTAAAAAATCCTGATCCTCGTGCCTTGAGCTTCCGACAGCCAGCCTTACTCCGCCATCGCGCTCATGCGCAGGGGGCCAAGCGCGGCCGCGTGGCGCTTGATCACCTCGAGGCCGAACGGCGTCGGCCGCATCGCTGGCGCGCGATCGTGTATGTCAATGCCTGCACGGGCGCCATAGAGCCGCTTGCCGTAGCAGATCAGGTGCTCGATGCCCTGCATCGTCAGCACGATCGCCGGCAGGAGTTCGGCATAGAGCGCATCGGCTTTCGCGACGTCTCCGGCGCGATAGGCGTCGTAGATCCGCACGGCGTGGTCGATGCAATCGGGCGCCAGGATGAAGCCGACGCAGCCGGCGCGCAGGCCATCGACCAGTTCCAGCCCGGCGCGGCCGTTGAACACCGGCACGCGCCCTTCCGTGAGCGCGATGACCTGTTCGATCTCCACGGCCGAAGCTTCGCCCTTGAGCCGGCGGATGTTCGGATGCGCCTGCGTCATGGTGCGGATATCCTCCGCCGTCAGGCCGCGCCCGAGGAAGGCCGGTGCGTTCTGGATCGCCACCGGCAGGCTCGTCGTCTCGGCGACGCGGCCGAAGAAGCGGATATATTCCGCCGCGCTGAAGCTGCCGGCCATGGGCGGTTGCAGGATGACCCAATCGGCCCCGACGCTGGCCGCATGGCGCACCTGATCCGCCTGCTCGGCAACCGAATTGCCATAGATCGTGAAGGCGAGCGGCACGCGGCCGGCGGTATCTTCCGCCACCCAGTCCATCACCGTGCGGCGCTCGGCTTCGGTCAACTTGGCGACCTCGGTGGCAAGGCCAAGCGCTGCCATGCCATGCACGCCGGCGCCGATGCAGAGCTCGGTCTGTTGGCGCATCGCCGCGCGGTCGAGCGTCTCGTTCTTGTCGAACAGCGCATAGAGAATGGCGTAGATACCGTGCGTGGTCAGCGGGTCGAAGGATTTGTTCACTACCTGTCCTTTTGCAGAAACGCGGGCCGGCCCCTGCCGCCGCACGGCGCATCAGTGCATAATCGCCGGCGCTGGTCAAAACGGCCGCCGCGGCAGGGCCGGGCGCAACATTGCATTGCCAAATACAGGTTTTTCCCGTACCCGCTCGCCATGAGCCAGCACGATTCCATCCTGATCATCGATTTCGGGTCGCAAGTGACCCAGCTCATTGCCAGACGCCTGCGCGAAACCGGCGTCTATTGCGAAATCCACCCGTTCCAGAACGCAGCCGCGGCTTTCGAGAAGCTGCGCCCGCGCGGCGTGATCTTGTCCGGCGGACCGGCCTCGGTGCCGGAAACCGGCAGCCCGCGCGCGCCCGAGGCGGTATTTGCGAGCGGCGTGCCGATCCTCGGCATCTGCTACGGCCAGCAGACGTTGGCCCACCAGCTCGGCGGCACGGTCGAGGGCGGCCATCCGGCGGAATTCGGCCGCGCCGATATCGAGATCAAGGTGCCGAGCGCCCTGTTCGAGGGTGTGTGGCAGGTCGGGCAGCGCTACTCGGTGTGGATGAGCCATGGCGACCGCGTCACGCAACTGCCTGAGGGGTTTTCCGTCAAGGCGACCTCGGAAAACGCGCCCTTCGCCATCGCGACCGACGAAAAGCGCAAGTATTTCACCGTGATGTTCCACCCCGAGGTGGTGCACACGCCCGATGGCGCCAAGCTGCTGCAGAATTTCGTGCATCGCGTTTGCGGCTTGCGCAGCGACTGGACCATGGCCGCCTATCGCACCGAGATGACCGACAAGATCAAGCGCCAGGTCGGCAAGGAGCGCGTGATCTGCGGCCTGTCGGGCGGCGTCGATTCAGCGGTCGCGGCGGTGCTGATTCACGAGGCGATCGGCGACCAGCTCACCTGCGTCTTCGTCGACCATGGCCTGATGCGCAAGGGCGAGGCCGATGAGGTCGTCGGTCTGTTCCGCGACCATTACAATATCCCGCTCGTGCATGTTGGTGCCTCGCAGCGTTTCCTCAGCGAGTTGGCTGGCGTCTCGGACCCGGAAAAGAAGCGCAAGACCATCGGCCGGCTGTTCATCGAGGTGTTCGAGGCCGAGGCGAAAAAGATCGGCGGCGCCGCCTTCCTGGCGCAGGGCACGCTGTATCCGGACGTGATCGAGAGCGTGTCGTTCTCGGGCGGTCCCTCGGTGACGATCAAGAGTCACCATAATGTCGGCGGCCTGCCCGAGCGCATGAACATGAAGCTCGTCGAGCCGCTGCGCGAGTTGTTCAAGGATGAGGTGAGGGCGCTTGGCCGTGAACTCGGCCTGCCGGAGGTGTTTGTCGGCCGCCATCCGTTCCCGGGGCCGGGCCTCGCCATTCGCTGCCCCGGCGAGGTGACGCCGGAAAAACTCGCCATCCTGCGCGAGGCCGATGCCGTCTATCTCGACGAGATCCGCAAGGCCGGGCTCTACGACAAGATCTGGCAGGCCTTCGCGGTGCTGACCGATGTGCGCACCGTCGGCGTGATGGGCGACGGGCGCACCTATGACCGCGTGCTGGCGCTGCGCGCCGTGACCTCGGTCGACGGCATGACGGCGGATTTCTACCCCTTCGAGATGAGCTTCCTCGGCCGCACCGCGACTCGCATCATCAACGAGGTCAAAGGCATCAACCGCGTCACCTACGACATCACCTCGAAGCCGCCCGGCACGATCGAGTGGGAATGAAAATACATCATCAACGGGCTATCGGTCATTATCGATAATACTATCTAAGGTATTGAAAGTCAAATATATTTATCTCATTTGCTATCGCTCGCTATCGCCCTTAAGCGACATCTTTTGACGGTAGTTCTGACGGTATGCGTTTTCCCGCTCGGGCAAGTTTGCGACGATACCGTCAGTCAAAAATCCCTCAGCAGCCCCTCAAAAATCGACTTAAATAATTGAATTATATTTATTATTTTGTTGATTTGACGGTATTGATTTTGACGGTAAAATTGACCTCGAAATTGCGGTTTATATCGTCAACGAGGTTGTTTCATGCTGACCGATATGGCAATCAAGAGGCTGAAATCAAAGGATAAATCATATAAGGTCACGGATCGTGACGGTATGTATGTTTCTGTCGCGGAAACTGGGCAAATATCGTTCCGATACGACTACCGCCTCAATAGCCGGCGCGAGACCTTGACCATCGGGCGGTATGGTGACGATGGCATTTCACTCGCCGAGGCTCGCGAACGCTGCATGGCAGCGCGCAAGCTCGTCGCAGACGGCATTTCACCGGCTCACGAGAAAAAGCGAGAAAAGCGCCGGAATGCGCTCACTCGAAACTTTGGGGCTGTCGGCAAGGTTTGGCTCGAAGAAGCCCGAATGGCCGACAGCACTCGGTCGATGCGCAAATCCATCCTCGACCGCGATATCCTCCCAGCCTGGAAGAACCGGCTCCTGACTGAAATTACCGCCGAGGATTTGCGCCAGCTCTGCGCGAAGGTGAAGGAGCGCGGAGCGCCCGCTACGGCGGTTCACGTCCGCGATATCGTCAAACAGATTTTCGGCTTTGCCATTCTCAACGGCGAGAAGGTGCCCAATCCCGCCGACGAGGTGGGACCGGCCTCAATCGCGACGTTCCAACCCAAGGACCGGGCGCTGTCACCTTCCGAAATCCGGATCATGCTCCAGCAGCTTGAGCATGTGCCCACATTGCCGACCATCCGTCTTGGCCTTCGGTTGATCCTGCTGACGATGGTGCGCAAGAGCGAACTGACAGACGCGGTGTGGGACGAGGTTGATTTCGAGAGCGCTGTTTGGACCATTCCGAAAGAGCGCATGAAGCGATCCAAAGCACATAACGTCTACCTGTCTCAGCAATCGCTCGACATCATGATCGCCCTGAAAACCTGCGCGGGAAATTCACGCTACCTGCTGCCGTCCCGCTACGACGCGGACGCGCCAATGTCGCGGGCGACATTCAACCGCATAACGACGGCCGTGGTCACGCGCGCCAAGAAAGAGGGGCTAGCGCTCGAACCGTTCACTGTCCACGATCTACGACGCACAGGCTCGACACTTTTGAATGAGCTAGGCTTCAATCGCGACTGGATCGAAAAATCCCTGGCGCATGAAGACAGTCACTCCTCGCGTGGCGTCTACAACAAGGCTGAATATGAGCCGCAGCGCCGGCACATGCTTCAGGAGTGGGCGGATATGGTCGATGCCTGGGCGAGCGGCCAGAAGCGTATCCCGACGCTGTTTCCGCCAGAACTGCAATTTATGCCCGCCGAGATTTCGCCCTGACGGGCCGCGTCTTCCGTAGCCGCACATCGGGACCGCAGGTCCGCTCGGTCGTGCTTCCCATCGACGCTAGGCGTCGATCCTCAAGCCATTGCTCGACCTCGGCGAGATCCCACACCACACAGCGCGGCGTAAGGAAAAAGCGCTTCGGAAACTCGCCACGCTGTTCCATCTCGTAAATCGTTGTGTCGGCCAACGGGACGATCCGGTGCAGCTCCGGCCGTCTGATGGCCCTCTTTGACAACGATTCAGGCGGAGTAAATCGCACTAGCGGTTGGTCAGCCGTGTCCTGCCGATTATCCATGCCGTCGGCCAGCGTCTGTTTCGGAATAGCCATCTGCGCCTCGCATCAATCCAAAGCCATGATGCGAACCTGTCCGTTGGCGATAGGTATTGGAAGGCCCGTCTATCGCTCGTGCGGTGACTAGGATGCTATGGCGTAGAAAAAGGACGGTCGGTTTTGAACGATGTTCGCGCCGTTGTCTTAGTCGCTACGCCCGTTGGCCGTTAGAATGGTGATATCCGGCTTCCAATTTTCAGGAAGGTCCGGCGGGCTGACAGATTCCAAGTCGAGACGAATGAAGGATTTGAGGATTGATTGAAACGTCTCGGTATCGCGCGCCCAGTGAATAACGCCATCGAAGTCGTTTGAGAGTTTATGCGTCAGGTCAAGCGATGAGCGCCGGTTAATTCCGACAGGGCTGTCAACTTGCACAATGGCAATCGTGTCACCGCCCACCCAGCGCACGATGTCATCTGGAAAGTCGTGCGCATAATTGCGGCGCCCGTTCCATACGGCCGTCCGAATAGTTTTTCCGGCGGGGGTGACGAGCCGGAAAATCCAAGGAGCATCCTCCTGCGCTGCTCCGGGCATGGGATAGAATAGCGGAGGCGGGGGCCGGTCCAGCATCGCAGCCTTTTTCTCTCGGATCTGGCGACGCTTTGCGGCCGTCAATCGTTCAAGTTGTTCACCGCTTTCCCTGAAGACTCGGACATCGGGTGAATAGGCCGTCTCCGCTATACCGGCGTCATAAGTATCGGAGTCCGGAAAGGCAAAGAGCAGGGCCTGTCCGGTGAAGCTGCGCAAATGTCGCAGCACAATGTCCCAAGCGATGTCCTGATGGACGACCGGGACGACGTGAAGCGGAGCGCCTGGTGCTTCCATCCCGAGGCGGTCGATGACTGCGACACCGATGGCGCTAAATTCAGTTCCATTTCCAAGGCAAAAGCCGACGTGAAATGCCCGATCATCGACAACTGCCCGGAATGCCCGAAGTGATATTTGCGCATCAGCGGATATTCGTTCGTCGCCCGTCAGTTCTCGAATGCGTGCGCCATTAATCGCGGCGACTGGCGCCAACATATGGAGATCGATCATGCCTCGGAAACGATCGCCTTCCGGCCATGCAGCTTGCTTCCGCTGTTGGTTTTTCCGTTTTGCTTCGCCCATTCCGATGTCTCTTAGCTGAAAGCCGCGACTACCGTTTCGATCGGAAGAAATAGGGTCCGGCTGTCTTCCGGATACTCGATGAACTCGGCATATCGCAGATAGAACCGCTTTGCCGCGTCGTCCTTGGCATGAACCAGCACGGCGCCGATCCCGATGCTCTGCGATGCGACTGCAATCCGGCGCAACGCATCCGCAAGAAGGTCCGCGCCAAGACCCTTGCCGGCATGACTGCGGCTGACAGCAAGCCTCCCGATAACGGAAACCGGAATCGTGTCCGGTGCATTCCGCCGAACCTTGCCCGGCGCGGCCGCCCGTTCCACGGCGCCGGCCGAGATGCAGAAATAGGCAACGACCTTGCCATCTTCACGGACGACATAGGTGCGAGAGAACCGGCTTTCGTTCTTCAACGCGCGATGGCGCAGCCAGTCGTTCAAAGCGGGTTCGCCGCAGTCGAAACCGGAAACATCGTGATCGGCGGTGAGGGGGACTGGGGCCGACAGGTTCGGTTCAGAACTGCGCGGCTTGTCGTTTATTTCTGCCATGCCGGCATCCGGCGCAGCAGCGACCGAAGTTTTGGTCCCGGCGCCGGCGGATTGTCGAGCGCGTTCATGAAGGCGTCGTAGCGTTCGGAATTGAGCACGAATAAGCGCTGGTCAAGCAGGACGTCGATCGCTTGCCGGCGAGCGCTATCGATCATGAATTCAGTGCGCGTCTTACCAAGGATCGTCGCCGCATCGTCGATGAGCTGGCGCGTGTTGGTCTCGATGCGCAGATTGATGCTGCCTTTTGTGTCAGCCGCACCCGGGCGTTCCGCGACCGTAACGGTCGCAGCGTCTCGGCTCTCCTGCGATGACGAACTGGCTTTTGACATGACATGGAATATAGTTGTTTGTATCTACAATGTCAATACGAATGGTCGCTGTGGAACAGCTTGGGCGCTGCCCCTCGCGCGGCGCAAGGGGGCGCTGACCTGTAAGGCCCTTCTTTTGCGTTTTGCGGAAATCTGGGTTTGGTGTCCTCCCAGGGTATCCGGCCGCCATCCTGATGCCTGTTTCCTCTCTGACCCTGATCCGGAGGGTCGCGTCACCGCGCGTTGGTCCCGCGCAAACGGAGTTGCCCGTCATGTCAAAACTAGCAATTGCGTTTGTGTTGGCATTGGCCGCGACCGCGGCCAATGCGCAAAATACTAAGTCTGGACAATCGCACACGCCGGCAGTCGCCAGCGCGAATGAAACACGGCCATTCCTATTCGATGGGCGAATGCGAGGTGATGGTGCCCGGCAGGGAGCCCTCACCAATGATCGTCACCCCCACGCTGGCGCAATCGTCACGCCACCGAAAGCAAGCCAGCCTGGGCGCGGACGGTGAGCCCGCGTCCCTAACCATCTCCCTGACGATACGGCGATCAGGATGTCAGGGTTTCAGGCTCTCCGGCTCCCCACATCCTGATCCGGTTCTTGGCCCGGCCGCCGCTTCGCTCTGGCCGGACCGATGCTTGGGGGCGCTGCCCCCTGGCGCGGCGCAAGGGATCGCTGACGCTCGGCCGGGACGGTATCCCCGACCTTCCGCGCGGTCGCGTGTTTCTCGTTTTCGCCAATAGCTTCGATCCGCTTGTGCAGGCCGGGTGATCCCCCTCCGTCCCGGCCGCCCTTGGCACCTTGCACCCCCCGGTCTCGCCGACGGGCAGGGTTGCAGCGCAGCGCTGCGCTCCAACCCAAGCCCATAGGAGAAAGACCATGACGACCAAGGCAAAAACCGAAATCGTTCCCGAAAATGGCGAAACGGTTTTCATCCCGCTCAACAAGCTCAAGAAGCACCCGAAGAATGCCCGCAAGACGCCGCACAGCGAGGCGTCTATCGAGGCGAAGGCGGCGAGCATCGCCGCCAAGGGCATTCTGCAAAACCTTGTCGTGGAGCCGGAGCGTGACAGTGAAGGCGAGCCGACCGGCTGCTATCTGGTCAGCATCGGTGAAGGTCGCAGGCTGGCGCAGATGCTGCGTGTGAAGCGCAAGGAGATCAAGAAGACGGAAGCTATCCGCTGTGTCATCGACACCGCGAACGACGCCGCCGAGATCAGCCTTGACGAGAATGTGACGCGCGAGAACCTTCATCCTGCCGACGAGTTCGAGCGTTTCCGCGAGCTTGCGGAGGATCGCGGATGGGGCGCGGAGGAAATCGCCGCCCGGTTCGGCGTAACCGCGCATGTGGTGAAGCAGCGGCTTCGCCTCGGCGCTGTCAGCCCGAAGCTGATGCAGGTCTATCGTGACGGCGAACTGACCCTCGACCAGTTGATGGCCTTCGCCATCACCGAGGATCACACGCGGCAGGAGCAGGTTTATGCGAACCTGTCGTGGAACCGTGACGCCTCCACCATCCGGCGCGATCTGACAAAGGCCAACGTGGCGGCAACGGAAAGGCGCGCAATCTTCATCGGCGCGCAAGCCTACACGGAAGCAGGCGGCAATATCATCCGCGATCTGTTTACCGAGGACCGAGGCGGTTTCTACGAGGATGCGGCGTTGCTGGACCGACTTGTTATCGACAAGCTCGAAAAGATCGCCGCCGACATTCAGGCAGCGGAAGGCTGGAAGTGGATTTCGGTTCACATCGACTTTCCTCACGCCCACGGAATGCGCCGTGCCTATCCGCATCCCGTGGAGCTTTCCGAGGAAGACGCTGCCGCCTACGCCGCCGCGCAGGACGAGCTTGAACGCCTGTCGGCGGAATGGGAGGACGCGGACGTGGACCTGCCCGACGAGGTGGATCAGCGTTTTGGGGAGCTTGAAGCCGAGATCGAGCGGATCGACGCCAAGCGTCACGCCTACGAGCCTGACGAGATCGCGCGCGGCGGCGTGTTCGTGGTGCTGTCCCATGATGGAGAAATGCGCATCGAGCGCGGTTTCATCCGGGCCGAGGACGAGGCCCCCGAACCGGAAGAAGCCGAGGACGGCGAAACCGACGGCGTTCGCGTCAACGGCGATGGCGAAGTCGTGGAAGATGGCGACGAGAGCGGCGACGATGTTTCCGCTCTCGAGCGCGAGGACGAGGAAGCGGAGGAAGACGGCAAGCCGCTGTCGGATTCGCTCATCCGCGATCTGACCGCACGTCGGACCATGGCCCTGCGTCTCGCCCTTGGCGAGCAGCCGGACATAGCGTTGATCGCCGTCACCCATGCGCTCGCCGCGCAGACCTTCTATCGCGGTGGCGGCGAAGCCCATTGCCTCGAAATCCGCCCGGTCAGCGCCAGCCTTGGCGGACACGCGGACGGCATCGAGGACACGGCGGAAGCGAAGGCGCTGGCGGATCGTCATGCCG
>ERZ778018.372-NODE-372-length-71995-cov-21.371518_pt1 | contig 71995 bp, 75 predicted proteins | sample MGYA00375748_ERZ778018 | MGnify/ENA primary metagenome ERZ778018 (study PRJEB29350, sample SAMN05509839) | bioreactor metagenome | biome: bioreactor; material: wastewater | place: South Africa: University of Cape Town | collected 2014-04-22 ... | reverse complement strand
GCCGGCCGCGCTAAAAATCTTCCTTCGCATTATGATCTGCTGCTGATTACTTGAGTAATGGCGAGCTCGCCATTACTCCAGCCACGAGGCGAGATAGCTCGCGTGATCTGCGCGCGGCTCGAGCTCAGGCACGACGCCGAGGTCCGCGCTGAGGAAGCATGCGCCGAGTTCGGCGATAAGCTCTTCGCGGGCGCGCTCGCTGCGGTCCTTCGCATAACGGCTGAGGTCGCGATTGACGCGATGCGCCGGCGCCGTCCAGTGCACGCACTCATGCGCGAGAGTCGCGGTGTAGCTCTCGGCGTCGCGGAAACTCTCGAACGGCGGCATCTGGATGAGGTCGAGTGACGGCGCGTAGTACGCCTTGTCGCCGCCATGCCGGATCGTCGCGCCGGTGTTGGCGAAGAATGCATCGGCGTGTGCGAGGCGTCGTTCGGGCGGGGTGATTGGAGCGACCAACGTGTAGTACTGGTCCGGCAGGCCGTCGATCTGGTCAACGCAGAACACTGTGTAGGTACGCAGGAACGGAACTGTCCGCTCGACATCGTCGCCCTTGTCGTCGGTCTCGGTCTTGATGATCTTGTTGGCGTAGACCACCATCGTTCCGGTCTCGCCTTTGCGGATGTGGCCGCCGAGTTCGAGCGATTGCTTGAACGTCATCCATGTCGACGATGCGAAACCGCGCGACTCAGCTTCCGACCAGAGCAGCACGACGTTGATGCCTTGGTAGGGCATTCCGTTAGATCTCAGCGGCCGCGTAACGCGCCCGGCGGCGTTGGCCGCATGCCACGGTCTGACCCACGCCCGCACGCCGCGCTCGAGGTCGGCAACGATGCGATCAGTGATGCGCGCGTAGACATCGGCGCGGGGTTTTTCTTCTCTCTTGCTCATTTCTATAACCTCCATTTCGGAGGCCGCGCCTGTCGCGGCCCCTCACGGGGTCCCCGGCGGCGGTATCGCGCGCTCGCGCACCCGTCGGGCCGCAGCGCAGCGGAGGACGGCGTAGCCGTTGCGCGTGCGTCGTATCCGCCGCATGGACCACGAACCGGGAGGGGCCGCTGGCGCGGCGCGACGCTCTTTGCGTTGGTTTTGCCGTCAACACGATAAAGGGCCGGTCGCGCGACCGACCCCACAGGGGCAACATGTGTAAGGCGGGGCCGAAGCCCCGCCGCGCGGATTATCCGAAAGCCGCCATCTGGACCGCGGCGGCCTTTTTCGACAGCGTTTCACCGGCGCGTTCGACTGGCCGTTCGAAGGGCTTCCAGGCCTCGCCGATGACCTGCTCGTAGGCAGCAACGGCACCCTCGGCCGCCATGCGCAATGCGTGCGCCTGTAGCCCCATGTCGGCGGCGAACTCCCGCTTGCGCTGCGCCTGGCTGTCAAAGCCCACGGGGCCGTCGAGGTCCTCGTCGCGGACATCGTTGGCGAGCTTGGCGGTGACTTCACGTGCCTCGGTCACGGCCCTCGAATAGAATTGGCCGGCGCCGTGGGCCGAGCCGACATAGGCGCCGACGATGCGCTGCAGGTGGATCTGCATCGCGCGCTCGCTAAGTCCGTCCTTGAGCGCGTCGGCGGTCTCGACGACGAGCCGCTCGTGCAATTCGCGGATGCCCTCGCTGTCGAGGATCGCAAGTCCGAAGCTCTCGGAGATGCGCAACGTCTGCGCGGAGTCGGGACAGGCGAGGCGAACCATTTCGAGCGTCGTGCCACGGCGGAGCGGAATGACCCGGGCGGCAGCGCGAGGGGAGCGGGTGGATTTGGTCATGATGAGATCCTTTCTCGGTTTCACCTTGGGAAGCGATTGGCCCTTTGCCGTTGCTCCCTCGGGTGCGGTCGACCAGAACCGGCCCCAGCGGGCCGCATCAGGGGGCGGCGGTTGCCAGGACGAGCATGGGAGGGGTGCGGGCGAGCGGGCCTTCAGGCCTGCGAAGGACGCATCCTTCCTATCGCGAGACGGCGACCGCCGATCGCTTCGCGACTTGCCTTTGAAGCGGTTCGCGGACGGTTCAGACCGCAGCACGAACCGAGGGAGTGACGGCAAAAGGGCAGTCCATTGCCGAAACCCTGGAAGGTCACATCAAATCCGCCAACCACACCACGTCGGGGCCCGGCGTTTGCTTCCCGCTGCCAGCGATCAGACAGGCCCTTCGTCGCTCATGGCCCCGCGGAAGAACCGTCGTTGAGCGTCCGAAATTCGGCTATCGTCCGCTCCTGCCGATCGAGCTTGCACAAGAGGGCGTCGATCTCACCACATCGTGCAAGGGTGAGTTCCGCGACATGCTGCTGAAACAGCCGCTCATCCGCATTCGTCCAACGCGTCGCGCTGCGGCCGAATTGCCTGCGTTTGACACGATCAGTGATCGTCAGCCGTGCGGCGCGTGCCGCAATTTGACGCTCGATGACGCCGAGGTGGCGCTGTGTCTGGGCTTGCGCCGCTTCGATGCGCGTGAGGATACGCCGATCCCAGGATTGAATCATCGCACCGGCCCACAAGGCCATAGCGGAAAGGGGGATTCATCCGGCACGTAGCCGTCCTGGAGAGGCACCGCTGCAATCGAAGAGGCGATGTCGTCACCAGCAATCGCCCAGTCGACAAGTGCGGAAACGTCGCCGGCGTTCTTGCACATGTCAGGCGTGAGGATGCCTTCGAGCGCGTCGGCGATGGCGCTCTCAGGATTGTGGTATGCGTGCACGAGGAGATTCACGGCGACGAGATAGGCCTTCATGTCTGGACCTCATTTCTGCCGGCGTCCGCGGGATAAGAGTTCGGCGCGTGAATGGAGAGGCGGGCGGCGCGTCTCCAGGCGCCGGAGCCGGCGAAATGTCGTCTTAGCCGCGGCTGCCAGACGATGAGGAACGGCATTTCGCCGTCCCCGTCAGTGGCGGTTTGCCAGCCGAAGGCTTTTGCAATGAGGCGCCAGGGCATGGCTCACCTCCATCCGATGAAGTCGGAGGGGCCGCCGTAGACCTGGTGTCGCGCCTCGTCGATGACGAAGCCGAAGTGGCCGACATCGTATTCGTCGATGGGGACGAGGAAGCGGCGCTCCTCGGTCCCCGGGCCGCGCTTGCCGCCAGGTGTGGCGACGGTCTCCACGAATCCGCCTACGTGCTTGGAGGTGATCGCCGACACGACGATCCAGTCCTGCGCGTGCGCCTTCACGAAGGCGCGGCGGTCTTTCTCATGGGACTCGCCCGGTTGCAGGATTGTGCCTGAGATCGTCTCCCATGCGTCCGGCCAGCTGTCCTTGACGGTTCGCTCGGCGCAGCGCCGCTCGAAGGATGTGAAGAGATGCGGAAAGGTAGTCGCGACGATCGCCCATGCGGCGTCCTCTTCGTACCAACCGCCCGTCGCGCGCAGCATGGGGTGGACCTTGCGGTTCCGCTCGGCCGAGAGCTTGAAACCGCCATGCCCCGCAGTGGAGTGCGCAGTGACGCCTTCGACGTAGACCGTCGCACCCTGCGAGGCACCCCAAGGCGTGTGCGCGCGCGAGTGTTGCTCGACGCGGCCCAGCATCTTGCGCTCACGTTGGTGCTCGGCATTTTCAAGGACTCGAGTACGGAATGCCGCCTCGTCGGCGAGCTCACCGGAATGACCGTAGAAATCCTCACGCCGCCATTCCGTCAACGGCCGGTTGATGCGCCAGGCAGTGGCGAGATAATACCGGCCGTCACGCGCCGGCAACATGGCAAAGGCGGTATCGGCGACACACGCGACGACAAGACCATCGTCGCTGTGGCCGAATTCAGTTCTCGGAAACGGGTCAGCCTGCGCGGCCGAACTTTCAGTGGGGAAGGGGGCGGTCATGCTGCCCTCCCTTCGACGGCATCCGCGCCGACCTCGTCCGCCGTAACTTCTTCCAGCACCGCGTGCGGATAACCGTGGCGTGTCAGCCACTCTTTGGCGTCGGGTTCGTTTGCGCCAAGATAAACGAGTTCCGCGTCGTCGCCGGCGCGATCGAACACGCGGACCCAACCGATGGCCGGACGTTCGACGATTGTGAACTGAAGCTTCGAGTCCGACGAGAAGGTCCGGTGGACGCGAATGGCGATGACGCCGCCGGCGCCGTAGTCGGCCTCGTGCAGGGTGAGACAGGCCGACAGGGGGACACGCCCGACGCTGCGACCAGCCTGCTTGCGAATGAGGCGGCCTCGGCTGTTGTTGGTCTGCCACGCAGCGAGCTTTTTCCTGAACCGCGTCGGTGGCTGCGGCGTTCCGTCGGACCAGGCGACGATCGAGCCTATGGGTGCGTTGTCGATGATGGTGTGCGCGGACATGGAGTCCTCCTTTTGTGTGCATGCATGGAAACGAAACCGCCGCCGGGACGACCGGCGGCGGCGAACGGTTCGGAAGGAACGGTGCGTGTCGTTACTCGGCTGCCTCCCTGAACGCCTCGGCTTCTTCATCGGAGAGGTCATCACTGCTGGCCGCGATGTCCTCTTCGGCCTCGTCGTCTGCCGACGTCGCGTCCGACGACAACCATTCGGAAAGCTTTGAAGCATCGGGCGCGAAGAGCGCGGAAGGATGAACGAAGTGTCCCTCCTTGAAGTGCTCTACGAGCGCGGCGCGCGTATCTTTCACCCGCTGGCGCGGCAGCACCGGCGTGTCCTTGCAGGATGTTTCGAGGGCAGGACGCGACAGGCAGGAGAGGAAGTCTTCCGAGCCCATGTTGGGCAGGAAGGTATCCGCGCCGATCGTCTCGCCGGCGACCCGCGCGACGATGCCGCTGTTGGTGGCGTTTTCCCGGCACGAGAAGACGTCCACCAGCATGGTGCGCGCCGCGACACGCAGCGTGTCCATGTCAAAGGCGAGCTTACCGTCGGCGTCGAACAGCACCACCGCGTTCTTCGCCAGTCGGCTATGGCCGTAGTAGACGCCCCCGCCGTCGGTCGTCACCGAGACGTTCTGACCGGCGAAAGCCAGGATCAAGAGCGCCATCAGCATGTCGTCCTCGATCGGTGCGCGGCCGAGCGCTTCGCGCAGCGCATCGGTTCGGAAATCGCCGATGATCTCGACGCCCTTGCGCGTGACGTCGGGGCGCGTCTTCGAAACGACACCGATGTCGTCGGCGCCGGTATCCGAAGCCGTCGCGCCTTTTCCCTTCGGCTTCTTCGCCACGGGCATGCGGTAGTGAGCGGTCTGCACGCGGCCGTCGCGATCGAGATACATCGCCGTACAGTCCGACTTCGCCGGTTTGCCGTAGACGCGTTCCGCCTTCGGCGGCAGCTTCACCTCCCCATAGTTGGTCACTTCGGCGATGAGGCCCTTTTTCGGCAGATTTGCCGTCATCCACTCCTGCTGCGCGCCGAGGAATGCCTCGGCATCGTTGGTGTAGCGACTGTCCTCGTCGGCAGGAGCGAACAGGTCTTCAACCCACTGGATGCCATACGCCTGAGCGAGATCGTCGCCGAAACTGGCGTGGCGCGCATACATCCGCGTCTTCTGCAATCCCTGCGCGACGCTCCACCACGAAACCTGCGGATCCCCTTTCGACGGCTTGTGCTTCTTCCAGACTTCCTTTTGCTCGTCGGGCGAAGCCGCCGCGATCGTGCGCAGCTGGCGCTCGTCGGGCATGTCGCCCTTCGCCATATGGTCGAGCATCGCCGGCAGGACGTTCGCGAGAAGACGGAGTTTCTTGATCTGGCGCACCGGAAGCGCGAGCGCGACGCCGATCGCTTCTTCGGTCCAGCCGAGCGCGACGAGGCGCTCGATCGCACGCCATTGGTCGACCGGATTCAGCGCCTCGCGGGCGATGTTCTCGATCATCGAGCGCATGGCACCATTATCGTTCGCCGCCTCGTCGACGAGCACGTCGATCTCCTCCAGGCCGGCGGCGATGGCCTGCTTCACCCGGCGATGGCCTGTATTGATGACGTAGCCGTTGCCGCCACCGGATTCCGGCGTAATCACGGGCGGCTGTACGATACCGACGGCCTTGATCGTGGCGAGCAGCAGCGCATCGGCCTGCGGCGTGGATTTCGTCTGGCGCGTGCGGTCGGGATTTTCCTTCAGCGCCCGCGGATCGACCTTGAGAAGTTGCATGGGATTGCTCCTGTTGGGGGTTGTGGGCCGGCACTGCCGGCCTTTTCTCGTCTTCTTCCCGAAGACATCCCCCAGCCCGCGGAGCGGACGGGCCGGTGCAACTGCGGCCGAGTATCCCTGCCCGGCAGGACCAGCAGGGCCCAAGCCCTGCGCAGGACGACGGGCCGGGATCGCGCAGGCGGCGGTTGAGCCCTCGCGTCGGCGGTCCGCCCGCTCTGCGAGCGGACCTTTTCATTTCTCATTCCTCGCTCTTTGGTTCAGGCAGCCACAGCCATCTCGCTTGCGCCTTCGCTCTCCTCCGACAATGCCTTCTCCACCACGGCGAGTTGGCGGCGCTTTTCGGCAAGCTCCCCAGCAAAGCCGAAGTCACCGCCGTCGCGCGACTCATAGGACGCAAGCCGTCGGCGAGCGTCGGCCAGACGCTGGCGGTAGCGTTCGCGCTCGCCCTCGAAATCGCCCACCGCGTGCTCGAGACGGGCAACCGCTCCGAGCGGAGTCACCGTCACGGGCAACTCGATTTCGTATTCGGCGCCGGTTCGCAGCAGCATCGTGGTGTAGCGATAGCCGTCGCGGCCGATCCGCTCGCCGCCATATTCAACGTCGAAGCCGCCGATCGACGCGATCACAGCCACGCCCTCCTGCTGGAGCTGCACGAGCGTCAGGATCTCCTTCAGCAACGCCCGGCCAGCGAGCTTGCGCTCGCCGTACAATTCGCCCGTGACTGCCATGGAGAAGGCATCGCCCCCCGTCGGTGTGCGCCGCTCGATATCCTGTCCGATCTCGCCGATGCGGCGGATCGTGAGCTCGATGTCGCGTTCGGCGTCGCGCATCTGACGCCGCACGGCGTGCTGATCGTCGATATGCGCGGCCCGCAAGCGTTCCAGCCGCGCGATATCGGCCTCGAGTCCGGCTTTCTGCATCAAGCGCGGGTCACCCGAGGCAATGGCCTTCGCCATCGCGAACTGGTTCGCCTGGCTCTCGCCGATATCCTCAAGCCTTCGGATCGAGGTGTCGCCGGAGAGCGCGGCGGCGATGAAGCGTGCCTTGCGCTCGTTGTTCTGCCACATCTGCGCGTCGAGACTGCCCTCGGTCGCATAGGCGAAGATGTCGATCTCGTCATGCTGATTCCCCTGGCGCACGATGCGACCTTCGCGCTGTTCGATCTGCGAGGGCAGCCACGGAACGTCGAGATGGTGCAGGGCCTTGAGGCGCAACTGCGCGTTCACGCCGGTGCCCATCGTCTCGGACGAGCCGATCAGGAAACGAACCTTGCCGGCACGCACGTCGCCGAACAGGCGCTGCTTCGCCTCGGACTTCTTGAATTCCTGCATGAAGGCGATTTCGGACGCAGGCACGCCCATACGGATGAGCTCGTCACGAACCCAGCGATAGGCGGAGAAGCCGCGGCTCTTTTCGACGCTAATCGTGCCGAGATCGGAGAAGATCATTTGCGCGGCGCCGGGCAAGTCGAACAGCTTGCCATCCGCGCGCGTGTATGCGTTCTCCGTCGTCTCCTTCCAGATGCGGAAAGCGTTGCTGACAAGCATGTTCAGCTTATTGGCGGCTTCGTTGTCGTTGTCCGGATCGACAAGACGCAGATCGATCGCGGCGTGCCTGCCATCGGTGATGACGGAGAGCAGAATGTCGTCACCGGGCTCCGGCGCGCGGTCACGTTCCTCGATCGCCTTGATGCGCTCGCCGAGCAGGGTCTGATAGCGCTTGAAGGCAGCCGACGGCTTCGCGGTGAGGATCTGGCGCTTGCCGGTCGAGATTGTCGGGACCTTGACGTATCGGCGCAAATCTTCCGGCATCACCACGTCGGCGAAGGACCGGAACATGGCGATCAACTCCGGCACGTTGACGAAGGTGGCGAAGCGCGTCACCGCCTTGTATTTGCCAGACGGCTGAAGCTCGAGCTCGGTCGTGACGTCGCCGAAGGTCGAAGCCCATGCGTCGAACTCGTGCAGACCACGTTCGAACAGCGCGGCGTAACCGAGATAGCGCTGCACCGAGAACATTTCGCCAAGCGTGTTGGTGATCGGCGTGCCGGAGGCGAGGATGAGCGCGCGGTCGGGATTCTTCGTCTCGACGAAGCGCGACTTGACGAACAAATCCCAGGCACGCTGCGAACCGTTCGGATCGACGCCCTTCAATGTCGACATGTTGGTCGCGAAGGAGAGCTTTCGAAATTCCTGCGCCTCATCGACGATGATCTGGTCGATCCCGATCTCCGAGATGGTGAGGAGATCGTCCTTGCGGGTCGCCAGCGATTCCAGCCGCTCCTTCAAACCCTCCTTCAGCCGTTCGAGCCGCTTGCGCGACACGCGATCATCGCTCTCGACCTTGGTGAGCAGCGTCTCATAAAGCTCCAGCTCGTCCTGGATCATCTGTTGCTCGAAGGCCGAGGGCACCGCGATGAAACGGAAGGCGGAATGCGTGATAATGATCGCGTCCCATGTCGCAGTCGCCGCGCGCGACAAGAAGCGATGCCGCTTGTCCTTCGAAAAATTGGTCTCGTCTGCGACCAGGATGCGCGCGTTCGGATAGAGAGCGAGGAACTCTCGGGCCGCCTGCGCCAGGCAATGCCCCGGGACGACGAGCATCGCCTTGGCGATCAGGCCAAGCCGTCGCTGCTCCATGACGGCGGCCGCCATCGTCATGGTCTTGCCGGCGCCGACGGCGTGGGCGAGATAGGTTGACCCGGCCGAGACGATGCGCCAGATGCCGCGCTTCTGGTGCCCGTAAAGAACAAAGGCGCCAGAGGCGCTCGGAAGCTTCAGATGGGAGCCGTCGAATGCTCGTGGTGCGATGTTGTTGAAGCGGTCATTATAAACACGGGCCAGTCGATCCGTGCGGTCGGGATCGGACCAGATCCAGTGTTGGAAGGCATCCTTGATCTTCTGGAGCTTCGTCTTCGCGGCCTCGGTGTCGACGACGTTGAGCACGCGCCGCTCGCTGTCGCCGTCCTTGACGGTGTCGAAGATCTGCGGGACGCGACTGTTCAGCGCGTCCGCGAGGAGCTCACCCGCATGCCGGCGGTCTGTGCCCCACTCCGACGTGCCTGCGGCGGTCCACCCAAGCTGCCGCGCCTCGACGGTCCACGACGCCAATTCCGGCATGTGGTGGATCCTGATCTCGGCATCCATCGTCTCTTTGACGAAGGCGACAACGTCGACGGCCGGTATCCATGGCGCACCTAGACGCGCGGTGATATCCGACGGCTTGAGGTCGGCGGGCTGCACGGCAGCGAGCGCGTTGACATTGCGTTCGTAGTCCGGCTCAAGCGCCGCGGCGGCCTCAGCAGTCTTCAGCTTTTCACGCACGCGGCCGGACAAATAGGAGTCGGCCATCTGCCACGATCCGTCCGCCGGGTCGCGGTAGATAGCGCTGCCAAGTTCGGCGATCACGGCCTCAGGATCTCGATGCAAAAGTTCGGCGATGTGATCGATGTCGACGTAACCGAGCTCGTTGAGCACGACGGCCAGCGCATCGGCCGCACTGTTGATCACCGGCACCGCCGGCGGCGCGATCACCCGCTCGGTGAAAAGCGGTCCGGGCTTCGCGGTGTTCGTCTCCAGGTCGTAGTCCTCGATCGAGGCGACGAGCCAGCAGTCGGGGTCGTCGAGGAAGGGTTGGATGTTCGGCCGGCGGTGCGTCTCACGCACTTCGCCCGTCTCTTCCTCCTCGGTCATAGAGACGGTCGTGAAGTTGATCGGGCCGAAGTCTCGGACGAAGTTCGACCATGCGATACGCAGCCGAACTTGCGCATCCTTCCATGGCCGGTCGAGCTCCTGGCATTTGAGCACCTCGCGCACGGCGTCGCGTATCGGGATCAGCTTGCGGATAATCCGGACGTGTTTCTCCGGGATGCCGTCGGCGCTGCGCCCCTTTCGCGCCGTAACAGGAACGGGTTCGCCGTCGAGGACCTGCATCAGGCCGTGCGCCTTGTCGAAGAAGTAGCTACCCTCGCGCACATGCCGATCTTGAGACAGATCGACATCGGCCGCGTCGGCGTCATCGTCGGGACTGATGTCGATCACCTCGGGCTCGCCGTCGTAGACCGCTTCCGGAAGGAGACCGATCCTGGCGGCGAGCATCGTTTCGAGCTCCTCGCCCTCACGCGGTGTGCATGTGTAGGTCTCGCCGAACGGTCCCGATGCGAGCGCGTGCGTTCCGAGCACGAAGTCAGGGTGCCGCACGAACCATCGGTTGACGCGTATCGCGCTCTCGTCCGCTGTCGCGGGCCGCACCTCATCGATGTCGAGCCAAGACAGATCGTCTCGCGGATCGCCGATCTTGCGCTTACGGAAGAACAAGAGGTCAACGACGACATCGGTGCCGGCGCTGGCGCGAAAACTGCCCTCGGGCAGGCGGATCGCGGCGATAAGGTCGGCCGTTTTCGCGATGTGCTCGCGCGCCGATGTGTCTGCCTTGTCCATCGTGCCCGAACTCGTGACGAAGACGGCGAACGCGCCTGGCTTTAAAAGATCGATCGCCCGGGCAATGAAGTAATCATGCAGGCGCAGGCCCATCGACCGATAGGCTCGATCTGACCGCACGGTTCGATCGGAGAAAGGCGGATTGCCGATCGCGAGATCGAAGCTCCTTGGCAACTCCGCGCGCGCGAAATCCCCGGTGATGATCCGTGCACGCGGCTGCAAGAGGCGTGCGATGCGCGCCGTCGCCGGATCGAGCTCGACGCCGGTGACCCACGAGGCCTCGCGAAACTCCCCAGGCATCAGCGCCGGAAACAGCCCAGTGCCGATACCAGGCTCGAGCACGCGGCCACCGCGCCAGCCGAGGCGCCGAAGCGCTGCCCAGATCGACCGCACAATGAATTCCGGCGTGAAGTGCGCATATTGGGTGCAGCGCGCCAGGGACGCGTGTTCGAGGTCGTCGACCGCATCCTGCAGCTCCTCGCCGATCGCTTCCCAGCCTTGGCGGAATTCTGCTTCGCCCGGGCGGCGGAACACGAAGTTCGCGAGTTCGGAAGCGCCGAAACCGAGAAAGCGGATCAACCGTTCCTGCTCCTCGACGGTGGCCGGCCGCTCCTCGGCTTCGATGGTTGCCGCGAGGCGGATCGCGGCGATGTTGTCGCGAGCACGCTCCTTCCAGCTCTTCGGCAGGGCACGATCACCGACGAGGTGGAAGTTCGTTCCTCGCTCTCGGCGTGCAGTTGATCCCGACCGCGCCACCGCCGCGATCGAAGGCGCGCGGGACGGTGACGACGGATCGGGATTATCGTCATCGTCTTGCTCGGCGATGATGCCGCCGGCGAACGCGGTGACGCCGAACCCGAGGCCGGACGAGAGTGCCGTGTTGCCGAAGAGGTCGAGGGTGAAGGGATCGTCTTGCGCCATGGAAGTTCTCCTTGTGGTGAGGGCGCGCGTCATCCGTCCGCCGATTGGGGCGGCGGCGTTGATGATCACGGTGGTGCGGTTTGAAGGGGCGCTAGCGCGCGATGAGCGAAAGCGAGACTTCCGGTTCGCTCAGCTGCACGCGCAGATGGGTGAACCGGAAGTCACGATTGATAAGAGGAAGGATCTGCTCGGCATCAAGGAACTCGATGCCATCGTCACCGCCGAAATGGCGGCGCTTGTAGTCAAACCAGTCCGGGTTGCCGACCGGATGACATTCCTCGGAATAGACGACAAGCGGGCGATCGCCTTTAGCGAGCTTACCGTTCGCCATGATGTAGACCCCGCTGTCGCCGACCAGCCAAAGGCCTGGTTTCTCACCTTCGCCGGGCTTGAGGCCGTAATAGGGATTGCGGAAGCCGCCATTGGCGGCGGCATCGGATTGACCGCGCTCGATCACCGTGCGGACGGCCGGGATGGGGAACGTGAACATCGTTACCTCCCTTACGCAGCGATCGCATCGGGCAGATAGCGCAGATGCACGGGCAGCTTCGCCAGGATTTCCGTATCGGTGAGCTGGTCGAGCAGCTTCAGCACGGTCCCGTTTCCACCGCCGTAGAACAGCATCGTACGCTTGCCGCGCAGATGCTTGGAGAAGCGCTCGCCGGCGTAACCGCGATAGTCGTCGTGCGTGCTCGACCAGATGTGCTCGAGCCGCTCTTCGCGCGTCATCGCTTTCACGGGCCGTGATTCCCGCTCGAGGATCGCCATGCGCATGCGCTCTGAGGAGGCGCGATCCGATAGGTCGCAATAGGCGTGGAAGAAACGCAGATTGTTGTCGATCGTCAGCGCGAAGAAGACGCTGGTGATGCTGCCGGTGAGACATTCGCGCATCGCGAATGCATCGCCACGCATCCAGAGCGGCGGCAGGATCTCGAGCATGTAGTCGTGCTCGGGCTGACCGACCTCGAACCACTCCCCGCAATAGAGATGTGCGTCATCTGGTGACGGCTCCGGGCGCTGCGTGTGCCGATCGAACATCCGAAACATTTGCCGGCGGTCGGCGATACCTTGAAACACTTTGCGGACGGATAAGAGGGTCATGAGCGGGCTCCTTTCAGCCTCGTCGGGCCGGAGCGCGGCTCACCCCTTCGGCTCACCATCCTCTTCAGCCCTTCTGACTCCTCCTTCGCGGCCGCCTCTCCGGTCCGGCGGGTCAAGGGCCGCGCAGCGGGCGAAGCCTCCCTTGACCCGACGGCCGGGCATGCGGCAGCAGGGTTCAACTCCTTTCTTATTTTCCCCCTTCCACATCCGTCTGATCTGCGATGTGTGGATCTACCTCGCCAGCCACAGCTGGGCGGATCGATGAGCGTGGCGCCGTCGCAATCGAGCAGGATGTAAGCGATTTCCTGAATACGCTCCTTGGTCACACGCGCGTCGCCAGCGACAGCGATGACCGGCGCCGTCATCCCGCTTTGGCCAACGGCTCGCTTTCGACGCGCGCGAGGAGTGTCTTCAAATCCTCGTTCCAGTCGTCGGCACGCGGTCGGGAGCGCGCGTACCCGGCGCCTGTCTCTTTCGCGATCGCGCAAATGCGGTCGGCATAGACGTCGCCCTGTCGGTTATTATCAGTCGCGGCGACAAGACGGGTTCCCCGCCGCGCCGCGAGCCGGCGGATAGCGTTCTCGCTTGCGGGAGACCAACCGCCACCTGTGCTGACGTAGAGCGTGTCCGGGCGCAGCACCTGGATTGCCGCGAGACTCATGGCATCGATTGCGGCCTCGGTGACGCAGATCCGCGGTGCCGCCGATGGACCAAACCGGAGAAGCTCCTTGGCGCCGCCGGTGGCAAAGCCGCGCCACTGCGAGCCCCGCTCCTCCCAACCGAGAAGGGCGCCGTCGCCATTGCGGTGTGCCGCCCACATGCTGCCGTGCGGTCCCTCGCGCAGCAGATCCTGCTGGACCGCCGCGGCCACGATCGATTCGGAGATTCCGCGCTCTTCCGTCAGGTAACGCCAGGTTGCCGAACCGGGCCGAGGCCTGGCGCGACGCCCCCAGCGGTCGGCGACGGAATGAACCGGCACCGGCCGGCTCTGCCGCTCCCACGCGGGCGCTGCGGGAACGAAACCCACGAGCGCGGCAACGCGGGCGGACGCTTCGGGGAAGCCATGAGCGCCCAGATGCTCGGCGAGGTCGAACACGTCGCCTTTCGCCGTGGACAACGGATCGAACCAGCCACGACCGTCGTGGATCACGATGACGATCTTCGCATCGCGGCGGTACTTCACCGCGCGTCGGGTGCTCTCCTTCACGTCGACTTTCCAGCCGTCGACTTCCAGCAGGGCGGCGCAGCCGACCCTGTCTCTCAATTCTTCGATTTCACTTTTCTCCATGCTCTTCACTGCGCGGGCATCCCGCCCGGTCCTTTCTTCAGTTGGCGCCCATCGCCACACCGCGACGAGACGCCACCCGCCTGCCGCGAAGCGTGCCGGATGCAAGGGCGCGCTGGCAAGTCATTGCGATGATTTCGCTTCGGCCGCGGCGCAGCTTCCCTTGCATCGGGCGCAGCGCCAGCGGCACCGGTCGCCCGGCTCAATGAGCCGGGGACCACGGATCATACTCGTGCACGATGGTGTCCTCGTCGCCGTCGTATTCGCTGGAGACCATCACGCCGAACGCCTCGTCGACCTGAAACAGAACCACGGGCACCATCAGCGTGCGAGCGAGATGGAAGGCGTTCTCCTGGGCGAGGTTGAGATTCTGCGACATCGTGAGGCTCCCGTCTTGGGGCGGGGACCATCCCCGCTCGACAGGCGCCGACGTGTCCGGGCGCGGCCGCGGTCACCTCGCAGGCGAAGCCGGAGAGGTCGCACGCTTGCGTAGCGAACCCCTCGCGGGTTGATCGTACAAGGCCGTTGCCAGGACCAAGGAAAGCCCATTCGAGAGCGGGGTTGGTCCTTTCCCGGAAGCAAGGGCTGCCGAACCGCACATCACTCGTCCGCAGGTCCACGCCACCCTAATCGGCATGCTTCCGGTCGTCCCGATTGTCGCGAGTCGGCGAAAGCAGCCCGATGATGCGTCCGAGGTCCGGGAGCTCTAAATGAATATTGCAAACCCGCTCTGTGGCAGCACTTTCGCACTTGCGCCGCGCGAGTTTATTCCAGATGCGGTTTTCTGTTTTGCGATTTGTCCGCTTGGTTGGTGGCCGCACCTGTTACCCAGCATTGCCAATCGGATCGCAAACAATTGCATGCCTCTAGCGTCAGGGATGGCAGCCCGCAATGGGAGAAGACCCGCTTGCGGGGCTTCAGCGCAGCCGCCAGCCCGGGCCTCTCATGGGCGACGCCCGTCAAAAGTTCGGTTTAGAGGTGCCCGTCCCGCGCAACACGGAGCAAACGGGCGAACCTGAACGACTGGAACGATTAGGATCGGTGCGCTATGAAGGCTCCGGGGCAGTACGCGCTGCCCTGGGGCGTCGAAACCCCTACGAGCGGTTAGGTGCCGGCCGTTACGGCACCGACTCCTTGACCTTATGGTCGGGGAGCCTGTGGCGTATGCAACAGGTTCTCCGAACTAAAGGCCACAGGGCCGTCTCGTACGGTTTCGAACTCCCCGATCACCAAGAGTCAGAGAGGGATTGTTTGCGGGGGCGTACCGCAGACACAAGCCCCTTCGGGAGAGTTTCGTGCCGAACGTTACAGAGGCACAAGAGGGGTCGCTGGAGGCTCGGACCATCGCCGCGCACCGCGCCTATCTCGACGCTCTCGTTGCATGGGAATTGGCGGTTCACCAAGCCGCGTGTCCGATCTGTCGCCCTGAGCAGATGTCCGAGGATGAGCATAGCCGCTGTTGCGACACGGCCGAGGCAGAGAAGGAACGCTGCCGCATCGCCTTCCGCGACTTGTGCCAGGAGCTTGGCTTTGTACCGACTGGCCATGGCATCAAGCTGCCGCCTGAAAGTCGCTTACGCTGTGCTGGCTGGAGGGCAAATTGACGCCAAAAGCAGCACTCTGATCCGACGGGCGGGGCTGGCCACCCCCTGACGAACTTGACGAGCATGACGAAGATGACCATATTGGTGGGCGGAGGTGGTTCATGCCTGTCACCCACAAGAAAAGCGGCAGTCCCCGTAAAGCGTCGGCACGTAGCGGCACATTGACTGTCGGCTTTACGACGTCGCTTGTCTCGAATGTCGGAAAAGTGTTCGTCAGCCGCAAGGCAAAGCACGGGCTGCTATCTGGTTTTGCCAGCGCTTTGAAACGCGCAGAGCAAACCGGGAAATCCGTGCGGATGACTGTGCTGGTTGACCCCTCGGCCGGTGTCCCGCGAATCGACGTCGAAGAGATTGCGGCTCATAAGGAGGACGCCCTCGACACGGCCTTGGCGGCCGCCCGTCAGCGTGGCTCCGCACGGGTCGCTGAAATCCTGAATGGTACCGACATGCTGTCCGCCGATGCATTTGCCGATGAAATTGGCGCGACACGCGAAACGGTGCACAAGAAACGACGTCGCCACGAGGTGCTGGGTCTCGAAGGTCCCAAACGCGGCGTGCGTTTTCCAAAATGGCAGGTCAGCGAATCGGGCGACCTGATCCCGAGCTTGCCGCAGCTCTTTGAAGCCTTGGGAGATCGCCCTTGGACGATCTACCGTTTTTTGCTCGAAGAGCATGGCGAGCTTGATGGTCGCACGGGGCTCGAGGCGCTCCGGGCCGGCCGCATCGCGGACGTGATGGCGACTGCGGAGACCATCGGCAGAGGCGGCTTCTCCTGACGTCGCCGCCGCCAAGGCCGTTGCCGCCGGCTGGATTTGCATCACGTGCGCTGACGCTTGTCGACGTCGCACGTGATGCGACGTGGCGACGGCTTTATCAGAGCCGTTTCCCGAATCCACTTGGCTATGGCCTCAGCCCTAGCCGGTTCAGCGACCCTGAGACGACGTTGGTCCCACCCGAGCGTTTCGGCGTCATTTACTTCGGCAGCAGCATCAAGGTCTGTTTCGTCGAAGCGATTCTGCGCGACCGAGGTGTCGCCCGTACCCACACCTTTCCGATCGAATGGGCGGAGATCGAGGCGTGGAGCTGCGCCGAGGTTCGGGTCGAGGCTGCGTTACGGGTGGTTGATCTGCGCGGCGATGGTCTCGTTCGGATGGGAATTCCAACCGACGTCGCTCGCGCCAGCGCGCAGGATCTTGCCCGCATCTGGTCGCGGGCCCTTTGGGCGCACGACACGAAACCCGACGGGCTCATGTATGATTCACGGCTCAACGGCGAAACGAACGTCGTCGTCTTCGACAGGGCTTTGCCGAAGCTTGTGACGGTCGCGACGCCGCGGCTGGTCGATTGCCGCGACGATCTCGCGACGATCCTCACCGATTTGGATCTGGCCATCGTCTGAATTGCGATAAGGCTCTGACTTAACGACCTGAGCTGTCCATCGTGATCAGAATGCTTCTAAGGTTGGGCAACCGGTGGCCGCACCGTCGCGCAATGGTGCTTTGTAACCATACCGCTCAAATGCGGTTCATGACCAATTCTGCTTGTCCCACAAGTCGAGGAGTCTTCAATGCTCATGGTCATTCCCGGCTCGGACATCAGTCGGCATGCCGCGCTGATGGATCGAGTCTTCCGTTTCCGTCATTCCATCTTTGTCGAGGAGAAGGGCTGGATTGAACTCCGCCAGCCGGACGGGCTCGAGCGCGATCGCTTCGACGATATCCACGCGATCCACCAGATCTGCCTTCGTGGCGACGACATCGTCGGGTATCAGCGTCTTCTGCCGACGACCAGGCCGCATCTCCTCAGTGAGGTACTGACCGATTTGTGCCATCGCCGGCCGCCGCGCGGCCCGCGCGTCTTCGAATGGACGCGCTTCTGTGTCGCCCCTGGCAGTCGCGAGATGCGGCCGCGCGCCGACGGGCCATTTCTCGAGCTCGCGCAAGGCGTCGTCGAATGGGGGATGGCACACAGGGTCGACACCGTGACGGCCGCGATCGACTGGCGCCTCATGATGATCGCGATGCAGCTACGCTTCTTCGTACGACCTCTGGGTTTTCTCAAGCGCATCGGCCGCGACGAGGTGGTCGCGCTGCGAATGTCCTTCAATCGCGAGACGCTTGCCACGATCCGCCAGGCGCGTGGGTGCGAGGACCCGGTGCTGCCGAACCTATCGCTGCCGACGGCGGCTTAGCGGCGCACGCGCCAAGACAGAATAGGAGAACGTCAGGTGATCCGGACTGCCGACACAAAGTTCGTCGCTCAAGAACTGCTCACACGATACGACCATACCCGTGCTGTAACACTTATCGGACGAACGCTGCAGAAGGCTTTGTTTGCGGGCCGCTCCGACGAGGTCGTTTTCTGGGCGCTCGTCCATGCGCACTATCGCGGCGGCGATCTTTGCAATGCGACGGAAGAGCAGCTGAGCGCCTTCTCGGCCTTCATTATTCGCGATCCGAGTGAAACGAACTGAGACGAGGGTCTCCTGAGAGCGTCCTGGCCACGCGCGGCATAAACTCTGATGCTCGGAACGGTGAGGAGGGCGGAGCGTGACCACTTCATGAAAATGGTGGCACCCACCCCGTTTATAGGTCGCGACTCTAGACATCAGTTGGAGACACGACGATCGATGCGCTGCTGGCTGTCGGCGGGTTGGCAGCAATGCCGGTCGAAGTGGGGAAGTCGCCAGGCCCAGAGGGGCCGCAGACGGCTTCGCCATCCTGGCAGTTTGGATCTGCCATCGCGCGCGCATTATTTGCCATGCGGCAGATCGTGGTGCCATTAATATCGGCGAAGCCGGAACATGTTCCGGAATTCAGCATCTTCTGACAATTGCCGGTGCCGAGCTGAATGCACGCCGCGACAAAACTGGCATCGACCTTCTGGCCGTCGAAGGTCGACATCGAGGCGAGTTGTCTCACGGCAGGTGAATTGTAACCGTCATTTGTCAGCTTGGCCCAAGCGTCGACCTGGTCCTGCAACGACATGCAGCCGTAGCCGGCTCGATCAGTTCCGGCATATTTTTGGACATTGGCGTTGTTGAGCTGGAAGATGCCGGTGCAGCAGCTGCCATTGTAGTTGCCTTTGTTGCCGCCCGACTCGAAGCGTCCCAAGCCGCCAAGCGAGCAGGATGTGCCCTTGAGGTCATCCCGCAACGGCGAACTCCTTACGGCATCGGTGATCTCCTGGGCGGAGTAATTGGTGCGTTCGCAATACTGTCCCGCCATCGCCGGTCCGGCTCCAAGCCAGGGAAGGCTCAAGCAACAAACAAGAGTGAACACCACACCACCGATGCGCTTGCGCATGGATTTCCTCCGCATCCTGGAACGTCAATTGAGTGAATAGATTCGCGCGCAGCCCGGCACGTCGTGACCGCCGATTGTGGTGCGGAAGCTGATCGTGCCGGCGGCAGGGTCGTAGCGCGTGTAGGAATTGTCGTTACGGTTCTTCGCCGGAAGGTCGGGGTCGGCGTGATCCGTGTAGCAGCCGGTATCGGACTTGATGTTGACGACTTTGCCGTTCTCGATGGTGACGATACGTAGAGGGCAGATCGATGGTTCGATTTCGGCCCCCTTGTCATTGGCTCCGCTGTCGCAGGCGCGGGAGAGCGCCGTGCTGACGATGATCGTGCGGTTGCCGTCGCGATAGGTCGACGCGAGCGCGGTGACCAGCGCGTTTCTGCCGGCGAGGGGCCGCTTGAGTTCGGTGGTCACGTAGGCGTTGGCCTCGCGGATGACGTCGGGCCACACCAGCGTCTGTAGCGGGTCGGTCGCCGACGGGATCTGGAAATTGTAGTAGCTCATCGCCTGCCAGCCACCGGCTGCTTGATTCTGCGCGGCTGCAACGCCTGGAATGGCGAGCAGCGCGACGATCGGAAGGGTCAACTTGAATCGCATCGAAGCCTCCTGATACCGAAATTGCCGACCAGCATGACACGGCCGCGAGCGCAGTCCAGGCCGCGCGCCAGCGCGCCCCGCAGGGGTCACCTTGACGGCGCTGTTGGCGGGCGTGGCACCATGATGGACGAGCGGGCAACGTTTCATGGCGGATAAAGCGCGATGTTTTGTGAGCAGCCGTCGATGGCCTGATGATCGATGATGAGACCGGTTTTCACGGTCTTGGTGACTACATCGTAGGACGCGTAGGAAGCAGCCTGCGGAGTGACGCTGGCGCCGGCGACCGGCGGAGCGAGTTCGAGAAAGCACGCGCGACCGCCGTTGAGGATGCGGACTTGAAGTCCTTCGTAGACGGCGATCCGCAGCGGGCAGAGTTTTACGGTCGCGCCGGCGGCCGCGCGCAGTTCCTTGAGCGTGCAGCCGGTGACCGTGTTCAGAATCGAGAGCACGACGGATTTCGTGGAGCTCCAGATCACGAAATGCGCTTCCGTGGCGGGCGCGTTACCATCGGAGAACCTCTGATCGCCGCGCGCCTTGTAGGCCCGATTGTTGGCGTCGATGGCGTCTTTCCAGATGTCGCTATAGGTCGCGCTCTGCGGTGAAGGATTTTGGAGGTTCGCATACGACATCGGCCGCCAGGCCCCCGGGTTAGGCGTGAGCGATTGAGCGCGAGCGCCTGTCGAAAGCTCGGCCATCATCATCCCCGCGATCAGGACGCTCGCGCAGCACCGTCCAACCTGCCAGCTTTGTCTCTGCGCATCAGAGTAACATCTAATATATTGTCTTGGCTGTGTCGATGCCAGCTTGCCGCGCACCACCCGCCTCCTATTCGTAGCGGGAGCGGCCCGGGACCCACCACCAGAAGTCCTTGGGCGACCGTTCGCGATTGCGCCACAGGACGGCGGTGTGCGGCGGGTAGACGGGCTGCATGTTCCACACGGCCCCATAGTAGTAGAAGTTCGCCGTCTCCCGCCGCGTGCGCCGCCCCGCGCTATCCAGAAAATCTGTCGCGCAATGGACGACGGGAGCGCGATAGCGCGTCACCCGCGCGGTTTGTTCATCGAGCGCGCCCGGCTTGCACCCAAACAGCCAAATCGAGGCGGGGTAGGTGCGATCCGCCGGCGCTGTCGCGAGCAGTCGACGATAGGCCGCGTTTGCCTCAGGCTGCGTCGGATAAGGAAATCGCTCTGTCACAACCGGCGCGAAGGTTGAACGGTCGGGGGCATATTCCAGACGACCGGGTTTGACTTGCTCCGGCACGTACATCGGGTCGTGCAGGGGCGGGCCGACATCGACCACCGGCCAAGGCTTAGGCGCGCAAGCGCACAGCGCCAGTGTGAACGGCAAGGCCAGGACGGTGATAACGCGGCTCATGGCGTTGCCCCGCCGCGTGGGAGCGGTTGCAGCACTTGGTGGCTGGCGCGCCAGTCCCACGGCATCTGAAACGTGCTCGACCATAGGCCACGATAGGCCTTGCGGGCATCCTGCTCCGCTCGAGCGTAGGCCCTGATCACGGGATCCTGCTCGGTGCCGGGCTTGGCGACGGCCAGACCCGCGCGCAGCATGTCAGCCGCAATGTCGGGGTGGCCCGAAGTGGAGCAGCGCACCAGATGGTCCTCCGTCTCATCCCGCAGCGTGTTGCAGGCGAGCCAGGTGTTGAGAGTCGCGGTGACCAGCCACGCTGTCGCCATCGTTCCGCACGGCCAGGGCTGCCGTCCCCGCTGGGCTGTCTGGTTGGGCGCGCAAGTCTCGATGCCATAGAGACGGTACACATCGCCCGTCTCGATATCGCGAAACCGCAGACCATCGATCACTTCGACGCGCAGAGGCGGCGACTGAAGCGGCACCTTCGGGGCGTAAATGCCGACATCGCGGTCAACTGATTGCGCGTCGGCCAGGCCGAAGCTCGAGGCCACCAGGATAAGAACGGTGGACAGAACGGTTTCACGCTGCGGCATCGTCGCGAGCGCCGAGGTCGAGCTTGTGAAAGACATGGGCGATGATGTCCGTGGTGTAGATCGTCTCGCCATCCTTCTTGTAGGAGCCGTCGGCGATGCGGCATTCCGCATAGACGGGGTCGCCTTTGGCGACATTGGCAATAACCCAGGCCGCGGCTTTTTCATTGAGAATGCTGACGGTGATCCAGTCCGTTTCCTCGTGTCGTTCGCCCTTGGCATCGGTCCAGGCCCGATCAGTCGCGATGTTGACCTTTGCCGCCTTGTTGAAGCTTTTCGGGGCCTGGCCGACAAAGCCCCGAACGATGAAGAGATTGGTTGTTCGCATGGTTGCTCCTCGTGGTTGCTGATGGCTAAGGTCTCGGCGCATCTTCCGCTGACGGTGTGGGCACCGATATTTGTGGCGCCTCACGCAAGGCGCGCAGAATGATCGCGTTGGGGTCGGGTACGTTGGCAAAAGCCCAGAAGCCGGCCTTGGCCCGCTGCGCGACAAGCTGCGCCACGAAATACGGCGGATGCACCGGTCGTCCGTCCGGCCTCAAAGCCGCGAAGGCGAAGCCCGTCGCGATCAATGCTGTGCCGAGATCGACCCGGGAGCCGGAACCCGCACCCGTCGTCCGGGCGGCGACGCAGAACACGAAGATCGTCCGGGTCTCGGGCTGCTCGGCCGCGCCATAGCATTGCGGACGCAAATCGCGCGTCAACGCGACGAGCATCGCCAGCGAGGCCTCGCCACAGTCGCGGTTCAGACCATGGGCGTTGGTGAAGCTGGTGCCGCGAAGACAGGATTGAACGCCATAGAGACGATACGTGATGCCCCCGTCAGACCAACTGTCACCGGTCCGATACACCGCATTGGCGGGCACCGGGAACCAGCGGGACATCGGCGATTGCGCAGTCGCGGGCCCGATCGCTCCAACCGACGCGATGACCGCGGCAAGGGTTTTGCTCCATCGCATGCTAGTAACCCTGCAGCGAGAAGTAGAAGCGCTGCGCGCCATTTGCCGTGCTGATATCGACGTAATAGGGCTCGCTCCGTGGATCGCGTGCCACAATCGGATAGGTCGTGGTGCAACCGCCATCGCCGCCGGAGCAGATTTGCTGCGGCCTCGTGAGATCCGCGCAAAGATTGCCGGTGACCGACTCCGTGAAGCCGACATTTCCCTCGGCTGTCGATTGTCCCGCCGTCAATCCGGCGGGACAGGCCTGATAGGGCTCGTAACCGAGCCCGCTGGCATGTCCTTCGGGACAAGCGGGCCAGCCTCCGCCTTTCGCCAGCTGCCGAAACAGAGCCTGCATGACCGGCACGCAATACGGAATGCCGGACCAGCCTGGCGCGGTCGCCGCAGCGCACAGCAAGACCTTGCACCCGAATGACGCGTCTTGCGCGTGTGCGCCAGATGCGATCCCCGACTCACATCCAAGGCACAAGGTCATCGCGAGGGCCGCTCCGAACTTCATTCATCCTCCACCGCTTATGCTGTTGCCAACGTATCAACATCTAATATATTGTCTATTGGAAAATGACGGTGGGGCGGGCATGTCGATTCGCATCTTGGCGATCGGAGTGAGCATTTTGGCTAGTGTGGCGGCGGCGCAAGCCCAGGACGCCACCAAGCCGTCGCGGCTAGCGACCGTCGATGCCACAGGGCGTGTCGTTCCTTTTCAGTCCGCGTCGTCTCCGATCGAGCGGATCGACGGTGCCATGGCCGCGCTGTCGCCTTGCGCGAAGACTGCCGCGATGGCGCCCGACGAGGCGCGGGCGCTCGTCAGCCACATCGCGGCGGAGGAACACTTCTACCCGGAATTCGTCCAATCAGTTGCCAAGATCGAAAGCCACTTCAATTCCACCGCGCTTTCCGACAAGGGCGCGTTCGGTCTGATGCAGCTGATGCCGGAGACGGCGCAGCGCTTCAAAGTCGACCTCTGCGATCCCGCGGACAATGTGCGCGGCGGTGTGCGGTTTCTTCAGGCGCTGCACCAGAAATATCGCAATCCGCTTTTCATCCTTGCCGCCTACAACGCGGGGGAAGATGCGGTGGATAAAAGTCGAGGCGTCCCGGGATACCCGGAAACGGTGCGCTTCGTCGCCCAAGTCCTCAACGACTTCTACACCTGGCCGTTGCCCGGCGAGGCCGCCCGACGCGACCGCCGCAACTCCAACGATGAGCGCCCGGACTTGCTCGAGTTGGGAGCGGTGAGCGCCGCACCGAAAGCCTCCGCGTCATCTCCTAGCGCACCAGCCCGCTGGAATGATGGCTTTGTCATGCATGTGGATTGAAGGGAACACTGAATGAAGACATCTTTCTCGCGCGCGCCGCTTGCCGGAGTGCTTTTGATCTTGAGCGTCGAGGTCGCGGCGGCGCAATCTGGCGGCACGCTCCAACCCGTTCAATCCACGCTTACGCAACTGGTATCCGCGCTGACCGGCCCGATCGCCACCGCACTGGCGACGCTCGCGGTCATTGCCTGTGGATTTTTCGCGTGGTCGGGACGCCTGACCTGGGGCATCGCCGGCAGTGTCATTTTCGGTATCGTGCTGGTGTTCGGCTCGGCGCAGATTGTCCAGTTCTTCCAATCGGCGGTCGGGCAATGACCGAGAACGAGCTGGAAGACCCACTCATCACACCACTGGTCAAGGCGCTCACCCGCGCACCGACGCTGATGGGCGTGCCATACATGTATTTTATGTTCAACGGTGTGGTCTCGAGCGTCTGCTTCCTGGTCACGCACAATCTCTTCATGCTGCTGGTGGCGATCCCGTTGCATCTGTTCGGCTACGTGATGACGCTGCGCGATGACCGGATCTTCGAAATCCTGTTCGTGAAGTCAACGAAATGCCCACCCCGCTCGCGCGCCTTCTGGGCCGCCGACAGCTATTCGGTGTGAGGGGTTACGATGGTCGCGCGTGCGCTGCTCGATGAACTGACGTTTGGTGCTGTTTCGCGGCGTGAACGCCCTGTCGCATCGCACATCCCCTATTCGCGCCATGTCGATGATCACATTATCAAAACCCGCGACGGGCTTTTGCTCACGATTCTGAAGCTCGACGGCTATTCCTTTGAGACGTCCGACATCAGCGAGGTCAATTCTCGTCTGCTCGGGCGCAACGACGTCATCCGCACGCTCGCCAATTCCCGCTTCGCGGTCGTCGCGCACATCGTCCGGCGCGAGGTACAGCCACGAATGGAGTCGACCTTCGACAATGCGCTTTGCCGCGAGCTCGACGAGCGCTACGACGCCGCACTCTCCCAGCGCCGGATGTTCGTCAACGATATTTATCTCACCCTCGTACGCCGCCCACTGCAGGGGCAAGCCGGCACGTTCGATGTCATGTTGACCAAGTTGCTGGGCCGCAAAAACGAAGTCGGAGGTTCGGTCGCCATGCAGACCGCCCTGACGGAACTGCGCGACGCGGCAACTGCCGTTCGTGAAAACCTGGCCGGATATGGCGCGCGCCAACTCGGCGTGGTCCAACGCGACGGTATCTGGTTTTCCGAGCCGCTCGAATTCCTGGTGCAGATCCTCAACGGCGGTCTTCCACGCGCAATGCATCTGCCGCGGATGGACCTCGCCGATGCGTTATCGATGAAGCGGATCTTCTTTGGCCGGAACGCGATCGAAATCCGGGGCGCGGGCCCTGAGGATACCCGCTTCGGCGCCATGGTCTCCATCCGCGAATATCCAGCGCAGACTGGCCCTGGCTCGTTCGACAATCTGTTGCGCGTTCCGCACGAATTCATCGCCACTCAAACCTTTGCCATCGTTGACCGGCCAGAAGCCGCCAAGCAAATCGATCGCGTCTCGCGGCAGGTCGATATGTCGGATGAAGCGGGATCGATCGTCGCCGAACATCTCGACGACGCGCGCGACGAGCTGCTCGCCTCGGAGGCGATCTATGGCGAACACCACATGACGGTGATGTGCCTTGGCCGCAATCTTCCAGAGGTTGGGGCCGCGGTGACGGCGGTCGGCGCCGCGCTCACGGACCGTTCCGTGATCTGGACCCGCGAGGATCTCAATTGCGAGCCCGCATTCTGGGCGCAGCTTCCAGGCAATTTCGCCTATATCGCCCGCAAGGCCGTGATCTCGTCGAAGAATTTCGCCGGCTTTACCTCTCTGCACAACTATCCGAGCGGGCGCCCAACCGGCAATCATTGGGGGCCAGCGATCTCGGTGTTCGAGACGACGTCGCAGACCGCCTATTATTACAATCATCATGTTCGCGATATCGGCAACTTCACCGTGGTCGGGCCGACCGGCTCTGGCAAAACCGTCTTCTTGTCCTTCATCGCGGCGCAGACCCAGCGCATTCAACCGCGGCCTAAGCTGCTTTTCGTGGACAAGGACCGGGGTGCCGAGATTTTCATTCGGGCGCTTGGCGGGCAGTACGAGACGCTGGTCCCAGGCGAGCCGACCGGCTTCAACCCGCTTTCCCTGCCGGATACGGCGCCGAACCGCGAGTTTCTCTACCAGCTCTTCTCCTTCATGCTGCGGCCGGCGAATGGCGGAGAACTCAGCGCCTCGGAAGAGCAGGTCATTCGCAACGCGATCGGGGCGGCGCTCGGCGCGGGACCGGCTGGCCGAACGCTCAAGGCCTTCTCCACCCTGCTGCGCGGACGCATCCGGGCCGGCGAGGGCGATCTGCTGGCGCGGCTTGAGAGCTGGATGCGGCCAGACCAGCGGGGCTGGCTGTTCAACAACGAAGAGGATCAGTTCTCGCTCTCGAGCGTGTTCGGCTTCGACATGACGCGCGTGCTTGACGACCCGGTCATTCGAACCGCGGCGTTGATGTATATCTTTCACCGGACAGAAGAGCTGCTGACCGGCGATCCCGTGATGATCTTTCTCGATGAAGGCTGGCGCCTTCTCGACGATGAGGTCTTCGCGTTCTTCATCCGCGACAAGCTCAAGACCATCCGCAAACAGAACGGGATTGTCGGCTTCGGCACACAAAGCGCCGCCGACATCGTTCGTTCGAAAGCGTCGAACACGCTGATCGAGCAGACCAGCACGAACATCTTCTTTCCGAATCCAAAGGCGGATGATGAAAGCTACCAGCAGGCGTTCCGCCTTTCCGGCCGCGAAGTCGCCTGGATCCGAGGGACCGTGCCGGAGAGCCGATCCTTCCTGATCAAGCACGGCCGCGACAGCGTTGTGGCGCGGCTAAATCTCTCCAGCATGCCCGACCTAATCAAGGTCTTGTCCGGACGCACCGAAACGGTTGCCGAGCTCGATGCGTTGCGGGCTCGCGTTGGCGACGATCCGGCGGTTTGGCTGCCGATCTTCATGGGAAGGAGCCAGGCATGAAACTCCAGGCTGCGATCCTGGCCGTCGGGTTGGCGTTTATCGCCACGCCCGGCTACGCGAACATTCCTGTCAATGACGCGGCCCAATTGACCCAGCGCTCCCAGACCGCGAGCACGACGGTCAAGCTTGTGCCGGTCACGACGCAGCGGCAGGACGCCAATAACGGCGTCAAATGCGCCGTGACCACCGGCAAGAGGGCAACCGTCACCGACCCGACGGTGCAGCCGCAGAGCGGCGCCGGCAGCCAGGCCGTTCGGTCCTACGGTCCAGACCTGCCTGTGACGCCCAATCCCGCCGCTCAGGGTGCGAGCCTCAACAGCGAGACGCTGTTCAAATCGAGCGGCGACGTCGTCGCCGGCCTCGACGCCAGCCGTTCGACGATGACGGCGGCCCAGTCGGCGTTCCGGTCCGCCGGGCAACAGGTCGGGACGGCACCGACAGTGATGGCGGCGATCGACATGAACAGCGCTGCACGACTGCAAAATAGTCTCGCCTGGAATGGCGCGATCGGGTCCGCCAATCTTTGGGTTACTGCGTTGAACGCGCTCAACCTGGCGCTGAACAGCGATATGAGCCGGGCCGCGATCGGGATGCGGGCGACCGTGACCAGCCCCCAGCCCGCGACGGGGTCGGCATGCCCCGTGGGCATGATCGGAACGGGAACGGCCAGCAATCCCTGCCGGACCGCCACGGCCTGCTCGACCACACCGCCCGGCTCATCGCCCGACCTCGCGTGCATCAGCGCGCGCTATGTCGACACCGACGGCAACGTCATCTTTTACCTCGCGCGGGCGCAGGCCGCTGCGAACACCGGCAATGCCGGCACGACCGCGGCCCTGAGCGTCGCTGACGTCGCTACCGCGCTAGCCGCGATTTCTGCAAACAGTCGATAGGAAGCCACGATGCGTTGGATTTTCGTGCTGACAATATTGGCGCTGGCCGTCGCAGCGCCAGCGATGGCGCAGGTGCCGGTCATCGACAGCGCCAACCTCGCCAAGGCGCAGCAGATCGCGACCAGCACACAGCAAATCCTGAACGCGGATAAACAGATCCTCCAGTTCACACAAAAAACGTTGCAGGCCGTGACCGGCGACCGGTCCTCGCAAGCGCAAGGAACGCTTGCGCAGATGGCGCTTGGTGGTGGATTCTCGATGGCGCAGGCGCCCTCCCTCGGCTCAGTGATCTCAGGCGGGGCCTTGTCTTTTGCCGGCATGGGCTCGGCGTCTCAGAATATCGTATCGACCCTCATCAACGGCCTGCAGCTCGTGCAGACCATCACCGGTCTCGTCAGCGGCCAGACCCATCCGGCGGATACCGCCTACAAGAACTCCGTTAATGTTGCAGCCACTCTGTCCGGGCTGATCAACTCGACCCAGGACGCCGTGCAGCAGCGATCGTCGGCCTTCACGCAGGGCGGACAGCAAATCGGCAAGGCGCAGGATCTCAAAGGCAGCGTTGACCAGAACACGCAGGTCCAGATCCAGACCGGCCAAACGATCAATGAGCTGAACGGTGTCGTCAATAACGCGGCGGCGGCGGCCAACCAGGCGAACCTCGATCGCATCGCGGCGGAATCATCGGCCGCCCGCGCAATGAAATTCACGCAGCAATGAGCCGAGAGGAGAGGCCGTGTCGAAGCGGGGTATGATCCTTGTTGCCATCCTTGCAGCCGGAGCAATCGTCATCGGCCGCCATGTGCTCATGCGAAGCCCGGTGCCGGCTGCCAGTATCGGCACACCGGACGGCCACGACGCAGCGGCAAAAGCTGCGTCCCGGGCCATGACATTCACGCAACCGAAGGCGCCAGTGCAGTGAAGAGCATCACCATGTTCGCCGTTATGGCGCTGATCACAACCGCCGTCGCCGGATGCGCCTACAAACCGCTGAAAGCCCCTTGTTCGCCGGACGAGGGCGGAACGCCACTCGCTTATACCGATGCGGCAACGCCCGCTGAGCCAGAGGCCTTCCGACGCCTCAACCCCTGCGGCCCAATGCGGCCGATCTGAGAGGGACGATGGCGAACACCTTCAACATCACGTCGCTGCTGCAGTCGGTCGATCAGCTCGGCCAAAATTATGTGTCGACCGCCTATCAAGCCCTGTCGAACGCCGCGACCTCGGGTGGCGCGACCAGCGTTGCTGGCTTGCTGCTGACGCTCTACGTGATCTTCTGGGGCATTGGCATCTGGCAAGGAACGGCGACCGGCGGACCGGCCGATCATGCCTTCCGGCTGTTCCGCGCCATCTTGATCTATACGATGGCGACGAAATGGGGCGACTTCCAGACGCTAGCCTACAATTTCCTCAATGATGGACCGTCCGCGATCGGCAACGCGCTCTTGAGCGCAGTGACGACTGCGAACAATACCGGCACTTCCGTAAATCTCAACTCAGTCAATGGCGTGCAGTCGGCGCTGCAGAACATGTGGGACACCACGAACAGCGCCACCGAGGCGTTCCTGCAGAACGCCGGCATCACCAATTGGGGACCTTATATCTTCGCGGCCGTGTTCTACGTCGTGATGGCGATTCTGATCGGCTTCGCGATCTTCCTCATCGTGCTGTCGAAGATGTTCATGTGGCTGCTGCTGGCGCTGGCACCGCTGTTCATCATCCTGCTGCTGTTTGGGGTGACGACGCGCTTCTTCAGCGGCTGGATGAGCGCGCTGGTCCAGTATTTTCTGGTGCAGGTGCTCGTCTATGCGTTTTTGGCCTTCTATGTCTCGTTGATCCAGCAGACGATCGACACCCTCAACGGCGTCGCCAATTCAAAATCTGCCACCTGGGCGACGATCGGCCCGGTCGTGCTGCTGGCGATCATCGGCATCCTGCTGCTCAGTCAGATCAACAACATGGCGGCGGCGATCGCCGGCGGCGTGCCGATCTTCGCGCCCCGCATCGGCGCGGTGCTCGCCACGACAACCGGCTATCGGCTCGGCGCGGCCGCGAACCGGGTGCGCCTTGCGTTTCGTAACCCGCTCAATCCCGCCTCGATGTCGCGGCGCGAGGAGCTCGCGGCCCGTCAACGCACCCGCGTCGGTCTGCGCGCTGCGTCCTGGGCGCAGTCAGCGGAATTCCGGCGGCTGGCTGACCAACTCCGCAATCCCGGCGTCCCGCCGGCATCGAGCGGGAGTGCCCGGCCATGACCGAGACGACAGCCTTGGAGACCCAACGTGTCGACCCACGCTACTATGCCGATGGCGCCACCTGGGAACGCGATATCGCGCGCCGCAACCGCAATTCGCGAGCGCTCGCCTGGATTGTCGCCGCTGTCATGACAATCGTGGCCGTCGGCGCGCTCGGCACGCTGGCCCTTCTGGTGCCTCTCAAAACCTACGAGCCCTATATGGTCGTCGTCGACAAGACCACCGGCTTCATCGAGGTGAAGCGGCCGATGGCCGAGGGTCCGCTGACCCAGGACGAGGCCGTCACGACATTCAACGTCGTCCGCTACATCAAGGCGCGCGAGACCTATGACCCAAAAGCGTTGAAGGATAATTTCGATCTGGCGCAGTTGTTGGCCACCGGCGATGCGGCGCGCGAGCTGACGGAGATCTATTCGCCGGCCAACCCCAGCAACCCGGTGAAGGTCCACGGCGCCAACACCGTGGTCACCGTTAACATCAAATCGGTCACATTCCCGAACAACCGAACCGCGCTCGCCCGCTTCTCGACGGAGGAAAAGTCGTCCACCAACATCATCACCCGCAACTGGGTGTCGCTGGTGCGCTTTCGCTATACTTCGGTGCCGATGCGAAACGAGTGGCGCTTCGACAATCCCCTCGGCTTCCAGGTCCTCGAGTATCGCCGGGATCAGGAGACAGCGCCCTCGCCGGGAACGGTAGGTGCGCAGCAATGATCACGCGTTGCGTCACTCTAACCCTCATTCTGTGCGTTTCAGCGGGGACCGCCTTCGCGGAAGCCCTGCCGCGACCGGGTCGTATCGATTCCCGGGTCCGCGACGTCATCTACAACCGGGACAACGTCACCGCGATCGACGCGACCTACGGCACCTCGACAATGATCGAACTGCAGCCCGACGAGAAGATCGAAACGTTGGCGCTTGGCGATTCGATCGCCTGGAAGGTCGAGCCGAACCGCAAGGGCGACATCATCTTCGTCAAGCCGATCGAGAAGAATGCCCAATCCAATCTCAACGTGGTCACCGACAAGCGCATCTATTCGTTCCTGCTGCGGTCGAACACGCGTCCGCCCGGAGGGCAGATCTATGCGGTGCGCTTCCGGTTTCCGGATGATGAGGCGAGCGCGAAGCTTCTGGCGGCGGCCAAGGAGCGCGCCGCCAATCCGAACCTCAAGGATCTCAACATCGCCAACGCCAACAGCGATTATGGCTACAGGGGCTCGTCGGTGAACAAGCCGGTGGCGGTGTTCGACGACGGGACCAAGACCTGGTTCCGCTTCGAGGGCGAGACGCCGGCGATCTACATCGTCGACGCGGACCGCAACGAGAGCCTCGTCAATTTCCGAACCGAGGGGCCTTACGTCATCGTCGACAAGGTGTCGCCGCAGTGGACGTTGCGCAACGGTAAAGAGTCGACCTGCGTCTTCAACCGCCGTCTGACCAACGTGCATGAGCCGAACGGGCTCGAGCCCTACGCGCCGCAGCGCGTGGGAGCGACCGCGACTTTGGGAGGTTGACCCCATATGCCAAGCGCCGACGACTATCGCTCGTTCGAACTCGAAGCTGCGGCCGCAACATCCGTCGCGCGCGGGCGCACGGCACTCGGCAGCTTTTTGAAATTCGGAGTGCCGATCGGCGCCCTTTTGGTGGCGGCCTGGATGATCTATGGCTCGGTGGCGCGGCACGCGCCGACGCTGACGACACCCGACAAGGAAGAATTTACGACGACACAGTTTCCTGCGCCCTCATTGTCGACACCCCGGCCTCAAACCAGCCAAGGAACGATCGTGATTCCGCAAGCGCCGGTCGAACAGCCGCCGCCTCCTGTCGCACCACCCTTAGCGCTTCCAGCGCCGCCGCCGCCCGAACCACCACTTGCTGCGGCGCCGCCGAACGATGACGAGGCACGTCGCCTCGCCGAGCTCGAGCGCTTGCGCCAGGAAGAGGAGCGGCGGAAATGGGAGCGTCTGCGCGCTCCCCAGGTGATCGCCGACAACGCGACGGCGGCAGCCGCGACCAATTCCGACGACGGGAGCAGGGCCGCAGCCGGCCCCGAAGACGATCCCAATCGGCGCTTCCTGGCCTCCGTGTCGGCGGCCGGCGTCGAATTCTCGCACGCGACCAAGAACAACCGGATCGACGCGCTTGTCGCGCAGGGAACGATGATTCGCGGCGTCCTTGAAACAGCGCTCCAGAGCGACCTGCCTGGCATGGTACGAGCGGTCGTAACCGAGAACGTGTGGTCGTTCGATGGACGCCGCGTTCTGATCCCGGCCGGCAGCCGCCTTGTCGGCGAATATAAATCCGGGATCGCGCAGGGACAGACACGCGTGTTTGTCGTCTGGACGCGGATGCTCCGGTCGGACGGCGTCTCCGTGCAACTCGGATCGAATGGAACGGACGATTTGGGCCGCGCCGGCAACGCCGGCTTCGTCGACAACCATTACGTCGAACGGTTCGGCTCGGCGATCATGTTGTCGCTCGTCGGCGGCGTCTCGCAATTCCTCAGTGCCTACGGCCAAAATTATAACACCACTGGCAACGGCACCGTCATCACCACCACCGACCCGGTGACGGGGATCGTCACCCAAACACAGACGGGCGTGAACCAGAACCAACTGGCGTTGCAGGCGCGCCAGATCGCGGCGCAAAACGTGTCGCAGACGCTCACCAATATTGCCCAGGAGGCGCTGAGAAACTCCATCAACATTCCCCCCACCATCTATCTCGACCAGGGCACGCGGATCATTGTCTTCGTGCGGCGCGATCTCGATTTCTCCGCGCTCTATCCCGACCCGGTCAAGGAAGCCTTGAGGGAGCTGAAGCGTGAACGCGCTGGCGCGAAGTCTGACGGTCTTCATTGAGCGCGCCCTCGATCCGATCCGGCCCTGGCTCGAGGACGATCAAGTCGTCGAGATCTGCGCCAATGGGCCGGGCGAGGTCTGGGTGGAGCGCTTCGGCCAGTCGGCGATGGAGCGTCACGCAGTCCCGAGTCTCACTGAGCATGCGATCCGCCATCTGGCGGAACGTGTCGCCGGTCATTCGGGCCAGAGTGTTAATGAGGAGCATCCGCTGCTCTCCGCGGCATTGCCCACCGGCGAGCGCTTTCAGGGCGTGATGCCGCCGGCGACGACGGCAGGAGGCGCCTTCGCGATCCGCAAGCAGGTCATCAAGGAAATGCGGCTCGACGATTATCGCAAGCTCGGATCGTTCGACAAGGTGACGACAGCGGGCGAGGGGGCGCTTTCAGAGACCGACCGGCGTCTGTGCGAACATCTCGAGGCCGGTCGCATCGAGGCGTTCATCCAGCTTGCCGTCGTCAATCGCTATTCGATCCTTTTGTCGGGCGGGACGAGCTCGGGCAAGACCACGTTCCTGAACGCGATCCTCAAGGAGGTGCCGGTCGAGGAGCGCATCATCACCATCGAGGACACACGTGAGGTCAATCCGATTCAGAAAAACTACCTGCCGCTCGTCGCCTCCAAGGGCGATCAAGGGGAGGCCCGGGTCACCGTTGAAACGCTCCTGCAAGCCTCGATGCGCTTGCGCCCCGACCGCATCTTTCTCGGCGAAATCCGCGGCGCAGAGGCCTACTCATTCCTGCGCGCGATCAACACTGGCCATCCCGGCAGTATCACGACGGTGCATGCTGATAGCCCGGCAGGCGCGTTCGAACAGCTCGCGCTCATGGTGATGCAGGCTGGTCTCGGGCTGCGGCGCGACGAGATCGTCGGATACATCAAATCCGTGCTGCCCATCGTGATCCAGCAGACCAAGGTTGGCGGTTGGCGCGGGACGTCGGCCGTCTATTTTTCCCGCGTGGAAGAATGGCGGCAGGAACGGGCAGGGGGGAAAGGCCGCCATGGCGCGCGTCGTCGCCTATAGGATCGGTATAGCGGTCCTTCTCGTTCTCGCCTTCTGGCTGTTGTGGAGCATGGCCTACGAGGTCGTCGTTGCAATCCGTTGGGCACCGACGCGATTTCCCAGCGAAGGCGCCAGCCGCTGGGCTCTCTTCCGCATGCAAAACGCCGACCGCTCGGCCGACTTCTTCCTGATAGCGTGGCGTCATTTCTATGACCGGCTCATGTTTGCACCGACACGGGCCGAAGCGCTCATTCGCGCCGGCTATGCCGCAGTTGCCGTCGTCGCACTGGGACTGGGCGGAATGCTCTTCGCGTTTATCAACCGCCGGCAAATGCCTTATGGCGCAGCGCGCTTCGGCACGCTGATGGAGGCTGCCAAACAGGGCCTCACGACCAAACAGGGCATCGTGCTCGGCACGCTCGGCGGGGCGACGATCCGTTCCGACGAATCGGCCCACATCCTGGTCGTCGGACCGTCGCGCTCGGGGAAGGGCACCGGCTTCGTTCTCCCGAACGGCTACGTCTGGCAGGGTTCAGCGGTATTCTTCGATCCCAAGCGCGAAAATTTCGAGGCGTTGGCCAATCACCGGGCAGCCATGGGAAACAAGGTCTTCATGTTCTCGCCCGGCTCGAACGACACCCACCGCTACAATCCCCTTGACTTCGTACGACGCGACGAGCGGATGGCGACGGACTGCCTAGTGGTGGCGTCATTCGTGATTCCTGAGAAAGCCGACGATACCTGGGCGGGCGCAGGACGCCTTCTCTTATCCGCTCTGATCGGCTATGTGCTCGCGTCGCCGCTGACCGTCGGCGCGCAGCATATGCGCACCGTGGCGCGCATGACGACGACGGGCAAGGACATCTCATCGGTGCTGCGCGCCATCGTGAAGACCGAGCGGCAGCATTTACCGACCTGGATCGTCGACAGCTTCAATCAGTATATCGCGCTGGAACCCGAGACCCGTAACAGCGCAGTGTTCAACGTCAACATGGCGATGTCGTTGTGGAATAACGGCCTGATCTCCGCCGCGACCGAGACGTCCGATTTCGACATCCAACAGCTGCGCCGCCAACCGATGACGATCTTTATCGGCTGCACGATTGCCGAGCTTTCGATCTTCAGACCACTGATCAGGATTCTATTTCAGCAGATCCACGATCTGATGATGGTGAAGATTCCGGGCGATGACGAACCGCATCAAGTGCTGCTCATGCTCGACGAATTTTATCACGTCGGGCGCATGGATTCGCTGATCTCCAAGATCACCATCAGCGCCGGCTACGGCTTCCGCATGGCGATCGTGATGCAGGACATTGCCCAACTCGACGAGCTCTATGGCAGAAACACCCGTATCACCACGGTCTCTGGTTCGCAGATTAAACTGTTCATCCAGATCAACGATCTCGATACGTCCGAATTTGTCTCGGAAATGCTGGGTGAGACCACGCAAGTCTACAAGACGCCGGTGATGCGACCGGGGCAGGGTATCTTTGCGCCGCGCGTCTGGGCGCCACATTACACGCCGCGGCCGTTGCGCAGTCCGCTCGAGTTGAGGGAAATGTCGCCGCGCCTTTCGATCCTGATGGTCAAGAACTCGCCCTCATTCGAGCTCACAAAGATCCGGCACTACGTGGACAAGCCCTATCGCGGCTACTACGAACGCTCGAAAGCCTCCCCGCCCACGCTACCGAAACTCCGGATATGGCAAGACGAGGCGTTGGGTGGAGCGATCAATCCAGCGTCACAACTACTGGAATCGCCAGAGCTTTCAATGTCCGCTACGCCGACGCGACGCCGTAAGTCCGCCGCGCGCTCTGTGAAGACGACGACAGCGAAAGCGAAGCCGGCGGCACGCTCTCAAGAGCCTCCGGTGCCGTTGACGCTCGCTCCCTCTCGCGCCGTCCCTCTCCCGTCACAGCCCCGCAAGCCGCTGTCGCTCGGCGCGCAGCCGCCGGCCCCTCCGGGGGAGAATTGCGACGTGCGCGACATTCTCGCCTCGGCTGCCGCCAAGCAAGATGAAGATTTCGTCGCGATGGCGAGCGCGTTGACGGCAGGGCAGGCGCCCAGCTCAGAGATTGGAGAAGCAATAGACGTGCTCTCTACACTTCATCTAACTTTTGGTGACAATCAAACTGAGTAATTGAAGTATGTTATGGAATACGTAGCCATTAAGCCATCTATTAAACTAGCAAATTTAGATTCGCATAAGACATCTTATGGAATGTCTTAGTTCGGATTCAGAACATCGCGCTTAGAATGGGCTGAAGTCTCGCTCTTGTCGACAACGTCGCAGGTTCAAATCAGGGGTCAGCAAGCGCGTTTGTTATAACTTCAGGCTCACGAGACCTCCGACGGCCGGCGGCAAGGTCTTGAATGGCCATCAACTCGCCGCGCAGGATGGCGTGGCTCTCACCTCGCCTATCGCCGGGGGTATTATCGCGCGAGCGGATGTCTTCGCGGGCTTCCACGTCTTCGGCGAGGTGGATCACCTGGCGCGATAGTGTTCAGCGATATTTCGGATGTACGTCCGGTAGATCGGCCGGAGCCTCGACTATCGCAATCGAGGCTTTGGAGCATGCTCAGCGTATCAGTCCCGATCTCAACGCGATCGATGTTCTCGCTCTCGCCTACTATTTGAAGCACTGCTATGACGTCGCCGCCGTACAGGCACAACTCAATCTCCGTAGAACGGAAGATGCGCATTTCAGCTATGTAGTGCTCGCGGCTGCCTATGCCCAGCTCAATCGATCCAAGAACGCCGCTCATGTCGTGACAATCATTCATTGGGTGGACACCACCTTCGATGCGTTTCTCGATGAGCGCGCAGTTCTGATTCGCCTGACCGATGTTTACGGCAAGGTCCTGCCGGAAAAGAGCGAGCCCCATCGAAGCCGCCTTCTTGAAGATAAAGCTCACCGTCGCGTGTTGGCCTCTTCGAGTTAGCACTTGGCCAGTGCCATCGCACAATAGTTTACGAACTGGGCGCGTAGCGTCGTGGGCGGGGGCTTATGACGGAGCCGGACCTGGGCGGGTTGACCGGAGCCAAGGCCGGCACTGGGATACTCCAACGTCAGCTGAAAACTCGAGATGGATGAAAATGAAATTTCGAACCAAGCTGGACAAGCTGGAAATGAGGTCATCTGCATGGATTTGAATGCTTAGGATGGCTCGGGGAAGTTCGAAGCCTCCGCCATCTCAACGTGATAATTCCCCGCGGCGCACTTTCGCTAGGACCTCTTTACAACCCGCCGCGTCGCCTTGCTCATCCAAAGAGCGGGCACGATTCAATAACGCGCGGTCATACCGCTCGTCGGCATCGGCCTGCTGTTTCCCTTGGGCGACCGAGCCCGGCGTCGGCTGGCGATGCAAAGTGGCGGCGCGCGACTGATGTGCCGTACCGTCCTCCTTGTTCGCGGCTAACGCGTTCATTGCAGCTTCCAGCTGTGCAATCTCCTTGGCGCAGGGTCCAGCGAGGGCCGCATGGCACGGGAAGATTGATGCGCCGATCGCAACCAGAATTATGGCGCTGACGTGAGGCCGAATGACGAATATTCCCGACAATCGTTTTCCTCCGGCAGAAGAAGTCCAAGGATACCATGATTACTAATTTTCGAAAATACAATCGTCCCCGCCGCAACCTTCCGGGTAATCGGGGACACTGCACCAGGAAGGATCGAAAAATTTGATGCCTGCCCATGCGACGTCTTCGCGAGCGACCGAGTAGCCTGGATCCGAGCGCGTTGCGTTGCGATACTTCAGCCCACTTCACGGTGAAGTTCCCGCAATAGCGGGCGCGATGGAAGAGGAAGGATTATACGTCCGCGCATGATGACCGCCACGAGCAGATAGGAAGGCACTATGGCCGATCCCACATAGTCATAGTGGTCATGATCAGGCCTATGCCGATAATGATGGCAATTTTCTCGCCCTGACCGTGAGCGCGATCGGCCCCCATCGCGCTTTTCGGCCTCAAACATGGAGCACGGCCTCCTCGGCCCGCAGCGCTTCGTCTTCAATCTGAATAGTAACGTGGTCGATGCCGAAGTCCTCCTTCATAATTCGGCTGGCTTCCCGCAGCGCCGCGCGGCCCATCGACATGTCGGCGACGACCACATGGCAGCTCATGGCATCGAACCCCGACGTGATCGTCCAGACGTGAAGGTCGTGGATAGCGGTCACGCCAGATATTCCTGCGAGCTTCTGCTCCAGCGTGCCGACGTCGACGTTCGGGGGGACGCCTTCCATGAGAATGTGAGTAACCTGCTTCAGCAACAGCCATGTTCGAGGGACGATGAACAGGCCGATGCCAGCGCCGATGATCGGATCTACAAGTCGCCATCCCTTCCACATCATAAGAAGCGCCGCGACAATTACCCCGATCGAGCCAAGCATGTCGCTCAGGACTTCAAAATATGCACCCTTGACGTTGACGCTTTCCGATGACCCTCCGGCCAGCAGGCGCATGCTGATCAGATTGACGACCAATCCGATCGCCGCGACGATCAGCATCGGACCGCTCAGGACTTCGGGCGGCGACACGAAGCGTTGATAAGCTTCGTAAAGAATGTAGACGGTCAGCAGCAGTAGGACGACGGCGTTGGCCAATGCCGACAGCACCTCCATCCGCAAATAGCCGTATGTCCGCTGCGGCGTTGCCTCTCGCGCCGCGAAGCGGATCGCCAACAGGGCGAGCGCTAACCCGCCGACATCTGTCAGCATATGAGCGGCATCGGCCAGCAGCGCCAGACTACCCGTGATTAGACCGCCAACGACCTCCGCGATCATGTAGGTGGCCGTCAAAGCCAAAGCCCAGCCCAATCTTCCTGCATGTTGCGCGGCCGCCGTTCCCGTGGTCCCTCCTCCGTGCATCTCATGCCTCCGAAAAGCGGGCCGGACGTGGATCGGCGTTCTGGCCGACCGCGTCTCGTAGCTTCGTCTCAAGCTCATCCAGCAAGAAGAAGCTCACGTCGTCGACGGAGCCATGACCCTTCGCAAAGGGCTGTTCGAGCAAGCGAACCAGATACAGCGCATAGACGAACATGTAGGTGATGAAGCCGAACATGATCGCCGACGCGGGATCGCCCTCGGTTTTGAGGAACAGCAGCATTCCTACGATCGACAGCACTAGGGTCTGGACGAGGACGTGTACGGACGGCACGAATTCGACGCGCTGGATGTGATAAATGCGCAGCATCGCGCGTCGAACGACATCCTGCGTGTTGCGCAGCCGCACGACGAAGTTTGCGGCCATCCCCATCCCCTCGAGGCGACCGAAAATCGGCGTCAATTTTGCGATCTCGTCCAATACGGGCGGGATGTCCTTGTGATCTTTGGCATGGTCCAGACCTCGACGGAGCCTGTCGATGATTCCGATAAGAATTCCGCGACATTCGACAAGGTCGAAATTCGAGTTCTGAGCAGCGAATGACTCCAGGTCGCCGTCGATGGCCTCAATTGCGGTGCGGATGTCGGCCGGAATGCGCTCCGCTTCCTTGTAGTCGGCGAGAATGCTCGACAATAGGAAGCCGATGATGAAGATAGCGCCGCCAATGCCGCTCGTCAGCAATCGGTTGAGTTCGAGAATTTCTAAACCGTAGTAGTGGATCGCCGTCTTGATGCCTCCAAGCAGCAAGACCACGATGCCGACGGTAAAGAACAGTCGGAACTTTTTCCGGAAGCTGATATCCGCCCGGTCGAAGTGAAGATGATTTATGATCGATACTGCCATCTGCTCGTCATTCTTTCCCTGTCATCACACGAGTGAAACGCCCGCCGCTCCATCGGTATCGGCCCCGAAGGGACCCTCCAACAACCTCCAAGCCGATCGTATCGTGATCATCGACCATCTTCAGGTCGCGCGCATGAGCACTGAAGACGAGCCGATGCCCTGCTCGCGATTTCAGGTACACTTCGTGAAGGCACAGATCTCCCTCGCAGACGGTCGCCCTGTTCTGGCAGGCGAAATCCTCGAAATGAAGCGAGAGGAATTGCTCCCCGTTCGCTCCGATGGTGACCGAGAAGTAGTGGGCCGCCGCCGCCTTGTTACCGCAAGCCTTGGCGCGTGCGGACAGCTTGCGTTGGATCTCCGGAGGAAGGGCTTCAATGTGCTCGGCCGCAAATGGATTCTCCGATGCAAAACCGCCTCGCGCATAAGCCGCCGAGGTCGCGGATAGTGACCCAGCAAGTAGCAGCGCGCTTATCGTCGGCATCATTCCGGACATCACAGTACCTTTCCCGGGAATGCTTCGCCTGCATCGCGCGCACGCTCAAACCGGACTCCGAGGCGGCGTTCGGACTTCCAGATGGTGCGGCACGGCCGGGACAATTGGTCCGCTGGCACCACCAGAATAAACCGTTCCGGAATGCCGAGCGGACTTTCAACTTCCAAAAGGGCGCCGGTCGCGCTGATGCTGCGGACCATGCAGGAGATCGCGGCACCTCCGAAGGAAATGCTGCCCGCCTTGAGAACCCGTTTGCGTAGCGCTTCCCGTTTTTCCTCCACATCGCGCCTCCGTCAGTCGGCTTCTTTCTCGGCCTGCTCGCCATGCTCGACGATGTCGCCATCCTTGAAAAGGATGCCCTGAAGGGCAACACGCCAGTCGGCCTTGCGCCGGAGCAGGAATTCGAGGTTCATGCCGAAGTGCTTGAACTCTTCCTTCTGGGCGTTGGCCATGATGGCTTTGGCTACCTTGTTCTTTTCGAGCGATATCCGCTGTTCGTACCAGCCAATGGCTTCGGCTTCTTCGATGAGCGAGGCGATCATGCGAGCGAACGTCCGCATCTCTTGCGACAGCTCTTCTGCGGGTTCGTGATACTGATCGACACCCATACCGGCTTCCTCCGTTGTCCCGTTCTTCTGTCAGGCCTTTCCCTGCGCGAGCAGGCGAAGCGCATTCATGGTCACGAGAACGGTCGCCCCGGTGTCGGCGAGAATCGCGGGCCACAACCCGGTCAGCCCGGCGATCGTAGTGACCAGGAAAACGGCCTTTAGGCCGAGCGCTATGGCTATGTTCTGCCGGATGTTGACCATGGTCTGCTTCGACAGGTCGACCATCGCGGCGACGTCCCCGACGCGGCCGTGCAAGACCGCGGCGTCCGCGGTTTCCAGCGCCACGTCGGTACCGCCTCCCATCGCGATGCCGACGTCGGCCGCCGCCAACGCGGGCGCGTCGTTGATGCCGTCGCCGATCTTGGCCACCGAGCCGCCGTCTTTTCGTAACTCACCGACGATCCGCTGCTTGTCTTGCGGCAGCAATTCCGCCTTGACCTCGATGCCCAGTTCTTGACCGATTGCGCTCGCGGTGCGGCGGTTGTCGCCGGTCAGCATCAGGGTCCGAATTCCTGCGTCCGTCAGACGCTTGAGTCCCGCTTTTGCATCGGGACGGGGCTCGTCGCGCATCGCGATTGCGCCTGCGAGTTCGTTTCCAATCGAGAGTAGCGAGACGGTCTTGCCCTCGTCGTTGAGCACCGCGATCCGCGCGGTCTGCTCAGAGGTCGGGGACGACAATTCCGCAACGGCCGCGGGCGACCCAAGAAAGACGCTTTGTCCATCGACCGTCGCCTGAATGCCCTTGCCGCCGATCGCTTTCGAATCCGTAACCTGGGGCAGCGAGATCTGCTGTTCGGAAGCTTTCGCCAGAATCGCGGTCGCAAGCGGGTGGCTTGATCCGGATTCCAGCGCGGCCGCGAAACGCAAGACATCCGCTTCGCTACGGGAAAAGCCGATGACGTCCGTGACCTGCGGTTTTCCCGCCGTCAACGTTCCGGTCTTGTCGAAACAGGCCACGGTGACCTTGCCGATCTGTTCCAGGACCGCGCCGCCCTTCATGAGCAGGCCCCGACGGGCGCCAGCGGCGAGGCTGGCAGCGATCGCCGCGGGCGTCGAGATGACCAGCGCGCAAGGACAGCCGATCAACAGGATGGCCAGTCCTTTGTAAATCCAACCGCTCCATTCTCCGCCGAACAGCAGGGGAGGAATGATTGCGACCAACGCGGCGACGGCCACCACGCCAGGCGTGTAGAAACGGGAGAACCGATCGATGAAACGTTCCGTCGGCGCTTTCGACTCCTGCGCCTCTTCCACGAGACGTACCACGCGTGCAATCGTATTGTCCGCGGCAGCGGCCGTCACTTTGACACGCAGGAGACCGTCGCCGTTGACCGTCCCTGCGAAAACGGTCGCGTCCGGCCCTTTCCGGATCGGCGTGCTTTCGCCCGTCACCGGGGCTTCATCGATCGGGCTTTCCCCCGACAGGATGACCCCATCCGCCGGAATGCGGTCGCCTGGCCTAACCTGGATCGTCGCCCCGACCGCGAGGCTATCCGCCTGTACCTCCCGGACCTGACCGTTCTGTTCAAGGCGTGCCGTCTTCGGAACGAGTTTGGTGAGGTCCTGGATACTGGCACGGGCGCGGCTGGCCGCGACGCCTTCCAGGAGTTCTCCAATCAGGAACAGGAAGACGACGGTCGCCGCCTCTTCGGTCGCCCCGATGATGACGGCGCCTACGGCGGCGATCGACATCAACATTTCGATCGAGAACGGCGTTCCGGAACGTGCGGCGGCGAGCGCGCGACGCGCAATGGGGGTGAGGCCTACCAGCATCGCCAGCAGGAACGCCCAATGCTCCGTGACCGGGACAGCTTTGCCGACCGCAAACGCGGCAACCAACGCAGCGCCGGACGCCAAGGTGAGCAAGCCCTTTCGGGTCCGCCACCAACTGCCGTCGACCGAGGCGTGGCTGTGACCTTCCAGATCGTCTCGCCGCGGGGAGACGCTCTGATCGTCGTCATGGAGACCGTTGCGGGCGGGCTCCACGCGATAGCCGAGATCCGAAATGCGATTGCGGAGTTTCTCGTCGTCCACGCGATCATCGTCGCGACTGATGATCACCGTGCCTCCGGCGACGGAGACGGCAACCTCGGTGACGCCCGGAACCCGCCGCAGAGCGGTTTCGATCTTGGTGGCGCAAGACGCGCAGTCCATCCCCTCCACGCGGAAGCGGACTTTCGCAACCCGTGCGGTGACGTTCATGTCAGGTGCCTCCGGAATCGTGCGTGGAATACAGTTTCGCGATCACGTCTTGCCCTCCTGCCGAAGCCGCTTGTAGAGCGCTTCGACGGCGTCAGAAAAATCCAGCGATACATTGCGTGCACAATGATCTTCCAGAAAATGCAGTTGGTTGATGAGATCGAACGTTACCGGATTGAGATCGAGCCCCTCGTCAACACCGGGCGGCCTGCTCAGGATGATTCCGCTCATGAATCCTTGCGCCCATGCGAGGTAGTCCCGTCGAAGCACAGGATTGGCTTTGACGTCGTCGTTGAATCGCTGGCACGTGGTGGCGCCAAGACCGACAATCCGCGCCTTCGGTGCTTCCGCGCGCGAGGCCTCGACCGCGAACAGAGCAAACGAGGATAGCGCCATGACCAAGAGTAAACGACCGGGACGCAGGCTCGCGACGCGCGCGTAGGTCTGGGCTGTAAGTGTGCGGCAACTTCGCATTGCTTGTTGTTCGATCAACATTGGTCCGTCCTGTAACAAATCGACATGCTACTTTTTGAATTTGGCCTGACCCGATTTGCCTTCGGCGGTCTTGATGGTCAACGTGATGGTCGTTCCCGCCGCGATCGGTGTTTTCGCGTCACCCATCAGAGAATTCTCGCCCTGAGGCGCAAGAGTCACGGTCTCTCGTCCACTCCCGCCGGCGATGAGCACCGCCCCGGAGTAACCTTTCGTTGCGATCGGTTTGCCGTTCTTGGCGTCGAAGACGTTGATAGTGACCGTCTTGTCGGCGGTGAGGAGTTCGGCGTCGATCCCGGCGACGTCCAGCATCAGGCCACCATTGGGGCCTTTTTCATACTCTTCAGCCCAAGCCGGGACGGCCGACAGCAGGGCGGCAATCAACAACAAGGCGTATCTCATGGCGTTTCTCCGTTCGTGGCATTCGCGGCGTGGGGTTGCACAGCCGCTCCGTTCTCAAGATCCTCGCGGCGGAACAGGACATAGAGAGCCGGGAGCACCAGCAGAGTCAGGATCGTGGAGGAGATGATGCCGCCGATGACTACCGTTGCCAGCGGCCGCTGCACTTCCGCTCCGGCTCCGGTCGCGATCGCCATCGGGACGAAGCCAAGTGACGCGACGAGCGCGGTCATCAGCACCGGACGCAACCGGGTGAGCGCACCCTCGCGCACCGCATCGATCAATCGTTGACCTTCCTGACGTAGCCGCTCGATGAAGGTGATGATCACCAAACCGTTGAGCACCGCGACGCCGGACAGTGCGATGAAACCGATTCCGGCGCTGATCGACAGCGGAATGCCGCGCAGCAGCAACGCGATGATGCCGCCCGTGAGGGCCAGCGGGACCCCGCTGAAGACCAGCAATGCATCCGCCATCGAGCCCAGGCTCATGAACAGCAGCAAGAAGATCAGCAGGAGGGCGATTGGCACCACGATCGTCAACCGCTGCGTCGCCGAGACCAGCTGTTCGAACTGGCCGCCCCATCCAATCCAGTAGCCAGCGGGCAATTTGACTTTGGCCTCGATCTGCTGCTCCGCGTCGGCAACAAAGGAGCCGAGATCACGCCCGCGCACGTTGGCGGTGACGACGATACGTCGTTTCCCTTGTTCGCGGCTGATCTGGTTCGGTCCGGGCGCCACATCGATTTGCGCGAGTTCGGAGAGCGGCACGTAGCGGATCTGGGCAAGGGGAGAATTATTCCAGACCGCGGGCGTGGCCTTGGTTTGATTGTCGAGTGGAGGCAGCGGCACCGGAAGCGCCTTGATCGCCTCGATGTCCAAGCGCAGACGTTCCGGGAGGCGGACCACGATATCGAACCGGCGGTCGCCCTCGAAGACCTGGCCTGACTTCTTGCCGCCGACCGCAATCTCGACAAGGTTCTGGACGTCGCCGACACTGATGCCGTAGCGCGACAACGCCTGGCGGTTAAGCTTGACCGTCAGCACTGGCAGTCCGGACGCCTGCTCGGTCTTGACGTCGGCGGCGCCCTGGACGTTCTGCAGCACAGCCTGCACCTTGGCGGCAGATTGGACGAGTGTATCGAGGTCATCCCCAAAAATCTTGACACCGACGTCGCTGCGCACACCAGAAATCAGCTCATTGAACCGCATCTCGATCGGCTGCGAGATCTCGTAGACGTTGCCGGGGATTTCCTCAGCGGCTTCCTGGATCTCGGAGACGACGGCTGCTTTCGATTTTTCCGGATCCGGCCATTCCTTCCGCGGCTTCAGCATGACGTAGCCGTCCGAGGTGGAAGGCGGCATCAGATCGGTCGCGACTTCCGCCGTTCCGGTCCGCGCAAAGGCCTCCTTGACCTCCGGAATCTTGAGCAGCCGCTTCTCAAGCATCGCCTGCATTTCGAGCGACTGCGTCAGGCTGGTTCCGGGAATCCGGATGGCTTGCAGGGCGACATCGCCTTCGTCGAGGCTCGGAATGAATTCAAAGCCCATGCGGGTGGCCGCGATGCCGCAGACCACGACGAACAACGCGGCGATCGCCGCCACGCCGACGCGATTGCGGATCGACGCGCTCAGGAGCGGCGTATAGATATGGCGCGCACCGCGCATGAACCAGTTCTCGTGTTCCGATACCTTGCCCGTCACCAACAGCGCCACGGCGGCGGGCACGAACGTCATCGACAGGATTGCGGCACCCGTTAGCGCCATCAGGACCGTCAGCGCCATCGGCGTGAACATCTTCCCTTCCACGCCCGTCAGCGTCAGGATCGGCAGATAGACCACAGCGATAATCAGCGTTCCAAACAGGCTGGGCCCGATGACTTCGCGCGAACCCGCGAGAATGGTCTCGAAGCGCTCCTGCCGGCTGAGCAGGCGGCCCAGACGATGTTGCTCGACCGCCAACAATCTCAGGCAGTTCTCGACGATGATGACGGCGCCGTCGATGATGATGCCGAAGTCGATCGCGCCGAGGCTCATCAGGTTGGCGCTGACCTTGTTCTCCACCATGCCTGTGATGGTGAACAGCATGGCGAGCGGTATGACGCAAGCCGTGGCGATCGCCGCTTTGAAGTTCCCGAGGATCAGGAACAGGATCACGATCACCAGCAAAGCGCCTTCGACAAGGTTCTTCTCGACGGTCGCGACCGTTGCCTCGACGAGATGCGTTCGATCATAAACGGTATGCGCGATCACGCCGTCCGGCAATGACTTGCCGATCTCCTTGAGCTTGGCAGCCACGCTTTGCGCCACGGCGCGGCTGTTTTCGCCGATCAGCAACATGGCGGTGCCGAGCACCGTTTCCTTGCCATTAATCGTTGCCGCGCCCGTGCGCAGATCCTTGCCTTCGGTGACGTCGGCGACGTCGGCAATCCGGATGGGCACGCCATTATGCGACCCGATAACGATCTCCTTGATTTCCTCGACGTTGGCCACCTGACCGGGCGTGCGGACCAGGTACTGCTCGCCATTGCGCTCGATGTAGCCGGCGCCGACGTTGGCATTGTTTGCGGCCAGCGCCGTCATCACATCGCGAAAATTGAGCTTGTACGCCATCAACTGCGCCGGATCTGGCAGCACCTGGAACTGTCGTTCGAAACCGCCAATGGTATTGACCTCGATGACGCCGGGCACATTGCGCAATTGCGGCTTGATGATCCAGTCCTGGATGGTCCGCAGGTCGCTCGGGGTATACTCCACGCCCCCGGCCTTGCGCGCGCCGGGCTTGGCTTCCACCGTGAACAGATAGATCTCACCAAGACCGGTTGAGACCGGTCCCATCGCCGTCTCGACACCCGCGGGAAGCTGGTCCTTGGCCTGCTGGATCCGTTCGTTGACCAATTGGCGTGCGAAATAAATATCGGTGCCGTCTTTGAAGATGATGGTCACCTGGCTCAGGCCGTAGCGGGACTGCGAGCGCGTACTCTCGAGGTGCGGCAGACCGCCCATGGCGATCTCGATCGGAAACGTGATCCGCTGTTCGACTTCGAGCGGCGAATATCCGGGCGCGCTGCTGTTGATCTGGACCTGAACGTTGGTGATGTCCGGAACGGCATCGATCGGCAATCGGGTGAAATTCCACGCACCGAATGCGGCCATCAACAGGACGCCGATCATCACCAGCCACCGTTGCCGGATGGAAAACGAAAGGATGGCGTCAATCATGGCGGTGCTCCTTTGCTCCCGCTTCCCTGATCCGGGCGAAGGTGTTGACCGGCATCGTGTAGACGACGCCGTCGCCCTTTCTCCCGGTCCAGGCCGCCGCTTCGATCCGGCGGCAAATCTCGTCCGCCTGATCCATCGGGCATACCAGCCTCAATTCGAGGTACTGATGATAGGTGATGTCCTCATCGCTCACGACGTAAGCGCCGCCCTGCCCTCGCCCACGCCCTTGACCGCGAACCTCGTCGAAGGTGAAGCCGGGGAAATCCGCCAGATCGTGGAGCGCGCGGACGACGTGGCCTTCCATATGCGGCCTGATCAAAGCGGTGATCAAAATCATTCCGTTGTCAGTGTTCATCGCCACCCGCTCCCTTGGTCATTTCGGCCTTCACAATGAAACTGTTCTGCGCCGCGTAGACGTCGTCCTCGAGGACGCCGGATGTGATCTCGACGAGATGTGGGTCGCGTTGGCCGACTTCGACGTTGCGCGCCTCGAACTTGTCGCCGTTGCGCACGAACACTACCGTGCGGTTCTCGACGGTCTGAAGCGCCGACGATTTCACTGCGACGCCGACCTTCTTCGCCGACAGCGTCAACCGTCCGGTAATGAAGAGGCCCGGACGGAGTCGCTGCTCGGTGTTCGGGACGACGGCCCGGGCGATGGCGCTCTGCGTGTCGCTGCTGCCGACCGGCGACAGATAGGAAATCCTGGCGTCGATCGGCGGCCCGCCGTCGGCCGGATCGATCAACACTTGGTCGCCGACGCTGACCCGTTTCAGGTCGCGCCGATACACCGAAAAATCGACCCACACCGTCGACAGGTCCGCGACAACGAATGCGGGCTTCTGTTCGGAGGCGTATTCACCCAACGTGATCTGGCGGTCGATCACCGTGCCCGCCAGCGACGCCTTCAATTCATAAGGGGTGAGGCTTTGGTTGCTTTCGATCACCGCGAGCACGTCGCCCTTCTGGACCTTGTCGCCGATGCGCTTGCGCACATCGCGAACGATCCCCGGAAAACGCGGCGTCACCTGCACCAGCAATTCCTGGTTGGGTTGTACGATGCCGTTCAGCAACAGGGTGTCGCGCAGCACGCCGGCGGACGCCTTTGCAAGCTCTATTCCCGAGGCTTCGACCTTGGCGTCGCTGAGGACGACGCTGTCGGAATGCTGGCTTTCCGCCGTTTCGGTCGGCGTCGGCTTGGAGGTGACGGGCGTCAACATCCGGTAGCCGCCATAGACCAGTCCGGCGGCGACCACGAGAAATACGAAGTAGCGGGCGAATGCCTTGATCATCTTGAACTCTGATGGGTAAGCGAGAACGGGTTGCCGACGAGACCTTCGATGGTCGCGACGGCGATATGAAAGTTTTGCAGCGCTTCCTGCTCGCGCAGCAGCGCTTGAAGGACTGAGCCCTTCACGTCGAGCAGTTCGAGCAGAGTGAAGCGGCCCTGCGCATATCCGCTCTGGATGGTTTCGGCGGCGCTACGGGCTTTCGGAATGACCGAGGAACGCAACAGTTTGATTTCCGCCAGCGCTCCGTTGATCGAGTCGTAAGCTCGTCCGGCGATACTGATGAGAACCAGTTTGTTGATGGAACGCTCGGCCGCGGTCTTGGCGAGGGTTTCCTGGGCCGCGATGATGTTGCCTCTGTTCTGGTCGAAAATGGGCAGCGGAATCGAAACTCCCAGCCGCACGGCATTGTCGTTGGTGTCCTGATAATGACGCCACCCCGCGGACAGGCGGACGTCCGGAATGGCTTTCAGACGCGCGATCAGCAGTTCGGCGTTGCGCTGCGCGGTCACGGCGGTCCAGCGCATCAACTGCGGATTGGCTTCGATGGCCTGGACGACCGACCGGAACGAGGGCGGCTGTCCGATGAGGGCCAGTCGACCGATCGCCTTGCCGAAATGGGGCGTGCTGTCACCCATCAGGATGGCGAGATCCCGCCGGGCCGTCGCCAATTGCGTCTTGGCCCGCTCCCGCTCGACCCGGAACAGGTCGGCCGCGACCTGGGCACGCTCGGTTTCTGCGGGTGACGACGCGCCTTCCTCGACGCGCTTCTGCAATAGCGGAATCAACTGATCAAAGCTTTTGATCTGTTCGTCGAAGATTTCGATCCGACGTTGCGCGCTGATGATGGTAATGAAGGCGATCGCGGTCTCGGATAACACCTCCAGCCGTGTGGCCCGCCGCTGCCAGACCGCGGAACCGACGCCAGCCTCGCCCGCGGCAATGCGGGCTTCGCGCTTGCCACCGAGTTCGACCAACTGACTGAGTTGCAGATTGGTGTCCGCCGAACGCGTTCCCTTATAGGGCCCTGATCCGAGCGCATTATCGAGTTCGAACGAGGCTTCCGGATTTGGCAAAGCCCCCGATTGAATCCGCAACCCTCCGGCGACGCCGACGTCACGCTCGGCCGCGGTAAGGCGCGGATTTGCGGCCAATGCACGTTGCAAGGCTTGCGGCAACGAAATCGGCCGCGACCGCTCCGCCGCCTGCGCTGAAATTGTGAATGCAAGCAATACGCACGTCGTGCGCAAAGCCACCCTGAATCGGTCCATAAGTCCTACCTGAAACGCGTAAAGACGACGCACGGCATGCCGCGCGTGATGACGGTATTCAGGCGAGGTGCTTGGGGGGCGGCGTATCAAGCTTGGGATGGTCCTCGAGCAAGTGTCGAGGCGCAACAAAGGCGATCTTGGCCGGATGGGCCCTCGGCGTCGCCACGGGTATCGGCGTCGGCATGACGCTCGGTGCATAGACTTGGCAATACTCGGCGGCCGCGGACGATTTTTTCAAGTCGGCGTCGCCAGAGACGTCCGTTGCCCCCGCGCTCATATTCATATCGAGTGATATGGTTGCCGGTATTGCTTCATTTACCCGCATGATCACTTCATTCACATGCGCAGACGCGTGAACCAGACCAACAAAAAGATAAACGGTCGTAAGGAACGCCACCAGCGCCTTATGAAGGCGCAGCGCTTGCGATTTCGGCGGCATTTGATCGGCTCGACGTTCCATTGGTCCCACTTAGCAAATCTTTCTGGGTAATACTATCACCCTGCCAGGTGGCGGTGGAACTCCGAGCTCCGGATGATCTTAGCGCCAGGTAGCTGCAATTCAACCCAAGGTGCGGGTTCGTGGCCGAAAGCTCGCTCTCCATCGAGGACACTGCCCAAAGCTATGCGGCGTCGCCGACCTCGAGTTGCTTGACCGCCGACGTCGTCGGCGAGATTGTGTCAGTGCCGCTTGGAAAAGGATGCGGTCGCGGTCAAAGCGGCCTAGCTTGGCTCTTGGTCCCCATCGTCAAGCCTGCGCCACCGTTAAAGACCTGGCTAACCTCGTTTGGAGAAACTACTCGTAGGTCATCGAACTTACCGATGATGAGTCTCCCCGGTCGGTCAACACATTTAGGCGCGGCGTGCCCGAACTATTGCAACGCGACCGCCTATCTCGGAATAGGTCGCTACCCGACGCACACCGACAAAACCTGCCTGTTTGATCAAGTTCAACCAGGTGCCGTCGGCATGGGGCTTCGCGGTTTCAGGACCAAACAAGTAGCCGATGCCGCGGAGCGTGTGAACCTCCATGGGCCGCAACGGCTGATCGAAATCGGCAAGATACAGCGCACCGCCATGCCGTAACACTCGCCTCATTTCTTTGAGAAGGGCGAGTTTCTTCTCCTGTGGCAAGGGATGCAGGGCAAGGGAGCAGATAACTTTGTCGAATGATGCAGCACGGCAATCGATGCAGTATTGGTCTCCGCGCAATAGCTCGAGATTGCTCAACCTTTCGAGCTCACTATCGTCTAGTTGCGCCGGCTGCACGGCGAAAAAGTGGACTGCGGGATACAGCCGTGCAAGTGCCACACACGCGCTGCAGCCCTCGGCACCCACCTCCAGGATTTGCTCGCCCGAAGTCGGCGCCGCCTCTTGCAGGAGGGGCTCCCACCAACCGCCCATGCGGATCATTAGTCGGTAGCCCCATTTGTATACGAACATATAGAGGCGCATCGACAGGGCGCGGATGAATGACGATTGGCGAACTACAGACATGTCAGACCGCGGATGTATATGACCGGTTCGCCCTTGGTTGCCGTCCGTGGGCGCGGAGCTCTGCTTGGACGAGTCGTCCCTCCCATGTATTCGTCCGTTGGCTATGCATTGGTCGCACTCGCATTTAAGATCGCAGCACCGTGCAGAACATCAATTCAACCGCAGCTTACAGAGGTCATTTCTTTTTTTCCGGCGAGTTCGACGTTCGTTACCCTGTTTCTCTAGGGCGGCGGTATCGCCGCCGACGTGGGCGACCATATCCCGGATCACGCACCGCACGCGGTCGTCAAGCGTCCCATAGAAAACCTGTTTGCCGCGCCGCTTGGCCTGCACAAACCGCGCGGCCTTCAAAAGCCGCAGGTGATGACTTACGAGTGCCGCGGAGAGCCCGGCGCATTCGGCAATGTCCGTCACGCATAGCGTTTCCCTGAGACAGATAACAGCAATTCGTAAGCGGTTCGGGTCCCCGAGCACGCGAAAGATATCTGCCAGCTCGATTGCCTGATCTTCATCGAGACTTGATCTTGCCATAAAGACATTCCAATGAACGTTTGAATCACCCAAAAACGGGGCAGTGTCAAATTAACGCCTGTGCACCCAATGCGACAATGTAAGCCGAGCGGGCCCATACAGCAGCGCTCGCACCGCTGGGGCGTCAGCCTATTTCAGGTAAGCGTTCAGGCCTTCAATTTGGTGGAGGATAGGCGATGTACTGGACTATTTCAAAACGGCTCCTTGGGGTGACGTGTCTTCTGACCGCGCTGAGTGCCTGTACGCAGGAAGCTTACCGATCCGCCCGTGATCTCGCTCCTATTCCCGCGAAAATGTTGGCGCTGATGGCCGATAGAAGCATGGACCCGGGGGCGCCCATCCTCATGCGGTCCTTCAAGAAAGAATCCGAAATCGAGGTTTGGAAGCTCAACCGAGACGGCAGGTATGCGTTGCTTAAGACTTACCCGATGTGCCGGTGGTCGGGACAGCTCGGTCCGAAAGTGCGCGAAGGCGATCGTCAGGCTCCGGAGGGCTTCTACGACGTGACCGCAGCTGCGATGAACCCGAAATCAAATCTCTTTCTGTCCTTCAATATAGGATACCCAAACGCTTTCGATCGCTCTCTTGGCCGTACCGGTTCCCACCTGATGGTTCACGGTGCCTGCTCCTCGCAGGGCTGCTTCGCCATGACCGACGAGGCGATTAGCGAGATGTATGCTCTTGCCCGCGAGGCCTTTGCGTCCGGACAGCGCTCGTTCCAATTCCAATCCTACCCGTTCCGAATGACCGCCGAGAACCTGGCCAAGCACCGCGCGGACTCCCATTTCGCGTTTTGGAAAAATCTGAAGGAAGGCTCCGATATTTTCGAGACTACCGGACGGGAGCCGGCGTGGATGGTCTCAAGCGGCCGATATGTGTTCAATGCTGATCCGACGTTCGCGGCGGACATTTCCGCAAAGGCCTCGCGGGACGAACGGGATGTCGCTGCCCTGATTGCAAAGGGGACGCCCGCCGTTCGCCTTGTTTATCAGGATGGCGGCGGTCACCCATCTCTGAAGAAGTTAGCCTTGGCAGCCAGTACTGGCGACTCGCCCGAATTGGACGAAAAAGCGCGGCGATCGCTGGGTGACATCAGCCGGCCTGACGCCTTGGCGGCGGAGCCCCGCGAAGTTCTGATCGAATCTTCGGGCTCGCGCCCCCTTGCAGACGAAAGCTCACCAACAATTCAGCAACTTCAAAAGCCGGCCCAAGGTGATCTCGACCGGTCGGCCACCGCTCACCGGCCGGCATCAAGTGGCGTCACAACCTCCTGGAAGCCGCCAGTTGAGCAGCGATCCTCGCCTGCCAGTGCCACCGACGAGAAACATTCTTTCACCAACCGGTTCCGATCTTGGTTGGTGAACTAATGTTGAGCCTAAAGCGAGCCCCTATTCGCGCTTTGCAGGACGGTCCGTATCTCCATCATTTTCGACAATTCGTCGAGTGACTGATCCAATTCATCGAGCCCTAACCACGCCGTATGTCCGACGCTGTCGCCACTCTGCTCGCGTCGATACGATATTTTAGGACCGTTCAGACACAGTCGAGTACTTGGACTAGCTTGCCGCAAAAGAGTGCTGACCAGTACGCAAAGCCGACGTTTCTCCAATCAACGAGAGGGAATATGCATGGCTTTCGATTCGGAGCAAGTTGGCATCCTTCGCGGCAGCGCGCTTTCCGTTGCCTTCGCGTTTGCTACAGTAGGCGCCGGATATGCTTGGCTCGCGGCTGGATGGTTCGGACTAACCAACGCGATGACGATGGCCGACCAGATAGATTTCACCCTGAAAGCTGAATTGCTCCTGTTCGCGTGGCCGGTGGTGCGTCCGCGCAGCCAGCAAACGCACTTTCGATCCGCTGTTGATCGAAACGGACTAGCATTTGGCCGGCCCAGCGAAGCCATCGCCATCCCTGCGGCGGTGCTGCAGAATTCGCTTGAACAAACGGCCCTAGCCTTCGGCGCACACCTTGTCCTGACGACGGTGCTTCGAGGCCCCGAACTTGTTATGATTACTTTGCTCGTCGCCCTTTACATCTTTGGACGTGTGACCTCCTCAAGGGATCATGCTCAAGGCGCAGCGCAGCGTTCTTTTGGCATGGCGCTCACAGCCGCCCCTACCGTTGCCTCCTGCCTGCTTGCAGCAGGGTTGATGATTACGGGCTGGTGAAGCCCGTCGGTTTGCCCCATCGGACGAAATGGTGACGTAGGGTGTTGATTGAGATGAACAGGCAACTTCACCACACTGTCCCCGGCGCGATCGGCATGCGGGTCATCCGAGCAATTAGAGCGGGCCAGCGCAATCCCGATGTGTGACTCCCTTTTCAATAGAGCATTTGAACGGCCTAACACACGTGACCGGCGAGAGCTTGGTGGCTATTTTTGCATGCATTTTGTCACATCTTTCCGTCATTGGCGCACCGCTGCCGAGCGTCCCGTGTACCAGAAGCCAGCGAGCATGACGATCAACACGAACGATTGTACGAGCGCGCCTTGCCAGGTTGGGTAGATGCCGAGCATCTCCACGCGGGGAAGCCCCCGTAATGGTTGGATATCCAACAGCCCCGCTTCCTGGAGCGCCGCGATGCCTTTGCCGGCGAGAATGACAGCCAGGATCGCAATGAGCATCGAACTCAGCGAGAAGAAGCGCGCGATCGGCAACCTGCGGCTATACCTCAGCAATGCCCAGGCAATCCCTGCGAGCGTGACGGCGCCTGCTGCCGCACCCGCGAGAATGGCGAGACCACTGCCCTGACTCCACATCGCCGCATAAAAGAGAACGGTCTCGAACACCTCGCGATAGACCACCACGAAAGCCAGCAGGAAGAGAAACCATGCTGATTTCCGTGACAAGGCGTGGGACAGCTTCTCGTGCACATATCTTTGCCAGGCATCGGCCTGGGCCTTGCCGTGCATCCACAGCCCTACGGACACCAGAACGACGGCGGCGATGAGAGAGCCAAACCCTTCCGTCAGCTCTCTGCTCGCACCGCTAATAGAGATCAGATAGGTGGCCGCGCCCCATGTCATGCCACCAGCCGCCAGGGCCGCGATCCACCCTCCGTGAACGTAGGGCAAGACATCGGCACGCTCTGCCTTGCGCAGGAAGGCAATCATTGCGACGACGACCAGAAGTGCCTCGAGACCTTCGCGCAACAGGATCGTGAACGCGCCCGCAAAACTGGAGCCGATGCTCGCCTCTTGCGGTGACAAGGCACGTTCGGCTGCGTCGAACAAGGCGCTCAGTCGTTCGGCCCTTTCGCGCACGGTTTCGGCGGATTCGTTCTTGCTTATCGCAGCGCGCAACTCGCCCATAGCTGCTTCGATGCGCACCATAAGCGCGGAATCCCGTGCCTTCAGTACCGGCTCGACCGGTTCGAAGCCATCGAGATATGCTGAAAGCGCGAGTTCAATCGCCTTTGGCCGATTGCCGGCCACATAGGCGGAGACACTTTCAGCTAGTCGGTGCCTCGCGAGAGACATGGTTCCGCCCACACCCGACATCGTCGCCTCGGGATGCTGGCGCAAGAACGCGGTTAGAGCGGGCGCCTTCTCATCGCCGATTGCTTGCGCCAGAACCGCCGGGGTCAATTGTGTTAGCGCCTGCAGGTTTGGTATCAGTTGCCGAACGCCCGGGTCGCTGTGCCAAAGCTGCTCGCCGCCGCGCGCATCGGAATAGGCAAAGCGGCCGACAAAGAAGGCGAGAGCCCAGCGATCGTCTGAAGACAGATGTGCGAAACTGGGCATGGCTGTGCCATCCAGCCCTTGGTCAATGACCTGATAAAGACCAAAGATGCTGCGTTGGCGAGCGCGGCCTTCATTGTTGAACGCAGTGGGAGGAGGCGTCAGGCCCTTGGCGTCTTGTCCATCGCCCGCCCCCGTCGCTCCATGGCAACCGACGCACTGTTGCTGATAAAGCGCGGCGCCATGGGCGAGGTCCGGCGCCTTGGAGGGCGCCAGCGGTATCGGATACGCGGCGAGCAAATCACTTGCGAGAGCCTTCGCCAAACCCGCGACCTCAGACGCCGGCGCCTTACGCCCGATGGCGGCTTGGAGGGTTTCAGCGTGTTTAACGAGCGAAGGTTGGCCAGGGGTCGGCGGCAAAGCAATGATATAAGTGCGTATCCGCTCGCCGAATTCCACCATCTCAGCGTATTCGGACGCGCTGACCACACGGCCATCCGCGACGGCGCCACCATAATCAACTGAGATATAGTCGAGAAGGCGCCATGCCGTCTGGGCGGGGGCGGTATCGGCTCGGACAGAAGCCGGCGCGGAAAAGCAGCAGGCCACGAACAGAACGAAGGTTGCCAAGCTCACTGGAAGGCGCATCAATGTAACATTCCTATTTGCGAATAGTCATCCATACATCTTTGTGGGGTGCCGCAAAAGTGTGAGCGCGCAGTAATACCTCCGCTTCGGCCGTAAAGCTCACCTGCCAAGCGCGGAGACAGCGACTATGGTCAAGCCAGCGATACTAGCCGACCGGCTTCAGACCGTAGCGACCTACACACGCGATGAAGATCTTGACCACGCCGTAAGCCACAACGAACTAGGCGACAAAGCCGACTGCGATGTTGAGTTCGGCGGTTGGCGTCATGAGGGCGCGAAAGGATGGGTGGGCACGGTTTCTTTCGTATGTGTGTATACTTAAGCGGCGTCACGATCTCGGCGAACAAAGCTGTCCAGTATCAGCAAGGCGGCCCCACTAACTACGCCGACATCTGCCATGTTGAATGCTGGCCAATGCCATTCTGCCAGATGGAAATCGAGAAAATCGGTCACGGCTCCGTGACGAATGCGGTCAGCGGTATTGCCAAACGCTCCTCCGATGATGAGCGCCAAGCCGGTCACAACAAGGCGGCCGCGCGTCCGCAACAGCCAAACAATCAGCGCCGCTGCAATGGTTCCCGAGAAGAGCGCGAGCGTCCAAGGTGGCAAGTCATAACCACCCAATATCCCAAAGCTAACACCCCTGTTCCAGCCGAGCACCAAATTAAAGAACGGCGCGATGCGGAGCGTCTCAGGCGGCTTCATGACATATTCGAGGATCCACCACTTCGTTGCTTGATCCAAAAGAAACCAGGCCAGCGCTAGACCCAGTCCAAAGTACTGCAGCCCGTGCACCGACGGTTCAAGTGCATGCTTGGGAGCAATCGGTTCGGTTCTCATCCGATGGTCCCAAGTGCTGGAAAGGTCTCGAGCATGAAGATCGCAAACATTGTGAGATGCCCAGTGATCATGGCTACCCCCATCACAACCATGATGCCGCCCGCTACGAGTTGCAAAGCGCGACCGGCGCGGCGGAAGGCGCGCAGCCTGCCCACAAACCCGCCCATGAAAAGGGCCGCTAGAATAAAGGGCACTCCGAGCCCAAGCGAATACGCGGCGAGGAGAGCAACCCCACTCAGACTGGCCGAGGACGTCGAGACGGCCAGTACCGCACCGAGCACGGGGCCAATGCAGGGCGTCCAGCCAAAGGCAAAAGCTATTCCGAGAAGATAGGCTGCAATCGGTCCGCTTCCAGGTGGATCTCCATGCCAACGCAATTCACGCTGAAGCCATGGCAAGCGAAGAAGCCCTGCAGTAAACAATCCGAAGGCAATGACCAGCATACCGCTGGCAAGGTTGACCTCCCACCGGTAGGCATTCAAGAGCATGCTCAACGCATTTGCGCCCAGGCCAAGCAGCACAAATACCGTCGAGAAGCCGAGCACGAAGCACAGGCTTAGTCCGAGGGTTCGCAATCGCGCCTGACCAGCGGTGGGATCGTTGGCCGACTGACCAGCGACATAAGACACGTAGCCTGGGACGAGCGGTAGGACGCAGGGCGAGAGAAACGACACGGCCCCAGCCGCGAAGGCGGTGGCAAAGCCTATATTGGAAACCAAAGCCAAATGAGTATCCCTGGTTAGACGTCCTTGCGAAGGCGAACATCGACGAAGCCCGCTTCAGCACCGGTACATTGACGTCAAGGATTTTGCTGTTGTCCGCGCGTGAGCAGCCGCAGCCCGTTCAGGACGACGAGCAGGGATGCACCAACGTCGGCGGCGATAGCGCCCCAGAGCGATGCGAAGCCCGCAATTGTCAAGCCCGTGAACAACAGCTTCACCGCAAGCGAGAAACCGATGTTTTGCCGAATGATGGCAAGCGTCGCCTTCGAGTGCCGGATTAACCAAGGCAGTTTCGAGAGATCGTCCGACATCAAAGCGACGTCTGCGGTCTCGATCGCCGCATCGGAGCCAATCGCGCCCATCGCAATACCAAGATCCGCTCGTGCCATTGCCGGCGCGTCATTGACGCCATCGCCAATCATCGCGACAGCGCTGCCCGACTTGTGGAAGCGACCAACCAACTGCTCGATGGCGGCGACCTTATCTTCGGGAAGAAGCTCGGCCTGGACCTCGTCCACACCGGTCTCAAGGGCAATTACTTCTGCGGTCGCACGATTGTCGCCGGTGAGCATGACGACGCGCTCAACTCCCGCTGCGTGGAGTTCTCCGACGATGCGCTTGGCTTCGTGGCGAACGGCATCAGCGATTGCTATCAAGCCCCAAATGGAATTTTCGTCGCCTACAGCGACGACGGTGCGTCCAGCGCCCGCAATCCGATCCGCCGAAAGAAGGACGTCCGGCGTTGCGGCGGTCGTTGCACGCTCCTCCAGGTACTTTCGCGATCCGAGCCAGGCGTCACGAGTACCGATCCGGCCGGTCACCCCTTTGCCGCGAACTGCCTGTACGCTCACCGCCGGGGCAACGTTTATGCCGCGCTCCCGTGCCTTGTCGAGGATCGCCCGAGCAAGCGGATGTTCGCTTCGCGCCTCCAGCGCGGCCGCGAACTCCAGCAACTGAGCTTCTGTGCGGTTACCTAGCGGGACAAGCTCGACCACCTTGGGCCGGCCCTCGGTCAAGGTGCCGGTCTTGTCCATGGCAATGGCCTTGAGCTTGGCGGGCGTCTCGAGATGAATGCCGCCTTTAACAAGCACCCCTTGTTTGGCCGCGCCCGCGAGCGCCGCCACGATGGTCACCGGGGTGGAGATGACGAGCGCGCAAGGGCAGGCAATTACAAGCAACACAAGCGCACGGTAGAACCAAGGTTCCCACGCCCCGCCGAAAGCGAGAGGCGGGACCAAGAAGACCACCAGCGCAAGAATCATCACCGCCGGCGTATAGACCCGCGCGAATTGTTCGACCCATTGCTCACTCGGCGCGCGCCGACTTTGAGCCGACCCGACCATGCGAATGATGCGGGCGAGCGTCGTGTCTTGCGCAGCTTTGGTAGTTTGAATTTCAAGGGCGCCCTCGCCATTGATGGTGCCGGCAAAGACATCGTTTCCTGGCTCCACAGGCACGGGGACACTTTCCCCGGTGATCGGGGCTTGGTTGACCTCGCTCTCACCGGCAATGACCCGTCCGTCGAGAGGAATTTTGTCGCCGGGACGCACCACGATGTGCGCACCGACTGCAACCTCCCCTGCCGGCACTTCCGTCTCGCTGCCGTCGTGGTGACGAACACGAGCAACCGTCGGGGCCAGCTCCATAAGTGCCGCAACCGCCCGCCGCGCCCGCCCCAAACTCCATGCCTCGAGCGCCAAAGCCAATGCGAAAAAGAACGAAACCGTCGCAGCCTCAAACCACTCGCCGATGCCGATAGCGCCGGCCACTGCCACGACCATCAGCAGGTTCATGTCAGGCCGCAGGCGTCGAGCAGATAGGACGGCCTTCGGAGCCACGTAGCGAACGGCAAAAATGATCGCGAGAACATAGGCGGTGATCGCCGGCAAAGGTGTGCCACCGGTCGTCTCGGCTGCCCCGACGGCAGCGGCGAGGCCACCCCCGAGAACGGCATGCAGCGCCAGACCCGCTGCGGCAAGCAGGCCGCTGGCGCTGGTCAAAAGGGTTTGCGTGCGACGGCGGCGCCCTTCGGCGACTGTAGCATCTGAAGTCGCGCCTTCCTGCCATAGCTCGGCCGTCATACCCGTTCGAAGGACGGCCTTTTCGATGAGCTCGATCGGCAGCGCGTCCGCGCAACCTAAAACGGACATGCGTCCATTCACCAAGTCGAACGCGAGCTTGTCCTCGCCCCCGACGACCGGACCTACCTCACGCTTAAGGGCTGCGACCTCGTCGCCGCAGTCCATTCCATGGACCTTGAACACCGCCTGCCCCGGCGAAATGAGAACGGTCGCGGTGAGGGCCTGATCGTCAATAAGATCGCCTGAGCAGGTATTGCAGACCGCCTCAGCGGAGAAAGGAGCAGTCGCCTGCTCACTTGCGGTAGACTTTTCGGCGACCAACTCGGCCGACATTCCAGTCGTGGCGACAGCATTCAAGATTGCGAGCGCTGATGACTGCGACTGGGCCGCGACCCACATCGTGCCGGTCTTCGTATCGAAGGTTAGCTTGTCGTTTCCGCCAACCAGCGGACCAACGGCCGTCTTGAGTTGCCTGACCTCGTTCTGGCAGTCGAGACCTCGCACGCGGAATGTGAGGGGAGCTTCCTTGACGACTTCGCTGGTGGACGTCCCGCCGCGAAGCCTGGCCCGCACGCCGGTGGCTGAGACAACTTTCACGATTTCATCGACCGTGACGAAGTCCTGCGAGCTGACCCGCATCGTGCCCTGCTTGGTATCGAAGCTGAGCTTGTCATCGCCGCCAACAAGAGGGCCGACAGCAGCTTCGAGCTGGCGCACCTCGTTTTGGCAATCCAACCCATCGATTTCGAAGAGAAGCTCGGTTTGAGGGCCGATGTGCGAGACCACCCGCATTCCCGTGCGAGCCACGGCCGCAATGATTGCCTCATCCGCCGGGCTATTCTGGGTAAGAGTAACCTCCATCAGGCCGGCCTTTGTGTCGAAGGCCAGCATTTGGTCCCCACCGGCGATGGGACCTACAGCCGCCTTCAACTGACGGACCTCGTTCTGGCAGTCGAGACCTTCGACCTTGAACCGGCGGCGTCCAGTTGCTGACCCTGTGGCATCGTCGATCGCTCTTCGCGCGAGGTCAGCATCCGTCATCGTCGTCCTCCATATCCGATCGACGCTCGCCGACGTGGGCCACCATGTCGTTGATCACGCAACGGACGTGGTCGTCCGTTACGCCGTAAAAGACCTGCTTGCCTCGCTTCTGCGAGCGCACGAAACGAGCGGCGCGAAGTAGCCGCAGGTGATGGCTTACAAGGGACGCCGAAAGTCCGACATGCTCAGCGATGTCGCCAACGCAGAGCGGACTGTCCAGGCAAACGACTGCGATGCGAAGGCGATTGGCGTCGCCGAGAAGGCGGAAAATCTCCGCCAGCTCAACCGCACGTTCTTCCTCGATCTGGACGGGCATCCTCACGTATCCGTTAAACATTTCAACAGGCGTTTGAATATACTCCCCGAAGGACAATTTCAAGGGGTTCACTTGTCACGGGCCAAAGATAAAATTCGTGGTGGTTGAGGGCTCTCAATTGCTTAAATCGTCGACGGGTCTCCACTAATTGGCGGCCAAGTCCGGGTTTGAAGTGGACGCTCGAAGTGAGCTCCTCCTCGGCCAATGCGGGATGGGGAATCGCACAACAAAGAATCAGATGGTGGCTGGGCTTGCTGGTGTTATTGCCGGGGTGGTCTGGAATCGTGCGCGAAACGAATGTCTCTGCATCGGAGAGAAATTCCGCCGCCCTGGAACTCCTGCGATGATAGTCCCTCCCCCCTCTTTCGACTGCCAGTGTATTCTTGTTTTCAGTACTCGCATCATCCGTTTCGCAGGCTGATGAGCATCGGATCCACCGAGCTTCAGTATTAGAACGTGGAATCTTTCAAGCCCAGAGCAGCGGCCCGCCGATTAGCCATAGTAGTTTTGACCTCGCACGAAAATTCGGGATGTCTCTCTTGTTCGGAGCACGACCAGCATTCCTGCACGGAAATCACTGAGGTTTGGATTACGCTCGATGGAATCCCGGCCGAGGCCAAAGTCGAAATCAAACTTGTAACTCATTTTCCAGAAGCAGGATTACTGGATCCCATCACGCGTGTTCGGCATCACGAGAGCGAATATACTATTCTAGGCATGGTTGATGCTCCCGCCTACCGCGAATTCAGGTTTGCCCGATCATCAGAGATTGTACCTGGTGAGTGGGTGCTTGAGTTTTGGCACGGCGGCCGAAAGATCGGAATGCAGAAGTTTTGCGTGCTGGATACCAAGACCGCTCCCCGCGAAGCTGACAGTTTACAAGATCCGAGCTATGCATTCTTGATTGGACGAGCTTTCCCCAAACGCCTCCTGACGGACTTCCAATGCAAGGCGAGCGTATTCGTTTTCTTTGTTCGGCCGCTCCAGCGAAACTCGAACCTACTGTTTTGATCCAAAATGGATAGTACGAATAACGTCACGAATACGCTGGCTCATGTACCCATGACATGTCCGAACCGAATGGCAGGCAACAAAGCCCTTTGACATTCTCGGCCCGCCCACATTTACCAAACCCCATTCCTACGTCTCGGCTGCCATGCGAATGCCTTCCAAGACTGCAGCCCTGTCGTGGAGGCTACTTGAAAGTGTAAGTCCTAGGAGCCCGAGAACGCCGACAATAATTAGCTACCATGCGAACAGCGGAAAACCATGCTGACTACCCCGACGTCGTAGAAAGGGGGTAAGCCAGTGATGCCCAGCGGCAGGCGTGTATGTCAGGTCAGGCGGCATGATGATCTCCCTTGATTCTGGACGAGCATGCATCCTGTAGCGGCTACAGCATCAAGAGCACGTCGCAACGGGTCGCGGGGTGCGTGCTGCACGAAAACTCGATTCAAATGTCAGATGACCCGCAACGGCGACACAGTGGAGCGCGAGCTTGAAGCTTACTATCGAGGGAAGCTCGCTACCCACGATCGTCACTGATCCAGGGCGTGTCAAAAATTTTCATCCGGTCGATTCGTGTTTGCAGCGGTCTATTGGCCCCGTTCGAACGGGCAAAAATCGCATAGAGCGTTATGATGATGCTGAAGACAATGAGCATAACGATCGCCCACTCGAGACGAAGGGAGCGGCGGGTATCGATCATGTCGGTCAATGCCTTTGCGGCTTCGCCAATGACAGCCAGTTTGCGATCGAGGCTCTCGACCCGCTCTTTCAGCTCACACTCATCCGCCAGTCGCATATAAAGCCGCTCGAGCTCGGGCTTATCCACGACGGCCACGCGTCCCGACACCGCTGCTGAACCAGCAGCGCATTGCCGATCAGCTTCAGCATGGCCTTGCGATCATGCGGCGTGCGCCCGCGTTCGGCAAGTTCCCGGACGAACGGCTCGATGATATCGAATACAGCCGCAACCCGTCATTCGTCATGCGCGAGCACGGTGCTTTTGGCCAATGCATCGGCCACGATCAACAAGTTGTCGTTTGAAAATGCGCTGATGCAAATGGGGCCATCGGGTCGAACACCATCCCCCGCATCGTCGCACAATTCGACTTCAGTGGCTTCTTCCTCATAACGTGTAAATTCGCTGACGATGCGCGGGTTTCAAGTCAACAAGGAACGCTGCTTCTTAATCAGATCTCATGCCGATCAGGACTATGACCCCGTAGCGGAATAGAACGGCGAGACCATCGGACTGTATGCGAAATGCAACGGGTGTCGTAGAATTCATCTCAGTCACTTCGAGACCAGCGGCATTTAGCCGATCGCCAAGCAATAGCGCGCGCCTTCAGCCGATCTCCGATCCGAGGTGGCGGCGAGGTTGCGACCTTCATGGACGACGGGCGCGTCGATCGAAACGGTGCTGGAGTTGTGGGCGTCGTCGCTGCGGGACGTGAAGCGACGGCTGCGGCCGTTGTTTGCGCAGGCGCGTACGGCGGCGAGCGCGGGCGCATTCATTAACGGACTGCTGAGCGAAGAACGGCGCAAGACGGGCTGGATGCGGGCGGAAGCGGCGGGCGATCCCGGCCCGTGGCGCCAGCAGGAGCTTCTGGGCCGAGACCGCTGGGACGCAGACGAACTGCGCGATCTGGTGCGCGATTATGTGGTCGAGCATCTCGGTGATGAAGGCGCGGTGCTGGTTATCGACGAGACCGGCTTTCTCAAGCAGGGCAAGGCGTCCTGCGGAGTGGCGCGACAATACACCGGTTCGGCCGGAAAGATCACGAATTGTCAGATCGGGGTGTTCGCGGCCTATGTGTCGCGTCACGGTCATGCCTTCATGGACCGCGCGCTCTATCTGCCGAAGAGCTGGATGGACGACCCGCGTCGCCTGAAAGCCGCGCATGCGCCAGGCGATGTCGGCTTTTCCACGAAGCCGCAACTTGCCGCGAAGATGATCGCGCGCGCCATTGCGGCGCGCGTCCCATTCGCCTGGGTTGCGGGTGACAGCGTCTACGGCGTCGGCGACATCGAGCGGGATTTGCGCCAGGCTGGCAAAGGCTATGTGCTCGGCGTCGCCGCCAATCACTGGTTCGGGTCCTGGAGCCGGAAGCGGTTGATCGGCGGCTCGGCGGAAGAGATCGCCAGAACGCTGAAGCCGACCGACTGGCGCCGCCTGTCGGCTGGCGACGGAAGCAAGGGGCCGGGGCTGCATGACTGGGCCTACCTCGAACTCGCCGATCTCGACGCCGGTGAGTTCAATGAGGAGCGCAGCGGCCTGTGGACGCGCGGTCTGTTGATCCGACGCCATATCGTCGATGGCGAACTCGCCTACTTCACCACCTGGTATCCGCTGGAACGTGCATCAAGCAGTTGGTCGCCGTCGAAGGACATCGCTGGGCGATCGAAGACAGCTTTGAGGCTGCCAAGAACGAGTTCGGCCTCGATCACAATGAAACGCGATCCTGGCATGGCTGGCATCGTCACGTGTCGCTTGTCATGTTGACCTTCGCCATGATGGCCGCCATTCGCCGAAAAGCTAACGCGCCGTCCCAAAAAACACTTCGCGCGCCACCCGAACGCGCAAGTCCTCATTCGTTGGTCGGTCCAGGAAATCCGCAGAATAGCGCAGCGGCTCGCGCGAAAACGAATTCGACCTGGCCATGTCATCGCATGGTCGCTGTGGCGACGCGCTCACCAGGCCGTCGCTCAAAAAGCCCACATCAAACAAAAACTACGACTGTAATGCTAGGTCTTGTCAGAAAATAGACAGGGCCGGCAGAAGGGAGAGCTCGCTTTGTTTTATGACCGGCTTCACCGCTGCGGCTTTCGTCCCACATTGACCATGGATCTCGGCTTGCCCGCCTCAGAATAGTTCGTGCACGCATAAACCCGTCGGCCGACCTCGGCGAATCGTCCGCGAGCTGGAGCAGCGCCCTTATTCATTGATCACTCAGGCTGTAGTGGATGGAGCGGCCACGTTGTTCGGTTGACACCAGCACGCAGTCGCCTAGGCACCGCAGGTGATCGAGGTGTTGGATTGCGAAAGCCCTGTGACCTCAACAATGCGCCCAACGGCAAGAGGCCCCTGTCTCAGGGCTTCGAGGATGGCCAGCCTGGACTTCGTCGGACAATCCCCGAAACAGCCTTGCTGGGAGGCCGTAGGCCTCGGTGCGGCACATCAGCAGCATTGTCCTGACCTCCCAATCGTTCTATCATCATGCCAGGATATAATGAACATTGAGGCGGAGACGTTACGACAGCCGGGCCTACGTAGAAGACGACGTCTGCCAAGAGCATTCCCGCCGATAAGGGGGCGCGCCAAGGGACGAGCCGTCCATGAGCAGCGTATCAGGCATGACCATTGTCACCGCGCTGATCAGGCCCCACATGAAGGATCATGTCGTCCGGGTATTGCACGGTCTGCCCGAGTTTCCTGGCTTCTTTTTCCGCGAGGCGCGCGGTCAGGGCGGTAGAAGGGGCGCAAGCGACCCCTACATGGCCAGTGAATCCGATCTCACGTACCGTCATTTCCTGCAGCTGCAGATAGCCAGCCGCCCCGAGCAGGCCAGCCGCAACGCGATCGCTGTGGCCGCATGGACCGGACGCAAAGGCGACGGGGTCGTTTTTACGACCGATGCACCATCCTTTGACCGTGCGCGGGAGAAGGCGCCGGACATTGGGGCCACACCATGATCGACGCGCTCCTCGCCTTTTCGGTACGCCAGCGCTGGCTGATCATAATCGCCTCCTTCGCAATCGCCGCGCTTGGTGCATGGAATTTCACGCGACTGCCGATCGACGCGGTTCCGGACATCACGAATATCCAGGTCCAGATCAATTCCGCGGCCGCGGGATATTCGCCGCTCGAAGTCGAGCAGCGCATCACCTTTCCCGTCGAAACCGCAATGGGCGGACTTCCGCGTCTTGACTACACACGCTCGCTGTCACGCTACGGCCTGAGCCAGGTGACTGTTGTGTTCAAGGACGGGACCGACATCTATTGGGCCCGCCAGCTCGTCAATGAGCGCATCCAGCAGGTGAAAGACCACCTACCAGCTGGCATTCAAACCGCGATGGGACCGATTTCGACCGGCCTCGGCGAGATCTACATGTTTACGGTCGAATCGAAGCCTGATGCGCGGAATTCCAGCGGCAAGGCCTATACGTCGACCGACCTCCGCACGATCCAGGACTGGATCATCAAGCCGCAATTGCGCAACGTTCCCGGCGTTATCGAGGTGAACTCGATCGGCGGCTACGTGCGGCAGTTCCACGTCCTCCCGGATCCCACGCGTTTGATGGCCCACAAGCTGTCCTTCCGCGACGTTATGACGGCCCTGGCCGCCAACAATGCCAATGTCGGGGCGGGATACATTGAGCGCAATGGTGAGCAATACCTGGTACGTTACCCGGGGCAAGTCGCAAGTGCCGAGGATATCAATGACATCCCGATTGTTTCGAGAGCGAGCGTGCCCGTGCGCATCCGTGACGTGGCGGAGGTGCGCGAAGGCCAAGAGCTGCGATCTGGCGCGGCAAGTATAAACGGTGAGGAAACCGTGCTCGGCACGGCGATGCTGTTGATCGGCGAGAACAGCCGCACGGTATCGCGGAGTGTTGCTGCCAAGCTTCGCGATATCGCCCGCTCCCTGCCGGCAGGAGTCATGACGCGGACCGTCTACGATCGAACGCAACTGGTCGAGGCCACCATCGCGACGGTGGAGAAGAATCTCCTCGAGGGGGCCGTGCTCGTCATCGTCATCCTGTTCCTGTTCCTCGGCAACATTCGCGCAGCGGTGGCAACAGCCTGCATCATTCCGCTGTCGATGCTGTTTACCATGACCGGCATGGTCGAATACAAGGTCAGCGCGAATCTGATGAGCCTTGGCGCCATCGACTTCGGCATCATCGTCGACGGCGCCATCATCATCGTCGAGAGCTGCCTCGCGTTGCTAGCTGCGGCACAGCTGCGGCTTGGCCGTTTGCTAACCACCGCCGAACGGTTCGAGACCATTCTCACCGGTGCGCGCGCGGTCGTGCGGCCAGCCCTGTTCGGAATGATCATCATCGCGGTCGTATACCTTCCTATCCTCACCCTCATCGGCGTCGAGGGAAAGATGTTCGCGCCGATGGCCATCACGGTGCTGATGGTGCTGGCGGCCGCAGCGCTGTTGTCAGTGACGTTTCTGCCGGCCGCAATCGCGCTCTTGGTGACCGGACCTGTCTCCGAGCATGAAAACCTCCTCATGCGCGCGGCGCGCCGCGCCTACATTCCGCTCCTGGACATGTCCATTCGCAGCCGCCGCTTGGCCGCCGCGTCTGCGGTGGTCCTTGTCGCGGTGAGTGGCTACGCCACCTCGCGCATGGGCACGGAGTTCATTCCCAGTCTCGACGAGGGCGATGCTGCCATCCAGGCCGTGCGGATACCTGGCACAAGCCTCTCGCAATCAATGGACATGGAGGCGGTCCTGGAGAAAAGGCTGCTGAAGCTTCCGGAGGTGAAGGAGATTTTCACCCGGACGGGAACGGCCGAAGTTGCTACGGATCCGGAGCCCCCCTCTACATCCGACGGGTTCATCATGCTCAAGCCGCGTGAACAATGGCCCGACCCGAAAAAGCCAAAGGCGCAGCTCCTGTCGGAAATCGAGGAAGCCGCGGAGGAAATCCCGGGCAGCAGCTACGAACTGTCGCAGCCGATTCAACGCCGCTTCAATGAGCTGATCTCCGGCGTCCGTAGCGATCTTGGGGTCAAAATCTTTGGCGACGATCTGAATACCCTCGTTCGTACAGCCGCACAGTTACAGTCTGTGTTGCAGGGCATACCGGGCGCAGCTGATGTTAAGACCGAGCAGGTGGCGGGACTGCCTGTATTGACGGTGACACACAACCGGCCTGCGCTCGCCAGATACGGCATCAGCGCGGCGGATGTGCAGGCGGTTGTGGAGATCGCGGTTGGCGGCAAGGCTGCCGGGCTTTTGTTCGAGGGTGATCGGCGCTTCGAAATCGTCGTTCGCTTGCCCGAACTCTTGCGGACGGATATCGAGGGCATTAAGGAGTTGCCTATTCCTTTGCCTGAAGCTGCTGCGGGAGCCTCGACCGTGCGCGCCGCCTGGAGTAATTCACCGCTTACGCAGATGCGTTACGTGCCACTATCAGCTGTGGCACAGGTCGACATCGCGCCGGGACCTAACCGAATCAGCCGCGAGAACGGCAAACGACGCATCGTCGTCACTGCGAACGTCCGCGGGCGTGATCTCGGCTCCTTCGTCGCTGAAGCGCAGCGGAAAATTACAACCCAGATCGAGCTGCCGGCGGGCTATTGGATCGGCTGGGGCGGCCAGTTCGAGCAATTGGCGTCCGCCACCCAACGTTTGACCGTTGTGGTTCCGATCGCCCTACTGCTGATCTTTCTTTTGCTGTTCATGAGCCTCGGCTCCGCGATCGATTCTGCCCTCGTTTTCAGCGGTGTGCCGCTCGCGCTCACGGGCGGGATCGCGGCGCTGCTCCTTCGTGACATTCCGCTGTCGATCAGTGCGGGGATCGGATTCATCACGTTGTCAGGTGTCGCCGTGCTGAACGGCCTGATCATCATCGCCGCCATTCAGCGCCTGCGCGAGGAAGGACGTCCCTTGATCGAGGCCGTGCGTGAAGGCGCGCTAATGCGGTTACGCGCCGTGCTCATGACGTCCCTCGTCGCGCCGCTCGGCTTCATTCCGATGGCGATCGCGACGGGCCCTGGCGCCGAGGTTCAGCGTCCGCTTGCGACCGTCGTCATCGGCGGGATCGTTTCCTCGGCCGTGCTCACACTTCTCATCCTGCCGGCGCTCTACGTGCTGTTCCGGCGGGAGGAGCGCAATGGCGGTAACGACCTTCCTGTCGCTGCAACCGAAGGAAGACCGCAGTGAAGCGCGCACCCTGGCTGGGTTTGGGCGTTGCGTAGTCTGGCATGCGGTCGACTTGACGCCATCCAGGGAATAGATGCGCGCTTTGGTTAGAACTACGCGCGGAAATGAACTGATAATCAGACGTCAGTCGCGACCAAGATGACAAAGCAATTCTGTACTATGCTTCAAAAATCTTTTCCATACTAGGATTGGGAAGCTAGCCGTAGCCAATGAGGATGACGCAACCTCCGCCCCATGACCAACACAAAGAGCTACGGCCAGAAAAGGACGCGCCTGGGGGCCTATTTTTTGTCTATCGGCACGGGTTGACAAACATCTACATATCCATAATTCTCGATATATGGAAAACGAACAAGCCATCCTGGCGCTGGGCGCCCTCGCCCAACAAACCCGTCTTCAGGCGTTCCGGGTTCTGGTGCAGCACGAGCCCAGCGGATTGGCCGCCGGCGATCTCGCCCGACTGCTCGAGGTGCCGCAGAACACGCTTTCCGCTCATCTTTCCGTGCTGGCGCGAGCCGATCTCGTCGTGTCCGAACGACACAGCCGTTCGATCGTGTACCGCGCAAACCTCGCGGCGTTTCAGGCCGTCGCGGTCTTCCTCCTGCAAGACTGCTGCGGCGGACGTCAGGAGATTTGCGCTCCCATTTTCGAAAGCCTGACACCCTGCTGTCCTCCTCCGCGCAAGAAGGAAAAAGCCCGTGTCTGATCGCGTCTACAACGTCCTTTTTCTCTGCACGGGCAATTCCGCCCGCTCAATTCTGGCCGAATCCATCCTGCGCAAGGACGGAAGCGGCCGCTTCCGCGCATTCTCCGCAGGTAGCCAACCGAAGGGAGCGGTCAATCCGGTTGCATTGCGCGTACTGGCCAGCCTCGACTATCCCACGGACGGTTTGCGTTCGAAGAGCTGGCAAGAGTTCGCCGCTCCGGATGCGCCCGTGATGGACTTCGTCTTTACGGTTTGCGACAGCGCCGCCGGGGAAAGTTGCCCTGTCTGGCCGGGACAGCCGATGACCGCGCATTGGGGCATTGAAGACCCCGCCGCCGTGGAAGGAACCGACATCCAGAAGGAAGCCGCCTTCGTTGCCGCCTTTCGCTACATGAAGAATCGAATTTCGCTGTTTACCGCCCTTCGGCTTGCTTCGATCGACAGAATGGCGCTCGGCACCAAACTTCATTACATCGGAAATTCCGAGGGTTCGACGTCGGGCCGCCCTCACGTGGCCTGACAATGAGCATGTTCGAACGCTATCTTACCCTATGGGTCGCCCTTTGCATCGTGGCGGGCATCAGCCTCGGCCACCTGATGCCGGGTTTCTTTGCGGCGGTTTCAAGCGCTGAAATCGCGAAGGTGAACCTACCGATCGCGGTCCTGATCTGGCTCATGATCATCCCCATGCTACTGAAGATCGACTTTGCGGCCATGGGGAAGGTCACGAAGCACGCGCGCGGCGTCGGCGTGACCCTCTTCATCAACTGGGCCGTGAAACCCTTCTCTATGGCGTTGCTGGGCACGCTGTTGATTGGCCATGTGTTCGCCCCGATGCTTCCGGCCGATCAAATTCAGTCTTACATCGCCGGATTGATCTTGCTGGCGGCGGCGCCCTGCACGGCGATGGTTTTCGTCTGGTCCGATCTCGTGGGCGGCGACCCCCGCTACACCCTTGGCCAAGTCGCTTTGAACGACGTCCTGATGGTATTCCTGTTTGCGCCACTGGTCGGCCTGCTCCTCGGCGTGGCTTCCATTGCCGTGCCATGGGAAACGCTGTTGCTGTCCGTGGTCCTCTATATCGTGGTGCCTGTCATTATCGCGCAGGTCTGGCGGCGCGCGCTGCTCAACTCCGGCTCGTCCGCATTCACCCAGACCCTGAGCCGACTCCAGCCGCTGTCGCTGATCGCCCTCCTCGCCACCTTGATCCTGCTGTTTGCCTTCCAGGGCGAGCAGATCGTTGCACAACCCACCATCATCGCCATTCTCGCGATCCCGATCCTGATTCAAGTCTACTTCAACGCCGGTCTCGCCTATTTGCTCAGTCGGCATTTCGGCGTGGCGTGGTGCGTGGCCGCACCCGCTGCGCTCATCGGCGCCAGCAACTTTTTCGAACTTGCCGTGGCCGCGGCCATCAGCCTGTTCGGGGTCAATTCCGGAGCCGCGCTTGCTACGGTCGTCGGCGTGCTCGTCGAAGTGCCCGCGATGCTTTCGGTCGTGAAGATCGTGCAGGTGTCTCGCGACTGGTATGAATCCGGCCATCCGGACAAGGCCGAAAATGTCGAGGTTCGGTCATGAGCGTCACCATCTACCACAATCCGGATTGCGGAACGTCCCGCAACACCTCGGCGATGATCCGTCAAAGCGGCGTCGAACCGGAAGTGATCGAATACCTGAAGCAACCGCCGTCGCGCGAAAAGCTCGTCGAGTTGATCGCCCGCATGGGCATATCCCCCCGCGACCTGCTTCGGGAAAAAGGAACGCCTTACGAAGCTCTCGGATTGGTCGATCCGAAGTGGAGGGACGACGAACTGGTCGACTTCATGACTACGCACCCCATCCTGATCAACCGTCCCGTCGTCGTGACACCCAAGGGCGTCAAGCTGTGTCGTCCTTCCGAAGAGGTCCTTTCCATTCTTCCGAACCCACATATCGGACGGTTCGTGAAGGAAGACGATGAAATCATCAATGCGGACTGAAATGCAAGATTTGCCAAACATCCACGACGAAGCCTTCGTCCATCCCGATCCGGAATTTCTGCGTCGTCCGATGCCGACACACCGCCCACGCATTCTTCTGTTGTACGGGTCGTTGCGCGAACGTTCCGTTTCGCCACGGTGGAAGCCGCCCGTCTCCTGCAAACCTTCGGCGCGGAGACCTGGATATTCGATCCCTCCGGCCTTCCTCTCCCGGACGATGCCCCGGCGACGCACGAGAAGGTCGAGGAGCTTCGCGACCTGTCGGCCTGGTCGGAAGGTCAGGTCTGGTGCAGTCCGGAGCGCCACGGTGCGATGACCGGCATCATGAAGGCACAGATCGATTGGATTCCGTTGTCGCTCGGCGCGGTGCGACCGACGCAAGGCAAGACGCTGGCGGTCATGCAGGTGTGCGGCGGTTCTCAGTCATTCAATGCCGTCAACCAGCTTCGCGTCCTCGGCCGATGGATGCGCATGATCACGATCCCCAACCAGTCATCGGTCGCCAAGGCTTATGAACAATTCGATGAGGCCGGGCGAATGAAACCATCGCCGTATTACGACCGGATCGTCGACGTCATGGAAGAGCTGGTAAAGTTTACGCTGTTGACACGCGGCGTCTCCGGATATCTCACGGACCGTTACAGCGAGCGCAAAGAAGCAGCCGAAAAACTCGCGAAGCGATTGAATCTCGACCGGGCAGTGTAAGGACCGGGACCGACGTGAAGACGGCACAGTCCCCGCCGTTACCCGGCGCAGCAGGAGAGTTTCTTCACATCCCGGTCGAACGTCTGC
>ERZ778018.370-NODE-370-length-72570-cov-493.358919_pt1 | contig 72570 bp, 58 predicted proteins | sample MGYA00375748_ERZ778018 | MGnify/ENA primary metagenome ERZ778018 (study PRJEB29350, sample SAMN05509839) | bioreactor metagenome | biome: bioreactor; material: wastewater | place: South Africa: University of Cape Town | collected 2014-04-22 ... | reverse complement strand
AAGAAGTGTTCGAGCGGTCGTTCAAACGCGCTGCACTTCGGAGTTGAATCCGCCCGGCGACGAGCTGTTTGCCGGCTATACGCGCTATTTCTGGGGCAGCCGGCTGCGGCGCTGGGCGGGTGTTTTACCGGGTCCCGTGCGTCGTGGGATTGCGGCCGCACTGAGTTCGCAAGAGCGGCTCTTTGGTCTGGCGTTCGGATACGGCAACCGACTCCTTCCTTCTGCGTTGAGTCTGCGCAATCCGCGCGCCAAAGTGGGCGCCTTGGCCGACCAGCTGCGAGCAGTCTCCGACGACGAACGATATCGCATGCTCATTTCGCACTGGCGCGACCCAGTCAGCCTGGTACTGGGCGGTCACGAGCCGCCGTCGGCGTTCACCGATCCGGCGCGCCGCGCCATGCTGGTCGACCCGGTAGCCCGCATGATGGCCACCGACATGGTGAGCTACCTGCCCGACGACGTGCTCACCAAGGTCGACCGCGCCAGCATGGCTGTGAGCCTGGAGGCGCGCGTGCCTTTACTCGACCATCGCGTGGCCGAGTTCGCCTGGCGCGTGCCGATGGCGCAGAAAGTGCGTGACGGGCAAGGCAAGTGGTTGCTGCGCCAAGTGCTGTATCGCTACGTGCCGAAGGAGATGATCGATCGGCCCAAGATGGGTTTCGGGGTACCCGTTACGGATTGGTTGCGCGGCCCGCTGCGCGACTGGGCCGAGGCCTTGCTGGATGAGCGGCGTCTGCGCGAGCAGGGCTATTTCGACCCCATGCCGATCCGGCAGATGTGGCAACAACATGTAGCAGGTACGGTCAACGAAGGCCACCGTCTATGGGACGTGTTGATGTTCCAGGCGTGGCTGGATTCAGCCAGCAATGGTCCCCGTGTTGCGCGTGACGCGGTCATGACATGCTGACCGTGAGTGCGGCACTTGGTTGTTTTGATGACAAGACCATTGACCGGTTGCCGGACACACCAGTGCGCTATGTCGGTCCAATGCGAACTGGAAGGGAGGGTCGGATCTGGTCATCAAATCATCGGAGCGTTCACCACGCCGCCCAGCCGCGCAGTCGGTAGTAGAGCAGCCCCAGGTATTCGTGCAGACAGGCGGTACTGAGGTACAGAGCGCCTTTGCTGTAACGATAGCCGGCGACACCGGATGGCGTGCTGCGTACGGGCTCGAAGGCGGCGGCGGGGGTGGCGGCCATGCCTTGCGAGGCGAAACTTGCCAGCGTGCGCGGCATGTGCCGACCGTAGGTCACCAGCAGGATGCGGCGGGCATGCAGGCGCTGCAGCACGGGCATGGCATGCAGCGCGTCCTGCCTGGTGTTGTAGCTGGGCGGTGCGATCATCAACGCCTGTTGCGGCACGCCTTGCCGCTGCAGCACCGTGGCGATGATCTGTCCGTCGCCTGGTGCGGTACTCAGGATGATGTGCGGCGCCTTGCCCGCGTGGTACAGCGCCAATGCATAGCCGATCGGCGTCGTCAGTGCGGGATCGGTGTCGGCGTCCCATGCCGGCCAGTGGCGCGGCAGTGTGCCGCCGCCCACGACGAGAATGGCATCGACCGTAGGCAAGGTAGTGGCGGGCCGGGCCGGATACTGGTCGGCCAGGCTGTGTTGCAGCCAGTATGAGAAGGCGGGCGTAGCGCACAGCCAAGCCCACAGCAATGCAGCGGCCAGCAGCAGGATCGCACTGCGCCAGCGACGCCAGGCAAGCAGGCCCAGGCCGGCCAGCGCAGCGAGCGAGGATTGCAGCAATGGATGGGCGAGAGCGTGGTCGAGTGAGGTCATGCGGTGGCGTGGATGGAAGCGAACGACGACGCCATGAATTGCGGGTGGTTGCCCGGCACGATTTGCAGCGTGTGCTGGTGGCGCACGCGGGTTCAACATGCGTGCATGTTAGGCTACGAGAGCTTTGCAGTGCAGCCATGGCAGGCATGCCGTGACCGAAAACGACCGCGGCGCGCGACGATCCGGGTGCCTGCGCCGGGTTTTTGGATGGGAACTTGGCATGTCGATCTGCCTATACGGCATGCCGGTGTGACGCCGGGAACGGCAAAGGGAATGAGGTGACTGCTGAATCGAAGGGCGGGCGCAAGGTCGTCCTGTTCGCCAATACCGATTGGTACCTGTGGAACTTCCGCCGCTCGCTGGCCGTGGCCATGCAGGCGGCCGGTTACGACGTGCTTCTGGTGTCGCCGCCGGGCGACTATGGCGCGAAGTTCGCCGCGCTGGGTTTGCGCTGGCTGCCGTTGGCGATGGATCGGCGCAGCTTGAACCCGTTGCGCGAAGTGGGCGTGTTGTGGCGCCTGGTGCGATTGTTGCGGCGCGAGCGCCCAGCTCTTGTGCACGGTTTCACTGTCAAGTGTGCGGTGTACGGTGCATTGGCGGCGCGCATCGCGCACGTTCCTGCGCGTGTGCACGCCGTGGCCGGCATGGGTTACGTGTTCAGCAGCGGCGACCTCAAGGCGCGGCTGTTGCGTAAGCCGGTGCGTGCGTTGTTGCGACTGGCGCTGGGCGGCAAGAGCACGCGGCTGATCTTGCAGAACCCTGATGACGTGGCGCTGTTCAAGCATGCCGGTCTTGCCGATGCTCGGAAAATTCGCTTGATCCGCGGCTCCGGCGTGGATTGCGCGCGTTTCCAGCCACACGCCGGTTCGACGGACGGCAGCCTGCGCGTGCTGTTGGCGGCGCGTTTGCTGTGGGACAAGGGCATCGCCGAGTATGTCGCCGCCGCGCGCGCGTTGCGCGCCCGCTTTCCGCAAGTGCGCTTTCTCCTGGCCGGCTCCCCCGATCCCGGCAACCCGGCGGCGGTAGACGTGGGCGAGGTGCAGGGCTGGGTGCGCGAAGGCGTGCTGGAGTGGCTGGGGCATGTGGACGACATGGCGGCGCTGTTCGCCTCGGTCGACGCGGTGGTGCTGCCGAGCTACTACCGCGAGGGCACACCGAAATCGCTGATCGAAGCCGCCGCCTGCGCGCTGCCGCTGGTCACCTGCGACGTTCCCGGTTGCCGCGAGGTGGTGACAGACGGCGTGGATGGTTTGCTGGTACCGCCGCGCGATACGGCGGCGCTTGCTGCGGCGATCGCCCGCCTGGTGGAATCCGCCGAGCTGCGCCAGCGCCTTGGCGCCGCAGCGCGAGTCAAGGCGCTGGCCGAGTTCGACGAGCGCATCGTGATCGACCGCACCCTTGCCGTCTACCACGAGCTCCTACCCGACCTCACCCCGTAGAAGCCCGCTCGCGGGCGGTGCTTTTGCTCCGATGCGCGACAAGAGCATCGCCTGCAAGCAGGCTCCTACCTGGCCTCACCCTGTGGAGCCCGCTCGCGGGCGATAGCTTTTGCAATGTTGCGAGTATTGTTTGCGGTGCCTGTCTGGTTCCGATCGCGTGACTGGCGTTGGAATAAAGTGTTTCTAATAATTGACATTAAGCCTATTTCGCATACTATGAGAAACATATGCCGGCAAAAGTACCCCCCATCGCAGAAGTTGCGCGTGCCCGGTTGCGGGACGTCGGGCGACAGATTCGTGTCCGGCGCAAGGAGCTCGGGGTAAACGCGACTGCGGCTGCGGAGTCGGCCGGCATGTCTCGCGTCACGTGGCATCGCATCGAGAAAGGGGAGCCGAGTGTCGCGGCGGGTGGCTACGCAAACGCGTTGGCCGTGTTGGGCCTGGTGCGGTGGACAGTGTCGCCGGACGCTGCAGCCACTGGCGAAAGCGTGCCGATTGGGTGGTTGCCGGCTGTGGTGCGTATTGCAGACTACCCCCAACTCAAGCGTCTGACCTGGAATGTGCACGGGGTGGATGCGCTGTCGCCGCGCGATGCGTGGGCGATTTACGAGCGCAATTGGCGGCACGTCGACGAGACGGCGCTGGACGCTCGCGAGCGTGCCTTGGTCGATGCGTTGCGACTGGCTTTTTCCGGCGATCCGCTGCGTGTTTGAACGACCGCATCATCAGCGCATCGCCACCTTGCTAGGCTGCCTGGATGCCGAGTTGTTGCGCGCGTGCCGATGCCTGTTTGGTGGGGGCACTGCCATGGCATTGCGCTTCGGCGAGTACCGGGAATCGCTGGATGTGGATTTTCTGGTGTCCGATCCGGAGGGTTTCCGGCAACTGCGGCAGTTGCTCGCACACGCGCGAAGCCTTGCATCCATCGCGCGCGCAGGTGCATCGGTGCCCGGGCTCGATCGGGAGGTTCGGACCGATCAGTACGGCATTCGTACCGCGGTCAAGATCGGTGGAACCGCGATCAAGTTTGAAATCGTCCGCGAGGCACGCATCGCATTGGACCCGCCGGGTGCGGCCGATGAAGTGTGCGGTGTCGCCACGCTGACGGTCGTGGATCTGGCAGCGAGCAAATTGCTGGCCAACTCGGATCGGGGACTGGATGACAGTACCTTCGCGCGCGACGTGATCGACCTTGCCATGATGGCACCTCGCTTGCCGCAATTGCGGCAAGCCCTCGGCAAGGCCGAGCAGGCCTATGGCAACGCTGTTCGCCGCGACTTGGCCGGTGCGCTTGACGGTTTGCGCGGGCGCGAAGGGTGGCTTGAGCACTGCATGCGAGTCATGCAGATGCGCACGCCGCAGGCTGTGTTGTGGCAGCGGTTGCGTTCCTTGCGGCGCGTGCTGGTGTGATGGAAGTGGCCGGAGTTCGCTCGCGGGCGATGCCTTTGCCCTGATGCCCGAAGAGCATCGCCTGCAAGCAGGCTCCTACCTGGCCTCACACTGCAGGAGCCCGCTCGCGGGCGATGCTTTTGCCCTGATGCCCGACAAGAGCATCGCCTGCAAGCAGGCTCCTACGCGCTTACACATGACGTGTGCAGGCATCGATTTTCAGGCCCATCCTCGCAGCCAGTACGCCCAGCGCCCGAGGTATTCGCGCAGGCAGCGTTGGCTGCGATAAAGCGCGTGGCGCTGCGGTATCCAGGCGGAGCCGTTTCGCGCGGCGGGAGCCGGGTCGATGCTCGGCGCGCGAATCACGTCGAGGCCTTGCCGTCGGAACGTCGCGGCGGCACGCGGCATGTGCAAGGGCGAGGTGACCAGCAGAATGTGTCGTCGCCCGGCCTTGCGCAGCAACAGGGCCGAGTGCTCGGCGTTCTCGTGGGTGTTGTGGCTGCGGTTGTCGATGATGAGCGCGACATCGGGCACGCCTCGTGCGGCGAGCATGTCTGCCATGTGCGTCGCCTCGTAGCTGTCGCCGGAGACCAGCATGACCGGTGCCCGGGCGGCCCGGAAAAGTTCGAGCCCGAAGCCGGTGCGTGTCGCCTCGACCTTGGCCAGATCATCATGGGCGTCCTGGCCCACGGGTGGCAGCAAACCGCCGCCCAGCACCACGATGGCGTCTGCCTTGGGGTAGCTCGCGGCAGGGCGTGGTGGATAAGCGCTTTCCAGCCCGTGTTGCAGCCAGCCCGCGAATACCGGGGTGGCGCACAAGCCCAGCCACACCGCGCTGGTCGCCAGCAGGCCGGCGCCGATGCGATAGCGGCGCAGGGCGAGCCAGATCAGGCCGATGACGGCCAGGGCCAGCGACTGGGTCGGCGGATAGCTGGGGTCGAGCAGAAGGCGAAACGACATCACTTTGCCGTGCCAGGCCGGGAATCAACCGATGCGGCGATCCGCTTGAGGCGACGGCAGTTCAAGCAGGCGCGCGCGGACCGGTGTGCCCGGATCAGTTGCGCCATGATAGGCGTCGTTTGCCGCCAGCTGGATGACCGGGCGGGCAAGGCGCGCACGCTGCCGCCACCAGATCCGGTTGATGCCGAGCACGTAGACCGCCAGCAGCAGGGCGAAGGCCAGCAGGCTTGTGGTTTCGCCGAACTCCCGCGCGAGCCGGCCAAGCAGGGCCATCGCGGTGGCGATGGCGACCAGGCAGGCCAATGCGGCACGCGGGCTGAAGCCGGCGTTCATCAGGATGTGGTGGATGTGGCCCCGATCCGGCTTGAACGGGGAGTGGCCGGCGCGCAGGCGGCGGTACATCACGGCAATCGTGTCCAGCACCGGCAGCGCCACGCACCACAGCACGTCGGCAGGAGCCAGGCCGGTTCCCGGTTGCTGGCTGAGGCGGATCATCGCCCACGCGATCAGGTAGCCGAGCACCATGCTGCCGGCGTCGCCGAGGAAGATCTTGCGCCCGACCAGGCCCAGGTTGCAGGCGAGATAGGGCAGCAGGCTGGCCGCCAGCATCACCATCAGCGCCACCGGTCGGTGGTTGCGGCCGGTGTCGATGAGCAGCGCCATTGCCGCGATGCCGACCAGGGCCAGCAAACCGGCCAGCCCGTCGATGCCGTCCATCAGGTTGAAGGCGTTGATCAGGCCGATCACCGCCATCACGGTGAACGGGATGCTGGCCCAGCCCAGGTGCAGCTCATGACCCAGGAAGTGGCCGAGCGTGCGTACCTGCACGCCGGTGCTGAGGACGACGGTGAGGATGGCGGCGGCCTGCACCAGCACGCGCACGCGCACGCTGAGGTTGTGGCGATCATCGATGACGCCGAGCAGGGCGACCACGGTGGTGGTGCCCAGCAGGATCTGGATGAAGTGCGAATGGCTGCCCAGCCAGAGCGCGGCCACCAGTACCCCCACGAAGACGGCCAGGCCACCGATCAGCGGAACCTGGCCGATATGCAGCTTGCGATGGTCCGGGCGGTCGACCAGCCCGAGCGGTGATGCCAGGCGGAGCAGCAGTGCAATGGCGATCGACGCGACGCCTGCAGCGATCAGGCAGGCGATGACTATCCTTGTGAACTGCATGAGTGGTTCTGTCCTTGGGCCGAGTGGTCTGGGCGTCGGCCGGGCCAACATGGATATGACGGCTGCGGGGTTCTGCTGCCGTATGTCTGGTCATGATGAACGGGAACTGAGTCACATAATACGTCGTTGCGGTGCAACATAACAATGCCTCGCACCTGAGGATGCTCTGATCAGGCCTTTGCTCGTCATCCCAGCTTTCGCTGGGATGACGGCTTGTTCAGACTTTCCCCAAGCCCTTTGTCGTAGTCCTGTCGGGGCTGGACAAGCCGTCATTCCCGCGCGGCCCGCAGCCCGGTCCACTTGCTTGAGCCTCTCTCTTGGTGAGGGAGGTTGGGTGAGGGTCAGGCCAGGGCGATCGACTCCTGGCTCTGCCCAAATCCTCACTCGACGCAGGGGCCAAACTCCGGGGCTCCGACAAGGAATTAGAAAGCACGAAGCATGCCAAACAGCAGTGCACGAGACGCAGGGCAGCACGGGGTGGCATGCTGTTTGCTTCAGTTGGCATTGATTTACCGTGCACGCCGGTTCTTGCTAGACTCGGCTGAGATTGGGGTCAGGACAAGGGAAACGCATGAACATCAAATTGAGTCTCGCTTTTGCAGCAGGGCTGGCGTTGGTCGTATCCAGTCAGGCGTTTGCCCAGGACAACAACAAGAAGGAAGTGCCGCCCGTGCCCACGGCCACTCCGCCAGCGACGCAGCCCACGGTGCCGTCGCCGGCGACGGCAACCACGCAGAGTCTCGGTGAAATGACCCCGTACCTGGTGGTGGCCGGCGTCATCGTCGCGATCGCGGTGGCTTCCGGTGGCGGCAGCAGCAAGTCCAACCCCACCACTGGCACGACCGGCACGCGTTGATCATGTGGTGATTCTTGAAGACACCCGCCGGATGGCGGGTGTCTTTTCGTTTGTATGGTTCCTGCCCGCCGGTCTTGCCGGCGACGAGGTCATGGAGTGCGGCGATCGATGAAGATGGTTCGGGTCTGGGCAGTGCTGGTGCTGGTGTCGTTGCTGGGTGCGTGTGTCTGGGCACCGGGCCAGCACATGAATACCCGCGGCATGGCACACGAGGGTTCGGACCAGGCCAGCGCCTACCAGCTGATTCCGATCACGCCGAAACTGATTGCAATGGACCGGGCCAGCGCGCCCGCCGTGACGTTGCCGCCGGCCTTGCTGAGTGCGGCGCCGCAGCCGTACGTGATCGGCCCGGGTGATTCGCTCTACATCACCGTGTGGGACCACCCGGAGCTGACCTCGCCGGCCGGGCCGCAGCAGCAGCCCAGCGCCAACGGTCGCCTGGTGAGTCCGGACGGCAGCTTGTTCTATCCCTACGCCGGCGTGATTCAGGCCGGCGGCAGGACCTTGCAGCAACTGCGTGACGAACTCACCCACAAGCTGGCCAAGTACGTGGAGAACCCGCAGGTCGACGTCAACGTGATCGCCTACGGCAGCCAGCGCGTGACCCTCCGCGGGGCCTTCCTGAAAACCGAGCCGCAGCCGATCACGGTGGTGCCGCTGACCCTCGCCCAGGCGATCGGCGCGGCGGGGATCAACACCGAGCAGGCCAACCTGTCGGATCTGGTGCTCACCCGCGACGGCCACGACTACCACCTGGACCTGGATGCGCTCAACCGCGCGCCACAGGGGCCGGGCCACATCTGGCTGCGCGCAGGCGACGCGATCTACCTGGGCTTCAACGACCGCCAGCAGGCTTATGTGATGGGCGAGGTGACGCGCCCGCAGGCGATCACCTTCAAGACCGACAACCTCAGCCTGACCCAGGCGCTGGGGCAGGCCGGCGGCCTCAGCCAGACCACCTCGAAGGGCAAGGCGGTGTACGTGATCCGTGGCGTCGAAAACATGGAGAAGGCACCGGCGACGATCTATCAGCTCGACGCCAGTTCGCCGGCAGCGTTTGCGCTGGCGGCGAACTTCGACGTGCATCCGGGCGACGTGGTGTTCGTGGGCGCGGCCGGAATCACCCGCTGGAACCGTTTCCTGAGCCAATTGCTGCCATTGTCGGGGCTGATCAGCAACGCGGCATCGGCCAACAACAACTTCAGCAAGTAGCGGCGCCGCCGGCATGCGTCCGTGGACGGCCACCCGATTCTGCCGCCTGACCCTGCTGCTCGCTGCCGGCCTGCTCGTGCTGGGCGGTTGCGCGCCGACCTCGCGCGGGATGCTGGATGCGCTCCGGCAGTCGCTGCCCGGCAGCTCGACCTTGCATCCCACGGCGGCCTCGGTGGCGGCCAGGCCGTACTTCCAGTTGCAGGTGAAGACCCCTACCGGTGAGGCGATCCTCATCCTGGGCAGCGTCGAGGGCGATCTGCTGGGCTGGTACGGCAAGCCGGGCGAGGCCGTGTTCACCCGCCACGGCGTGGTGGTGCGCACGCTTGGCTTGACGCAGAACCTGGACGACACCCGCTGGCCGCACGCCAACCCGTTCGCACGTGGCCTGCAGCACCTGCGCGGGCCGACGCCGGACCAGCGCGTGCTCGACCTGTCGCCCGGTTATCGCTACGGCGCCGAGCTGCAGATGCAACTGCAGCCAGGCCCGCTGGAGAGCGTGGCTATTCTCGGTACCGTGCGCCGCTTGCAGCGCATCGACGAAACCGTGCGCATGCCGGCGCTGGGGCTGCACGGCGAGAATCGCTACTGGCTCGATCCGGCGGATGGCTTCATCTGGAAAAGCCGCCAACTGGTCGCGCCCGGCATGGCGCTGGAGTTGACCGTGCTGCGCCGGTATCGGGAGCCGGCCGCGTGAGGTCGCGGCAGGTTCATCGCGCATGGCGCGGCTGCGTGGTGCTCGCGGTGCTGACGCTGTGCATTGCGCCGCTGCGCGCGCAGGAGTCGCTGTCGGTGGAGGTTGCCGGCGCGGTGGCGCACCCGGGCGTGCTGCAACTGCGGGCCGGCGCGCGCCTGGCCGACGCGGTGACTGCGGCGCAGGTCGACCCGGCCGCCTACGTGCTCGGTGCCGCGTGGCTGCGCCCGGATCGGCAGCCCGCGCAGCGACGCCTGCAGGCCGGATTGCTCTATGAGCTGCGGACGATCGCGCTGCAGGCGAGGGTGCAGCAGCGTGCGGACTTGCGCGAGCTCGCCCAGCGGTTGCACGCGCAACTGGCAGCGATGCCGGTGACCGGTCGGCGGGTGGTGGCGACGCTGGAGCCGCATGCCTTGCAGAGCGATGCCGCCGTCAACCTGCCGCTGCAGGCCGGCGACCGGCTGGTCTATCCGCGACGGCCGCAGGCGATTCGCGTGCTCGGTGCGGTCGTGCATGACTGCCGTTTGCCGCAGGTGGCATTGCGCGATGCGCGCGACTACCTCGACGCCTGCCCGCGCTCGGCGTCGGCCGATCCGGATCTGCTGTACGTGATCCAGCCCGATGGCCGGGTGTTCGCCCAGGGCGTGGCCTTGTGGAACCGCAGCGCGCTGCTGGCGCTGGCGCCTGGCGCCGTGCTCTACGTGCCGCTGGATCGACGGCTGATCGCGCCGGCTGCCGACGATCGGTTCAACGCCGACATGGCGCAGTTCCTGGCCACGCAGAACCTGCCCGCGACGGAGCCGGCGCCATGAGCACCCGTCGCGCATCGCGGCATGTCCTGCGGCCGCTCGCCGCGCTGCTGGCGCTGTGCCTCGCCGGCGTGACGCACGCGCAGGCGCTGCCTGACGATGCGCCCGGCTACACCAACAGCGATTTCGGCGGGGTCGGCCTGCTGCAGACGCCGACCGCGCGAATGGCGCCGCCCGGCGAGCTGAGCCTGGTGGCCAGCCATGTGCGGCCGTACACGCATCTGAACCTGTCGCTGCAGCCGCTGCCGTGGCTGGAAACCACCTTCCGCTACACCGACGTGAGCAACCGCCTGTACGGACCGGCCATTGCCGGCAGCCAGAGCTACAAGGACAAGTCGATCGACGTGAAGCTGCGGCTGTGGCAGGAGTCGCGCTTCCTGCCGGCCGTGGCGCTCGGCATTCGCGACCTCGGCGGCACCGGCCTGTTCTCCAGCGAGTACCTGGTGGGCAGCAAGCGCGTGGGCGCTTTCGATCTCAGCCTCGGCGTGGCCTGGGGCTACATGGGCGCGCGCGGCGATCTGGCCAATCCGCTGGGCTGGCTGGACGACCGTTTCAGGACCCGCCCGCTGAATGTCAACCAGTCCTCCTCCGGCGGCGAGTTCAATGCCCGCAGCTACTTCCGCGGGCGCATGGGCATCATCGGCGGCGTGGAGTACCGCACGCCGCTGGACTGGCTGAGCCTGAAGCTGGAGCTGGACGGCAACGACTACCGGCATGAGCCGCTGCGCAACAACCAGCGCCAGCGCACGCCGATCAACTTCGGCGCGCTGTTCCGGGTCAGCCGGCACGTCGAACTGAGTCTGGGCTACGAGCGCGGCGACACGCTGATGGCGTCGATCAACCTGCACCAGAACTTCGCCACGCCGGCACCGGCCCGCAAGCCGTTCGACCCGCCGCCGGAACCGCCGCGCCACGCCGCCACGCCGCCGGCGCAGGCGCCGACGCAGGTGGCGTGGGCCGAGGTCAGTCGCACGCTGGAGGAGAACGCCGGAGTCCGGGTCAGCTCCATCGGCCAGCGCGGTACCGAGCTGGTCGTGCATGGCGAACCGCAGCGCTATTTCTACCCCGCCCAAACGCTGGGGCGCACCGCGCGCATCCTCGACAATCGGCTCGACGGCAGCATCGACTGGATCACCCTGGCCACCCGCAGCGAGGGCGTGCCGGTGGTCGAAACCAGCCTGCATCGATCGCGCTTCGATGCGCTGCTGCGGCACGACATCGACCTGGCCAGCTTCCGCCGCAGCGTCGAACAGAACCCGCCGGCCATGCAGCGCGAACAGGTGTTGTACACCGCGCCGGTCAAACATTGGGAAGCCTCGTTGGCGCCGGCGTTCCAGCAGAGCCTGGGTGGCCCGGATGCGTTCGTGCTGTACCAGGTGAGCCTTGAAGGGGACGCGCGCTGGAACTTCACCCGCCGCCTGTGGCTGGACGGCACGCTCAACGTCAATCTCTTCAATAACTACGATCGCTACCACTACGACGCGCCCAGCCTGCTGCCGCGGGTGCGAACCCATGTGCGGCAGTACGTCACCAGTTCCGACGTGACCCTCCCCAACCTGCAACTCACCGGCACCCGCATGCTGGGGCCCGATGTGTACGGCATGGCCTATGCCGGCCTGCTGGAGAGCATGTACGGCGGCGTCGGCGGCGAAGTGCTGTACCGGCCATTCGGCGAATCCTGGGCGCTCGGCATGGATGCGAACTGGGTGCGCCAGCGCGGGTTCCGTCAGGATTTTTCGTTCCGCGCGTATCACGTGGTCACCGGCCAGGCGACGCTGTACCTGGCCACCGGCATCGAAGGGGTGCACGTGAACCTGAGTGCCGGCCGCTATCTTGCCGGTGACTGGGGCGGCACGCTGGACGTGTACCGCGAGTTTCGCAATGGCGTCCGCATGGGCGCATACGCCACGGTGACGAACAAGTCCGGTCGCCAGTACGGCGAGGGCAGCTTCGACAAGGGCATCTATTTCTCGATCCCGTTCGACCTGCTGCTGCCCCGCTCCAGCCGCTCCCGCGCCACCATCCTGTGGCAGCCGCTGCTGCGCGATGGCGGCGCGCGGCTCAACCGCCGCTACCACCTTTACGACATCACCCAGGATCGCGACGGCACGCTGTTCGAACAGAACCTGGACACGATCACCCACTGATCCAGACACCGCCCCATGCGGCTGAAACTCGCGGGAGCCCGGATGCTCTTGCTCCTGGCCCATCCGTGAATTCAACCAAGCGCGTAGGGCGGGCACCGCCCGCCGGCTCTTGCCCCGCGACACGAAAAGCGGCGGGCCGTGCCCGCCCTACACGGCCCCGCGTCGCCGTAGGAGCGCACCCTGTGCGCGATGCTCTTCACCACGTAACGAAAGGCATCGCGCACAAGGTGCGCTCCTACAAACGGCGCGTAGGGCGGGCACCGCCCGCCGGCTCTTGCTCCACGACACGAAAAGCGGCGGGCCGTGCCCGCCCTACACGGCTTCACCGTCGCCACGTGGTTGACGCGGTAAAGCGCACCCTCGCGTAGGGCGGGCACCGCCCGCCGGCTCTTGCTCCGCAACACGAAAAGCGGCGGGCCGTGCCCGCCCTACACGGCCCCGCGTCGCCGTAGGAGCGCACCCTGTGCGCGATGCTCTTCACCACGTAACGAAAGGCATCGCGCACAAGGTGCGCTCCTACAAACGGCGCGTAGGGCGGGCACCGCCCGCCGGCTCTTGCTCCATGACACGGAAAGCGGCGGGCGGTGCCCGCCCTACGGGGTGGCCAGCAGCCTGGCCAGATCGTCCGGTGTGGTGGCGATTGCGCTGGCGCCGGCGTGTTCCAGCTCTTCGCGACTGCCGAAGCCCCACAGCACGCCGATGCCGCGCACCTGGTTGGCTACGGCGCCGTCGATGTCGAAGTGGCGGTCGCCGATCATCGCCGCGTCGGCCGGGTCGGTGCCGAAATCGGCCAGCGCGGCGGCGATCATCGTGGCCTTCTCGCTGTGCGCGCTGCCGGGGTGCGGGCCGTACAGGCGCTCGAACATCGCGCCGAACGGCAACTGCTCGACGATCGGCGTGGCATGGTGGGGCGGCTTGCTGGTGACCACGGCGAGCCGGTGACCGGCGCCGCGCAGCCGCCCGACCAATGCCTCGATGCCGGGGTAGATCTCGTGCTCGCGCCAGCCGTGCGTGTCGAAGCGCTCGTGGTAGTACGCCACTGCCGCCTCGATGCGCTCGGCGTCGTGGTCCAGCAGTGGCGCGAAGCTGTGCCGCAGCGGCGGGCCGATCCAGCGGCGCAGTTCCGCGGGCGGTGGTGCGGGTACCTCAAGCCGCGCCAGTGCGTGTTTCACGCAGGCGGTGATGCCGTGTTCGGAATCGATCAGGGTGCCGTCGAGGTCGAACAGGCAGAGCATTACTTGGCGGCTCGTGCCTTCAGTGCGGCCACCGCGGGCAGTTCCTTGCCTTCGAGGAACTCCAGGAACGCGCCACCGCCGGTGGAGATGTAGGAAACGTCGTCGGCGATGCCGTACTTGTCGACCGCGGCCAGCGTGTCGCCGCCGCCGGCGATGGAGAACGCATTCGACGCGGCGATCGCGCGCGCCAGTGTCTCGGTGCCCTTGCCGAAGGCGTCGAACTCGAACACGCCGACCGGGCCGTTCCACACCACGGTGCCGGCCTTGGCGATCAGCGCGGCGTAGATGCCGGCGGTCTGCGGGCCGATGTCGAGGATCATCTCGTCCGCGCCCACCTGGTCGACCGGCTTGATCGTGGCCGGGGCCTGCGCGGAGAACGCCGGCGCCACCACCACGTCGACCGGCATCGGCACCTCGGCGCCGCGGCGTTTCGCGTCGGCCAGCACCTTCTTTGCCGCGTCGAGCAGATCCATCTCCACCAGCGAGTTGCCGACCGAGTGGCCCAGCGCGGCGATGAAGGTGTTGGCGATGCCGCCGCCGACGATCAGCTGGTCGACCTTGCCGATCAGGTTCTCCAGCAGGGTCAGCTTGGTCGATACCTTGGAGCCGGCCACGATCGCCAGCAGCGGGTGCGCCGGGTGTTCCAGCGCCTTGCCCAGCGCATCCAGTTCGGCGCACAGCAGCGGGCCGGCGGCGGCGATCGGGGCGAATTTGATCACGCCGTGGGTGGAGGCCTGCGCGCGGTGCGCGGTGCCGAATGCGTCCATCACGAAGATGTCGCACAGCGCGGCATATTTCTTCGACAGGGCCTCGTCGTCCTTGCCCTCGCCAACGTTCATGCGGCAGTTTTCCAGCAGCACCACCTCGCCCGGGGCGACGTCGACGCCGTCGGTCAGGTAATCGGCGACCAGGCGCACCGGCTGGTCCAGCTGGCTGCTCAGCCACAGCGCCACCGGCGCCAGCGAGGATTCGGCGTCGAACTGGCCTTCCTTCGGCCGGCCCAGGTGCGACATCACCATCACCTTCGCGCCAGCGTCACGGGCCGCCCGGATCGTGGGCAGCGCGGCGTCGAGGCGCTGGGTGGAGGTGATCCGGCCGTGGTCGTCGATCGGCACGTTCAGGTCTTCGCGGATCAGCACGCGCTGGTTGCGCAGCTCCAGGTCGCTCATGCGGGTGACGGACACGGCACAACTCCGTTGGATGGTGGGGGCTAGCCAGAACCGGCTGCAACCGCCTATTGTCCGGTCGCCGCCGTAGCGATGCAAACGGCGCCCGGCGAGGCGCGCCGGGCCGACGAGGTGCCAGCGCGCGCAACGACGGCACTTGTGGCTAAACTGCAGGCAATCCACGCAGGGGGAAACCGCTCATGGCGACCGGCTTGGTGCTTTACAGCTACTGGCGTTCCAGTGCTGCCTACCGCGTGCGCATCGCGCTGAACCTGAAGGGCCTGGACTACGAGACGCGCCCGGTGCACCTGGTGCACGACGGCGGCCAGCAACACACGGCGCAGTACCACGCCCTGAACCCGCTGGAATCCGTGCCCGTGCTGTGCGACGGCGATCGCGTGATCACCCAGTCGCTGGCCATCATGGAATACCTGGACGAGATGCACCCCGAGCTCGAAACCGCGCTGCTGCCGGTCGACGCCCGCGGCCGCGCCCAGGTGCGCTCGCTGGCCATGGCCATCTGCTGCGACATCCACCCGCTGGGCAACCTGCGCGTGCTGCAGCATCTGGAGAAGGAGTTCGGCGCCAGCGAGGAGCAGCGCGCGGCGTGGTCGCGGCACTGGATCGGCGTGGGCTTCAAGGCGATCGAGGCGATGCTGGTGGAGAGCGCCGCCACCGGCCGCTACTGCCACGGCGAAACCCCGAGCATGGCCGACGCCTGTCTGGTACCGCAGGTCTACAACGCCATCCGCTGGAAACTCCCGCTCGACGACTACCCCACCATTGCGCGCATCCACGCCGTCTGCAACGAGCTGGAAGCGTTTCAGCGTGCGGCGCCGGAGGCGCAACCCGACGCGCCGTGAGCCGGGAATAGGGAATGGGGAATAGGGAATAGGAAAAACCAAGCGCGGAGCGCGGCTCCTGCTCTTGCAGTTCCTATTCCCTATTCCCCATTCCCTATTCCCGGCTCACGGCCCTTCAGAACCCCATCCCGTACGGATCGTTGCCGGCCAGTTCGGCGCTGTTGTTGCCGCCTTCGGCGAGGCGGATCTTCAGGGCCAGGCCGTCGCGGGAGTCGGATTTGCTGAGCGCTTCTTCCAGTTCCACGCGGCCTTCCTTGTACAGCTTGTACAGCGACTGGTCGAAGGTCTGCATGCCTTCCTGCAGGCTGCGGTCCATCGCGTCCTTGATCTCGTGGATCTGGCCGCGGCGGATCATGTCGCGGATCAGCGGGGTGTTCAGCAGCACCTCGGCGGCCGGGATGCGGCGGCCGTCCTTGCCGATCACCAGGCGCTGGCTGATCACCGCGCGCAGGTTCAGCGCCAGGTTCATCAGCACGTTCTTGTGTGCCGATTCGGGGAAGAAGTTGAGGATGCGCTCCAGCGTCTGGTCGGAGTTGTTGGAGTGCAGCGTGGCCAGGCACAGGTGGCCGGTCTCGGAGAAGGCGATCGCCGCCTCCATCGTGTCGGTATCGCGGATCTCGCCGATCATGATCACGTCCGGCGCCTCGCGCATCGCGTTCTTCAGCGCCTCGTGGTAGCTGTGCGTGTCCAGCCCGACCTCGCGCTGGTTGACGATCGAGCGCTTGTGCCGGTGCAGGTATTCGATCGGGTCCTCGATGGTGAGGATGTGCCCGGGCGACTGCGAATTGCGCTGGTCGATCATCGCCGCCAGCGTGGTCGACTTGCCCGAGCCGGTGGCGCCCACCACCAGGATCAGGCCGCGCGGCTCCATGATGAGGTCGCGGAAGATCGCCGGCAGCTGCAGTTGCTCGATCGAGGGGATCTCGCTCTTGATCGCGCGGATCACCATGCCGACCTCGCCGCGCTGCTTGAACACGTTGATGCGGAAGCGGCCGGCTTCCTTCACCGCCAATGCCATGTTCAGTTCGAGATTGCGCTCGAACTGCGGCACCTGGCCCTCGTCCATCAGCGAGTAGGCGATCTTCTTGACCATGCCGCTGGGCAGGCCGGTGTTGCCCAGCGGGTACAGCTTGCCCTCGACCTTGATGTTCACCGGGGCGCCGGTGGACAGGAACATGTCCGACGCGCCCTTGTCTACCATGAGCTTGAGGAAGTAGCCGATGTCCACGTTTTACCCCTGGGTTCCCGATATGCATTGCATTGAAGGATTATGCCTGCCCACAATACGCTGCAACACACCATGAGGACTGTGATGTACTTCTTTTCCCCACTGGCCGCGCTGGCGCGCCGCGTGCGCGCGACGGCCACGATGCTGGCGCTGACCCTGGCCGTGGCCGGCTGCGCCACCGCGCCACCGCCGAATGACGCGATGAACCTGGCCCAGTACCAGCTGCAGGCCGCCCGGGACGCCGGCGCCGCGGATTACGCCCCGGTCGACCTGGGCTTCGCGCAGGACAAGTTCCAGCAGGCGCAGGCAGCGATGGAGGCGCGCAAGTTCGCCGATGCCGCGAATCTGGCCGAGGAATCCGGTGCCGATGCCGAGCTGGCGCGGGTCAAGGCCAAGCTGGGCGCGGCCCGTGCCGAGATGCAGACCAAGTTGCAGGAGAACACGCGCCTGCGCAGCGAGGGCGAGCAGTTGGCCGCCCGGCAACAGCAGATGGAGCAGATGGCGCCGGCACCCTCGGCCGACTCGTCCGCCCCGCCGCCGGTGGGCGACATGCCGGCACCCTCGGCCTCGGTGCTGTCCGCGCCGATCCCGGCCACCGACAACCCTGCGCCAGCCACCAGCAGCGGCGTTCCCGGAGGCCAGCCATGAAGCGCCTTGCCCAACTCCTCGCCGGTGCCGGACTGGCGCTGGCCGTGGTCGGCGCGGCCCATGCGCGCCAGGACGACATCGACATCAACCGCCTGCGCGGCAGCCTGGACCAGCTCGCCAACGATCCGAGCCTCGGCCATTACGCCCTGTCCGAGCAGGCGCGCGCCCGCGAGGCGATCCGCACGCTGGAGGAGGCCGGCCGCGGCGACCGGCCGCATGCCCTGTACCTGGCCGAACGCCGGGTCGACCTGGCCAAGAGCGCGGCGCAGCTGCAGGACGCCCAGGTCAAGTTGAACCAGCTCGATCGCGAACACGATCAGATCCTGCTGGCCAACAGCCGCCGCGAAGCGGACATGGCACGGCTGGAGCTGGCCCGCCAGCGCCTGCAGAACCAGCTGGCGCAGGAAGAGGCCGCGCGATTGCAGCAGCAGGGCGTCGAATACTCGCAGCAGGCCGAGCAGGCGCGGGCCGAAGCCGATCGGGCGAAGAAGCTGGCCGCCGCGCAGAGCAAGGTGGCGCGGGCGGCCCGTCGCGAGGCGGCGCTGGCCGCGCAGGCGGCCAAGGCGATGCGCGCGCAGATGGACGACGGGACCACTTCGCCGCCCGCTCCCGTCGAACAGAAAAAGCCGGCCCGCAAGCACCCCGCATCGCACTGAAACGGCCCCGGGCGGTGCTTTGCCGCAGCCCCTTTCACGAGCCGCAGCCGGTCGCCGCCCAATGCCTGCAAAACACTGTTTTGACAGGTATTTAATGCGTGAGCCAAAGTGTGATCCGGTGCCGCCGCGACAGCTTGCACGGGCCAGATCGGCGGAGTAGGGTCAAAGCCCCGGGAGGCATCCAGGCCACCGGGGTTAACGACCTGAATCATGCGCCCATCCCACGTTCAGATCCCCACCTGCGTTCCGGTTGACCGGCGCGGGTCGTGGGTGTGCGCCGGTTCAGCTGTCGGCGGGCCGCCAGCCCGGCGGCAACCGTCCGTTCACTCGAAGGAGGTCGGATCATGTTCGAAAACCAGCAGCGTGATGATGTCGAGGCATTGATGAAGGCGGACGCGGAGTTCCGCCGGCTCTACCAGCACCATCGGGAGCTCGACAGCAAGGTGCACGACGCCGATATCGGCGTGCTTCCCATCGACGATGCCACCCTCGCCGGCATGAAGAAGGAGAAATTGCTGGCCAAGGCGCGACTGGAGCGCATGTGGGCGGACAGGGCGCACCTCATCCACTGACGCTTGCGGTTCGCTGGCGCGGCCCCGGGTCTTCCTGAGCTGTCATCGGGAAGATTGCCGGGGCCGCAGCGTATCCGGCGGCTCGGTTATCATGGCGGTTCTGCGGCCACGGCTTCGCGCCGACGCCGCCATGCCAGCGACGGAGCCCCCATGACGGTTCACCAGAGTGTCCTCGAACTGATCGGACACACCCCGATGGTTCGCGCGCGACGCCTCGATACGGGTGCGTGCGAATTGTTCCTGAAACTCGAGAGCGCCAACCCCGGCGGCTCGATCAAGGACCGCATCGGCCTGTCGATGATCGAGGGCGCCGAGAAGGACGGCCGCATCCGCCCCGGCGACATCCTGGTCGAAGGCACCGCCGGCAACACCGGCCTGGGCCTGGCGCTGGTGGCGCAGGCCAAGGGTTACCGCCTGATCCTGGTGGTGCCGGACAAGATGAGCCGCGAGAAGATCTTCAACCTCAAGGCGATGGGCGCCGAGGTGGTGCTGACCCGCTCCGACGTGGCCAAGGGCCACCCCGAGTACTACCAGGACATGGCCGAGCGGATCGCCCGCGAAACGCCCGGCGCGTACTTCATCAACCAGTTCGGCAACCCCGACAATCCGCGCGCGCACATCGAGAGCACCGGGCCGGAAATCCTCGAACAGATGGACGGCAAGGTGGATGCCGTGGTGGTCGGTTGCGGCTCGTCCGGCACGCTGAGCGGCCTCTCGAAGTTCTTCGCCGAACACTCGCCGCAGACCGAGCTGATCCTGGCCGACCCGGTCGGCTCGATCCTGGCGCAGTACATCAACGAGGGCACGCTCTCGACCAAGTCGGCCAGCTGGATGGTCGAAGGCATCGGCGAGGATTTCCTGCCCTCGATCAGCGACTTCACCCGGGTGAAGAAGGCCTACGCGATCCCCGACAAGGAGAGCTTCCTCACCGCGCGCGAACTGCTGGCGAAGGAAGGCGTGCTGGGCGGCTCGTCCACCGGCACCCTGGTGGCCGCGGCGCTGCGCTACTGCCGCGAGCAGACCAGCCCGAAGCGCGTGGTGACCCTGGTCTGCGACACCGGCAACAAGTACCTGTCCAAGCTGTACAACGACTACTGGATGCTCGACAACGGCTTCATCGAGCGCGAGCAGCACGGCGACCTGCGCGACCTGTTGCTGCGCCCGTTCGCCCAGCGCGACACCGTGGTGGTCGGCCCCAACGAGCTGCTGATCACCGCCTACAACCGCATGAAGCTGTACGACGTGTCGCAGCTGCCGGTGATGGACGGGCGCAAGCTGGTGGGCATCGTCGACGAGTCCGACGTGCTGCTGCACGTGCATGCCGACGAGACGCGCTTCCGCGACCCGGTGTCCACCGCGATGATCGCCGACCTGCACCGGCTCGACGTGCGCTCGCCGATCGAATCGCTGCTGCCGGTGTTCGAACGCGGCCACGTGGCGATCGTGGTCGACGGCGACGATTTCCTCGGCCTGATCACCCGCATCGACCTGCTGAACTGGCTGCGCCGCAAGGTGAATTGACTCGCCGGATCACCGCAGGAGCGCACCCTGTGCGCGATGCCTTTCGTCACGTGACGAAGAGCATCGCGCACAGGGTGCGCTCCTGCAGAAGGCGGCATAATGTGCCGTCCCCGCGGAGTCCCGGGCGCCGTATCCACCCAAGGAAACCCTGTCCATGTGCGGAATTGTTGCTGCCGTAGCCCAGCGTGACGTCGCGCCGCTGCTGATCGTTGGCCTGAAAGCGCTGGAGTATCGCGGCTATGACTCCTCCGGCGTGGCCGTGCTCGACCGCGGCACGCTTCACCGCGTGCGCGCCAAGGGCAAGGTGCGCGAGATGGAATCGCTGTACCTGGCCGATCCGTTCCCCGGCGGCACCGGTGTCGCGCATACCCGCTGGGCCACCCACGGCGTGCCCAGCGAGGCGAACGCCCATCCGCACGTGGTGGGGCGGGTGTCGATCGTGCACAACGGCATCATCGAGAACTACGCCAGCCTGCGCGCCGAACTGCAGGCCGCCGGGCACGTGTTCACCTCCGAGACCGACACCGAGGTGATGGCCGCGCTGATCGACCGGCGCTACACGGCGGGCGTGAGCCTGCGCGAGGCGGTGCTGGCCACCGTGCGCGAGCTGGAGGGTGCCTACGCCATCGCCGTGATCAGCTCCGACGAGCCCGATCGCGTGGTCGGCGCGCGCCGCGGCGCACCGCTGCTGGTCGGCCTCGGCATCGGCGAGAACTTCCTCGGCTCCGACGCGCAGGCGCTGATCCAGGTCACCAACAAGATGCTGCACCTGGACGAGGACGACGTGGTCGAAATCACCCGCGACAGCGTGCAGGTGTTCGCGCTGGACGGCACGCCGGTCGAGCGCGAGGTGTACGAGAGCGAGCTTTCCACCGACGCGGTCGAGCGCGGCGAGTACCGCCACTACATGCAGAAGGAGATCTTCGAGCAGCCGCGCGCGGTGGCCGACACGCTTGAAGCGCGCATCGGCCCGCACGGCGTGCTGCCGAACATCTTCGGCATCGACAGCGAGGCGCTGCTCGCCGCCACCCGCGGCGTGCACATCATCGCCTGCGGCACCAGCTACCACGCCGGCCTCGTCGCCAAGTACTGGATCGAGGAATTCGCGCGCCTGCCGGTCGCGGTGGAGGTGGCCAGCGAGTACCGCTACCGCGAGACCGTGGTGCCGCCCGGCACGCTGTTCCTGGCAATCTCGCAGTCGGGCGAAACCGCAGACACGCTGGCCGCGATGCGCGAGTCGCGCCGCCGCGGCTACCTCGGCACCCTGGTCATCTGCAACTCGCCGGAGTCGTCGCTGGTGCGCGAGTCCGACCTCAAGCTGATGACCCGCGCCGGCCCCGAGATCGGCGTGGCCTCGACCAAGGCCTTCACCACGCAACTGGCCGGCCTGGCCCTGCTGACGCTGGAGCTGGCGCACCGCAACGGCCTCGACCCGCAGCGCTACGCGGCGCTGTGCGAGGAACTGCAGCGATTGCCGCGCGCGATCGAGAACGCGCTGAAGCTGGAGCCGGCGATCATCGAGCTGGCTGGCGACTTCATCCATCGCCAGCACGCGCTGTTCCTCGGCCGCGGCGCGCACTACCCGGTGGCGCTGGAAGGTTCGCTCAAGCTCAAGGAAATCTCCTACATCCACGCCGAGGCCTACCCCGCCGGCGAGCTCAAGCACGGCCCGCTGGCGCTGGTCGACGAGAACATGCCGGTGGTGGCGGTGGCGCCGAACGGACCGCTGCTGGACAAGCTGAAATCCAACCTGCAGGAAGTACGCGCCCGCGGCGGTCGCCTGATCGTGTTCGCCGACGGCTCCGCCGGCATGGACGACACCGCCGGCAACGGCGTGACCCTGCGCGTGGAATCCGGCGGCAACTTCATCGCCCCCGCCGTGTTCACCGTGCCGCTGCAACTGCTCGCCTACCACGTCGCCGTGCTGCGCGGCACGGACGTGGATCAACCGCGCAACCTGGCCAAGTCGGTCACCGTGGAGTAGGGCCCGGTCCGCCGGCGCTGCCCGGCGTGGCGGGCGGCGTGATCGTGGCAGTCGTGGCCGGCTTGGCCGCGACGGCTCCCGGTTGCCACACGAAGGTCGCCACGCTTTCCGTCGGCATGGTGTAGCGGAAGTCGAGCCCGCCCTGCTGCACGGAGACTTCGTGCGGCACGGTCTTGCCGTTGACCAGTACCAGCACGATCGATCCGCCGTCTGGGTTGCGGAAGGCGACGTTCTTGATGTCGTTGCCGGTGTCGGTGGACCAGATGCGCACGGCGCCGGGGTGGATGAAGCGGCTGTAATGGGCGAACGCATAGTACTCGTCGTTGCGGCTCACCGCGCCGCTGCGCGAGTCGATCGTGACGATGCCCTTGCAGGTATCGCAGCCGCCGAAGTGCGGGCCGTAGTTTTCGTCCAGCGCAAGGTTCCAGTACACCACGCCGCGCGCCCAGTTGCGCAGGCCGCCGAGCAGCAGGTCGCGCGCGAACCAGAGCAGTTCGCCGTGCTTGCTGGATTCCCAGTCGCCGCCGGAACACTCGGTGATGTAGGCGTCCTTGCGCGGAAAGGCGCGGTGCACGTCGCTCTGCGCGCCGGGCGTGCCGCGGTAGCAGTGCCAGGCGATGCCGTCCAAGTAGCGGGCGGCCTCGGCATCGTAAAGCACGTCCAGCGGTTGCTGCGGTTCGTCCCAGTTGTGGTCCCAGCCGAGGATGCGCGTGGGCGGCCGGCGCCCGGCCAGCGCCGGGCCGAGGTACTGCGCGATGATGCGCGCGCGCTGCTCGGCGGAGAGCAGCATGCCGGGGTAGCTCAGCGGCACGAAGCCGGGCTCGTTCTGCAGGGTCAGCGCGAAGATCGGGATGCCGTAGCTGCGGTAGGCGTCGACGTACTTCACCAGGTACTGCGCATAGGCCGCCTCGTACTCTTCGAGCAGGCTGCCGCCGATCAGGTTGGCGCTGGTCTTCATCCACGCCGGCGCGCTCCACGGCGAGGCGATGATGCGCAGCTGCGGGTCGATCGCCAGCGCCTCCTGCACGGTGGGGATGAGGTAGGGCACGTTGGCGGCGACGTTGAAATGCTGCAGCTCGGGGTCGACCTCGCCGGCGGGCATGTCGTCCAGCGTGTACGGCTGCAGCGAGAAATCCGAGGCGCCGATGGTCAGCCGGACCATGTTGAAGTCGAGCCCGGGCGGCGGGCCGAACAGTTCGAGCAGCAGCGCGTGGCGCGCCGGTGCGCTCAGCTTGTTCTGCAGCAGCCAGGCCGAGGCGTCGGTCAGTGCCGCGCCGAAGCCCACGATGGACTGGTAGGTCTTGCTGGTGTCGATGACCACGTCGGCAGGCGTCGATGTCGCGTCGCCGGCCGGCACGTCGGCCTGGCGCGCCAGCCGCAAGCGGCGATCCTGTGTGCTCAGCCACAGCTCGATGCCGGGGCCGCTCGGTTGCGCGACCGGCGCGGCGGGGAGGACGATCGGCGCTGCCGGGCGCTGCGCCACCCGCAGCGCGAGCAGCGCCAGCAGCGAGATCAGCGCGAACGACGCGATGGCGAACCAGCGCGGGACACCGCGAGCGTCATCCATGCAGCATGCCGGCCGGAGGCGTGGTCTGGGGTGGCATGGGGGAGACGCCGGTCGTCACGGCGTGCCCGGCTTGGCACAGGCGTGGATCGCCGACGAGGTGGGCAGCGTTTCCACCTCGTGCGCCGCCGCGTAGCGCAGCCCGTAGCCGGGAGCGAACAGCCAGGCCCGGTCGTGGTCGGCGCTCTGGTACGGGCAGGGCAGGCCGGGCCAGGGCATCGGCAGCGTGCCGTGGAAATCGTGCGGCCCTGCGCCACCGGCGTGGGCGAACAGCACGTCCGCCACGCCGCCGCCTTCGGTGCCCGGCAGCCACGCCGCGACGAAGGCATCGGACAGGTTGAGCAGGTCGTTGACGAACAGCGGTCGCCCGGACACGAATACCGTCACCACCGGCTTGTGCGCCTTGGCCACGGCCTGCAGCACGGCGAGATCCTCCGGGTAGCGATCGCTGTGGCGCAGCGTGGCCGGCAACGTGATGTCGCCTTTCATCTCCGCGTACGGGGTTTCCCCGATCACCGCCACGATGGCGTCGAAAGGTGCAAGGTCGATGCCGGCGGCGGTCGGGCTGTAGCTGACGTTCGCGGCGCCGTCGGCGGCGCGGATGCCGGCGAGGATCGTCTCGCCGTGCGGGAAGTCGGCGTTGCCGTTGTCGTTGCCTTGCCAGCTCAGCGACCAGCCGCCGGCCTGATTCGGCAGGCTGTCGGCGCTCTTGCCGACCACCAGGATCTTCGCGCCGGCCCGCAGCGGCAGCGCGCGGTGGTTGTTCTTCAGCAGCACCAGCGACTCGCGTACCGCGCGGCGCGCCAGCTCGCGATGCTGCAGGGCGGTGGCGTCGCCGGCGCCTTGTCGCTGCGAGGGCCGCTTGCCGAACAGGCCCATGCGCAGCTTGGCGCGCACGATCCGGCTCACCGCGTCGTCGATGCGGCTGATCGGGATCTGGCCGTCCTCGACCTGCCGGGTGGTGTTGGCGATGAAGGCCTGCCAGTCGTCGGGCACCATCACCATGTCGATGCCGGCGTTGATCGCCTGCGCGCAGCTGGCGTTGTTGCAGCCGGGCAGCTGGCCGATCGCGTTCCAGTCGGATACCACGAAGCCGTCGAAGCCCATCTTCTCCTTGAGCACGCCGGTGAGCAGCGTGCGGGCGCCGGACATCTTGCCGTAGTCGATCCCGTCGGCCACGTCGTCCCAGCTGTTGTAGGACGCCATCACGCTGAGCACGCCGGCGCGCAGCGCGCCGAAGTAGCCGGCGCCGTGCACGTTGATCATGTCCTGCCGGCTGACCCGGGCCTGGCCCTCGTCGACGCCGTTCCAGGTGGCGCCGTCGCCGATGAAGTGCTTGGCGGTGGCCATCACGTGGTGATCGTCGAAGTCGCCCTGCAACCCGGTGACGTAGGCGTGCGCGTACTCGCGCACCAGCGGCGCCTCGCTGGAAAAGCTCTCGTAGGTGCGGCCCCAGCGCACGTTCTGCGCCACCGCCAGGGTCGGCGCGAAGGCCCAGTCGATGCCGGTGGCGCGCACCGCCCTGGCGGTGGCCCGGCCGATCGCCTCGACCAGCGCGGGGTCGTGCGCCGCGCCCAGGCCGATGTTGTGCGGGAACAGGGTGGCGCCGAACACGTTGTTGTCGCCATGCACCGCGTCGGTGCCCCAGATCACCGGGATCTGCACCTTCGCATCGGTGGCCATCGAGGCGTCGCGATAACGGTCGGCCAGGGCGAGCCAGTCGCCGATGCCGGCGTGCTTGTTCTTCCCCGGCCAGGAACCGCCGCCGTTGAGCACCGAGCCGATGTAGTACTGCTTCACCTGCGCCGGCGTGATCGACTTGATCTCGGCCTGGGTCATCTGGCCGATCTTCTGCGCCAGCGTCATGCCGGCCACGATCGCGCGCACGCGCTGCTCCAGCGCCGGGTCGGCACCCGACGGGCCGCGTATCGACGGCCAGTCCCGGTAATGGGTCGGGCCGGGCGGGGCGTCGGCGACCGGCGCCTGATGCGCTGGCGAGGGGCCGGTATCGGCGGCGGGGGCGCTGCCGGCGCAGGCCAGCAGCAGGGGCAGGGAGAAAAACCACGGGCAGCGGATACGAACCATGGGAAAGCCTCATCGCGTGGACCATCGCCCGGCAAGATCCTCGCGCGCGCGGCGCAGGCAGGGGAACGATGTCGTCAGCGCCACTTTAGCGCGCTCGCGGATCGACGGATTCGACGCTGCGTCACATCAGGCGCGCCCGATGGCGCAAGCAGGGCGCCGCTGGTGCGCGGCCGGTCACGCGCCATCGCCGCACCGACACGGCCGGTGCCCGGCATGAGCGGGGCACCGGTGTGTCGCGGATGGCTTGCGGAAGGCCTGGGCCACCGGCTTCTTGCTCGTCATTCCTGCGAAGGCAGGAATCCAGTGCCTTGACGCCGCATGGCTCGGATGCACTGGATCCCGGCTTGACCGGCCCTTCGGTCGTTGAAAAGCGCCTCGCCGGGATGACGAGCAAGATCAGGGCGTCCTCAGAAGTCCTGCTTGAAGCGGATGCCGATGGTGCGCGGCAGGCTGTAGCCGGTGTAGACCTGACCGTTCGGGTACTGCGCCACCACGCCGTGCGCGCCGCAGACGTCGACGCCGCACTCGGTGTACTTGTACTGCGCGGCGCGCTTGTCGAAGGCGTTGTTGACGTAGACGTCGGCCGACCAGCTGCCTTTCTGCACCCCGGCGGACAGGTCCAGCGTGTTGTAGGCCGGCAGGTCGCCGAGCAGCGCGCGTTCGCTCAGGCGCAGATCGGTCGTGCGCCTGCCGACATGGACCAGCGCCGCCTGCACGAACGCATCGCTGTCACCGATGGTGAAGCTGTAGTGCGCGATCAGGTTGCCCTTGAACTTCGGCGTGATCGGCAGCTGGGTGCCCTTGGGCGCCAACGGCCCGGACACCACGCTGCCGTCCTGCGGATTGAGCGAGCCGGGCGGGCAGTCGGTGATCGGGCGTCCGCTGGCGTCGGTGAAGCCGCAGTAGTTGGCGGTCAACTTGGCGCGGTACAGCGCCCAGCCGGCGCTCAGTTGCAGGTTGTAGGTGGCCTGCCAGTTCAACTGCGACTCGAGGCCTTCGATGCGGGCGGAGTTGGCGTTCTTGATTTCGGTGAGGCCGTTCGCGCCCAGGATCGGGAACTGGAAGTCGTTCCAGGTTTCGCGGAACACCGCGCCGTTGAAGGACACCCGGTTGTCCAGCCACGAGGTCTTCCAGCCCAGCTCCTGGTTGATCAGGAAGTCGGCGTGGTACGGCAGCAGGGTGCCGCGCCGGTTGACGCCGCCGGGGCGGAAGCCCTCCGAACGGGTGGCATAGAGCATCTTGGTGTCGCTGATGTTCCAGGTCAGGTTGAACTTGGTGAGGTTGCCGCTCTCCTTCACCCGCTTGTCGAAGTCCAGGCACGGCGCGCCCATGAACGGCTCGGGCGACACGCAGGCGGCCTCGCCCTGGCTGGAGGAGAAGCCCGCGCCGTAGCCGAAGTAACCGTACAGCTGGTTGCTGGTGCGGTAATAGCGCTCGCCGACGGTACCGGTGAGCACGTCGGGGATGAAATCCCAGGACAGTTCGCCGAACACCGCCTTGTCGCGGTCGTAGCGCATCTGCCGGGTCAGCCAGATGGTGTCGTTCCAGCCGGTGACGGAGATCGCATCGGCCAGGCCGTCGACCTGGTAGTTCTGCATGATGTCGTGCTTCTGCTTCTGCCAGAACGCGCCGGCGACCAGGCGCAGGCGATCGTCCGCCGGCGAGACCAGGCGCAGCTCGTGGCTGCTGTTGGTGTAGCCGTCGCGGTCGCTGATGTGCTGCGAAGGATTGACCAGCGCGCCGTTGTTGTCATAGAAGGACGCGCCCGAGCCGTACAGCGCGTCGTACCAGAAGCCGTAGTCGCTGTAATCGGTCTGCTCCTCCTGGTTGCGCTTGAGGTGCGCATAGGCATAGGTCAGGTCGAAGTTGCCGATCTTGCCCTGCACCGTCAGCGCGCCCTGCCACCAGCGGTCGTTGACGCGCTCCGGATAGAAGTGCGTGACGGCCAGGTCGCCCACCGCCGGGTCGCTGGCGAAGTTGCCGTGCGAGATGGTCTGCTGCCCCATCAGCATCGGCGTGATCGACCAGTTGTCGTCCAGGTCGACCTTCAGCGCGGCGCGCGCGCCGGTGATGTTGGCGTCGTTGTAATTGTCCTTGGCATGGCCGACGCACTGGAACGCCGACGAGGGCGAGCTTCCGCTCGCCGTGCAGTCGGGGGCGTTGCTGATGGTGATGCCCGAGGTGGGGAAGGTACGCGAGCCGGCCTTGTTGTCGATGTAGCCGGCATCGTGTTCGCGCCAGCCGACCAGGCGGATCGCGGCCTTCGAGTTGATCGGCAGGTTGAGCATGCCCTCGGCGGTGTAGCCGATGCCGCCGTGCGCGAGCGTGTCCACGCCCAGACTGTAGCTGGCCGCGTAACCGCTCGGATCAGGCTTGTTGGTGATGATGCGCAGGGCGCCGGCCTCGGCGCTGGCGCCGTACAGCGTGCCCTGCGGGCCGGCCAGCACCTCGATGCGGGCGATGTCGTACATGTGGATGTCGAGCGGACCCTGGATCGTCGTCACCGGCTGGTCGTCGAGGTACACGCCCACGCTCGGCTGCGAGCCGGAGTGGTTGGTGTTGCCGCCGCTGGTCACGCCGCGCATGTAGATCGAGACGAAACCGGGGCCGGTGGCGATGCCGCCGCCGCCCTGCTGGAACGTCACGCTGGGCAGGTACTTCACGTAGTCGTCGAAACTCTTCACGTGCAGCGCTTCGAGCTGGTCGGTGGCCAGCACGTCCATGCTGATCGGCACCTTCTGCAGATTCTCCGTGCGCTTCTGCGCGGTCACCGTGACCACGCCGAGCGTGGTGGTTTTCTGCTTTGCCGCCGAGGTGGTTTCCGGCGGCGGGGACTGTCCGGTGTCCTGCGCCACGGCGGGTGCGGCCATGGCGAGACAGATGGCGGTCGCCAGCGGCAACCGGACCAACCTCGCCCGCCGGGCGTTCATGGCCTGTCTGGATCTGTTTGTATGCATGCGATGTCCCCTCATCCGGTGAACGGCAAACCAACCAAACCACGATTCTTTTCAGGTGAACCCGGGCACTTCGGGATAGCTTTCCAGCACGGGCCCGAGGGCGTGTTCCAGCGGCCCCAGCCACGGCGCAAACCGGCGCCAGTGGTCCACGCCTTCGCGATAGATCGGGCGGCGCACCTGCTCCGAACTGGCGGTGTGCACCGGCCGCGGGTTCTCGAAGAAGCGCAGGCACGCCTCCTCGAACGGCAGGCCGCAATAGTCGAGCAGGCGGCGCACCTCGCCCTCGGTGTCCGCCACCATGCGCTCGTAGAACACGCGGTGGATGCGCCCGGGCAGCACGGTGTCGAAGTGCGCCATCAGGCGGACGTAGTCGTGGTAGTAGCGCCCGACGTCTTCGAGGTCGTAGCTGAAACTCTGCCCGCGCGCGAAGTGCTGCTTGAACGCCGAGAAGCAGCACGCCAGCGGATGCCGGCGCGCGTCGATGATCCTTGCGTTCGGCAGCATCAGGTGGATCAGGCCGACGTGCATGAAGTTGTTCGGCATCTTGTCGATGAACAGCGGTGCCGAGGTCTTGCGCTGGATGCGGGTGTGCGCGAGGTAGTGCTCGCCGAGCGCGCGCAGCGCATCGGCGTCGAGCGCGGCCAGCGCATCGTGGTAGGGGGTCTCGCCCTCGCCCTGCCGGCGCAGGCTGCGGCTGATCGAGGCGACTTCGGGCAGCTCCATCGTGCCTTCGACCTGGCTGTGGCTGGACAGGATCTGCTCGATCAGGGTGGAGCCGGCGCGCGGCAGCCCGACGACGAAGATCGGATCGCGTGCCGGGCAGCCCATGCCCGCGCGCGCGGCGAAGAAATCGCCGGTGTACTGCGCGCAGGCTCGAGCCACCCGCGCGCTGGTCTCGTCCGCGCTGTAGTGCAGTTGCGCGCGGCGGATGGCGTTGCCGCGCGCGTAGTGGGCGAACGCATCCGCGCACGCCTCGGCGTCCTCGCGCGCCTTGCCCATGGCGAACTCCAGGTGCAGGCGGTCTTCGTCCGAAAGATCCTTGCGCGCCAGCTGCTCGCTCATCGTGGCGAGGTCGGCCGCGCTGAAGCGGAAGGTCTTGAGGTTGGCCAGGCTCCACCAGACTTCGCCGAAGGAGGGCATGCGCTCCAGGCTGTGCCGGTAGGCGGCGATCGCGCGCTCGCCGAACCCGGCGGTCTTCAGCGCGTGGCCGTAGCTCATCCACACCCGCGGGTTGTCGGGGTAGCGCTGCACCAGGCCGGCGTAGATCGCGATGGCCGGTTCGTAATCGCCGATGCGGCACAACACCACCGCCTTGAGGTTGCGGTAGGCCGGGTGTTGCGGGTCGTTGGCCAGCAGGTGCTCGATCTGCGCCAGTGCCTGCTCGGGCTGGTTGCTGCGATGCAGGACCATGGCGTAGTGCTGGCGCGCGGCGTCGAAACCGGGGGCCAGTTCGAGGCAGCGCGCCAGCAGGTTCAGCGCATCCTCGTTGCGGCCCACGCGGGCGGCGACTTCGGCGAACATGCGGATCGCCGCCACATCGGTGGGCGCCTGTTTCAGATGCTCGCGCAGCAGCGCCTCCGCCTGCGGGACGCGGCCTTCGGCGAGCGCCACGGCGGCGCCCATCAGGCGCGGGTCGTGGGTGGAATGCAGCACGTGCCGGGCGTAGGCGGCATCGGCCGCGTCCTGCTCGCCGGCCGCCATCAGATGGTCGCCGAGTTCGCGCCAGGCTTGCGGCAGATCGGGTTGCAGCGCCACCGCGCGACGCAGCGCGGCGATCGCCTCTTCGCCGCGGCCGAGCCGACCCAGCACCACGCCCAGGTCGAGCTGCAGCGCCGCCCAGGTCGGTTGCGACGGCGCCAGCGGAAGCAGGATGTCGAGCGCGGCCTGGGCATCGCCCTGGCGCAGGCGCGCGGCGGCCAGCAGGCGCAGCGCGAGCGGGTGCGCGCCGACCGTTTGCAGGATCTCGTCGAGTTGCTCCACCGCCAGCGCGGGGTCGCGTTGCAGCAGCCGCTCCGCGTGCGCCAGCGCCTGCTCCAGCGTGCCGCTGGCCGGTGCCGCGATCATGCGTGGCCTCGTTGCGGAAATGGCAGCGGCCCACGCGGTGCGGTGGGGCGGGGTGGCGACAGCAGTACGGCGCCTGGCATGGACGGCAGCGGCTTCTCGCGGGTTTCACCGCAATCTACAACCGAATCCGGTCGGTAGATAGGGGTGCCGGGCCGTGCAGGCGGGCCGGATGCCGGCGCGGCACGCGTGCGGTTGCCGCCGGTTCGACACAAGCGCTAGGCTCAACCGGACGCGCCCGCCGACATGGGCGGGTCGCGCCGGCCGGGTTGTTCGCGGCCATCCAACCGGGGACAGCAAGTCATGCAAAGCGACACCATCGTCGAACCGCTCGACCGCGCGCACGCCTTGCCGGCGCGCTACTACGCGGGGGAGGCGGCGCTGGCGATGGAGCAACGCGCGGTGTTCGCGCGCAGCTGGCAACTGGTGGCTCATCAGGAACAACTGGCCGAGCCGGGCGACCACGTGGTCGACCAGGTCGGTGGCGTGCCCTTGCTGCTGGTGCGCGGCGAGGAGGGCGTGCTGCGGGCCTTTCCCAATGTCTGCCGCCACCGCGCCGGCCCGCTGGCGCTGTGCGACGGCAAGGGCGCGCGGGCGCTGCACTGCAAGTACCACGGCTGGACCTACACCCTCGACGGCCAGCTGCGCAGCGCGCCTGAAATGCAGGGCGCCGCCGATTTCCGCGTGGAGGACATCCGCCTGCCGCCGTACCGCGTGCACGAGTGGCAAGGGCTGGTGTTCGTCGCGCTGGACCAGGAGGTGCCGCCGTTCGAGCAGGTCTACGGCGGCATCGCCGAACGCATCGCGCCGATAGACCTGGCGGCGATGCGTTACCTGCGCCGAGACACCTACGACATCGACTGCAACTGGAAGGTCTACGTCGACAACTACCTCGAGGGCTACCATCTGCCGCACGTGCATCCAGGCCTGTCGAAGGTGCTGGACTACCGCGCCTACGACACCGAACTGTTTGCCTGGCACTCGCTGCAGTCCTCGCCCTTGCGCAACAGCACCGACATCTACGGCGACGGCGAGGCGTTCTATTACTTCGTCTACCCCAACGTGATGCTCAACATCATGCCCGGCCGGCTGCAGACCAACCGCATCCTGCCGCTGGGTCCGGACCGCTGCCGCATCGTGTTCGACTACTACTACGCGCAGGACGCCGCGGCGCAGGCGCGGATGGAGGCCGACCGCAGCTTCAGCGACGAGGTGCAGAACGAGGACATCGGCATCTGCGAAGCGGTGCAGCGGGGACTGGCCTCCGGCGCGTATACGCCCGGCCGGCTCAATCCGAAACGCGAGGGCGGTGTCTGGCATTTCCAGAACCTGTTGCGCGCGGCCTATGCGGGGCCGGCCGGCGAGTCGGCATGAGCGCCCCGGCCGTGGCGGTGGCGGGATGGAGCGGCTAGCCGCTATGGCCGATCGCCAGCGGATCGGCTTCTGGACCTGCACCGCGCTGGTGGTCGGCAACGTGATCGGCATGGGTATTTTCCTGTTGCCGTCCTCGCTGGCGCCGTACGGATTCAACGCGCTGATCGGCTGGGGCATCACCCTGCTCGGTTGCCTCGCGCTGGCGCGGGTGTTCGCGCACCTTTCCGCGGCCTTGCCGGGTGCGGACGGCCCCTACGGCTACGTGCGCGAGACGCTCGGGGACCTGCCTGCCTACATGGCGATGTGGGCGTACTGGGTTTCGCTGTGGTTGACCAATGCCGCGCTGGCCACCGGCGTGGTCGGCTACCTCACCGTGGTGGCCCCGGGCCTGGCGGTAGTGCCGTCGACGGCTTTCGCGCTGGCGTTGGTCTGGCTGTTCGTACTGGTGAACTTGTTAGGCGTGCGCACCGGCGGCGTGGTGCAGATCGCCACCACCGCGCTGAAACTGCTGCCGATGCTGGCCATCGCCGCGCTCGGCGGCTGGGTGCTGCTCAGCTCGCCGGGCAGCTACGTGGCGCATCCGCCGCCCACGCCGGTGAGCTTCGGCGGCGTGATGGCGGCGTCCACCATCGCGCTGTTCGCGATGCTCGGCATCGAATCGGCCAGCATCCCGGCCGAGCGCGTCGACGACCCCGGCCGCACGATTCCGCACGCGACGATGGCTGGCGCGGTGGTGGTCGCGGCGATCTACCTGGTGGTCTGCGCGGTGCCGCTGCTGCTGATCCGGCAGGACGTGCTGGCCAGTGCCAGCGCACCGTTCGCCTTGTTGATGGAGCAGGTCGGCGCGGCCGGCTCCGGCCGCTGGCTGGCGCTGTTCGTGGTGGTCAGCGGGCTCGGCGCGCTGAACGGATGGACCCTGCTGAGCGGCCAGCTGACCCGCACCATGGCCGCCAACGGCGTGCTGCCGCCGCTGCTCGCGCGCAGCAACCGGCACGGCGCGCCGGTGATCGCGCTGGTGGTCACCGGCGCGCTGGCCTCGGTGATGGTGTGGATGAGCTACAGCAGTTCGCTGGTGGCCGCGTTCACCTTCATCACGCTGGTGGTGACGGCGGCGAACCTGCCGCTGTACTTGGCCTGCGCGCTGGCGCTTGCGGTGTTGTGGCGACGGCGCGCGGCGCCGGGCCGCAGGCGCGGTGTGCTGCCGGTCGCCGTGTTCGCCACGCTGTACGTGGCCTATGCCTTCATCGGCATCGGCAGCGCGCCGTTCGTGTACGCGCTCGGCCTGATCGCGGCCGGGCTGCCCCTGTATTTCTTCATGCGACGCCGCGGCGCGACCGCGGCGACCAAGGCCTGAACCCATGCGCGACCCGCGTTACGACCTGCTGTTCACCCCGCTCAAGATCGGTCCGGTGACCGCAAAGAACCGCTTCTTCCAGGTGCCGCACTGCAACGGCATGGGCCACGCGATGCCGCTGGCGCACGCGGCGATGCGCGAGGTGAAGGCCGAGGGCGGCTGGGCGGTGGTCTCCACCGAGGAGTGCGAGATCCACCCCAGCGGCGACCTGACGCCATACGTGGAGGCGCGGCTGTGGGACGACCGCGACATCCCCGCGCTGGCGCTGATGTGCGACAAGGTGCACGCGCACGGCGCGCTGGCCGCGCTGGAGCTGACCCACAACGGCCCCACCGCGTCCAATCTCTATTCGCGCGAGGTGTTGATCGCGCCGTCGCACCAGCCGACCAAGTACGGCTACCCGCACCAGGCGCGGGCGATGACGCAACACGACATCCGCGAGTACCGCCGCTGGCACCGCGAGGCGGCGATCCGCGGCAAGCGCGCGGGCATGGACATCATCTACGTCTACGCCGCGCACGACCTGTCGCTGGCGATGCATTTCCTGCAGCGCCGGCGCAACCAGCGCGGCGACGAGTACGGCGGCTCGCTGGAGAACCGCGTGCGGCTGCTGCGCGAGGTGCTGGAGGATACGAAGGAAGCGGTGGGCGACACCTGCGCCGTCGCGCTGCGCTTCGCCACCGAGGAGCTGCTTGGCCCCGGCGGCGTCGAACTGGCCGAGGCGAAGGAGATCGTGGCGATGCTGGCCGAGCTGCCCGACCTGTGGGACGTGAATCTCGCCGCCTGGTACAACGACTCGGTGCCCTCGCGCTTCGCCGCCGAAGGCGCGCAGGAGCCGTTCATCGACTTCGTCAAGCAGACCACGACGAAGCCGGTGGTCGGCGTGGGCCGCTTCACCTCGCCCGACACCATGGTCTCGCAGCTCAAGCGCGGCGTGCTCGACATGATCGGCTGCGCGCGCCCGTCCATCGCCGATCCGTTCCTGCCGCGCAAGATCGAGGAAGGTCGCGTCGACGACATCCGCGAATGCATCGGCTGCAACATCTGCGTCTCCGGCGACATGACCATCTCGCCGATCCGCTGCACGCAGAACCCGACCATGGGCGAGGAGTGGCGCAAGGACTGGCACCCGGAGCGCATCGCGCCGAAGCGCTCGGCGGCGCGCGTGCTGGTGGTCGGCGCCGGCCCTGCCGGGCTGGAAGCGGCGCGCGCGCTGGGCCAGCGCGGCTACGAGGTGAGCCTGGCCGAGGCGCGCAAGGAACTCGGCGGCCGCGTCACCCGCGAATCGCGCATGCCGGGCCTGGCCGAATGGGCGCGCGTGCGCGACTGGCGCGTCGGCCAGATCCGCAAGCTGGCGAATGTGGCCGTCTATCTCGATTCCGCACTCACGGCGCAAGACGTGCTCGACTTCGGCGCCGACCACGTGGTGCTGGCCACCGGCTGCCACTGGCGCCGCGACGGCTACGGCCGCAGCCACGGCGCGGTCATCGACGGCTTCCCCGACAACCCGCGCGTGTTCACGCCCGACGACCTGATGGACGGCCGCCTGCCCGAAGGCAAGGTGCTGGTGTACGACGACGACGGCTACTACCACGCCAGCGTCGCCGCCGAACTGCTGCGCCTGCGCGGCTGCGACGTGATCCACCTGACGCCCGAGGACAGCCTCGCCCCGTGGACGCTGAACACGCTCGATTACCGCCACGTGCGCAAGCGCATGGCCGAACTCGGCATCGAGGCGATCGTGTCGCACGACATCGTCGGTTACGCCGGCAGCACGCTCACCGTCGAAAACGTCTGGAACCACCGACGTCGCGAACTGCCCTGCGACGCCATCGTCACCGTGACCGCCCGCGTGCCGGACGATGCGCTGTATCAGGAGCTGTTGGAGCGCGAGGCGGAATGGTCCGCCGCCGGCCTGCAATCACTGCGCTGCATCGGGGATGCCGAGGCACCGGGCCTGATCGCCCATGCGGTCTACGCGGGGCATCGCTACGCGCGTGAATTGGAGGAGCCCGTCGCCAACGGCGTGCCCTTCGAGCGGCATTTCCACGTCGAGTGAACTGCGGCCGGCAAGCATCGCGATCGCGGAGCAGTCAACCGGAGTTTCGCGAGCAGGCGTAGGGCGGGCACTGCCCGCCGCTCACCATGGCCGCGTCAAGCCAAGAGCCGGCGGGCCGTGCCCGCCCTACGCAACAATGCGCGGCAGCAATCGGATTATGGCGACCGGAGATCGGCGAACTTGCCGCCAAGCTGGCCCATCACCCGGTGCAGGCCGTCGCGCCAGTCCGGCAGCGCCACGGCGAACCGCCGCTGGAAATCCGTGTTGTCCAGCAACGACCACGCCGGACGCATGGCCGGCGTGGGGAACTCGGCGCTGCTGATCGGCAGGACTTGTGGCTGGCGGGAAAGCAGGTCCCGTGCCGCGGCCTCCTCGAAAATCGCACTGGCGAAACCATGCCAGGTCGTCGCGCCGCTGGCGACCAGATGATGCGTACCGACGAGCGATTCACGTGCCGCGCGATCCGACGCCAGCCAGCGATCCAGCGCGGCGAGCGTGCCGTCGACGATCAGCCCGGTGTCGGTTGGCGCGCCGTGCTGGTCGGCAACCACGCGCAGCTCGTCGCGCTCGGCCCCGAGGCGCAGCATGGTGCGCAGGAAATTATGCCCGTGCGCCGCGTAGACCCACGCGGTGCGGAAGATGAAATGGTCGGCACCGCTTTCCCGCAACGCCCGTTCGCCCGCCAGCTTGCTGCGGCCGTAGGCGCCGAGCGGGCCGGTGGGCGCGTCGACGGCGTAGGGTTGCGACTGGCGGCCGTCGAACACGTAGTCGGTGGAGTAGTGGATCACCAGCGCACCGTGCGCCGCCGCCCAGCGGCCCAGCGCGCCGACCGCCTCGCCGTTGACGCGGGTAGCCAGTGCTTCTTCCTGTTCGGCGCGATCGACCGCAGTGTAGGCGGCGGCGTTGACGATGACGTCCGGGCGCAGGCGATCGAGCAGGACGGGCAACGATTCCGGCGTGGCGAGATCGGCAGCCACGATCAGGGGTCGCGGCGCGGCGGTTTCATGCTCGTCATCTCGGCGCAAGCCGGGATCCAGCGCCTTCAGGCCGTCGGCAGGCGAAGGCGCTGGATTCCAGCTTTCGCTGGAATGACGTGTCGGGCTCACGAAGCTTCCAGCATAGGTGCCGTCGCGGCTGGCAACGGCCAGCTCACCGCGAGTGGCCAGTCCACCATGGTCAAGGAACGTGCGACCGAGTTGGCCGTTGGCGCCGAGCAATAGGATCTTCATGTCCACTCCACCATCATCGTCATCCCCGCGCAAGCGGGGATCCAGTGCCTTGGCACGGCCAGGCAGCAGTCGCTGGATCCCTGCCTTCGCAGGGATGACGAGCAAAAAAGCCTAGGCTTCGTACACCGGCAACCGCTCCGGCGGCACGTCGGCCAGCAGCGGCGTCTTGCCGTCCTTGTCCGACAGCAAGGGCGCGCTGACCGGCCAGTCGATGGCCAGCGCCGCGTCGTTCCAGCGGATGCCGGCGTCGGCCTTCGGGTCGTACAGCGCGGTGCACTGGTAGGTGAAGGTGGCGAAAGCGGAGACCACGCAGAAGCCGTGGGCGAAACCTTCCGGTATCCAGAAGTGGCGGTGGTTGTCGGCGGTGAGCATCACGCCGACCGATTGCCCGAACGTGGGCGAGCCGCGGCGGATGTCCACCGCCACGTCGTAGACCTCGCCCTCGAGCACGCTGACCAGCTTGGCCTGCGGGTTTGGCCACTGGTAGTGCAGGCCGCGCAGCACGCCGCGGGCCGAGCGCGAGACGTTGGATTGCACGAAATCGACGTCGATGCCGGCGTCTGCCCAGCGGGCCTTGTTGTAGCTCTCGTAGAAGAAACCGCGGATGTCACCGAATACCTGGGGTTCCAGGATCAGTGCGCCGGGCAAGGCCGTCTTAATCACTTTCATCGTACGGACCCTTGCCGAGTCAATTGCTGCAGGTACTGTCCGTATCCGGTCTTGGCCAGCGGCGCGGCCAGCGCCAGCAACTGCTCGGCATTGATCCAGCCGTTGAGGTAGGCGATCTCCTCCGGACAGCACACCTTGAGGCCCTGTCGGTTCTCGATTGTCTCGATGTAGTTACCCGCCTCCATCAGTGACTCATGCGTACCGGTGTCCAGCCAGGCAAAGCCGCGGCCGAGCTGCTCCAGGTGCAGCGAGCCGTCATCCAGGTAGCAGCGGTTGAGGTCGGTGATCTCCAGTTCGCCGCGTGGCGATGGCTTCAGCGCAGCGGCGTAGTCGCACACTCGCTCGTCGTAGAAGTACAAGCCGGTCACCGCGTAGTGCGACTTCGGCACAGCCGGCTTCTCCTCCAGGCCGACCACCTTGCCGGTGGCGTCGAACTCCGCCACGCCGTAGCGTTCGGGATCCTTCACCCAATAGCCGAAGACGGTGGCGCCATGTTTGCGTGCGGCGGCGCGCTTGAGCCGTTCGGTGAAGCCATGGCCATAGAAGATATTGTCGCCCAGCACCAGGCAACTCGACTTGCCGTCGACGAAGTCGCGGCCGATGGTGAACGCCTGCGCCAGCCCGTCCGGCGATGGCTGCACGGCGTAGCGGATATCCAGCCCCCACTGCGATCCGTCGCCCAGCAAACGCCGGAACATGTCCTGCTCGTGCGGGGTGTTGATCACCAACACCTCGCGGATGCCGGCCAGCATCAACGTCGCCAGCGGGTAGTAGATCATCGGCTTGTCGTACACCGGCAGCAGTTGCTTGCTCACCGCGCGGGTGATCGGGTGCAGCCGGGTGCCGGAACCGCCAGCGAGGATGATGCCTCTCGTGCTCATGCGCCCAGTCTCTCCATACGATAGCTGCCGTCCAGCACGCGCTGAACCCATGGCTGGTGATCGAGGTACCAGTCCACCGTGGCCGCGATGCCGCTCTCGAAGGTCTGCGAGGGTTTCCAGCCCAGCTCGCGCTGCAACTTGCTGGAGTCGATCGCGTAGCGGCGGTCGTGACCGGGGCGGTCCTTCACGTAGGTGATCAGCGATTCACGCGCGCGACCGTCGGCCAGCGGCCGGCGCTCATCGAGCAGGGCGCAGATCGTCTTCACCACGGCGATGTTCTCGCGCTCGGCATTGCCGCCCACATTGTAGGTCTCGCCGATGCGGCCGGCCTCCAGCACGCGGCGGATCGCGCTGCAGTGGTCGCCCACGAACAGCCAGTCTCGGATGTTCAAGCCGTCGCCGTAGACCGGCAGCGATTCGCCGGCCAGCGCCTTGGCGATCACCAGCGGGATCAGCTTTTCCGGAAATTGGTACGGCCCGTAGTTGTTCGAGCAGTTGGTGGTCAGCGCCGGCAAGCCGTAGGTGTGGTGGAACGCGCGCACCAGATGGTCGGAGGCGGCCTTCGAGGCGGAGTACGGCGAGTTCGGCGCGTACGGCGTGGTCTCGGTGAACTTGCCCTCGGTGCCGAGCGAGCCGTACACCTCGTCGGTGGACACGTGCAGGAAGCGGAAGCCCTCGCGGGCGGCGCCATCGAGGCCGCGCCAGTAGTCGCGGGCGCATTCCAACAGACCCAGGGTGCCGACCACGTTGGTCTGCACGAACTCGGCCGGGCCGTCGATGGATCGGTCGACGTGCGATTCGGCGGCGAAGTTCACGATGGCGTCGGGCTTGTGCTCGGCCAGCAATCGCGCCACCAAGGTACGGTCGCTGATGTCGCCGTGCGCGAAAACGTGACGCGCATCATCTTGCAGCGAACTCAGCGTGTCGGGGTTGCCGGCGTAGGTGAGCTTGTCCAGGTTGACCACGTGCAGGCCGTCGGCCACTGCCTGCAGCACGAAATTCGCACCAATGAAGCCGGCGCCGCCGGTGACGAGCAGGGTTTTCATGAAGCACGCATTTCCTTGTGTGGAAGCGCCTATTGTGTCATGGCGATTGCGCCAGCCAGCACGTGACGCGGGGGTCGACCTGCCGGGCACCAGTCAACGTTAAGGCAAACCATGGCGGCACAGGTACAATACGCGATCCCTCATGCGGTGCCGGCTCTTGCCGATGCCGCCCTGCCTGCGATGCCTGCCATGCCCAAGAAGACGCTTGTCACCAATCACGGAATCGGAACACGCGCGATCCACGCCGGCCAGCATCCCGACCCCAGCACCGGCGCGATCATGACGCCGATCTACGCCACCTCGACCTACGTGCAGGAAAGCCCCGGCAAGCACAAGGGCTACGAATACTCGCGCACGCAGAACCCGACGCGCATGGCCTACGAACGCTGCGTGGCAGACCTGGAAGGCGGCGTGGCCGGTTTCGCGTTCGGCTCCGGCCTGGCCGCGGCGGCGACCGTGCTCGACCTGCTCGACTCGGGCAGCCACGTGATCGCGATGGACGATCTCTACGGCGGCACCTACCGCCTGTTCGAGCGGGTGCGCCGGCGTTCGGCCGGGCTGGATTTCAGCTTCGTCGACCTGAACGACACGACGGCGCTGAAAGCGGCACTGAAGCCGAACACGCGGATGATCTGGGCCGAAACCCCGACCAATCCGATGCTGAAGCTGGTCGACCTGGCCAAGGTCGCTGCGTTCGCGAAGAAGCACGGCCTGATCCTGGTGGTGGACAACACCTTCTGCTCGCCGATGGTGCAGCGGCCCCTGGAATTCGGCGCCGACCTGGTGCTGCATTCGGCCACCAAGTACATCAACGGCCACTCCGACATGGTCGGCGGCATCGTGGTTGCCAACAACAGGGATCTGGCTGCCCAGATGGCCTTCCTGCAGAACTCGGTGGGCGCGGTGGCCGGCCCGTTCGATGCCTTCCTCGCCATGCGCGGCCTGAAGACCCTGCACCTGCGCATGCGCCAGCACTGCGCCAGCGCCTTGGAACTGGCCACCTGGCTGCAGAAGCACCCGGCCGTCGAGCGGGTGATCTACCCCGGCCTGAAGAGCCACCCGCAGCATGCGCTGGCCAAGCGCCAGATGCACGGCTTCGGCGGCATCGTCACCATCGAGGTGAAGGGCGGCCTGAAAAAGGCACGGCGCATGCTGGAACGCTGCGAGCTGTTCGCGCTGGCCGAGTCCCTCGGCGGCGTCGAGAGCCTGATCGAACACCCCGCCATCATGACCCACGCCTCGGTGCCCGCGGCCAACCGCAAGCGGCTGGGTATCAGCGACGGGCTGGTGCGGTTGTCGGTGGGGGTGGAGGACGTGGCGGATCTTCGCGCTGAGCTGACCGAAGCCTTGGGACGTTAAACCCTGCGACACATCGCGCGCCCTGTGGGGAGGCTGGGCGAACGCATCACGAACAGATCACAGCAGGTGAGCACCGTGAACAAGCAAAGGAGGGCCACCGGCATTGCACTCCTGAACCTGTCGGCGTGGATACGCCGACAACCGTGGCTCAGGATCTTCTATCGCTGTTTTCCCGAAGCGCTGCGCGGCCGGGCCTCGGGGGCGCTGACGGCGCATGCCAGCGAACAACTCAAGTTCGAGCGAACCGCGAACTGGGGGCGCGTGAACCGGTCGTCCAACGCAGTCCCCACGCCTTGCCAGGACGCTGGTGCCGGCGCTGCCGGCGTGAACATATTCGCCCATGTCCATGGCCAGTTCGGCTTGGCCGAAGGCGCGCGGCTGTATGCGAGGGCCCTGCTGGAAGAAGGCTATCCCGTGGCGATTCACGACATCGACATCGACGTGCCTCATGGGATGGACGATCACAGCCTCGGCGCATACGTCGGTGGCGAAGCGTCGTATGAAGTCAATCTGGTTTTCGTCAATCCCGACTATATGGAAGAGGCGGCGCTGAGCATTGAGCACAAGCGTCTGAACGATCGGTACACCATCGCCGGCTGGTTCTGGGAGCTGGAGAAATTTCCCGACGAATGGTTGCATGCCTTGCATCGAGTGGATGAGGTGATGGTATCAACCGAGTTTATTCGTCGCGCGGTGACTGCCGCTACAAGCAAGCCGGTGTGGAACGTTCCCGTGCCGATCGGCCAGCCGCAGGACAGCGGGTTGACACGCGCTGATTTCGGGCTGGAGGAAGACGACTTCATCTTCCTCTGCAGCTTCGATTTCAACTCCTATCTCGCGCGAAAAAACCCGGAGGCGGTGATCGAAGCGTTTCGGCGGGCCTTCGCCGACCGCCGGCCAAACGTCAAACTGTTGATCAAATCGAGCAACGGTCACCGCTACTTGGAAAATCTGCGGGTGTTGCTTAATGCGGTCGGCGCGGACGAACGAATTATTGTTCGCGACGAGATCATTAGTCGCGATGACCTTGGTGCGTTGCAGCGCTGTGCGGACGCCTATATCTCATTGCATCGTGCCGAGGGGTTCGGTCTGGGATTGGCCGAGTGCATGCGCCTGGGCAAACCGGTGATCGCCACGGCATGGTCGGGGAACATGGAGTTCATGACATCCGACAACAGTTGCCTGGTCGACTACCGGTTGGTGCCGGTGGGTGAGGGAGAGTACCCCCACCATGCCGGCCAGCGCTGGGCCGAACCCGACGTCGGTCACGCTGCAAAATTGATGCGCCGACTCGTGGATGATCCGGAGTTCGCGGGTGGCATTGGTGCGCACGCGGCGCAAGATATCCGTATCAAACTTTCGCCGCATGCGGCGGCAAGAGAGATCATCCGGCGGATCGAGTCGAGGCCGCCCCGGTCTGCCTCGCCTGCGCTGGCCATGGGGCGCCCGGGTGGCATGAATCAACAGGAACAAACGCCATGAATGGAATGATCACTGCGGTTTGGAGTTACCGCCACTTCATTGTTTCCTCGATCAGGAACGATCTTCGTTCGCGCTTTGCTCGCAGCAAACTGGGGGCGGTGTGGATGATCCTGCAGCCGCTGGCCCAGGTGCTGATCTACTCCCTGGTGCTGTCGCGGATCATGGTGGCCAAGCTACCGGGCATCGAAAGTCCTTACGCTTATTCGATTTATCTGCTTGCCGGCATGCAGGCATGGTCATTGTTCAGCGAAGTCGTGACTCGTTCGCTGACCGTCTTCGTCGAGAATGGCAGCATGCTGAAGAAGATCGTGTTTCCACGGGCGTGCCTGCCCATCGTCACGCTGGGTTCGGCGATGGTCAACAACGTTCTGCTGTTTGTCGTCATGATGATTGTGTTCGCGCTGCTCGGGCACTTTCCGCTTTACGCGCTGTTGTGGATGCCTCTGTTGATGTTCGTGACAGCAGCATTTTCGCTGGGCCTGGGGCTGCTGATGGGTGTACTGAACGTGTTCGTCCGTGACGTCGGCCAGTTCATGATGGTGGTGCTGCAACTGTGGTTCTGGCTCACGCCGGTGGTCTACATGTCTTCCATCATTTCGGACAATCTGCACGCCGCGATGCAGCTCAATCCCATGTACTGGATCGTCACTGCCTACCAGGACACTCTGGTTTATGGCCGTGCGCCGGAGCTTGATGGTCTCGTGGGGGTCACGTTGGTGGCTCTGATCCTGCTTGTGTGTTCGTTGCTGTTGTTCCGCAAGGCCGCGCCCGACATGGTGGACGTGCTATGAGCGCGGTCGTATTGCAAGTCAGGAATGTCGGCAAGTCCTTCCGGGAATACGGCAGTGAGTGGCGCCGATTCGGCAGTTGGTTCGGCATGCGCTCGTCGCGCGTCAAGGATCACTGGGTGCTGCGGAACATCAGCTTTGCCGTGCACGCGGGAGAGGCACTGGGCATCGTCGGCCAGAACGGCGCAGGAAAGAGCACGCTGCTCAAGATCATCACCGGGACGCTGGGTGCGACCGAGGGCGGCGTATGGGCGAGCGGCCGTGTGGCGGCGATCCTGGAACTCGGCATGGGATTCGATCCGGATCTCACCGGCAGGCAGAACAGCGAACACGTTGCGGGCCTGATGGGCTTTTCGAGGACCGAGATACGCGCATTGTTGCCGCAGATCGAGGAGTTTGCCGAGGTAGGCGCCTATTTTGACGAGCCGGTTCGAACGTATTCGAGCGGCATGCAGATGCGCGTGGCTTTCAGCCTGGCGACTGCTTCACGACCAGATGTCCTCATCGTTGATGAGGCGCTTGCCGTCGGCGACGCGTATTTCGTGCACAAGTGCTTCAAGCGGATTCGGGAGTTTCGCGACCAGGGAACGACTCTGCTGATCGTTTCCCATGACAAGTCCGCCGTGCAGGCCTTGTGCGATCGTGCAGTGATGATCGACCAGGGACGCATGGTCGCGGATGGGACGCCGCAGGAGGTGCTGGACTTCTACAACGCACTGATCTCCGAGAAGGAGAACAGCACGGTACGACAGACTCGTCAGGAGGACGGCAGTGCTGTCACGGTGTCAGGTACCGGTGAAGCGGTGATCGACGAGTTATGGCTCGAGGACGCAGCAGGCAATCGCGTCGAGTTCGTAGGAGTCGGCGATCCGGTTGAGCTGGTTATCCGGGTGCGCGTCGATTCGGCAATTGCACGACTGGTGATTGGCTACATGATCCGCGACCGTTTGGGCCAGGCCGTATTCGGCACCAATTCGTTCTATACGGACCAGGTCATCGAGGATGCGCAAGCGGGCGATGTATTCGAGTTTCGCGCAAGCTTCCCGGTGAACCTCGGCGTTGGCAGCTATTCGTTCTCCGTGGCGCTGTCGAGTACGGAGACGCACTTGGTAAACAATTATGAATGGCGCGATCTCGCGCTGGTGTTTACCGTCGCCAATACGCAGCGCTCGACATTCGTGGGAATGTCATGGGTACCGCCGCAGATCACCATTACCGCCTCCGGGCGCGATGGGGTGGCGGGGATGGCTCTTTCGGGCATTAACCAGAAGCTTGGCGTGCTGGAAGGCCATAACTGACTTGCTCTGGCGACCGCCCGGGCGCGGTGCCCTCAACGATCGAGGTTGAAAACCCATGAACCATCCTGAACCGCCCCGTCCAGTCAGTCGCAATGACGATTCCGTTGCTGGGCGGGCACTCGCCGGACCGAGCCTCGAGGACTTGATGGGCCGCATTCGTCTTGAATTGACGGGCAGCGAGGAAGACGTTTTACAAACGGCCAAAATTGCTGGTGACGCAGCAGCAGCACGTGCCGAAGCGGCTGAACTGGCAGCTGAGGTACTGAGTCTCGATGAAGTCATCGATCGAATCCGTCGTGAGCTGAAACAGCGAAGTGGGGGGGCTTCCGGTTCTGTTGCGAATTTGACGACGTCGGCCACAGCACAAGGTCACCTGCCGCGTTGGCAGCCGTCAGTGCCCCCGCTTCCGATCCAGCCGATGTACGTGCTAGCCGACATGTTGCGCCCTTCGGATGGTGAATTTGTCGACAATGCTTTCCGAATTTTGCTTCGGCGGCCAGCGAGCGCCGAAGAGAGGGCCCACTATCTTGCCGAGCTGCGCGGAGGCTTTGGCAAGGTCGAGATGCTCGGTACCATCAGGTTCTCGGACGAAGGCATGCGGCATGCTGTTCATGTCGACGGGCTGTTGATTCCTTACAAACTGCATAAATGGCGACGTATTCCGGTACTGGGTTGGTTCCTTGCCATGGGCATCGCCGTGTTTCGCCTGCCGGGGCTGTCTGCGTACCTGCAGGGGCTGGAAGCGGCGAGCGCGCAAGAAAGCCAGCAGGTCGGGCGTGCACTCAACGACATGGCCCAAGCGGTCGAGGCTCGCCAGGCGCGCCTGGATGAGCAGCTCGATACCCTTGCCGGACTGCAGCGAAGGGTTCAGGCGAAGCTGTCGGAACAGATATCGGCCTTGGGGAGCACCATCGACCGTTTGCAAGAACAACTTGCAACGCAAGCGTCGGCATCAACGCGAGTTGAGTCAAGGCTGGACCGGCTCGAGCAGCTCGAAGCGACGATGACGGCCCGGCTCGAATCGATGCAGGCGTCGCTGTCCGCGCAGTCGGCAGAGCAGGTTGGCCAGCTCGAAGCGACGATGACGGCCCGGCTCGAATCCGTGCAGGCGTCGCTGTCCCGGCAGACCGCAGAGCAGGTCGGTGACCTCGAAGCGGTGATGACGACGCGGCTCGAATCCGTACAGGCGTCATTGTCCGGGCGCGCCGCAGAGCAGGTCGGCCAGCTCGAAGCGACGATGGCGGCTCGGCTCGAATCCGTGCAGGCGTCACTGTTCGGGAAGACCGTAGAGCAGGTCGGTGAGCTTGAAGCAGCGATGAAGGGTCGGCTTGAATTCGTGCAGGCGTCGCTGTCCGGACAAACCGTAGAACGGGTCGGCCAGCTCGAAGCGGTGACGACTGCTCGCATTGAGTCCTTGCAGGCGGACCAGGTCGGCGTGACTGCACAATTGGAGAGTCGTCTCGACACCGGATTGTCGGCGGTAGCAAAGATGACTAAGGACGGTGCCGGAATCCGCCGCACGGTACACGATATCGAACGCCGACTGATGGCTTTGTTCGATCGTCTGGGTCAACAGGCAACTGATTCGCCGGCGGTGGCGCCATCCGGCCCTGGCGAGGATCAGGCAAGCTCAGGGGTTCTGTCCGCGCACTATGTATCGTTCGAGGATACGTTCAGAGGCACCCGCGACGACATCAAGCAGCGCGCCGGACACTATCTTGCGGCGTTCCGGGATGCCGGCATCGAGGCAGGCGATGGTCTGGTCCTGGATCTGGGGTGCGGCCGCGGCGAATGGCTGGAGGTATTGTCCGAGCATGGCTATGCCTCCCGCGGCGTGGATTTGAACAGCGTCATGGTCGGCGAGGCGCAAGCCTTGGGCCTCGACGCCGTCGAGCAGGATGCCATTGCTCATTTGCGCAGCCTCGACAGCGAGTCGGTTGCCGCCATCACCTCGATGCACCTGGTCGAACATCTTCCCTATGAAGTTCTGATTCGGCTGGTAGATGAGGCGTTGCGAGTACTGCAACCAGGCGGCGTTCTGATCCTGGAGACCCCCAATCCGGAAAACCTGACGGTCGGCTCGTACTGGTTCTACATGGATCCCACCCACCGCAATCCGATTCCTCCGCCGCTGCTGCAGTGGGTCGTCGAAGCTCGCGGTTTCGAAGGCGCTGAAATTGACAGGCTGACCCAGAATCGTGGGGTCTTCGATATCCAGCCGGTGGGCGAGGAGGTTGCCGCCTCGAACCAGATCAACAAGATCGTCGGGCTGCTGACCGCCGCGCCGGACTACGCGATCGTGGCGCGCAAGCCACGCCCTGAAATCGCTGGCGGCAAGGGGGCGTGATTCGATGAAGACGCTTTACATCACCGGTGCCAGTGGCTTCGTCGGCCAACACATTGCGCAGGCCGTCGCCGGAGGGGGCTTTGGTGCCTGCACGCTGCATGCGATGCCTGATGGTCTGGACATTCGTGACGGCAAGGCGCTCTACGCGTCGCTGGCTGCCGTGCAACCGGACTGGGTGATCCATCTCGCCGCCCGCAGCTTTGTCCCGGATTCCTTCGCCGATCCACGCGAAACACTGGACGTCAACCTGTTCGGTACCCTCAGCCTGCTGTGCGCGCTGCGGGAGATGAAATTTGCTGGTCGCCTGCTGTACGTGAGCTCGGGCGACGTCTACGGTGCGGTGCCCGAGTCGGCGTTGCCGGTGAGCGAATCGCGCTGGCCGGAACCGCGCAACCCCTACGCTGCAAGCAAGGTATCGGCCGAAACCCTGTGCTTGCAGTGGCATCGCAGCGAGCAGCTCGATGTGATGGTGGCGCGGCCTTTCAATCACATCGGCCCCGGTCAGGGCGAACGCTTCGTCGTGCCGGCACTTGCGCGGCAGGTGGCCCGGATTGCCGCCGGGCTTCAGGAACCCACGCTGATGGTGGGCGATATCGATGTCACCCGCGACTTCTCCGACGTGCGTGATGTGGTCGGGGCCTATGCCGCGATGCTCGACCGCGGGCAGTCCGGGCAGACATACAACGTATGTTCCGGCAGAGAAGTTACAATTCGCTCCATTCTGCAGATCCTTTGCACACTGGCTGGAGTGGATCCGGCGATAGTGCAGGACAGTGCGCGATTGCGCCCCAGCGAGCAGCGGCGCATGGTCGCGGACTGTCGGCGCCTGCACACCGATACCGGCTGGGAGCCGACCATTTCCCTCGAAACATCCCTGCAACAGATACTTGACCAATTCAGGACGAACCAAACGCCATGAACAAAAGCGCACTCATCACAGGCATCACGGGACAGGACGGTGCCTATCTCGCCAAACTGCTGCTCGAGAAAGGCTATCAGGTGCATGGGTTCGTGGCCCGGCGCGGTTCAGACATGCGCTGGCGGCTGCGCGAAGAAGGCGTCGAATCGGCGGTGAACTATGTCGAGGGCGACCTGATGGATCTGTCGTCGCTGGTGCGGGCGATGGAAACCTCGAAGGCGGACGAGGTCTACAACCTCGGCGCGCAAAGTTTCGTGGGCACGTCGTGGCAACAGCCAGTACTGACCGCGCAGGTCAGCGGCGTGGGCGCGATCAACGTGCTGGAGGCTGTGCGCATCGTCAACCCGGCGGCGCATTTCTATCAGGCCTCCACCAGCGAGATGTTCGGCCTGATCCAGGCCGAGATGCAGGACGAGACAACACCGTTCTATCCGCGCAGCCCCTACGGCGTGGCGAAACTGATGGCACACTGGGCCACGGTGAACTACCGCGAGAGCTTCGGCCTGCATGCGTCGAGCGGTATCCTCTTCAACCACGAGTCGCCGCTGCGCGGCGTCGAATTCGTGACCCGCAAGGTGACCCACGCGGCGGCGTCGATCAAGCTTGGCCTTCAGAAAGAACTGCGTCTGGGCAATATCGACGCCAAGCGCGACTGGGGTTTTGCCGGTGATTACGTCGAGGCGATGTGGCTGATGTTGCAGCAGCCCAAGGCCGACGACTACGTGGTGGCCACCGGGGTCACCACCACAGTGCGCGACATGTGCAAGATCGCCTTCGGTCACCTGGGCCTGGGCTACGAGGATCATGTGGTGATCGACCAGAAGTTTTTCCGCCCGGCGGAGGTGGACGTGCTGCTTGGCAATCCCGCCAAGGCCAAGGCCAAGCTGGGTTGGGCACCGAAGACCTCGCTGGAGCAGTTGATCACGATGATGGTGGACGCGGACATGCGTCGCCTGCAGGGGCACGCGGTGTGAAAGTCGCAATCGTCACCGTGCGCTCCGCCTCCGGCGAAGCCGGCGGGGCGGAGCGTCTGTACGACGCACTAGTGGAAGCTTTTCGTCAAGCCGGGCACCAGGCGCAGGAAGTGCCTGTCATCGCCGATGAATCGACATTCGAACACATCAAGCGAAATTATCTCGCCTGTTATGACCTCGATCTGTCAGCATTTGATTTAGTGGTGTCGACCAAGGCACCGACCTGGATGGTGCGGCATCCGCGCCACGTCTGCTATTTGGTGCACACGATCCGTGTGTTCTACGACATGTTTGACAGCGTATTCCCCGACGCGGGGCCCGAACAGAGTGCGCAGCGCGAGCTGATTCACCAACTGGACACGCGGGCCTTGTCAACGCCGCATTGCCGCGGTGTGTTCTCGATCGGCAGCGAGGTCTCCCACCGCTTGCGCCAGTGGAACGGGCTCGATGCCGAGGTTCTGCATCCACCCCTGTGGAGTGGCGACTTCCACACAGGGACGTTCGGAGACTATCTCTTACTACCCGGCCGCTTGCATCCATGGAAGCGGGTGGACTTGGTCATTCGTTCCATGCGACACGTACGTGCACCGCTGCGACTGGTGATTACCGGCACCGGCGAAGCCGAGCAGGATTTACGTGCGTTAGCCAACGGCGACCCTCGCATTGAGTTCCGGGGGCGCGTTTCGGATGCCGCGCTGGTCGAGTTGTACGCCGGAGCCTACGCAGTTCCGTTCACGCCAATGCGCGAAGATTACGGCTATGTCACGCTGGAGGCGTTCGCCAGCGGCAAGCCGGTCATTACCTGCCACGACTCGGGCGAGGCGGCGGCTATCGTGCGAGAGAGCATGGCTGGCTACGTTTGTCCGCCGGAGCCGAAGGCACTAGGTGAGCACTTCGACATGATCTGGCAGGACTGCGAACGAACCAAAGCGCTGGGCCAGGCGGGCCGTGCATGGGTGACGAGCCTGTCATGGCGTACTATTGTCGACAGATTGGTCAAGATGTCGGCCAGTTGGCAGGGGGCTTAGTGGAATGGGTGTAGAGACAGGGAAACAGTTGCGCGTGACGGTCATCGATATGCAACCGATCACGCCGGCGGTAGGGGGGGGGCGACAGCGGCTGCTTGGTCTGTATCACGCGTTGGGCAAGAATATCGTCTGCACTTATGTCGGCAGCTATGATTGGCCGGGCGAGCCATTTCGCGACCAGCAGCTTACAGCGGGCTTGCGCGAGATCGTGGTGCCGTTGTCGGCAGCTCATCATGAGGCCGCCGCAGCTCTCTCGCAGCGAATCGGGGGGCGCACTGTCATCGATAGTGCTTTCTCGGATCAAGTAAAACTGTCCCCCGAATATTTGCGCGCAGCTAGCGAGCACATCGCTAATGCAGACGTTGTCGTATTCAGCCACCCGTGGGCTTTCTTGCCGCTTGCGCATGCGTTGCATCCCCGGCAACTTGTTGTTTATGAGTCTCATAATGTAGAAGCGCTGCTCCGCACCGAGTTGCTGGGTGATCTGGATGCAGCGAAAGCGGTCTTGGAGACGGTAATCCGCGGAGAGCAGGCGTTGCTCTTACGAGCCGATCTCGTATTAGCTTGTTCAGAAGAAGATGTAGCCCTTTTCCAGCGAATTTTCGATACCGATCCCACCAAGCTCCGGATAGTGCCAAATGGAGCCTTCGTCGAAAACTTTCCGGAGCCGGAAGACGTTCAGCGATTGGAGCTGCGGAAAAAGCAAGGGTTGCCGCTCGGGCAGCCGGTGGCGGTTTTTCTTGGCAGCTTGTATGAACCCAACAATAATGCCGCTCGATTCATCGCGCGACAATTGGCGCCGGCCTGCCCTGATGTTTTCTTCGTGATCGTTGGAGGTGTTGGCGCTGCATTGGCGGATGAACCAGCCGCCGATAATTTGATGGTTACCGGCCGTGTCGAGGACGCGCATCGCGACGAGCTGCTGCTGGCGGCGGATATCGCGCTGAATCCAATGAATGCCGGTTCTGGTACCAACATCAAGATGTTCGATTACATGGCGGCAGGCCTTCCCGTACTGACTACGGAAATCGGTGCGCGTGGGATAGGTACGCGGACATCTGCGCCGGCCGGGATTTTCGTGGAACAATTGGGCTCCTTTGCTTCTCGCTGTATCGAGCTGCTCGGCGAGGGCGCTATCGATTCGACGATGCGCCAGGCGGTTCGGGACACTGTTCGTCGTCGATTCAGCTGGGAGCGCATTTCCAAATCACTTGGCGCGTTGTTGGGCGAAACGTTTGCGCTGCATGGTAGGCCGGTCGCGCAGAAGCCACGAATTGCGATGATGACCACATGGAATATCACTTGTGGCATTGGCGAGCATTCCGTATATCTCACAGAAGCGCTAGCAGCGGCGGGTGCGAAGGTAATCGTGCTTGGCAACAGGCTTGATGGGCATCAACCACTGGGATTCGAGCGAGATCTCCGAAGCGCGGTGTCACGAGTGTGGCGATGGGATAACGTGACTTGGCGGGATAGTGGCATAGACCAAAGTCAACTCGATGCCGTGTTGAATCTATCTCGCCCGGATTTGTTCGTCATTCAACACCATACTGGCTACGTGCCATTCGCCGATATTGAACTGGCAGTCAAGCAAGCAAGCGGTAAAGGCATCCGTGTCGTTGTTGAAATGCACGACGGGCGCAATGTGCCCATAGAGCAAAAAGAGCGCCTATGCGCTGCAGGAGCTTTGCTTATTGCTCACCATGCAGACGAGCTCAATGGCTTGTCAGCAGAGCTCGGGGCGCAGGCCCGTGTCCGCCCTCTACCGATTCTAGCCAGGAGGAGCGCACCGGATACATCGTCGTTGAATGAGATCGAGATGCCTTCTATCGGCGGCTTCGGCTTTCTTCGTCCTTACAAGGGATTGCTGATGTCCATCAGAGTCTTGGCTCTGCTGCATCGCAAATATCCCACCCTGCGTTATCGCGGATGGCATGCGCTCTATCCTGGAGATAAATCCGAAGACTACCTTCGCCAGTGTCTCGCAGAGGCGGATCGGCTCGGTGTGCGAGAGTTGGTTGACATCGATACCCGATTTCTGCCCATCGATGAGATTCAGGCGCACCTGAGCACGGTCAGCGCCGTACTCATGCCTTATGACCCCTCGGAAGAGGGGGCAAGTGCAGCCACAAACCTTGCATTGGCTGCCTGTCGACCGATCGTGACTTCACCATCCTCGATCTTCCGCTCGGTATCAGGAGTGGTCTGCAGCGCGAGTCGTCATACGGCGGAGGCATATGCAGAGCTGCTAGATCAAATACTCACTGAACCCGTCATGGCTGCAGAACTGTCCGATCGCGCATCCTCATGGGTCGAGGCTAATTCGTATGCGCGCGCCGCACAACTATTTCTGAACATCTGAAGTAATGGAGTCGACCGTCGAATTCCCATCGCGCGGTCGCATGGCTATCGCGGTATGACATGCCTCCATTCGACCCGGACGGCAATCACGAGTTGCGTTGCTCTACGCGTGGAGTAGATATGAGGTGGACTGAATGGCTCGCTGGAGTAAGGAATCGCGGTGGCGTGTTTGCGCTGCTGCTGATCGTGGTTGCTGCCTACTACGTGAGGATGCTCCGGGGTTATTCCGCACCCTTTATGGTGCCTGACGAGTTCGGCTACTCGGTGATTGCCGCCTACCTGGCAGGGCACGACTGGTCCAATGTCGCGCAGGGCCTCCCTTGGTACAGCTATGGCTACTCGCTGTTGCTTGCGCCGCTCTACATGCTGGTCAAACCAACTGGCTGGTATCACGCCGCACAGTTTCTGAACGTGTTGCTGGTGATCGTTGCGGGGATCCTGGCCAACGCGTTTCTGAGGAAGTTCGTCACAAACAGGGTGAATCGTTACATCGCGGTGGCGGCGGTGCTGTTGTACCCGTCGCTGGTGTTCTACGTGCACTTCAGCTGGTCGGAGTCGCTGATTGCCGTGCTGCCTTGGCTGGTGGCGATCCAGGTGGCCCGGATGGGGCGTGCCGACTCCGGCTATCTGGACGTGGTGCTGTATGGGGTACTGCTTGCCAGTTGCTACTACATCCATTCGCGGCTGGTCGTGCTCTGCATTGCCGGCTTGATGGTTCTCGGTTACCAGGTCCGGATGGATGGACGCAGGATGCGTGCGCTGGCATGCGTGGCCGTCTTTGCGTTGACCATGATTCTTGGCAACTTGCTCAAGAACTATTTCATCGAACACGTCTACCGCGGTGAACTCCATGGTGCGCAGGACTCGCTTGTCAAGATGGTGCTGGAACTTGGCAAGCGGTTTCACCAACCTTCGACCCTGCTGACCATGCTGGAGGCGGCGGCCGGACAGTTCGCCTATCTTCTCATCGCCACCCTGGGCCTGTTGGTTCCCGGTGTCTGGGCCATGCTGACCCGGGCCAGGCAATGTCACGCTCAGGGGGAGGTGGGTACCTCCAGCGCGCTGATGTTCCTGCTGCTGGCACTGCTGGGCGGTTACGTGTTGATCGCGATTTCCATGGGCAGTGGTCCGGGTGCCCCACACCATGTGTTCTACGGCCGCTACAGCGATCCGTTGGTGTTGCCCGCGATGGCATTCGGCTTGGTCTGCTGCATGGAACGGCCTCGCGCAGTTTTCGGGTTCGCGGCGATTTCACTTGTACTGGCCGTGCTGGCTGTTCCCATGGCGATGCAATTGGTGGCGAAGCTGTCGCAGGCAACCTATTGGACCCTGCTCGCGGGATTGTTCACTTATCGCACGCCTTCATGGCAACTGGACACCGGCCACCTGCTGTGGGGTTTTGCCCTCGTCACCGTGGTACTCGCCTTGTCGTTCCGCTGGCGGCCACGCCTCGCTGGTGTGCTGGTGTGCGGGGCCTTGCTTGCCGCAGGCGTGGACATTACCCGTGTCCATCAGTCCGGCGCGTCGAGCCACGCATTCCAATGGCGCTCACGACTCGATCAGCCGAGGCAGCCCTTCCGCGGGAAGATCACTCTCGATATCGACGATGGGGATCCTTTGTACCTGCGCACGCAGGCCAGGATGATCAATCCCGATGCCACACTCGTCATCTCCCGACCCGGCGATCCGGCGCGGGAGAGCCAGCAGTTCGAGGATCATCTGGCTATCCATCAGAGCAGCAGGGGCCTGGAGCATCTGTATTGCGATTTCGATGAGGCCGCGGGGGTGCCCGAGCCCGCCAAGTGCACGAAGATCGATGCCAAGGCGTTCAAGGCCAAAGTACATCTCGACTTGGGTGATCCGCGCAAGCAGCTGTCCTTCTCGCATGCCTTCATGCATGCCAAGGCCTACTACATCGTGTCGACCCTCCCGTACCTGCGGACGCTGTGGCCTTATCTGGGATCGCATCGCGTCACGCTGAGGTATGCCACCCAGTCTGGATTTCCGACCGTGGTAAACCTGAAGGCATTTGTGACAAGGCCTGGCTCGGCGACTTGGCTCGGCGACCGGTCGGCGCAGTTGTTCGTGCCTGCAGGTGATGCCAGCGGTTTGATCAAGGTGCAAGCCACGGTGCGCGGCTATGACGGCAACCCGCTGCCGCCCGGACAATATTTATTCCACGTGGTGGCGTCGTACCCCGACGGCTATGACTGGTCGACACATGCCATCATGCCCATGTCGATTTACTGAACGCGCAAAGAAAGAATATGCCCAATTGCTTCAAAGCCTACGATATCCGCGGACGCGTGCCCGATGAGCTGAACGAGGATGTGGCCTACCGGATCGGCCGCGCGTTTGCGCAGATCCTGCAGCCGGCGGAGGTGGTGGTGGGGCGCGACGTGCGCCTGGACAGCCCAGCGCTGGCCTCGGCGGTGGCGCGCGGCTTGAATGACGGCGGCACCGCGGTGATCGACATCGGTTTGTGCGGCACCGAGGAGGTGTATTTCCAGACCGCGCACCGTGGTGTCGGCGGCGGCATCATGGTCACCGCCAGCCACAATCCGATGGACTACAACGGCATGAAGCTGGTGCGCGAGGGCGCGCGCCCCATCAGCGGCGACACCGGCTTGCGCGACATCGAGGCGTTGGTGGAGGCGGGTGGCTTTCCCACGTCAGACAGCTCAGCGGCCTTGCGCGTGGACGAGGACAAGTCGGCTTATGTCGAGCACTTGCTGGGCTACGTCGATCACGCGGTGTTGCGACCGCTGCGGATCGTCGTCAACGCCGGCAACGGCGGCGCCGGCCTGGTGATCGATCAGCTGGCGCCGCACCTGCCGTTCGAGTTCATTCGCATCCACCACGAACCCGACGGGCGCTTCCCGCACGGCATCCCGAACCCACTGCTGCCGGAAAACCGCGACGCCACGGCGGATGCAGTACGTACCCACCACGCGGACTTCGGTATCGCCTGGGACGGCGACTTCGACCGCTGCTTTTTCTTCGACGCCGACGGCCACTTCATCGAGGGCTATTACCTCGTCGGCCTGCTCGCAGCGCAACTGTTGGAGAAGCACCCCGGCGGCAGGATCGTGCACGACCCACGCCTGTGCTGGAACACCATCGACATGGTCAAGGCCGCGGGCGGCGTGCCGGTGATGAGCAAGACTGGCCATGCCTTCATCAAGGAGCGCATGCGCAAGGAAGACGCGGTGTACGGCGGCGAGATGAGTGCGCACCATTACTTCCGCGACTTTGCCTACTGCGACACTGGCATGGTGCCTTGGTTGCTGATCGCCGAACGCATCAGTGCGACCGGTGTTCCGCTGGCGCAGATGGTGGAGCAGCGCATTGCCGCCTACCCATGCAGCGGCGAGATCAATTTCAAGGTTGCTGATGCAGCAGCGGTCGTGCGAAGGCTGCATGACAATTACGCGGGCGACGCTCTCATGGAGGATCGCACGGACGGATTGAGCCTTGAGTTCGCTACGTGGCGGTTCAATGTGCGTTCGTCGAACACCGAGCCACTGCTCCGACTCAACGTCGAGACGCGGGCCGATGTCGCCCTGTTGGCTGCCAAGATAGCCGAGTTGCGCAAGTTGATCGGGGTTTGAAGAGTGTGGGGAAGGACCTGCTCTCTGCCCGGTAAACGCAACATTCGCCTCAGTACTCTATGAATTGCGGCTTAGGAATGCTTGCTATCAACATGCGCCATGCAATCTGCGTATGCATTTTTGAGTGATATATATGGATTATTCGACTGTTCTGAGTCTGGGCGGATTTTGCCAGGTTACCCATCAGCTAAAGGCGGCAGGGATTGAGCATAGTCACTCTCCTTTTGACTGGTTAATTACTCCTTTGGAGTCTGTGGAGAAAGTGATTTCAGATGAGGGTGCGCAGTTCTGTACCAAGGTTTCGCAATATGACAACGGGTTCAATGATGGGCGCGATGTACTTTGCGAGCAGTACGATTTGATATACGCACACGAATTTCCCGTGGCCCCCGGCGGGAGCCCTGAGATTACTGATGAATATTGCATGCGTGCGCGATCAAAACTCTTGCACAAGACCAGGGTCTTTGTTGATGCGTGCGAGAAGCCTGGAAGAAAGTTATTCGTTCGTCTTGGTGGATCGACTTGTCGCAAGGCTGCATGGCCGTATTTAAAAGATGAAAGCCCTACCAGAATTTCAGTCCTTAATAGGATGCAGGAATTCTTGATGAGCAGGTTCGGGAGAGAATTCGACCTACTTTTTGTTTCTTATGATGGAGTTACAGAAATCATTGAAGATGAAAAGTTGCATCGTAATATCCTGCTTCGAAATCTGCCCGTCCCTGAACAGGAGACCTGGCAAGGTTCGCCTGAAGGTTGGGCGAGTCTTTTCAGAGACGTCCATCTTCATCCTTTGGACTAAGGATGCTCTGGTTTACAGAGATTGAAACGAACGCCCATTCGGCTGTAATGGATTTCGCGAAATCACCGACGGAATCAGGGTGAACAACCCGGTTTCAGTTGCGTCCATCTCGCCAAGAAACTCTTCCAATGGTTGGCTTCTTCTTGGCACCGAAACTCAACGAGGCGGAACGGTGCTTCTTTGGGGTCTTTGGGCCCACCGCGATGATGCTTTGGACTGGGAATAGATCAGAATATCCCTGGTTCCCGGGCTTACAGGGCGGCCAGGTTGTATCCAAAAAAGCGGACATTTTTCGTCATTAGTGGACTTTCCGAAAAGCGCCTGAAGTAGAAGTCCTGAAAGCTCAACTTGCACAGGTAAAGTTTGTTGTCACCGATGGCGAAAGGCACCAAGGTGGGGGTTGTGCTCATGAATCTAAACAAGCCCTCCATCACGCCGAGCCAATGGTAATTCATGACGTCATCCAAAATGACGACGCCTTCATTGTTGATCAGTTTATTGGCGAGAGTTAAGTCGTTAACCGTATGTTCGACGCTATGACCTCCGTCAATCGAGATCAATCGAAGTGATCCCGGGCCGATGCATTTTTCCAGATCGAGGCCGTAGTCAGTTGAGTCACCTATGACGATCTTTGTGTTCGCCCCTTGATGGGCGTCATACTTCTCCAGATTGGAACGAAATATTTCCAGTGAGCCCGAGCCAGACCAGTCGATGTTGAGGTGTTGATTGTGGAATACGTCGATGGCATATGACGTTTCAGTCGACGGAATGACCTGGTTGAGAAGTATGTAAAATTTTCCATGATGAACGCCTATTTCAAGGCAGCCGCCGCTTTTGTTTATGCTTGCTGAGGCCAGCAGATCTATCGTGGCAAATAGCTGCTCAGAGCACCACCCCTCAATCAGCCCGAATCCCTCTGACTGATATTTTCTCAAATTTTCATTTGATATCATGAGTGCTCCACCCTTGTATCTGAAAAGTTGGAGTATGGTAGAGGCTGTAGCTCCTAACCAATTTCGAGCCTGCCGTTAGTAGGCCATCCTAGGCACGTTCGCGAACTCTTCAGCGTGGGGTGATACCTTTTTCTGAGTTCGCTTCCGGGTTATGTCCGGATCGGATTAAGCGGCATCCAGCCGTTGGTCCTTACGCAGCACAAGTCGTCTGGGGCAAACGCGTGTTCCAACCTACCAGACTTGTAGAGTTAATTCGTGCATCGAGATATCAGGGAATTGCAGCTCTTCCTTGGGATGCTCTGATCAGGCCTTTGCTTGTCATTCCAGCGAAAGCTGGAATCCAGCGCCGTCAGATAGTTGTCGAGACACTGGATCCCAGCTTTCGCTGGGATAACGGCTTGTTCAGACTTTCCCTTGAACTGGGGATTTCATCTCAATGTGCCGCTGACGCCAGGGACTTGCCGTCAGCCCCGCACACCTTGCCGGTGGCGGCGCTGGCGCAGTTGTTGAAGGGCCCCACGACCAACGGTTTGGTGCCCCAGGTGTCGAACCAGGCGACATTTTCCTGGACCGGCAGGATTTGCGCGCTCTTGCCGAGCGTCTTGTCGAGGGGCAGCTGGATGGTCACCGTCGCCTGGCCACCGGAGGCGATGTCGGGAAGGTTGGCACGGGCGAGGTCATTGTCGACGATCGTGCCATTGGCATCCGCGCTGTGTGCGCCGAGAGTGACGGGATTGGCACCGGTCGAACTGAGCACGACCGTGCCGTGATTGGCCACGGTTACCGTGACGTCGATGGACTGACCGTCAGCAGAGAGCGTCGGCGCGCCCTGGAGAGTCATCTGCACGTTGACCTGGTCGGCAGTCAGCGTATTTGCCGATGCCGCGGGTGCCGCCGTCGCCGAGCCGGCGGCGGGCTGTTGGGGTGCGGCCTGGTTTTGGCCGGAGCTGCAGGCCGCCAGCATCAGCGCCATGCTGATGGCCAAGCCGGTCAGGGGGATGCGATATGCGCGCATGATGATGCCTCTTGTAGTGGTGTGGTGGGTAAGGTGAAACCGGATGGTGGGTCAGTGTTGACTCAGGCGCGGCCGTACACATCCTCCAGCCGCACGATGTCGTCTTCACCCAGGTAGCTGCCGGACTGCACCTCGATCAGCTCCAGCGGCATCTTGCCGACGTTGCGCAAGCGGTGGACGCTGCCCAGTGGCAGGTAGGTGCTCTGGTTCTCGCTGAGCATGAAGACCTCTTCGTCCCGTGTCACCTCGGCGGTACCGGAGACCACGATCCAGTGCTCGGCGCGGTGGTGGTGCTTCTGCAGGCTGAGCGCGGCGCCCGGCTTGACCATGATGCGCTTCACCTGGAACCGCTCGCCCATGTCGATGGAGTCGTAGCTTCCCCATGGGCGATACACCTTGCGGTGGAACCGGTGCTCCGGACGGCCAGCAGACTTCAGCTGGTCGACCAGCTTCTTCACGTCTTGCGCATGGCTGCGGGCGGCGATGAGCACGGCGTCGGATGTATCGACCACGACCAGGTCCTCCACGCCGAGCAGCGCCACCAGCCGGCGCGGGGAGCTGCGCACGTAGGAATTGCGGCTGTCCAGCGCCAGCACGTCGCCTTCCAGCCGGTTGCCGTCGTCATCGTGTTCGGATGCAGCCCACAGAGCCGCCCAGGAACCGATGTCGCTCCACTCGCAGCTGACCGGCACTACCGCGGCGCGCCGGGTTTTTTCCATGACGGCGTAATCGATCGAGTCTTCGGGGATGCTGGCGAACGCCTCCTTGTCGATGCGCACGAAATCGAGATCCGCATGGGCGCTTTCGAAGGCGGCGGCGATGCCGGCGTGCATCGCGGGTGCCTGTTGCGCGAGTTCTTCCAGCAGACGGCTCGCCTTGAACAGGAACATGCCTGAGTTCCAGTCGTAGCCACCCGATGCCAGGTAGGACTCGGCAGTGGCGCGGTCAGGCTTCTCGACGAAGGCCTCGACTTGATACCCGTCACCGCCCAGTGCATTGCCACGCCGGATGTAGCCGAAGCCGGTTTCGGGCGCATCCGGACGGATACCGAAGGTGACCAGCCAGCCCTCGTCAGCCAGCGGCAGGGCTTTGCGCACGGCGTCGCCGAAGCTGTCCGTATCGCCGATCAGGTGATCGGCGGGAAGCACCAGCAAGGTGGCATCAGGGTCCTTGCCCAGGGCTTGCAGTGCGGCAAGCGCGATGGCCGGTGCAGTATTGCGGGCAATCGGCTCCAGCAGGATCGAGGCGTCAGTGATGCCAAGCGTCTGCAGTTGCTCGGCGACGAGAAAGCGGTGGTCGTCGCTGCAGACCACGATGGGACTGGCCGCGCCGGGCAGGGTCTGTGCACGCGTCACGGTCTGCTGGAACAGTGTGGCGTCGCCAGCCAACGGCAGGAACTGTTTCGGCAGGTTCTTGCGTGACAACGGCCACAGCCGGGTGCCGCTGCCGCCGCTGAGGATGACGGGGATCAACATGGGGAAACTCCCTTTCTAGGTTCTGGTGGCGCAGGTAGGGCATGACCGAGGCGTCGTTACCCCCGGCGGCGGCGATGACATTCAGGGCCCAGCCGGCCAAGTGTAATCCGCAGGCCTGCCAAGAGCCTGAGGGAGTCTTGAATGGTGGGCTGGATGTGGCTATGCGGACATGCAGACGGGTCAACCCCGATCATTGCGGCCATAGCTCATCTTCTTCAGGCGGGTATTCATGCTTTCCATCAGCTTGCGGTTGGTGGCGATCAGGTCGCCGATCAGCCCCATCATGTATAAAAGCATGCCCAGCGTGACGCACAGCGAGGCGAGGATCACGGACTGGATATGGCCCTCGCCACCACTGCTCAGATAGAAGTACAGGAAGCGGCCACCTGCTACCAGGCCAATCAACCAGAATATCGAACCCACATAGAAGAACAGCGCGAGCGGGCGGTAGATCACGAATACGCGCAGGATCGTCACCAGCGAACGCTTTACGTAGCTGGAGATGCTCTTGACCAATCGCGAGGGGCGCAGGTCGCCGTTGGTGCGGATCGGTACGGAGACGATGGTCAGGTTGCTCTGGCCCGCCTGGATGATGGTTTCCAGCGTGTAGGTATAGGCGTTGAACACGTTGAGGCGCAGCGCCGCCTCGCGCGACATCGCGCGGAAGCCGCTGGGCGCGTCGGCGACGTCGGTCTTGCTGGCCATGCGCACCGCCCAGCTGCCCAGGCGCTGCAGCTTCTTCTTGATCCAGGAGAAATGTTCGGTTTCGTCGATCGGCCGCGCGCCAATGACGATGTCGGCCTCGTGGGCCAGGATCGGCGCCGTCAGCTTGGGAATGTCGGCGCCACAATACTGGTTGTCCGCGTCGGTGTTGACGATGACGTCAGCGCCGAGGCTCAGGCAGGCGTCGAGACCGGACATGAAACCGACGGCCAAGCCCCGGTTCACCGGATGGCGCACGATGTGGTGGACGCCGTTCTTTCGAGCAATCTCCGCCGTGTTGTCGGTCGAGCCATCATCGATGATCAGCCATTCGACCGAATCAAAGCCTTCGACTTCGCGTGGCAGTTCGGCCAAGGCGATGGCCAAAGTCTCGGATTCGTTGAGGCAGGGGATCTGGATGATTAGCTTCATGGGTTTCCTTGGGGTTCGGTAGCCGCCTCGACAACGGAGTTGTCATGTCCGGGCTACGCTTCCGGTTGCTGGCTCCACAATGGGAATGCTTTACGATGTCCGCGCCACGATGATGAGTATGGCAGGGCAGCCATTATCCGGCGGCCAGCTTTGTTGCTGTTCGTATGCGTCCGAAATGTCGGGTAAGCAGCAGACCTATGCCAAAGGCCACGACATCAGCGGATACAGAGCACAAGCGAAGTAATGCTGCTGCCAGCAATGCTTGCGGTTCACCGACTGCGGGTGCGAGTAGCTGAACCAGAATGAATTCGCGAACGCCCAACCCCGACGGAGCACCTGGTGTGACAAAGCCGGCGAGCCACGAAGTGGTATATGCGAGCAATGCCAGGCTGAGGCTGACCGCGCTGACGTGCTGGGAGTTCAGCAGCAGCCACAGAGCATAGCCGCCTACCAGTAGCGCTGCCGCATAAAAAAAAGCCGAGGAAAGCAGGGTAGGTGCAGCCGGGAGGCTGAACTTCAGCCATCGCCGGCTCGCTGCTCCCGCGATGATTAGTACAACCATCATGGTACATACGCCGATCACGACGGTGGTCGGTTGAACCAGGATGTGCGCCAACCAGTGTGGAGCAAGTGGCGCCAATTGTGGGATCGAGGCGGAACTCAGCAGTGCCGCACATGCGAGGGAAAGCAGCAACTCGATTGTCACGAGCGCTGAACCGCGGGTGGCAGTGACATCTAGGTAGCGGCGAGTAAGCATGACGCGCCCGACCAGGTGGCCGACATTTCCGGGCAGGTAACGTGCTGCTTGCGAAAGAAGAACAATCTCCAGCGAAACGGGCGTATTGCGAAAACCACGGCCTGGCTCAGAGACGAGCAACGCCCAGGCAATCGAGATCGGCAGATACGCAAGCAAGCAGACCGTGCTCGCCAGAGCCAAGGTTACCAGCGGAAAACCATTCTGGAGTTGCGAAGCAACGGCAGCTCGCAGTTCAAAGAAGCGCGAGACGAGGTAGACAACAAGAATCAGGGATATGAGGGCGCCCGCGAGGTGCAGCAGGCGCTTGGTGGATTGCTTCATTGTCTCAATTCGATTTCTTGCAGAAATGGTAAACTTGGTACTGCCAGCCCAGCGGCCACGTGGTCAGTGCGAGTGCCTGGGCCGCGCGCAAGGGCCAGAGCAACGGGTTCTTCTGAAAAATCCAGTTCCACGACAGAACGTGCAGGTCGCGCCAGCGATCGATCACCGTCATGCCGCTCTCGCGCAGCAGTCGGTCCCACTCAGGCAGTGTGTAGACATCCTCTCTGATGGCCGTCTGCAGGGTGCCGCGAAACAACCCCAGACGGCGCGTTGCAAAGCCTGCATTGGGGACAAGAATGATGAACCTTGCATCGGGCTTGGCGACTCGAAGCATCTCTTTGAGCGCTGCGGGCTTGTCGGCAAAATGCTCGAGCGAGCCCATGCATGTCACGGCGTCGAAGCTTTGGGCCTCGAATGGCAACTGCTCGGCGGCCGCCACATGAAATTCACCTTGCGGCAGCGTCTCCCGGCAATACTTGACGGCACGTTCTGCTATGTCCACGCCCGCGATCCGTGCTCCTCGCGAGGCAAGTAGTTGCAGCCATCGTCCGCCGCCACAGGCTACGTCCAGAACCGTGCGGCCCTCGAGGGACCCGAGCCGCGACGCAACGACACGATCATGCCAACTGGTATTCTTGAGGGCGAACTCGCGACTGTAATATTCACTGTCGTAGAAGGCGGCTGCTTTCTCGTAGTCCTTCAGCGAAGTCATGTGCAGTCCTCATTGGTCTGTGGTAAGGAATTCCGCAAAGCTATCGCTCATGCGTTGGCGTGAGTAATGTTCGCGGGTTTTTTGCTGGGCTATCACTCTTCGCCGCATGCGTTGCTCTGTGGGTTCATCCAGAAGTTGCAGCAAGGCATGTCGCCATGCGCTCACATTGCCAGGCTCCACCAGAACGCCAGTGACACCATCCAGAACGGCATCCGATATGCCTTGCAGGCGGGAAGCAGCGAGCACCCCTCCCAGCGAAGACGTCTCGATCGCCACAAGGCCGAATCCCTCCACATCACGCCCTCCGACGGGAGAAGGCGTGTTGGGCATGATAACGACGTTGGCGCTTCGAATTAGAGCCGCCAGCCCTGCGGCGCGCATGGGTCCAAGATAGTGGGTTTTCCTGCAACTCTTGAGAGCGTCGAGATCGTCGTAGCCATGGGCAGAGCCCACCACGAACAATTCGACATCATCCGGCAGTTGCGGCAGAACATTCTGCGCGAACCAGAGCGCCCCCTTCCGGGTGACCAGGCGTCCGAACTGGAGGATCCGGCGTTGTGCCTGCACGAAAGGGGGCGGCAGCTCCGCCTCGCCAGTGGCGGCGGTCGTCAACGGTGTCGTCGGCAGCGAAGGATGAACGGTTCGTACGCTCCGCAGACGGGCTTCTTCGGCGAGGCTGGCGGTATAAGTGGATATGGCCACCACATTACTGAACAGGCTCTGGCATGCCCGGAAGATGCCGAAGTAACCGGCATATAGGCAAGGGAGCAACCCATGTCGCTGTCCATAGACCAGATCTAGGCCGTAGACGACAACGATCCGCTGTTGCTGCTTACGAACAAGGCGGCAGCAAAGTGCTGCAGGGAAGAGAATGAGGTCGCCTACGACCAGATGGCTGAATTCGCGTCCGCGGAACAGGCAGTAAAGCATAGCCTTTGCGAGAAACCATCCGTAGCCGAGCAGGGATGGCGGCCGGCCGTCCGGTCTTCCGGGAAGAACCAATCGAGTGACCTGGAAACGCAGCTCTAAAGCAGCAGCCAACTCGACGGAATAAGTTTCCATTCCTCCTATGGCAGGGGGCCACTTGCGGGAAATCAATAGCAATCGTGGTTTCAAATAAAAGTCCCTGGGATTGAGTGTCCCCGCAGCGTGGCCCTGAGACCCTCTCCTCTGGAGTGATGATTTTGCGACTGGTCAACCGAACATTCGGCAGCCAGCCGGTATCCGGTTGAGTCCGGGATAAATATCAGCCCAGCGCCGCCTCCAGCTCCGGAATGATCTTGAACAAATCCCCCACCAATCCAAAATCCGCCACCTCGAAGATCGGCGCCTCGCCGTCCTTGTTGATCGCCACGATGGTGCCGGCGTCCTTGATGCCGGTGAGGTGCTGGATGGCGCCGGAGATGCCGATGGCCATGTACAGCTCGGGGGCGATGATCTTGCCGGTCTGGCCGACCTGCATTTCGTTGGGGCAGTAGCCGGCGTCGACGGCGGCGCGGGAGGCGCCGACGGCGGCGCCGATCTTGTCGGCGAACTTGTAGATGATGTCGAAGTTTTCCTTCGAGCCCACGCCGCGGCCGCCGGAAACGACCTTGCGGGCGCTTTGCAGGTCGGGGCGGTCGCTCTTGCCTTGTTGCAGTTCGACGAAGCGGGTGTGGGTGGGCAGCACGGCATCGGCGGTGATGGCCTCGACCGGTGCACTGTTGCTGCCGCTGGCTGCGGCGGACCACGACGCGGTGCGGATGGTGGCGACCACGGTATGTGCCAAGTCGGCTTCGACCGTGATGATCGCGTTGCCGGCGTAGATCGGGCGCTTGAAGGTGTGTGCGGCTTCCACGCTCATCACGTCGCTGACCTGGGCCACGCCGAGCAGGGCGGCCACGCGCGGGGCGAGGTCCTTGCCGAACGTCGTGGAGGGCACGAACACGTGGCTGTAGCCGGTGGCGGCCTTGGCGACCTGCGGCGCCAGCACGGTGGCCAGCGGGTGCGCATTCTCGGGGCGGGCGATGGTGAGCACGCGGCTCACGCCGTCGATCTTTGCCGCCTCGGTGGCGATGGCGTCGACGCTGTCGGCCAGTACCAGCACGTCGATCGCTTCACCCTTCACCGCAGCGGCGGCGCTGACGGCGCGCGCGGTGGAGGGGTTGAGGTTGCCGCCGAGGTGTTCGGCGATGACGAGGATCTTGCTCATGTGAGTCTCCGAAGATCTTTGTAGGAGCCCACCCTGTGGGCGATGCTCTTGGGTGGCGTGTAGAAAAGCATCGCCCACAGGGTGGGCTCCTACAGGGTTATCGCATTGTGTGGGGCGACGGCGGGCGGTGCCCGCCCTACGCTTTACAACAGGCCTTTCTGCTTCAGTGCGGCGACCAGCTCGGCCGCATCCTTCACCATCACGCCCTTGCTGCGCTTGGCCGGCGCGGCGTAATGGGTGGTCTTCAGATGGTCGTTCGCTTCCACGCCGAGCGAGCCGAGTTCGATCACGTCGATGGGTTTGGACTTCGCCTTCATGATGTCGGGCAGCTTGATGAAGCGCGGCTCGTTGAGGCGCAGGTCGGTGGTGATCACCGCGGGCAGCTCGGCTTCGATCACTTCGAGGCCGGCGTCGACTTCGCGGGTTACGGTGGCTTTGCCGTCGGCGATCTCGACCTTGCTGGCGAAGGTGGCCTGCGGGCGATCCCACAGCGCGGCGAGCATCTGGCCGGTCTGGTTGGCGTCGTCGTCGATCGCCTGCTTGCCCAGGATCACCAGGCCGGGCTGCTCCTTCTCGATCAGCTTGAGGAACACGCGCGCAGCGGTCAGCGGTTGCACGGCGTCGGCCGTGGTCACGTGGATGGCGCGGTTGGCGCCCATGGCCAAGCCGTTGCGCAGGTGGGCGGTGAGGTCGCTCGGGCCGATGCCGACCACGATCACTTCCTCGGCCACGCCCTTCTCGCGCAGGCGCAGCGCCTCTTCCAGCGCGATGTCGTCGAACGGATTGGCGGACAGCTTGACGCCGTCGGTTACCACGCCGCTGCCGTCGGGTTTGACCTGGATGCGCACGTTGTAATCCACGACGCGCTTGTAGCCGACCAGAATCTTCATCTGCTGTTCCTTTTGAATGGCAGGGCGCCGGGATGCCGGGCGCGATGGTTCAGTCCGGCATTCTAACCTGTCCGGGCTATCCATGCGGCAGCGTACGGAATGTGATGCCTTGTCCCGTGAACCACGCCGCTGCTCGTGGAACCGGCTGGAGGCCCACGAAAGATCGCGGCGCATCGACACTATAGAATGCATGCACCCCCGGGCTGTGGGCCTGCCGGCAATGAAGGTGCTCGCAACGCGGCATCGCTTTCGCTGTCCGCCCCGCTTTCCGCGCCAACGAGCGACCATGACGCGACTGCGACTCTCCATCGTGCTTTGCACTTACAACGGCGCTGTCCACCTGCAGCCGCAGCTGGACAGCCTGTTGGCGCAGACGCGCTGGCCCGACGAGATCGTGATCGGCGACGATGGTTCGACCGATGCCAGCGTGGACATGCTGCAGGTCTTCGCGGCGCAGGCGCGGGATGCCGGCATCGCGGTGCAGCTGCTGCGTCATCGGGAGAACCTCGGTTACGTCGACAATTTCTCGGCGGGGCTGCGTGCGGCGCAGGGCGATGTGCTGTTCCTGTGCGATCAGGATGATGTGTGGCGGGCCGACAAGCTGGCGCTGATGGCCGAACGGTTCGAGCACGATCCGTCCCTGCTGTTGCTGCATGGCGATGCGCGGCTGGTGGATGCCGAGGGCCATCCGCTGGGTTGTTCGCTGTTCGAGGCGTTGCAGATGACGGCGCAGGAACGGGACGCCATCCACGACGGGCATGCGTTCGACGTGGTCCTGCGCCGCAGTTTCGTGACCGGCGCGACGGCGGCACTGCGGCGCGAGCTGGTGGCGAAGGCGTTGCCGGTGGCTTCCGGCTGGGTTCATGACGAGTGGCTGGCGGCGGTGGCGGCCGCGATGGGCCGGGTCGATTCCATGGATCTGCCCTTGATCGACTACCGCCAGCACGGCGCCAACCAGATCGGCATGCGCAAGCGCACGCTGGCGATGAAGTGGCGGGATCTGCTGCTGCCGCGCGGGCGCTTGCTGGCCGACGAGGCGCAGCGGTTGCGGCGGTTGGAGGACTTCTTCGTGCAGGCGGGGTTCCACGGCGCTCGCGATCGCGCCGGGCAGGTGCGGGACAAGCGGACCCACTTCGAGCGGCGGGTGGCGATCGGCCGCTTGCCGCGCTGGCGCCGGTGGTCGCCGGTGCTGCGCGAGGCGCGCGGTGGTTTTTATCGTCGTTACGGCACCGGCATCCGATCGGTGCTGAGGGATCTGCTGCGCCATGACTGAGGCAAGCGTCAGCGACGTGTGCGCGGTGGTGGTGAGCTACCGCCCCGAGCCGGGCGCGCTGGCGCAACTGGTGGACGCGGTCGTGCCGCAGGTCGGCGCCGTGGTGCTGGTCGACAACGCCAGTGATGGCGACTGGCAGGTGGCGATTGGTGCACGGTTGGCTGCCCATGGCGGGGCGTTGCTGGACCAGCCACGCAACGTCGGACTGGCCGCCGCGCAGAACGTCGGTATCGACTGGGCGCGCAGGCACGGCTTTCGCCATGTGCTGCTGCTGGACCAGGACAGCGAGCCGGGCGCCGGCATGGTAGCTGCCCTGCGGCAGGCGCTGCAGGCGCTCTCCGCGGCCGGGCCGGTGGCGGCGGTGGGGCCGCGCTTCCACGACCTGCGCGAGCATCGCGATGCACCCTTCGTGCGAGTGGCCTTCCCGCTGAATCGCAAGCTGTGGTGTGACGCCGATACGGCAACCATCGCGTGCGACTTCCTAATCAGCTCCGGTGCGCTGATTCCGCTGGCCGTGGTCGACGAGGTTGGCCCGATGGATGCGGGCCTGTTCATCGACAATGTGGATCTGGAATGGGGTTTTCGCGCGAGGGCGCGGGGCTACACGCTGCATGGGGTGTGTGCGGCGACGATGCACCACCGCCTCGGCGATGACCGACGTGCGCTGCCGTTCGGTCGTGGGCAGATCGTGGTGCATGGTCCGCCGCGGCTGTACTACATGATGCGCAATCGCCTGCTGCTTTACCGATTGCCGCATACGCCGCGGACATGGATCGCACAGGATTTGCCGCGCGTGCTGGCCAAGCTGTTCCTGTTCGGCGTGCTGGTCGGCCCGCGCCTGCGCAACCTGCGCTGCATGCTGCGCGGGTTGATCGACGGCGTGCGTGGGCGCCAGGGCGAGGCGCCGGTCGACCTTGCTGGTTGACCTTGCCCGTTGTTGACTCTCGATCGAATGTCGAGACAAGAGCGGCGGACAGTGCCCGCCCTACGCTGCTGCCTGAATTGGGCTGAAGTCAGACCGTTGCCAGTCGAAGCTTGGCCACGCGCTTCAGATCCACGTGTTGGCGCGCAACCCAGAGATCATGGTTGTCCTGCAGCAGCAGCCAGCTCTCGGGGGTGCGGCCGATCGCCTTGGAAAGACGCAGTGCCATCTCCGGGGTGACGCGGCTCGTGCCGTTCAGGATGCGACTGAGGGTGGAGGCGGCCACGTCGAGCTTGGCCGCCAGCTCGCGGCCACTGATGCCGTTGGGCTCAAGGTAGATGTTCGTGATGAACTCGCCGGGGTGGGGAGGGTTGTACATGGGCATCAGTGATAGTCCTCGTAGTTCAGGACGTAGGCGTTCCCGTCCTGGAACTCGAACGTCAGCCGCCAGTTGCCGTTGACCGAGACGGCCCGGCGGCCTTGCATTCCGCCTTTGAGCGGGTGCAGGGCGAAGCCTGGCAAATCCATGTCGTCGATGGACCGCGCGGTATCCAGCGCAGCCAGTTGCATTCGCAGCCTCTTGGCATGGCTCGCCTGGATGCCGGCCGTGCTTCCGGTTTCGAAGAGCTTGCGTAGGCCCTTGTGCCGAAACGACTTGATCATGTGCTGATACTAGCATGTTGCGCACCACGCAACAAGCGATCGATACATGACTTGGGCGGTGATGCCGTCGTTCAGATGACGACGGCCGCGTCTCCGTGCCATTTCAAAGGTTCTGGTAATTCGGCCCCGAGCCGCCTTCCGGCGTGACCCAGGTGATGATTTCGTACGGGTCCTTGATGTCGCAGGTCTTGCAGTGCACGCAGTTGGCCGCGTTGACTTGCAGGCGCTTGCCGTGTGGGGCGCTTTCGTCCGGCACCATCTCGTAGACCGCGGCCGGACAGAAGCGGGTGCAGGGGTTGTCGTATTCCTCCACGCAGCGCGTGGCGCAGATGTCGGTGTCGGCCACGTGCAGATGGATCGGTTGATCCTCGTCGTGTTCGGTGGCCGCGAAGTAGACGCCGGCGAGGCGGTCGCGCGGGGGCAGGGTGCGCTGCACGTAGTCGCGCTTGGGCTCTTCGTATTCGCCGAGCTTGTGCAGGCTGGACCAGTCGGCCTTGTTCTTCAGCGTCCACGGCGACAGGCCGGCGGTGACGGTTTCCCAGGCGGCGTTGAAGATGCCGAACCACAGGCCCTTCTTGAAGCCCGGTTTCACGTTGCGCACTTTCTTCAGTTCAGCCATCACCGCCGAGCCGCGCAGCTTCGCGTCGAAGCCGGTGCTGTCCAGCTTGCCGGCCAGGTGTTCGGCGGCGAGCATGCCGCTCCGGATCGCCTGATGGGTGCCCTTGATCTTGGGCACGTTGAGCAGGCCGGCAGTATCGCCGATCAGCAGCGCGCCGGGCATCTCCACCTTCGGCAGCGACTGGTAGCCGCCAGTGGCCATCGCGCGCGCGCCGGCGGAGAGGATGCTGCCGTCTTCCAGCAGCGGCTTGATCAGCGGGTGGTGCTTCCATTGCTGGAACGCTTCCCACGGCTTGTATTCGGGGTCGCTGTAGTCGAGCCCGCTGACGTAGCCCAGCGCGATGCGGTCGCCGTCGAGGTGGTAGAGGAAGCCGCCGCCATAGGTGTGGTTGTCGGCGGGCCAGCCGAAGCTGTGCACGATCTTGCCCGGCGTGACGCGGCCGGCGGGCACCTGCCACAGCTCCTTGATGCCGATCGAGTAGCCCTGCGGGTCGCTGTGCTCGTCCAGCTTGAAGCGCTTGACCAGCTGCTTGGTCAGACTGCCGCGCGCGCCTTCGGCGAGCACGGTGACCTTGGCCTTGATGTCGATGCCCTGGGTGTAGCTGGGTTTGTGCGAGCCGTCCTTCGCCACGCCCATGTCGCCGATGCGCACGCCGGCGACCGAACCGTCCTCGTTGTAGATGTTGTCGGCGGCGGCGAAGCCGGGGAACACGTCCACGCCCAGCGCCTCGGCCTGCGGCGCCAGCCACGCGCACAGCGCCCCCAGCGAGACGATGAAGTTGTCGGTGTTGTGCATGCCCGGTGGCAGCGGCAGCTTGCGCGCGCCGGTCTTGCTGAACAGGTAGAACTCGTCGGGGCCCGCCGGCACGCAGATCGGCGGTGGGTTGTCGCGCCAGCCGGGCAGCAGGGCATCCAGCGGCTGCGGTTCGATCACCGCGCCGGAAAGAATGTGCGCGCCGATGGTCGATGCCTTCTCGATCACGCAGACGCTCACGTCGGCGTTCAGCTGCTTGAGCCGGATCGCGAACGCCAGGCCGGCCGGGCCGGCGCCGACCACGACGACGTCGTATTCCATGGTTTCGCGCTCGCTCATGGCGAACTCCTGCAGTGCGGGAAGAGGTGGCGCCTTCGATGCGTCATCGACGCACGATACCCTTGCGCATTGTCCGGGTTCGAGCCACGCAGGGCAACGCGTGCTGCGCTACCGCTTGCAATGGCTGCGGGTCGGGCGGCGATAATCGCAACCGTATTGCCAAGGAGCGTTCATGAATTCGATGCCGCCGATCGCCGATATCGACCTGCGCCGCGCATCGCTGTGCCAACTGCTGCATTGGCTCGCCACCGGCAGGGTGCGACCGGAAGCCCTGGCTGACGTCTACCAGCAGGCCATCGAGCGTCTCGACCCGCAGCTCAACTGCTATGTCGACCAGCGCCCCGGGCTGATGCAGGAACAGGCGTACATGGCCGACCGGCGTCGCCGCGACGGCGTGATCGGTCGGCTCGACGGCATCCCGCTGGCCTTGAAGGACAACCTCGACATGGCCGGCTGGCCGACGCGGGCGGGCCTGCCCGGGCGGCGCAAGCCGGTGGCGAATGACGCGCACGTGGTGACGCGACTGCGTGCGTCGGGCGCGGTGGTGATCGGCAAGACCAACATGGACGAAGGCGCGCTGGGCGCGGCCACCGACAACCCGCATTTCGGCGCCACGCACAATCCGCATCGGCATGGCTACAGCGCGGGCGGCTCGTCCGGCGGCGCGGCCGCGGCGGTGGCCGCGGGCCTGGCGGTGGCGGCGGTGGGTTCGGACAGCCTCGGCTCGATCCGCATCCCCGCGAGCTATTGCGGCATCTACGGACTGAAGCCCACGCACGGCGAGATTTCCGCGCGCGGACTGGTGCCGGCCGCGCGTCGGCTCGATTCGGTGGGCCTGCTCGCGCGCAGCGTCGAGGACCTCACCGTGTTGTTGCAGGTGCTGGCCGGCTACGACGCCGACGATGCGCGCTCGCGCCGCCGCCGCGTGGCGTTCGCGTTGCCGGACTGGGATCCGGGCCATCTGCGCGCAGGCCTGCTGCCGGATCTGGCGGCGGTCGGCGTGCAGCCGGAAGTGATTGAAGTATTCGAGTCGGCGCTGGCCCGGTTGCCGCATGCGCTGAGCGACCGCCGCACAGTCGACTTCGACGACTGGAACTTCGCCCGCACGCGTCGCGCCGGCCTGCTGCTGATGGAAGCGGAAATGCTCGGCACGTTTGCCGAGGATCTTTCGGCCGACGCGAAGTACCCCGTGTCCGACCGCTTCCGGCGCATGCTCGGCTACGCCGCCGGCAAGAGCGCCGCGGATTACGCCACGGCGGACCGCGTGCTGGACGCGGCCACCTTGAAGATGCGCCGTTTGTTCGCCCAGGTCGACGTGCTGGTGCTGCCGACCACGCCGCAGGGCGCGTTTCCGCTGGATGGCCCGGCCCCGGATTCGGCGGCCGACCTCACCAGTTTTGCCAGCCTCGCCGGCTGCCCGGCGGTGAGCCTGCCGATGGGCAAGCTCTCCGACGGCCTGCCGGTGGGCCTGCAACTGGTCGGCCCGCGCGGCTCGGATCTGCGCCTGCTGGAACTGGCCGCGGCCTGCGCCGCGACGCTGGACGCCGAACCCGACTACCCGGTGTTGCAATGACGCACGGGTAGGGCGGGCACCGCCCGCCAATGCCGCCTGTGGCCGGCGGGCGATGCCCGCCCTACCACGCCGTTGCAGGAGCGCACCCTGTGCGCGATGCTCTTCGCGAACGTCACCGAGAGCATCGCGCACAGGGTGCGCTCCTGCAGTCGAGCGCCGGATCGCGGGGTATCGCCCCGGGCCATATCAATATGAGAAGTCATTTGGGCGTTCATTCGAAGGGCGGCGTTTGTGCGCCCTATACTGCGTGGCTACGGAATGTCGCCCCTGACGGGCGCTGGCGTTCCGGTCACACCTGCCACTGAGTTCGCTACCCCATGACGGCTACTGCACCGCGTTCCCACCTCGACGATCTCGAGGCCGAAAGCATCCACATCTTCCGCGAAGTGCAGGCGGCGT
>ERZ778018.360-NODE-360-length-74778-cov-133.021319_pt1 | contig 74778 bp, 79 predicted proteins | sample MGYA00375748_ERZ778018 | MGnify/ENA primary metagenome ERZ778018 (study PRJEB29350, sample SAMN05509839) | bioreactor metagenome | biome: bioreactor; material: wastewater | place: South Africa: University of Cape Town | collected 2014-04-22 ... | reverse complement strand
TAGATTACGAGAAAATTCCACTTCTGACTCCTGCTGTTTTACGGGGGGATTACCCCCGCGTGTGCGGGGAACACACCATCACAATAAATTTCCTTATTCAATACAGCGGTTCATCCCCGCGTGTGCGGGGAACACCAGCGTCGGCGGCCACGCTCGACTGCGGCAGCCGGTTCATCCCCGCGTGTGCGGGGAACACGTCCAGATCTGCTCAGCAGTCTGGTGCCATCCCGGTTCATCCCCGCGTGTGCGGGGAACACAAGTGCCGATTGGCCATTCGCAACCCTGATTGCGGTTCATCCCCGCGTGTGCGGGGAACACTGGAAGTCAGCGTGGAAGGGCAGTTCAATAACCGGTTCATCCCCGCGTGTGCGGGGAACACCCACCCCATTCCCAACCAGGGCGGCCAGGGCGCGGTTCATCCCCGCGTGTGCGGGGAACACTCGCTGCCATGATGCTGTCCGTCGTTGCCGCGCGGTTCATCCCCGCGTGTGCGGGGAACACGAGGACGCGCCCGTTGAAATCAAAGGGCACGCCGGTTCATCCCCGCGTGTGCGGGGAACACTACCGCTGCTACTGTTAATCAGTTGCGCCAGTCGGTTCATCCCCGCGTGTGCGGGGAACACAGGAACAGGCAAACCATTAAGGGATTTAATACCCGGTTCATCCCCGCGTGTGCGGGGAACACTGCATTGCGCGCTGCTTGCCGCCGACTATGGCCGGTTCATCCCCGCGTGTGCGGGGAACACTCAATTGTCCGGCCAGGGCCGTTTCCAGCACCTGGTTCATCCCCGCGTGTGCGGGGAACACGTGGCGCTGTGCGCTGCAACAGCGTTTGTCGTGCTTGCGGTTCATCCCCGCGTGTGCGGGGAACACATCCACGGGTTAGAGCGACCACGCCCCCCAACCGGTTCATCCCCGCGTGTGCGGGGAACACCTTCACCTCCGTGATCAGAGAGGTGAAATCCTCGGTTCATCCCCGCGTGTGCGGGGAACACGTGAGCCGGTCCAGCGCCGCCATCGCCGTCTCCGGTTCATCCCCGCGTGTGCGGGGAACACTGGGCAAGTCACTGTCGCGCCATACGACCAGCCGGTTCATCCCCGCGTGTGCGGGGAACACCTATCAGGCCGCTCGTGATCGGCTTTGCGTGGCGGTTCATCCCCGCGTGTGCGGGGAACACAGCCGTCCCTCATTGATCACGCCGTCCGTTCGCGGTTCATCCCCGCGTGTGCGGGGAACACGGCCTGATAGCGTCGGCGAAATCACAAACGGGCGGTTCATCCCCGCGTGTGCGGGGAACACACTTCTTCCAACTTGTTGATTTATCAGATTTAATCAACCGGTTGGAATTCTACCGATTTCTCGGTCTTAAATCGGCATGTATTTTCCAGTTTGTTAAAGAGCATTGTTATTGTCCAAGGGCAGGAAGCTGATTAACTTTGCCCCATCAATTTCAGTGGGGATTCGGCGGTTTTGGCCAAGGGTGACAAAGTCGAATCCCGCCTCGTTGTTAACTCGCCAAGCCATGACGGCGTTACCTTCGCCGAGGCCGGATTCGACCTGGCTCCAGATGTGGTCGCGCACTTTGGCGGAGTAGTTGCCTACATACACACCGGCGCGGAGTTCCAACAGCCAGATGGCGAGCCGGCCGCGCAACCGGGGTGGTGCATTTTCAAGAACGATGACCAGCATCGCCGATGGATTCCGGGTTGGGGATGGCGGGGCCGACTTGTTCGTCGAAGCGTTCGGGCGGCTCGATTTCGCCGGCGGCGAGCATGTCTTCAATGCCAGGGATGATGCGTTCCAGGAGACGCGATTCACGGAAGACGTCGCGGCAGGCCAGTCGAACTTGCTGCTCGGGGTTGGCTGGATGGCGTGCCGCAATTCGAAAGGCCAGTGGCACGACAGTATCGAATTTGTATACATCGGCCACGTCGTACACGAAGGACAGGGGCTTGCCTGTGTGGATGAAGCCGATGGCAGGGGCATAGCCGGCAGCGAGCACGGCGGCTTCGGTTACCCCATACAGACAGGCAGTGGCGGAGGATAGACAGCGATTCGGCAGATCGCCCTTGTCCCAGTCGCTCGTGTCGTAGTTCCGAGCCTTCCATTCCACGCCGTACTTGGCGGCGATACGTTTGTAGGTTTCACGCACACGCGCGCCCTCGATGCCGCGCAACTGCTCGACCGAACGGCGTTGCGGCGGCTCCTCGCCAAAGCGCAGCGCGTACATCTTGCGCACTACCTTCAGCCGCAGGCTGTCTTCCAGCGCCAGACGCGCCTGATACAGCAATTTGTCCGAACGCGCACCGCCCGGCTGTCCCGCGGAGTACAGGCGCACGCCGGCTTCGCCGATCCACACCAGCAAAGTGCCGACCCGCGCGGCCAGCGCGCACGCGGCATGCGAAACGCGCGTGCCGGGCTCCAGCATCAGGCAGGCCACGCCGCCGACCGGAATGTGGGTGCGCACGCCGGTTTTATCGACAACAACGAACGCGCCGTCAAGCACGTCCAGATGGCCGTACTCGATATAGAGGATGGACAGGCGATCCTTGATGGGGATGGGTTTGAGGGGCGGTAGCAGATCGGCCATCAGGCCACCTGTGGTAAGGCTCGTCGCCGAATGGTCTTGCTGCCAAGCGTTATGAAATAGCCCGCTTGCAACGCTGGATCGGACAACAGGCTGGTCAGCCATTCCGCAGGGGCATCGGGCGGGACAGGCGCTTGCCGGATAAAAACAATCGCGGGCGGGGGCTGCAGTTCATGTAAAAACACCAGTTCGCCATAATCGCGGTCGAACGTAACCAACCAACGCCCAAGCTCGCGGGCACGTTCAAGCACCACCCGGTCTGACGCGCCGGGCATGTTTTCAGTCACGGCGACAACGTCGAAACCGGCAGCCCGCAAACGCTTGAGGGCGGGCGCGGGAAAGTTCTCGTTGACCAGCAACGGCGGTTTCACGCAACAGCCTTGTGGCGAGCGATGTACTGTTCTTCCTGCATCATCTCCGCCGCAAAAGCCAACGCGGCCAGAATGTCTTCGCGAGTGATATGTGGGTAGGACTCCAGCAGCTGTTCAAACGTCCATCCGTTTGCCAGCCAGCCGATGATCAGTTCGACGGATATGCGCGTGCCCTTGATGACTGGCTTGCCCACCAGGATTTCGGGGTCGGAAACGATGCGGTCTCGCCATTCCATGATTCGCTCCTTTTCAACAGTACGGCATCCGCAATTTAACCCAGGCGGCGCACCAGCAGCAAACCGCAGCCGAACCCCTTGGCGGGGCCGATGCCATTTTCCAGAAGATGAGTCAGCCGCTCGGGCTCATCCACCCGTAAAACGCCTTCAAACGTACACGTCACCAGTTTGCCGGCGCGCTTTCCTTTGCGGAAATACAGCGGTGCGTGCGGCAGGATGTCTGCACCTTCGAGCGTGGCAGCAGTAGCCAGTTTGCGCGACAGCCAGTTGCGTTGTTCGTCTTCCTTGATAAGCGGGACTCGGCATTTTTCCGACTGCTTGCCGGGTTTGGCGTCGCGCTCGGTGTCGGTAATGGTCTTGACCGGGTTGGCCGTAAGCAGGAAGGCCAAACGTTGACCTGCACTTGGTGTCGGCTGGATTTCGCGGCTACCGAGCAACAGCAGACCGTCGGCGTGCATCGGCTCCCGGCGCGACTGCACCAGCAGTCGGGCGGGACGGCCTGTGCCCTGGTCTTCGATGCGAAACAAGAATCCCTGCCGATCCTGCTCGCCGCTGGCTCTCGCTTCGCGTTCCTCGCCGGGAAACAGCCGCCATAGTTGCCGGTGGAAGTCATATGGATTGCGTGCAGCGTCCCAGGGGATTTCGACGCGGCTTATAAACATGGCGTTTCCTTGTGCAGATAGACGAGCCGTGTGCCGAACTGGCGCTTGTTGCCGTGCAGGGGTACGTCGCGCAGACGCAGGGGCTGGCAGGATTCCAGGCTTTCGCTGTAGATCAAAGCCCCGCTTCCGCTTGCGTCCCGCAACGCTTCGACGCCGTTGGCAGCTTCGGCTTCGCCGTCGAATACAGGCCGGGTCGGCGGGCAGGCGCGACGGCCCAAAGTAGGCGTATAAAGCGGGCGGCGCAGCGCTTCGGCGATGGTGTCCAGTGCAAGCGGCGCATCGGGCTTTGCGCCGACGGCCACGGTAAACGTGGCGTCGTACAGGTACTCGCGGCGCGACACCACGGGGAATTTGTTGGCTTTGCCATCGACCTTGCGCGCGTCCATCACGGTATGGAAATCAGGCAGTTTCACGCCCGATTTCTTAACAAGCTGCTTGCGGTCGAGCCGCTCGACAGTGGTATCGACCCGCACACTGAATTCCACGCTGGCCGCGAGCGCCACCTGCCCGTTGTGGTCGCTGCGCTCGATGCCGAGGCAGGCCGCAAGCAAACCAAGTAAGCCGCTACGTGTGGGGTAGAAGTTGGAAGGCCGGAAGTCTTCAAACGTGTGCGTCCCCCAGGCCTGCATCGGGCCATCGAGCCGCAGGATCAAGTAGCGCGGCATGGCCTTACGCCTGCCCGCCGCTGGCCACCCAGCTTTCCAGTTCCGCCAGCGTGGCGGCGGGCTTGCCGTTCAATTCCATGTCGTCCTGGACGGCAAACGCACGCGCAGTTTCATCGAGCCCGTAAGCCGCGTTGATGCGTGCCCAATACCCTCCCAGCGCGGTAATCGAGGGTTTGAGAAAGCCGCCGTTGCGGTCGCGTTTGATCGGCTCTTCAAACGCATTGGCCAGCGAAATCGGCTGGTCGGCAAAGCTCGCAACGACAAAGTCAGCCAGATTGTGTGCGGCGAAAGATTGTTGCTTGGCGGACGGCACCACGGTCGCCAGCAAATGCAGCACGTGGCGGGCAATGACCAGCGCCTGTGTGCGGGAGTCGGTAGTTTCTTCTCTCTTCATGTCGGCAATCAGGCCCAGATTGACCTGCAATTGCTTGAGGTTGAGGCTGGCGTAACGGTAGAACACGCCGGACGAAAACTGCTGGGTGTCGAGGTGGCCCGCGCCGGTCTCACCCGCGTCGCTGGTCAGATCGTCCACGGCGGTGAACCAGTCCACGTCCTGCGGCTCGACGGCGTGGGTGGTGATGGCGTGGGCGATGGCCATCGCGCCGTCAACCGAGGTCATCAAGCCGGAAGTCGCCATACGTCCTGAGAGTGCAATATCGACTGTTTTACCGATGGCCTGCCGAACCAGTTCGATTTTTTCTTTCACAGCCCTGATGCGTTTTTTGGTTAAGGCCTCATCGAGCAATTCCTGCTCTGTTTTTCTCTTTTTCCCTTTCTGTTTTGCCACGGCGGCCTTTGCCTTGGAGATTTCTTCCTCGGTCAAAGTGACTTCTTTGACGATGCCGCACAACACGCGAATCTCTTCAACAGACCAAGGGGCGACGGCAAGCTTTTTGGGTGAGGCGTCACTTTCAACCGCGTCATTCTTTTCGTCGGAGTCCTCGGCTTCTTCGTCCGACGATTTTGCGCGGACAAACAATTCCATCGTCTTGGCGATTAGCGCCGGTTCAAACTCGCCCTGCAGTTGTTCGGTAAAAATCGGTATCAGATTTTCCAAATCCCGCGTACGCGTTGACGAGGAGCCGAGCGCTTCGGCGTAGTACTCACTGGTACGCATCGCACGTTTTAAAGACTGACTGGAAACCCGCACCCGGTTGACTCCGCCAAACACCGCCGTTTTCTGCATGTTCATGTCGTCGCGGTTCAGGCACGACGGACTGTGCGAAATCAGGATATGGATATTCAGAAAATTCTTGTTGGACATTACTTGTCTCCTTTGGCGAGGGTGAATTTTGCAAGGTAGTAGTCTTTGACGAGCTTGCGCTTGGAGAATTCGTCCCAGTCCCAGAGCAGCTTCCCGAATGCTTTCCAGTCGAGGGCCGTATCGAGTTGACGCAGTAGGCGTCGCAGCTGCTCTATGTCAGTCGGAGAGGCGCTGCGCGCAACCTGCAAGACCCGTGCTTCGGAAATTTTGGCGGCGGCAAGCTGCGCACCCAAGGGTTTCGCGTTGGCAGCATGACGTGCGTAAGGCAATAGATAGGCGATGCGATGGTGGGGTTCTCCCGTATCCAAGCCCGGGAACAATCGATACAGCCCAGGAAGCAACTCCATGTCGCTGGGTTTGGCGGCATGTCGCAAAGCAGCCCGGTCGCCATTGTTCAAGACTTCGCTGTCAAACTGTTTTCGTAGCCAGCTGCAATCAAACGGCATGTCGATGCTCATTGGTTGCCCTCCTTCAGTTTTTTGAGTTCGGTATTCAGGCCGCGCTCGGCCCAGGCAATGATTGGAATCAAATCTGGCTTGGCCATGTAAGGCCCGGTCAGTTCTTCAAAAATGTCGCGGCAGTGGTCGGCGATTTGCTGCGCGTAGGCGCGGCGCGCTTCGCCCCATTCGCGAAAGGTCGCGTCGTTGGAAAAAGTGTGGTGGATGAGGCTTTCGGTACGGGCATAGAACAGTTTTTCGGCGATTTCATAGATCGCCGCACCCAGGCCTTTCAGCTTGATTTTCTTCTTCTTGTTTTCATATCCATTCGAGGCGAGCAAGAGCTTTCCGCAAAGAATCTTTTTGGAAGTTTTTCCGATAGCTACAAGTTTTTGCAAGCGATCCTTATCATCTTGCCAGCCACTGGCAAGGCTAATCATTTCATGCCGCCTGCCCACGATAGATCCCTGTTTGGCGCAGTAACCCCCCACCCCGAGATGCAAGCGCCCAGCGTTCATTTCTTCAGATTGTGCAACAGGCCCAGAAGGCACACTGCCTTCCTTGGCGTCAGGGTCACCAACACCCCGTGAGACGACGAACTCCGATAACTGGGTCCAAGCTGGAGAATCTGTTTTGAATGCAGAATACCGCCAATCAAGCTTATTGTCTTTGCGGATGGCAGTCCTGGCTCCATGTGGATGCGACCACAAGCCAGAAACCGAGAATTTGAATTGCTTTTTCTTGAACGCGCGATAAATCTGGCCATGAAAGCCATTGAGCATGTCACAAGAGTCTGGTACGGCCTCTGGAATCAACTCCAATTTTGTGGGCTGCCAGAAAAGCCCGCGAAATAAGCCAATCTCAGTTGAACTGATTGCCTCGCTTGCCGAAATAGGCTTGATCCAGGTGGGCGAGTCTTGGGCGCTCCAACGTTGCCAGCCCGGTAGGCTGGCATGAATCCTCAATGCTGTCAGGACGTTATTCCATATGGTTTGGCGCAGGTCTCTCCCGACAACAAAAATGTTAACGGGAGTCAAATAGGGGTTGGTTCCACCGCGAAGGTTTCCCTTGAACCCACCTCCCATGCTGTTTGCGTTCGAAGCTTGATTGAAGAGTGCTATTGCAGCTAATGGAGCCGAGAGTTTCCCGATTTCCCCGACCTCATTAAAGAAGGCGTGGTTGTTTCCGTCCGGTAGCCCTACCAGTAGCTTTTGGATAGCTGTGGTTTTTTCTGCGCCTACCCCACGCGTTTGCATGAAAGGTTGCGTGGGATGGTCAAGGTCAAACCAGTCACGGCAGGGCGCAATGCCGGCATCGAATTCGGCTGGTGTGAGGGGGGCAGCAAGTCGCTGGCGCAATGCGGCATCGTCGTCCGGCAGGAACATCACCTGCGTCATGCACACTAGCAGTTGCAGGCAGGCCAGCTCCAGATCGTCGCGCGGCAGACTGATCTGCCAGTTCTGACCAGGCTCGCACAGCAGGTCGCGGTAGGTCAGGAGCCGGAATGCGCCTGCGCCATCGTCGGCGCGGACGGGAATCCAGGGGTCTTCAAGCAGGTTCATGGCGGCGTTTCTCCAACCCGAAATCTTGTGAATAGGTAAAGTGGCCGTCGCCACTGTGCCACACGCCGGGCGCGGCCTCGGCTGTGACGAGTTGCCACACCCCAGCAAGTTGGCCATCGGCTTCCTTGCGGCAATCGTGCAGGCGCTTGGTCCAGCTTGCCGGGCACGGTACGACGTTGAGATTCAGTTGTTCGGCCAGATCGTGCTCGCCAATAGCCTCGATGCGCTGTCCGTCGAGCAGGCATCCATCTGCCGTGATGGGCAGCACGCTCAGACTCATTTCGCCGTCGCGGGTCAGACTGGTAATACGTCCGTCTTCGTCGCGGAAGCTGCTGACCGTCATGCTGGTCAGTTGCTGGGCGTCTCTTTCGCGACGGAGTTGTTCCGAACTGAACCTGGTGAAGTCGCAGGCGATTCTTTCCGGCTCGTCGTCCCAGTCGTCGTGCCGGTATACCTGCTCGATCCAGTCGCGATACGCCTCGGGAAAAACCAGTTTGTCCTGCCGGTTCAGCAGCACGTCGGTTCGCCACAGCACGCGGGCGTTGCCGTAGATGAGTTCGAACACGCCGTAGTCGTCGCGCTCGACCGTCAGCACAGTGCAGCACGGCGTTTCGAAACCCGGCGGGCGCTGTTCGCGTTGATGGCGGTGCAGCCGCCCCAGACGCTGGAACAGCAAGTCAGCCGGGCATATCTGGGTGATCAGCCAGTCGAAATCGAGATCGAGACTTTGTTCGACGACCTGCGTGGCGACCAGAATCCGCCCTGTCGTGCGCGGGGCGTGGCGCCCGTAATGCTTGAGTACGGCGGCTTCCTTGTCCTGACGGTCGGCAAAGCGGTAGCGGGCGTGGAAAATGTCCACCTCGATTCCGGGCCATTCGCGGGTACGTTCGCGCAGGATGCGCGCCAGTCGCTGGGCATCGTCGACCAGATTGACGACGACGGCGACGAGTGCACCGCTTATGGCTGCATCGACGACGCGCACCAACAGGTCGTCATCGGGGAAGGCGTCAGCCAGCCGCAGACATTCGATGCCGACTTCGCGGCGTGGCGGCTGATGTTCGTCCGGCACCGTCAATGGAGCGGTCTGACTCCCGGTCGCATGCCAGAGTGCAGGATAAGGTGCGTCCGGCGCGTCGCTGGCGATGTGCGAATCCCAGGCAGCCAGCAGTTTTCTGCGCAGCGGAGCGGAGAGCGTGGCTGAAAGCAGGATGGCGCTACCGCCGCAGGCGCGCTGGTTTTTCAGTACCTCGCCGAGTAACCCGTACATATAGGCGTCATAGGCGTGGACTTCATCAACGATCAATACGGATTTGTTGAGACCGAATCCGCGTACGAATTTATGTCGCACCGGTAGCACCGAGAGCAAAACCTGATCGATGGTACAGACGCCTATTTGACCGAGAAACACCCGCTTGCGGCTACTGGCGAGCCAGGCGGCACATTGCACGCTGGCCTCTTCGTCGCCTTGCCGGGTGCGGCGCTGGCCGCGCTCGACGAGTTGCTGGAAACCTGCGTTGAAGTCCCGTTTGCCGTGTGCAAGGACGACGTTGGCCTGGCCGTAGGCCTTGGCGACGAAAGCCTCCACGCGTTCGAACATGGCATTGGCCGTGGCCTGCGTCGGTAGGGCAAAAACGATGCTGTCGGTCACGCCGGCCGCGAGCAAACGCCAGGCGTGGGCCAGCGCGGCCTCTGTCTTGCCGCTGCCGGTCGGCGCTTCGATCAGGGTCAGGCCGGGCGTGGCGGGTAAGGCGTCGATCAAAGTCTGCACGCCACGCGGCGCTTCGCCGTCGCCGAGCAGCGTGGGCAAGCCGACGTATTCCTGTGCGGAGGCGAGTAGGCCGTAGCGTACGAGCATCTGGCTTGACTCAATGCGTTCGAGCCGTTCGTCCAGGTAGCGCTGCAGGGCCGCACCGGGGGCGCGGTAATCGAATTCGTCAGTGTTCGACCCCAGCCAGTCGCAGCTTGCGCAAAAACCTGCCAGCAGCGCGCGGGCGGGCAACGAACAGGCCGGCGGCAGCGCTTGCAGGTTGAGCCCTGCGGGCTGAAGAAACAGGGTTTCGAATACGGCGACTAGAGCGTGTCGGGCGGCGCGGTCGTGATCGATCAAGTCGTCATCGGCCTCGATCGCATTTAGCCCCTCAAAAACCGGCTTGGGAAAATCGCCGTGGTGCCCAGTCACAGCAGTCAGCCAGTTATCCCAGCGCGACCAGATGGCATGATCGAGGTCGTGCATGGCCAGCCAGGTTTCGTACTCCTGCGCTGCCCACGCGATCCCGGCGTGGCCGTGGTCGAAGCTGCTGATTTCCTGTTGCGGTATTTCGTGGTCATCGCCCTTCACGATCATGCGCCACGCCGTCGCCAGTGCTTCCGGCGCCTTGAGCTGGAAACGGATATCGGCCTTGCCCAGGTCGTGCAGGGCGACAAAAAACAGCACCCAGGCGCGCAGATGTCGTTCTGGCGTATTCGGGAACGCGACCAGAAACCGCCCGCGTAATGCGGGACAGGCGTCCCACCAAGTCGAAGCAACTGCCGCCACATCAAGCATGTGATAAGCCAGCGGATGCCATTTCGGCTCCCCGAGGCATGCGGGGTCGGCTTTTCCCCAATAGTGAGAAATCACATCGAAGTTCTCTGTCGTCATGGCTGATTTATATCAGTCGTCGTGCCCATTTCCTGAGCCCGTCGCATTCCCCCGCCGATACTGCCCTGCCGCCACATCAAGCTGATTTCTGACAGCCTCGCGCAACTTTTCTGGCGCGACGACTTCAACCTCCGCTCCATATTTGAGGATGTCCATCAGTAGTTCGCGGTCATCCGAGTACGGCACGGCAAGTTCGTAGCGGCCGTCTTCCAGCCAGCGGCTTTGCTGTTGTGGGTGCCAGATTTCGTCGGCCACCCAGCGGGCGCGTTTGGGGGTGAATCGCAGGACGGCGGTGGCGACTGGCAGGCCGGCGAAGATGCCATAGGCGCTGGCGAGTTCGCGGTTGAGGGTGGATTCGGCGACGGTTTTGGCGGCTTTGCCGAGTGGTGTGGCGGTACGGATGCATTCGACGGCAAAGATGCGCAGGCCTTTTTTGTCGTGACACCAGGCGTCCAGATACCAGTTGTCGCGGTAATGGGCGAGGCGCTGCGGGGAGATTTCGCGGGTACTGGTTTCGTCCCGTTCGCGGTTGTAGTAGTCGATCCTGATTCGGTGGCGTTGCAGGACGGCATGGGCGACGGTCTGGAAGTGGCGCGGATTCTTGCGCCGGGAGGCGATGCTCAGGAGCCGGATGCGCTGGGCGGCTTCGCCCGCGCCGAGGTGCTGGCTTTCGAGCAGCTTGTCGAGGCGGGCTTGCAGCGGGCGCAGGTGGTCGTCGAGCAGCCCGGGCGCGAGGTTGGCGAGCAGGTGCTTGAGCGTGAAGAGGGCGTGCAGTTCAGCGGGGGTGAACCACAGGCCGGGCAGGGCGTGGCTGCCGTCGGCGGTGTCGTAGCGGTAGCCGCCGCGTTCGCGGTCATGGATGAGCGGTGCGTCGAGGCGGTCGCGCAGGTCGGCGATCAGACGGGTGAGGGAGGAACGCGAAAAGCCGTGCTCATCGATGAGCACGCTGCGCGGCAGGCCGGTTCGCCGCCCGTCCAGCAAGCGATGCAGGCGATAGAGTTCGTCGAGTTTGCTCAATGGTGCCGGTTCGCTTGCCGGTTTTCTCTCCGTGTAGCCGGTGCGGTTTTTTTGTTGTGTGTGACGTCAGTGTCGTGCAATGCGCCGATCATCGCAAGCGCGTGGCCCCGTTGTGGGTCATCGTCCGCTCGCCGCCGTATCGCCAGGGCCACGGCCACGGCGCACGACATCGCCCAATCGCCACACAGGATGGCGCGCATGCCGCTGACCGGAATCGACCGGCGGAAGGCTGTGACAAGGGGATAGTCGCGCAGACAGGAATCAGCTGAATCCCAGATCCTGCGCCAGTCCGGCATGGGTGATTCTCCCGCCGTGTACCTGCAGTCCCGTTTTCAGTCCGGGATCCGTATTCGTGGCGGCGATGCCCTGCGCGGCCAGCGCCTGGATATAGGGCAGGGTGGCATGGGTGAGCGCGTCGGTGGCGGTACGCGCCACCGCGCCGGGCATGTTGGTGACGCAGTAATGGACGACGCCCTCGGCCACGAAGAAGGGTGCGCTGTGGGTGGTGGGGCGCGAGGTCTCGGCGATGCCGCCCTGATCGATGGCGACATCCACCAGCACGGATCCGCGCGGCATCAGTCTCAATAATTCTCGGCTGATCAGGCGTGGCGTATGGCGTCCCGGGATCTGTACGGCGCCGATGACGATGTCGGCCTGCGCGAGCGATGCCGCAATCGCTTCGGGCGAGGAAAAGCGCGAGGCCACACGCGTGCCGAACAGGGTTTCGGCGTGCGCGAGCCGGTCGGCCTGGCGGTCGATCAGCGTGATGCGCGCGCCCAGGCCGGCGGCCAGACGCGCGGCGCTCATGCCGACCGCGCCGGCGCCGAGGATGACGACATGGGCAGGCGGGATGCCGGGCATGCCGCTGATCAGCCTGCCATTGCCGCCGTGGGAAGTCAGCAGCCCCAGCGCACCCATCTGCGGCGCGAGCCGTCCGGCAATATCCGACATCGGATGCAGCAGCGGCAGGCCGCCCGTCGGAGCGCTCACGGTTTCGTAGGCAATCGCCGTCACGCCGCGCGCCATGAGTTCGCGCGCGAGTGCCGGCGCAGCCGCCAGGTGCAGGTAACAGAACAGCAGCTGGCCTTCGCGCAGCAGGTTCATTTCATCCGCCTGCGGTTCCTTCACTTTCACCACCAGGTCGGCGGCGTAGATTTCGGCGGGCGTCGTGGCGACGCTGGCGCCGGCAGCACGGTAGGCGTCGTCGTCGAATCCCACGGCGGCGCCGGCATGACTTTCGACGCTGACCCGGTGTCCGGCCTGGGTCAGTATCCGGGCACCCTCGGGGGTGAGTGCCACCCGGTATTCATGGTCCTTGATTTCCTTGGCGATGCCGATATGCATGACGAGTCCCGAACAGGATGGATAGCCGCAGCATAACCAAAGTCACGGCACGCCAGAAGTGCCGGCGCTATCGTGCCGGTGCGGAATCGGCGCGGCGTTCGAAACGGTAGTAGGCGGGTGGGACGTGGTCGAGCCGGATCTGGCGTGTCCCCCAGGCGACGGGCAGGCGGCCGACATTGCGATAAGGGCCGATCATCGACGGCGCGGCCTGTATGTCGTAGAGCCCGGGCGCGAGCAGTCGTGCCGACAGGCTCAGAGCGCCATCGTGAGTATCCTGGTGGACGCCGGCAAACGGGCGCGCCAGCGGCTCGCCGATGAAGAGTCCCTGCCCCGGCATCTGTACGCTTTTCCAGTAGGCTTCGATCAGGGTTTCGCCTTGCAGGTAGTGCGCCATGACGATGCCGGGCACCGGGAATTTGGAGGGGAAATTGCAGGGTTCGACCACCGCGCCGTAGCTGCCGGTGGCGCCCGCTTCCAGCCAGCGCAAGCTGCTCATCTGGCTGCCACCGAACAATTCGCCGCCGGCCGAGGTGAGGTGGTCGGCGATGGCGCCGGGCAGGAAGCGGTTGCTATCGAGCGACGCCACCTGGGCGAGGCCGGTGAAGTAGAACATCACGTCGGACCTGTTTGTGAGCGCGTTGGCCTCGACGATGTCGGTCGGCATGATGGACTGCATCAGCGTACGCACGGAGGCGTATCCGGCGGCACGCACGTTGCGGTTCTTATCCGTGGTGCTGACGAGATAGGCGGTGCCGTCCGGGTTGCTGCCGTCGGACGCCACGCCACGGTCGATGAGCTTTTCGGCTTCGGCCACGCCGGCGGCGGCGAGGCTCATGGCCGGACGGATGCGGTAGGCATCCCAGGGGCGCGCCACACCGCTGTTGAAATAGGGACTCGGTTGCGTCGGTTTGCAGCTGCTGGCGCACCAGGCGGGATCGAAGCCGAAGGCGAAGGCGGACGTGATCGACATGCAGTCCACCCGCCAGGGTTGCGCCCAGGTCAGCGCATAGGCCTGCACATTCCTGGGCGCTTGGCGGTCGACGAGACGCTTGAGAGCGGCGAATTCCTCGCGTGCGAGGGTGCTGCGGCCGGGCTTGAAACGCACATGGATCAGGTTGGCCGCAGGAATGTCGCGCTTTTTCCGGTAGTACGCGGCGATCGCCACGCTGTCGGGGTCGTCGTCGTTGACGATCACCCCCAGTTGGTCGGCGCCGAGGCCGGGCTGCGGAAAATAGGTCAGGACAGGCGCCGTCGGCGCGGCCTGCGCGCCGGCATGCAGCAGCCAGGCCGCAACGGTGGCCCGTACAAATTTCATGGCCGTCAGGCGAGGCGTTGCACGCATTCCCGCACCAGTGCCGGTCCGCGGTAGATCAGGCCGGAATACAGTTGTATCAGCGATGCCCCGGCGTCGATTTTTTCACGTGCGTCGCCGCCGGAGAGGATGCCGCCGACGCCGATGATCGGTACCTCGTTCTTCAGGTGGCGCGCGAGCTCGCGTACCACCCGGGTGGAGGCGGCGCGCACCGGCGCACCCGACAGGCCGCCGGCTTCCTCGGCGTTGGGCAGGCCGGCGACCGCATCGCGGGCGATGGTGGTGTTGGTGGCGATCACGGCGTCGATGCGGTGCATCATCAAGAGCGCGGCGATCGCGGCGATCTGCGCGTCGTCGAGATCGGGCGCGATCTTCAGCGCGACCGGCACGTATTTGCCGTGCCGTTGCGCGAGTTCGGACTGCCTCAGCTTGATCGCGGAGAGCAGCGCGTCGAGCGCTTCGTCCTTCTGCAGTTCGCGCAGGCTCTGCGTGTTGGGCGAGGAGATGTTCACCGTCACGTACGTCGCGTGTGCATAGACCTTGTCGAGGCAGGCGAGATAGTCGTCGACCGCATGCTCGTTCGGCGTGTCCTTGTTCTTGCCGATGTTGATGCCGAGCACGCCGGTAAAGCCGCTGGCCACGACGTTCCGCACCAGATTGTCGACGCCGCGGTTGTTGAAGCCCATGCGGTTGATGAGGGCGTCGGCGGCGGGCAGGCGGAACAGGCGCGGCGTGGGGTTGCCCGGCTGCGGGCGCGGCGTCACCGTGCCGATCTCGATGAAGCCGAAGCCCAGGTCGGCCAGCGCGCCGATGTGCGCGCCGTCCTTGTCGAGCCCGGCGGCGAGGCCCACGGCGTTGGGGAAGTCGATGCCCATCACGTGCACGGGCGTGCCCACGGCACGCGGCAACCGTTTCAGCAGGCCCAGTGTGTGCGCCATATCGAGGCTGGCGAGGGTGAAGCCGTGCGCATCCTCGGGATCGAGCGAGAAGAGGGCGGAGCGGATCAGCGGGTAGAACATGGATTCATGGGCCGGAAGCGTGGAATGGCGGTTTGGAGGACGGGATCCGGGCGCGGCCACCGGATTCAATGCGGTCTCGACAGGGTGCAAGTTTAACAGGGCTGCGCCGACAGGCTGACGTCGGGCGGCAGGCGATGTTATCCTGAACTTACGCACGCTTGCACGTGTCTGTCTGGTCCAAAGCCAACCTTGTTTTCTCACTCATCGACAAATCCATGACTATCCCGCTCTTTTTGCAAAGATTCGTATTGATTCTCAGCCTGTTGATCGCCCCGGCCGCCTGGAGCGCGCCCCTCATTCCGCCACCGCCGGAATTGGCGGCCAAATCCTGGGTGCTCATGGATGCGGCCAGCGGCAACATCCTGGTCAGCCACGAGGGCGACCTGCGCCTGCCCCCCGCCAGCCTGACCAAGCTGATGACCGCCTACATCGCCACGCTGGAAATCAAGCGCGGCCGGCTGCATGAAAATGACCTCGTCACCATCAGCGAAAAAGCCTGGCGCACCGGCGGTTCGAAGATGTTCGTCAAGGTGGGCAACAAGGTCTCGGTCAACGACCTGTTCCGCGGCATCATCATCCAGTCGGGCAACGATGCCAGCGTGGCGCTGGCCGAACACATCGCCGGCGACGAAGAGGCCTTTGCCGCACTGATGAACGGCGAGGCCAAGCGGCTGGGCATGCGCAACACCCATTTCGTGGATGCCACCGGCCTGCCCAATCCCGGACATTATTCGAGCGCGCGCGACATGGCCATACTGGCGCGCGCCATCATCCAGGCCGATCCTGCCCACTATGCGCTCTATGCGCAGAAGGAATTCACCTGGAACGGGATCAAACAGCCCAACCGCAATCTGCTGCTGTGGCGCGATGACGGCGTGGACGGCCTGAAGACCGGCCACACCGAGGAAGCCGGCTATTGCATGGTGGCATCGGCCAGGAAAGACGGTGAACGCCTGATTGCGTCCGTGTTCGGCACCGGCAGCGAAGCCGCGCGCGCCACCGAAACCGCCAAGCTGCTGAGCTATGGTTTCCGCTTCTTCGAGACCAGGGTATTCAACAAGAAAGGCGATGTGCTGGCCGAGGCCCCTGTCTGGAAAGGTGCCGCGCGTACCGTCAAGGCGGGCGCAAGCGAAGACCTGGCCGCCACCGTGGCCCGCGGCGAAGCCGCCAGTCTTACCACCCAGCTTGTGTTGAACCCGACCCTGATCGCCCCGGTGAAGCAGGGCGCCGTCATCGGCAAGATCGACATCCGCCAGGGCGACAAAGTGATCAAGCAAGCCAACGTGGTCGCGCTGGAGAACGTCGATGAAGGCGGCTTCTTCCGCCGCATGTGGGATAGCATCCGGCTGTTCTTCAAAGGGCTGTTCGGCTGACGCAAAGGTGGCACGGGACCGGGGCGGCCACGCGAAAGCATGGCCGCCTTTTCTTTGTGGCATGGCTGGCGTTGCAGCTACTCGGATCAACCGCCGGTTCCGTTGCGAATGCCAGCGTCACGCCTGCACGGCCACGGCCATCCAGCCTCCCCACACGATGAGTGCAAGGCCGCTGACGCGACCGATCCAGGCCCCGTGCGGCAGGGTTTTCTCCGCCAGCACAAGAAGGCAAGTGGAAGGCAAATGGGCTCAGACACTGAGGTTTCCCCACGAATCATAGCCTGACTGTCTTCGCCGATGCCTGGGTCACCTGACTTCGCAACACATGGCGGAATGGCCATGAGTCTTTCAGCTTGCGGAGCAGGACAGGTGAATCGATCACCCGCCTTGCCAGCGTCATGATCGACAGTTCAGGTCGTGTTTTGCGGTTGGTGCTGACAAGTCCCAAATGGAGTTGCGCCGCTTTTGCTGCTTCCCCGATCAGGCGTTTCGCCAGTTGCGCGATATGGCCGATCAACAGCAGCGCCTGCAAGCGCCGTTGCCCGCTACTGCGCGTCATTGATAGCCCAGCGCCGAGGGCAAGATTCTTCGTATCCCTGAACTCCTCCTCGATCCGCATACGCTGTGCATACAAGCTCACGACAGCTTACGCATCGAGATGATCCAATGCAGGCGACGCACTCAATAACCACGGCTCACGGTAGCGTCTGGCGATCTTCCTTGTGCTGCTGCCGTTTCGCACCTTCCCGCTGGGATAACGTAACTTGCGTCCCTTGGGTGGCTTTTTCACTAGCACCAGGCGGCAGGTAAGCGGGCGATTGCGGGAAACCTCAGCGGGAAACCTCAGGGTCAGACACCATTGATTCGGTTCGATGAGATCGCGTCCCCCTCAAGCCGATGCCGGCGCAGTAACGTCCAACCCCAGCACCCTCGCGGCTTTATTGAGCCGGTTGTCGAAGCAACTGAACGCCACTCCGCTAGGCGCGACGGTCAGAATCTCGCAGGCGGCGGCCAACTGAACGCTGTCGTAGCCGCGCAGCGCGAAGGTCTCGGCAAGCTCGCCTGCGCGTTCGACCACGGCCTGAGTGACTTCGACGACGAAGAAGTGCGGCCAATCGCGTGCCAGGGCCTGGCGTGCGGCGATGATGGCGGGTTCGTCAGCGGCGACTTCACGGGCACGGCGCGCCAATGCCGCGCAGGCCTCGGCCCAGGCAATGCGACACACCGCGACGGTTTCGGCCTGGGCAACTGAAGCGTGGACGGATGGGCTGTCGGCTTCGATGATGTAGAGCTTGACCAGCGCGGAGGTGTCGAGAAACAGGATCACTAGCGCGCTACCCGCGATCTTCCAGCACAAGCCTGGATACGGGCGTGCCGCCCTGCGAAAGAGCGATGTGTGCACCCTGCGGCTTGTGGCCGTCCCATTGCGCGGCGCCTCGGGCGATCAATTCGCCCAAGGCCGGCGGGCCAGATTCGGGAATACCGGTGACGCGGGCAACGACACGGCGGTGGGAGGTGATTTCCAGCGCGGTACCTTGGCGAGCCTGGGCCAGGTAGCGTGACAGATGGGCTTTCAGCTCTCGGATGGATACTTGCATTTGTGGCCCCAAAGTTATGGTGTTTGATGAAAATGTAGTCCCATATTACGGATGGGTCAATTCGGGTTGAGCGAGTGCTGATTTGGGATAGCAGGTGCACCAACGACAAGGGCCGCAATCGCGGCCCTTGTCGTTGGGTGCTTCGAACGTTTACTTCTTCGCCGTCCGCCGCCAACCCTTATTTCTTCGCTGTCCGCCGCAGCCGGTTCAACAGCCGCCGCGCCAGTTCGCCAAACAGCTCGGTCTGCGTCGGATGCGGGAAGATGGCCTTCGCCACCTGGGTCAGCGTCATCTCGCCCGCCACCATCATCACGCCGGTGCCGATCAGGGTGTCGGTATGGTCGGCGAGGTAGTGCACGCCGATGATGCGGCCGCTGGCCTTGTCGGCCACCAGCTTGATCATGCCCTCGGTTTCGCCGGTGATCATCGCCTTGGCGTCGATGCTCATCGGCATCTTGGCCTCGACCGCGTCGATACCCTTGGCCTTGGCCTGCGCGACGCTCAAGCCGACGAAGCCGGCCTGCGGGCGCGAGAAGGTGACGCCGCAGTCGCGGTCCTGGTCGTACACGCTGGCGTGGCCCAGCAGGTTGCCGGCCGCGACGCGGCCCTGCGTCGCGGCAGTGTGGGCCAGCATGTAGCCGCCGATCACGTCACCGACCGCGTAGAGGTGCGGGACGCTGGTCTGGCAATGCGCATTGACCTTGATCGCAGCGCCGTCGAGTTCGACGCCAAGCTTGTCGAGGTTGAGCTTGCGGGTATCAGGGCGCTTGCCGGTGGCCACCAGGATGACCTCGCAGTCGAAGGTCGATTCGACCCCTTCTTTATTGGCATAGCGTAGCGTCATCGCGCCGGGCGTGCCGCCGATTTCCTTGATGTCGGCACTGGTGACAACGGTGATTTCCTTCTCCAGCAGGGTGATCAGGTGCTTGGCGATCTCCTCTTCGGTTTCGGGCAGGAGACGGTCTTGACGTTCCAGCATCAGCACCTCGGCGCCGAAGTCGCGGAAGATCTGCGCCATCTCGACGCCGATCACGCCGCCGCCGACGATGCCGAGCTTCTTCGGCGGGGCGGCGAGGTTCCAGATGGTGTCGGAGGTGACCACGCCGCCGCCCGCCAGGTTCTCACGCGCGCCCGGAATCGGCGGGACGAAGGCGGGGGCGCCGGTGGCGATGACCGCCGCGCCGAATGTCACTTGATAGGGCTCGCCCTCGACCGGGGTGATCTTCAGCGTGTGGGTATCGACGAATTCGCCGTAGCCTTCGCGCACGTCGATCTTCATCCCCTTGTCCGCTTTCAGCGCCATCTCGCCGCGGCTGGTCTGCACCCAGCGGCGATGCTTCTCGACCTGTTCCCAGTTCAGCGTGGGCGTATTCGTGCCGTCGACGCCCATTTCGGCGTCGTGCGCGCGGTTGCGGATGTTGTCCGCCGCGGCACGCCAGGCCTTGGAGGGGATGCAGCCGCGCCACAGGCATTCGCCGCCGGGGAAGGGTTCGTTGTTGACCATCATGACCTTGATGCCATGATCGGCGAGGTCGCGGGCGCAGTCTTCGCCGCCGGGGCCGCCGCCGACGACGACGACCTGCACATCCCAGTTGCCTTCGGGAATCGGCGACACCGGAGCGCTGATGGTGGCGGTTGCGCCGGCAACGGCTTCAGCCGCCGTTCCCTGACCCCCGACCCCTGACCCCTGAATCCATCCTTCAGGCGCCTCGATGGTCTGCTTCAGCGTGGCGAGATACAGCGCGACGTCGGCGCCGTTCAGCACACGGTGGTCGCCGGTGATGGTGAACGGGGTTCCTTGAGGACCGTTGGCGGCGATCGCCAGGATCGCGGAGATGCCGGGGGTGGGGATCGCGGTGAAGTGCGACACCCCCAGCATGCCCATGTTAGAAATGGTGAAGGTGGGGTTGGCATACTCGGCCGGAGCCAGCTTGCGCACCCGTGCGCGCTCGACCAGGCCGGTCCAGTCGCTCTGCAGCGCCTCCAGTGGCTTCTTCTCGATGCCGTGCAGGATCGGCACCACCAGACCGCCGTCGTTCGACATCACCGCCACGCCGAAGTCGTGGTGGCTGCGTTCGACCAGCTTGTCGATCGGCTGATAGGCCCAGTTCATGCGCGGGAACTTCGCCATCGCCACCGAGCAGGCCTTGGCGATCGCCACGGTTACCGAGACTTTCTTCGCCTTGGCGGCGGCGGTCAGCGCGGCGGTATTGATGTTCACCGTGACGTTGAAAGTCGGCAGCGTGAGCGAGGCGGTCATCGCGTGGCTCACCGCCTTTTCCATCGAGGTCATCGCGCGGCCCTGGCCCGGTACGTCGACCTGCGGCAGCGCGTGGGCGACTTCGGCCATGCTCGGACGCGCGCGCGCCACGTCGGCGGAGACGATGACGCCGGACGGGCCGCTGCCGGCGAGTCCGGCGAGGTTCACGCCCAGCTGCCCGGCGACCTTGCGCGCATAGGGAGTGGCCTGACGACCCTGCGGGCGTGGCACGGGAGGCATGGCGCCGGTAGCGGCCACCTGAGCGGGCGCGGTCTTGGGAATGGGGAGGTGGGCCGGTTTGTCGGCCGACGGCGGCGCGACCTTGTGGGTGTCCTTGACCTTGTGGTCGGCGGAGATCGTCACGCCGGTGTCGTTGGCCTTGGACACGTCGTCGACGATGAAGGCCATCGGGTGGCCGACCTCGACCACGCTGCCGACGTCGGCGATCGGGCCTGAAAGATAGCCTTCCTGGAACACTTCCACGTCCATGATGGCCTTGTCGGTTTCCACGGTGGCGACGATATCGCCGCGCTTGATGACATCGCCCGGCTGTTTTTCCCAAGTGACGACGACGCCTTCGGTCATGGTGTCCGACAGCTGCGGCATCACCACCGGGGTGCCGGCGTGGTGCGGGATCATCTCGGTCTGCGCCTTTTCCGCCACCACTTCGCCGGCGGCAATCGCCACGTCGCCGGCGGTGTCGGTGATGTAGCCGAGCGCCGCGCCGACGGCGATGGTCGCGCCGATTTCAGCCAATGGGCCGGCGAGGTAGCCGGCCTTGAACACCTCGACGTCCATGATGGCCTTGTCGGTCTCGACCGTGGCGACGATATCGCCGCGCTCGACGCGGTCGCCGGCCTGCTTTTCCCAGGTGACGACCACGCCCTCGGTCATGGTGTCCGAGAGCTGGGGCATGGTGATGGCGTAATGATTCATAGGATTCAGGGGTCAGGATTCAGGGGTCAGGGAGTCGGCGAAAGTTTTGCGGTCAGTGCGCTTCGCAGACCGTGCAACATGCGTCCGATTTCTTTCGTCTGTTCAAATAGGCCAAGCAATTCGGCTTCCGGGACGTAGCCCAGCCGGTGTGCAAGCTCCAGCTGCGTTTCGGCTTCAGCCAACGATCCCTGCGAAATTGCAACAAAACGCAAGTAATCCTTCGTCGAGCTTCTTGCGTGGCCTTCGGCAATATTGGAAGGGATGGAAACCGCGGCGCGCTGAAGCTGATTCGCCAGCGCATAGGTTTCCCGGGAGGGGAAGGATTCGGTAGCCCGGTAGATGGCTTCTGTCAGCGTCATCGCCATCTGCCAGACCTTCAGATCACGGTAGTTGTTCACTCCCTGACCCCTGAATCCTGACCCCTGATCCCTCAAGCCTTGCCAAAGAGCTTCAACACCGCCTTCACCACATCCTCGTGGTCCGGGATCGCCGCCTTTTCCAGCGTGTGGTTGTAGGGCTGCGGCACCAGCGCCGAATGCACGCGCACCGGGGCGGCGTCGAGTTCGAAGAAGCATTCCTCGTTGATGAGGGCGATGACTTCGGCGCCGACGCCGACCGGCGCTTCGTCTTCTTCGGCGATGACGGCGCGGTGGGTTTTGCTGACCGATGCCTTGATGCCGGCGCGATCCAGCGGCGACAGCGAATACAGGTCGATCACCTCGGCCGAGATGCCGTACTGCTTGTCGAGGATTTCGGCGGCCTTGAGGCACCAGTGCACCGAGATGTTATAGCCGAACAGCGTCACGTCGGTGCCGGAGCGCGTGACTTCCGAGCCTTCCAGCGGGTGGAAGTATTCGCCGTCCGGCACTTCGCCCTTCATGTTGTACATCAGCTCGTGTTCGTTGATGAACACCGGATCGTCGCAGCGGATCGCCGACTTCAAGAGACCGTAGGCCTGTTTGGGGTTGGACGGCGTCACCACGCGCAGGCCGGCGATGCCCATGAACACTTTTTCCATGCGCGCCGAGTGCTGCGCACCGAGCTGGTGCGCGGCGCCGCCGGCGGAGCGGAACACGCACGGCGCGGTCAGCTGGCCGCCCGACATGTAGCGCACCTTGGCGGCGGAGTTGAACATCTGGTCCATCGCCAGCCAGGCGAAGTTGACCGACATGATCTCGATGACGGGGCGCACGCCGAGGAAGGAGGCGCCGATGCCGAGGCCGGTGAAACCGCCTTCTGAAATTGGCGTATCCATCACCCGCAGCGGGCCGTATTTCTCGTACAGGCCCTTGGTGGCTTTGTAGGTGCCGCCGGCGACGCCAATGTCCTCACCCATGCAGATGACCAGTGGATCGCGCGCCATTTCTTCGTCGTGGGCGCGCTGGATCGCTTCCCAGTACATGATGTTTGCCATGCTGTTTTTTCCTTAAACCTTTAAGCGGCCTTGCCCGTGATCCAGGGGAGCTGGGTGTCACGGTCGGCGAGAACATATTTTTCGAGATCCTCGACACGCGGCTCGGGCGATTCCTCGGCGAACTTGATCACTTCGTTCTCGATGTAGGCATCGGTTTCCTTTTCCAGTGCCTCGAACCCGGCCATGGTCAGGACGCCGTCCTCGATCAGGTGGTCGCGCAGGATGAAGATGGGGTCGCGCTGCTTCCACAGTTCCTCTTCCTCGCGCGAGCGGTAGCCGCGCGAATCGGACATCGAGTGGCCGCGGTAGCGGTAGGTCATCAGTTCGAGGAAATAGGGACCGTTGCCCGAGCGCACGTGGTCGACCGCGCGGCGCGCATGCTCGTAGACGATTTCGATGTCCTGGCCGTCGCACTCGTCGGCCGGGATGTTGTAGGCGGCGACGCGCTTGTGCTGGTGCACCACGGCGGTGGAGCGCTCGATCGAGGTGCCGATGCCGTAGAGGTTGTTCTCGCAGACGAACAGTACCGGCAGCTTCCACAGCGCCGCCATGTTCATGGTCTCGTGGAACACCCCCTGGTTGTTGGCGGCGTCGCCGAGAAAGCAGATGGCGATCTCGTCGCCGCCTTTCAGCTGAATCGCCTTGGCGATGCCGGCTGCCAGCGGGAAGGGACCGCCCACCAGCGCGTAGCCGCCCATGAAATGGTGGGCGGCGTCGAAGATGTGCATCGAGCCGCCGCGACCCTTGCTCGATCCGGTTTCCTTGCCGTACAGCTCGGCCATGACTTCCCTGGGATCGGCGCCGCACTTGATCGCGTGCACGTGGTCGCGGTAGCCGGTGATCACGTAGTCGTGGCCGGGGCGCGCGGCTTCCATCACGCCGTTGCAGCAGGCTTCCTGGCCGGGGTAGAGGTGGAGGAAGCCGCCGATCTTGCGTTCGATGTAGGCCTGGTAGCAGCGCTCCTCAAAACGGCGGTGCAACACCATTTCGCGCAGCACGCGTTGTTTGTCTTCAATCTTCATTCGGTTACCCTTGATGGACGGGCTCGGAAAAAGCGCCGGAAAAATTCAAACGCGCAATTATCCGGCAAACCCTGCCAACCATCAAGAAAACGCTACCCTGAAGGAATGCTCGTGCTACCTGAACTGATTGAAAAAAAACAGGAAATCACTGCCGGATCGCTCGAGGCGGCAAGCCATGTCTTGATGATATTGCCGGTATCGAAAACGCTGCCCGATGTGCCGGGCAGCACCGAACTCAAGGCCGCGATGAAACGGCGCGATCTCAAGGCCGTCGCGCTGGCGAAGTCGCCGGTGGCGGTGCAGTTGGCAGGCGGTACGCTCGTAGTGTTCACCATGATCGAGGCCGATGCCGGCACCTTCGAGACCCATGAACAGATGCGCAAGGCGCTGGCCCTGCTGATGGCCGAGCATCCGAAATCGCTGACGCTGGCGGTGTTCGGCGAGGAAGCATTCAAGGCACGTACCGCCGAGGCGGCGGTGTATGCCGCGCTGGTCAATGCCGTGCCGCTGCCGTCGCGCAAATCGAAAACCGATGCAGTGCTCAAGGCCGTGCAACTGTTCGGCTACAAACCGGCCGGCGGCTTTGCCCGTGTGCGGGCGCTGGCCGAGGGCAACACGCTCACCCGCAGCCTCACCGTGCAGGGACCGGACGAACTCACCCCCGGCGTCTACCGCAAACGCATCAAGGCACTGGCCAGGCAGTACGGCTGGACGGTCGAGGAATACGCTTTCGACACGCTGAAGAAGATGGGCGCCGGTGCGTTCTGCGCGGTGGCGCAGGGCTCGCCGGCGAAGGACGCGGCGATCGTGCGGATCAGGTATCAGGGACAGAAAAAGGGATCAGGGGTCAGGGGTCAGAGGGCGGGGAAGAAGGTGGCTTTTGTCGGCAAGGGGATCTGCTTTGACACCGGCGGCCACAACCTCAAGCCCGCCAAATACATGCAGGGCATGCACGAGGACATGAACGGCTCGGCGGTGGTGCTCGGCATCCTGGCGGCGGCCTCAAGGATGGGACTGCCGCTCGCGCTGGACGGCTGGGTCGCGCTCGCCGAAAACCACATCGGCCCGCAGGCCTACCGGCAGAACGAAGTGGTCAAGGCATTGAACGGCACGACCATCGAAGTCGTTCATACCGATGCCGAAGGCCGCATGGTACTCGCCGACACGCTGACCCTGGCCGCCCGAAGCAAGCCCGCGCTGATCGCCGATTTCGCCACGCTCACCGGCTCGATGCACTACGCGCTGGGCAGCCGCATGTCCGGCGTGTTCGCCACCTCGAGCGCGCTCGCCCATTCGGCCTCGCGCGCGGCCACCGCAAGCGGCGAACGCATCGTCGTCTTCCCCTATCCCGAGGATTACGACAGCGCGCTCGATTCGACCGTGGCCGACGTCAAGCAGTGCAGCATGGAAGGCGAGGCCGACCACATCCTCGCCACCCGCTTCCTGTCGCGCTTCGTCGGTGACACGCCGTGGCTGCACATGGATCTGTCCGGTCACAGTTGCAAGGGCGGATTGGGCGCGGTGATGAGCGACGCCAACGGCTTCGGGGTGGCGTGGGGGATCGCGCTGCTGGACCAGTTGAAAATCTAGAACCCGCTCATCGCGCCTGTTTCGGAGCGACGGGTTTGCGCGTGACGAGGTGCATGCACGCAAGCCCCAGTATGACCAGAGCGAGGCCATGAGGTTCGGGTACGTCGCCATCTCTTACGGCCCATGCTTGAAATGACTCGGATTTGGGGTAAAGGGCAAATGGATGCAAGAAACCGCCAACATCGCTGGCCCAGGCCAAGTCGCCATCGTCAATGCCATACCAGAATAGTTCCGATGTGATGTTTGTAAATGGCGGGGGAGGTGGTAGCTGGCAAATGCCGATAGGTGTACCGAGGAAAGGGAGGCACATGATAGGGGGCATTGCGGACCAGATTTCGGTCGTTATGAAATTGATGAAGCCAAAGTCGAAGTAGGTGGTACGGATCTCTAGATTAGGCAGCCGCCAGTCGTCATAGCCACCGTAGGTCAAATTACTCACCCACGTCATGGCTTCGTCCCAGCTCATCAGCCCATCGCTGTTGTAGCCGCTGGTCTTGGCATAATTCGCGTCCTGTAGCCAGGTGAGGTTCTGGTTGCTGTCATAGATCATACCGTTGCCCCTGTCGATCAGCGTCGCGCTGGCAGTACCGGTCCAGCACAACGTTGCAGCCAGAATCTGCAAGCATGCAAGCTTCTTCATGAGTATCCTCCCTTTGGTTTTGATGATTGCTGTGAGTGCAATTTTATTTTTGGAATGGCCAAGCAAGTAAAGGACCATGGCATTTTTATCTTTGTTCAACAATGACTTGGTATCAGATGAGAATTGCCGTGACAGCATAATGTCAAATTTCTCGACAGCTTTCCTGACGCGAACACCCGCCATCGAGATCCTCTACGCTGACGATGCCCTGCTCGTGCTCGACAAGCCCAGCGGCCTGCTGGCGGTGCCGGGACGCGGTGCCGACAAGCAGGATTGCCTGAGCGCGCGGGTGCAGGCCCGCTATGCCGATGCGCTGGTCGTGCATCGGCTTGATATGGCCACCTCTGGCCTGATGGTGATGGCGCGCGGGCTGGCGGCGCAGCGCGCGCTGAGTCGGGCCTTCGCGGCACGCGAGGTGACGAAGCACTATGTCGCAATCGTGGCCGGCCGGCTGGAGGCGCCGCCGGGGGGCTGGGGCACGATTGATCTGCCCATCGCGGTCGACTGGCCGAACCGGCCGCGGCGGATGATCGACCACCGGCTTGGCAAACCCAGCTTCACCCGCTGGCGCGTGCTGGCAATCGACGAAACCGGAACGTGCACGCGCGTCGAACTCGAACCTGTTACCGGACGTTCGCACCAGTTGCGCGTGCATCTGCGCGAACTGGGTCATCCCATCCTGGGCGACACGCTGTATGCGCCGCCGGATGTGCAGGCCCGGGCCGGGCGCCTGCTTCTGCATGCCTGCGGCCTGCATGTCGCCCATCCGCTGAGCGGTGAAGCCCTGGCGTTCGAAAGCCTGCCACCGTTCTGACGAACGGCCGTCCCGGCAGGCTACCGGTTCAGTTTGATTTTGCGACCAGTTGCAGGAATTCCTGCCGGGTACGGTCGTGGTCGCGAAAAGCCCCCAGCATCATTGACGTGATGGTCCAGGAATTCTGTTTCTGCACGCCGCGCATCATCATGCAGAAGTGCTGGGCTTCGATGACGACGCCGACGCCGGCGGCGCCGGTGGCAGTCTGGATGGCCTCGGCAATCTGGGTGGTGAGCTGCTCCTGGATCTGCAGGCGGCGCGCGAACATGTCGGTGATGCGCGCGATCTTCGACAATCCGATCACCTTGCCTTTCGGCAGGTAAGCGACATGAGCCTTGCCGACGAACGGCAGCAGGTGGTGCTCGCACATCGAATACAGTTCGATGTCCTTGACGATGACCATTTCGTTGTTGTCCGAATCGAACACGGCATCGTTGAGAATCTCGTCCAGCGACTGCGTATAGCCCTGCGTCAGGAACTTGAACGCGGCCGCGGCCCGATCCGGAGTTTTCTGCAATCCGTCGCGCGAGACGTCCTCGCCTGCGCTCTGGATGAGTTGTGCGTACAGCCTGGCGGTGTCCATTGCCAATGTCCTGATGGATGCAAAGAGTATCCCGACTGTGTCAGAGCGACCTGCCAGCGTCAAGCCGGCATGAGGCAACCGATGAAAGCAGGCGTGGCCGGTTCCGCGCATGGGTGGAACAAGCGAAGCGCAGCCGTGAGCCCCGGGCTGATTGGCGCAATGCAGGGGATCTCTCCTGCCGGGCTAGCGAGCCGACAGATAGCGGGGGAATGCCTGTTTGTCGAGCAGGATTTCGATGAGGTTGATCGTGCCGGCGAGATCGGCATGAGTGAACAGGGCATCGAGTTCGGCCTCGGTTTCGATGCGGTAGTGATTGACCCCGAACGACTGCGCAAGCAGGCCGAAATCGGGATTGGTGAAGTCGCAGTCGATGTAGCGTTCGCCATAAAGCTGGAACTGGTTCTTGCGGATCAGGGAAAGCGTGCCGTTGTTGATCACCACCACGTTGAGCGGAATGCCGTAATTCACCGCAGTCATCATTTCCATGCAGCACATCTGGAATCCGCCGTCGCCGAGGATGGCGAAGGTGGGGCTGTCTTTCGCAAAGCAGCGCGCGCCGAGGGCGGCGGGTATGGCGTGGCCCAGCGAGGAAATACCGGTATTCGGGAAATAATGGTTGCGGTCGGAGACGTCGAAGTAGCTCTGTGCGAAGACGATGTTGTCGTCGAATACCAGCGCATTGTGGGGGAAACGCTGCGCGAGCTGGCCGAAAAACGCGCGGATCAGGTGAAACGGTTTTGCCTGCGCGGCCTGTTCATCACTTGTCGCCGCGGGCGCCGCCGCGCGATGGCGGCCGAGGCGTTCGCGCGACTTCGCCGGCATGGCTTCGGCTTCGAGCGCGGCAGACAGGTCTTCCACCACGCTACGGATGTCGCCGCAGATCGCCACGTCCGGCTGGAACACGCGACCGAGCTGCGCGGCGTCGCGGTCGACCTGGGCGATTTGCTTGCCGCCCAGCAGCTTGGCATCCCACAGGTAACTGGTGCGTTCGTTGAAGCTGGCGCCGAGGAACAGCAGCAGATCGGCGTGCTCGGCCAGATAGCGATAGGCCTCGCCGTTGGAGGTGACGCCGAGACAGCCGAGCGAAAGCGGCGTGCCTTCGGCCACCACGCCCTTGGCCTTGAGGCTGGTCGTGACCGGAATGCCGAAGCGCTCGGCGAACGCGGCGACGACATCGCGCGCGCCCGCCTGGATGCAGCCGTGGCCGGCAATGATGGCCGGCGTGCGCGCCGCGCGGATCAGCGCGGCGAGCTCCGCCACCGATCCAGTGTGCCGGACCGCTGCCTTGCGTGGGAAATGAACCTGATCGAGCATGCTGGCGTCGACCCGTTCCTTCTGCACGTTGTAGGGAATCGACAGCAGCACCGGTCCCGGTTCGCGCCCGAGCAGCGCCTGCGTGGCCTGGTTCAGTACCTGGCCGAGGTAGTCGGTGCGCTCGATCAGCTTGTGGTAGCGGGTGATACTGGCGAACAGCGCGCCCTGGTCGATGGTGCCGCCTTCGCCCGAGCTTTCCTGCAGCCCGCCACGGCCGAAAATATACGTGGACGTTTCGCCGGTGATCGCCAGCACCGGCAGCCGCTCGGCGTAGGCGTTGGCGATGCCGGTGATGAGGTTGGTCGCGCCGGGACCGGAGGTGGTGATGCAGGCGGAAGGCTGATGCGATGCCCGCGCATAGCCACCCGCCATGAAGGCCGCCCCCTGCTCGTGTTTGACCAGCACGCTCTTCACGCGCGAATCATGCAGGCAGTCGTAGATCGGCAGCACGTGCGCGCCCGGCATACCGAAGATGTGGTCGATGCCCAGGCGTTCGAGATAGCGGACGATCAGCTCGCTGACGGAAATATTCATGTGCTTGTGGTCGGATGGGCGGTTTGGCCTCTCCGGTGTGCGCTGGCGTATCTGGAAGTATCGAATTGGAGCATAAGACGCCGCACGGGAGAACCCCGGCGGCCTGGCAGGATCGCCTCCGTCAGCGTATCCGGCAGGCAATGGTGGCGTTCCGAATAAGCTGCCGGTCCGGGCGTGTGTCGCAGGAGATGGGCGCGCGGCCACCCGCCCGCATCCCCCGCTTGAAGGCGCGGCCGGTGAAGGATTCAGGTCCGCACCAGGTGTTGCTCGATCTCGATGAAGGTATTGGCCACTTCGGTCGTCTCGATGTTGACGCCCAACTGCTTGCACAATTGCGAGAGCGACAGCAGACCGCGCACCATCTGCCGGCCTTCACTGCGTTCGATCACCAGGGCGTGCTGTCGGCCGCGTGCCTTGAGCGTTTCCAGCACGTGGCCGACGCGGGCGGTGACGATGTCGTCATAGTCGACCGCCTCCAGTTTTTCTACCGGGGTCATGATGTCGGCCACCTGCACTTCGTCGCGGCGGATGCCGCGGCTTTGCACCACCTGCAGGGGTTTCTCGCCGTGGAGGTCGGTACTGGTCACGAGGCCGGCGACGCGGTCCTGAACGTCCATGACGAACAGCAGGTGCACCTTGCGGAGGGTCATGCGCTCCTCCGCCTGCTTGATGGTGTCGCCCGGTGTGGCGATGAAGGCGGTCAGATGACGAAAATCGGTCATGGCGTCCAGTGCCGGGTTGTCCAGTTCAACGCGCTCGGGCAAGGTGCGGGCGGGTTGAAGCAGGCCGGCGGCCTTGTCGAGGTTGCGCGCAGGCAGGCGGGTATAGGGCATGTCGTGTCTCCTTGGCATCGTTATCCGGATTCCATGCGACGCTTTGCGTGCCGGAAACGATCATCCTGTCCCTCGGCATGCCGCCTGTCCACTCAAGTTTTTTTAGCCCGACATAAATTTGTTCTTGCCCATCACACGGTTCGCGACACTAGCCCGTCTGCTGCAGCAATTTCTGGAACGACGCCTCGAACAGTTTGACGCCGTCGTCCTGCAGCGTATTGCCGACTGCGTCCATGTCGATACCGAGCCGCGCCAGTTCCGCCAGCTGCGCTTCGGCCTCGGCGACGCCTTCTTCCACGCGGGGCGTCGGATCGCCATGGTCCCGCAGCGCGGCGAGCGTCTTGTCGGGCAGGGTATTGATGGTTTCGGGGCCGATCAACGGCTCGACATACAGCAGGTCGCGATAATCCGGGTTCTTCACGCCGGTGCTGGCCCACAGCAGGTACTGCGGCGTGGCGCCCTGCTGCGCCAGCGCGGCGAAGGCCTCGCCATGAAAAATCCCGAGATAGCGCTGGTAGGCGAGGCGTGCCATCGCCACCGCCGCCTTGCCGCGCAGCGACAAGGCGGCCTGGGTTCCGATGGCGGTCAACTGCGAATCGACCAGCGTGTCGACGCGCGACAGGAACAGGCTCGCCACTGCCTTGCTGTGGCGTACGTCGGCATCGGCCTGTATGCGCGCATTGAGGCCGCGGATGAAGGCATGGAAGATCGCTTCGGTCTGGGCCACCGAAAACAGCAGGGTCACGTTGACGTTGATCCCGAGCATGGTCAATGTCTCGAATGCGCTGACGCCTTCGGGCGTGCCCGGCACCTTGACCAGCAGGTTGCGGCGATTCACGGCGGCGGACAGGCGTTGCGCCTCTTCCACCGTGCGCGTCGAGTCGTAGGCCCAGCGCGGCGCGACTTCCAGACTGACGTAGCCGTCGTTGCCGCCGCTGGCTTCATGGGTGGGGCGCAGCAGATCGCAGGCCGCCTGGATATCGGGGATGACCAGCGCCTCGTAGCGCCGCTCGGCGTCCGGTTCGCTGGCTTTCAGGCGCATCAGGTCGTCGGCATAGTAAGGGCTGCTGGCGAGCGCTTTCTGGAAAATGGACGGATTGGAGGTGACACCCGAAATCCCGTCCTCGGCGACCAGCCGGGCCAGTGTGCCGTCGTGGAGCAGACTGCGCGACAGGTTATCCAGCCAGAGGCTTTGGCCGAGGGTGGCGACGTGTTGTGTGATGTTCATGGAGAGTCCTCGCGTGGGTGAGATGTTCAGGATAGAACATGCGCATGACGGCAAGTTCACCGGGCCGCGCCGATCCGTGCCCGAAGCCGCGCCTGTGCTAGACTTCGGCGCATTCTTCCAGTTTCTTTCCGGCTTATTTCATGTCTGGCAGCACACTCGGCAAACTGTTCTGTGTCACCGTGTTCGGCGAATCGCACGGCCCGGCGATCGGCTGCGTGGTCGATGGCTGCCCGCCCGGCATGGCGCTCGCCGAGGCCGACATCCAGCATGATCTCGACCGCCGCAAGCCCGGCACCTCGCGCCACGTCACCCAGCGCCGCGAATCCGACACCGTCGAGATTCTTTCCGGCCTGTACGAAGGCAGGACGACCGGTACGCCGATCGCGCTGCTGATCCGCAACGAGGACCCGCGCAGCAAGGACTACGGCAACATCGCCGAGACCTTCCGCCCCGGCCACGCCGACTACACCTATACGCAGAAATACGGCTTCCGCGACCCGCGCGGCGGCGGCCGTTCCTCCGCCCGGCTCACCGCGCCCATCGTCGGCGCCGGCGCCATCGCCAAAAAATGGCTGGCCGAACAATACGGCATCGTGATCCGCGGCTGCATGAGCGCGCTGGGGCCGATCGACATTCCCTTCGAGTCGTGGGACGAGATCGGCAACAATGCCTTCTTCTCGCCCAACGCCGCCATCGTGCCCGAACTTGAAGCCTACATGGACGCGCTCAGGAAGTCGGGCGATTCGGTCGGCGCCAGAATCAGCGTGGTGGCCGAGAACGTCCCGCCCGGCTGGGGCGAACCGCTGTACGACAAGCTCGACGCCGACCTCGCCCATGCGCTGATGGGGCTCAACGCCGTCAAGGGTGTGGAAATCGGCGACGGCATGCTGGCGGCGCGGCAGAAGGGCACCGAACACCGCGACGAAATCACGCCCGAAGGCTTCCTCTCCAACCATGCCGGCGGCGTGCTCGGCGGCATCTCCAGCGGCCAGGCCGTCGTCGCCCACGTCGCGATCAAGCCCACTTCGTCGATGCGCCTGCCCGGCCGTTCGATCGACCGCAACGGCCAGCCGATCGAGGTCGTCACCCACGGCCGCCACGACCCCTGCGTCGGCATCCGCGCCACCCCCATCGCCGAGGCGCTGATGGCGATCGTGCTGATGGACCACGCGCTGCGCCACCGCGCGCAATGCGGCGACGCGGCGAGTGGCACACCGGTGATTCCCGCCAACAGCCAGGGCCTCGCACAACCGGATGGCAGCCGGCCCGACGGTGTTGCACGTTGACTGGGCGATGACTTGCGCCAGGGTTATATTCCCGCGGGTGATATCACCGCGCACCCGCAGCCTCCTGCCATGCGACTTCCCATCAGCCTGAAAATCTTCAGCATCACGACCGTGCTGCTGGTGCTGATGGTGGTCGTCACCTGGCTGTCGGTATTCAACTTCCGCCAGTTGAACAACCAGGTGCGCGCGCTTTCCGACTACTACCTGCCGCTGCAGCAGCAGGTGGCCAGCGTGGAAATCCTCATCCGCGACCAGATGGTGCACATGGAGCGGGTGATGGCGGGCATGGAGCTTGCCAGGCCCGATCCGGAATTCCTCGCGAAGGAATCGAACGCCTTCGACATGCGCGGCATCAACGCCGACCAGATTATCGACTCCTCGCTGCGCATGCTGGGGGAAGCCGAAGCGGAAAAGGGGATCGAGCTCGACCGCGTCACGCTCGCCGTGCTGGGCAAGGAACTGCCCGCCATCCAGACCACTCGCCAGCACTTCCACGCGACTTTCCGCCAGTTCCAGATCGAGGCGCAGGAAGGCACCCCGCGCTCGGAAAAGATCGTGCGCGACGCCCTGCTGCGCGAGAAGGACGCCATCGACGTCGAAATCCAGAAGACCACCGACCTGCTCAACAAACTGACCCAGGACACCGCCAGCCAGGCCAAGGCCGAAGAAAAACGGGCCACCACGCTCAACTGGATCGTCACCGCCATCGCCACCGCGCTCGGGCTGATCTTCGCCGCTTTTGTCACGCGCTCGCTGGTCGATCCGGTCAAGCGCCTGCTCGGCGGCACGCGCGCGGTCGAAGCGGGCGACCTCGACGTCGAAATCCTGGTGCGCACCCATGACGAACTCGCCACCCTCGCCGCCTCCTTCAATCACATGGTGGTCGGATTGCGCGAGAAGGAACACATCCGCACAACCTTCGGCCAGTACGTCGACCCGCGCATCGTCAGAAACCTGCTGGAGAACCGCATCCCGGCCGACCGCGGCGAGCGCCAGGTGATGACCGTATTCTTCTCCGACCTCGAAGGCTTCACCCGCATGTGCGAAGGCCTCACCCCGGACGCCGCGGTGCGCTTTCTCAACCGTTATTTTTCGATGATGGCCGAAGTGATCCGTGACCGGCAGGGCATCGTCGATAAATACATCGGCGATTCGGTGATGGCCTTCTGGGGGCCGCCCTTCACCGATCCCGCCGACCATGCGCGTCTCGGCTGCCTTGCTGCGCTGGAGCAGATGCAGAAAATGGACGACTTCCGCGCCGGCCTGCCCGAACTGTTCGGCATGAAGCACGGCCTGCCCGAAGTCAACGTGCGGATGGGCATCGCCAGCGGCGACGTCACGGTCGGCAACATCGGTTCTGAAACCTCGCGCGGCTACACCGTCATCGGCGACACCGTGAACCTCGCCTCACGCCTGGAGCAGGCCAACAAGTTCTACGGCACGCGCATGCTGGTGAGCGAAGGCACGCGGATGCTCGCCGGCGACAGCTTCGCCTTCCGCGAGATCGACAGCCTGCGCGTCGCCGGCAAACTGGAGCCGGTGAAGGTGTTTGAACTGATCGGACTCGCCGACGCAATCAGCGATGCCAGCCGCGCGGCGATTCAGGCATACGAGGCAGGCCTCGCGCGCTACCGGGCGCAGGACTGGGATGCCGCCGAAATCGCGTTCCGCGACTGCCTGGCGAAGGCGCCCGGGGACCGACCCGGTCAGGTCATGCTGGGACGGATTGCGGCGTTCCGGCAGGCGCCGCCGGACGCGGGCTGGGATGGGGTTTGGGTGGCGGGGAGTAAGTAAAGGCCTACGATGGCTCGGTGACTGCAATGCGGATAGTCTGTGGGAGTCGGCCATTCGATCATTGCTGTGCAAAGTCACGTAACGTGTTCTTCGTGAATTCTCGCAGAGGCACCTCTAGTTCCTTCCTCATATTTTCCGGAACACCCGTCTTTTCAAAGAGAAACTCCAGCAGCGGTTCCTCAGGGTGCTGTTTGCTCAATGCAAGATTGTCCAGAAAGCGCATCATCGAAGATTTTGCCAAGTTCCAATCTCTCAAGAGAAACGTTTTTACTCTATTGTCGTCATGTTGTTCCCCGAAGCCTTCATCGATAGCAGACAATTTCGATGAGTTGAGGGCGTGACGAACAACTTGGGCTTCGTAAACTACAAATTGCTGATTTCTGATGAAGTCTGGGCTCTTTTTAAACTCGGCCACAGCGGAAAGCGCAGCGATGTATATGAAGCAGTTTCTGCCCCATTCCTCAACCATTGAATTATTTATTGCAGCCAGTGTGGGTAAGTTTGGAAGATCAGCTACCTTGGCTATTAAGTCTTTCAGTTCTTCAGATTTCGATTGAATTCGTTTGAATGCGATCTGAACCCTAGAGCTTTGTTCAATGAAGCCTTTAAACTTCTCTTGGTTTACGGTCTCCTTTGATGCTTTTGCTTTGATTAGAGATAGGGATGGGAGGATGAGAATGGCTGCAACCAAGAAGGCGATGACCCAGCCGCTTCCATCGAGACCATATTCGTCAAATTTGTAAATCTGAATCAAAAATATTGCAACTCCGACAAGCCCAAGAACTATCCGCTGATGAGTGTTTAAATTTGGTGGAATCAATTTACTCTCCTCTTGAACAATCGGGACGGACTATGTTTTGAATTTGATTATCAGCAAGCCGTAGCACGGGTGGAATGAAATGGAATCTGGGGAAACCGCTTTCGAATATTCAGGATTTCGCTGCATCTAGGCTACGCTTACTGCGGTCATGGCGAATTCGCGGTTCATGCCTATTGAGATGCTCCAAAGCCCCACCTCAGGAAAATCATCAGCTAGAGAAATGATTGCCTTCCTGTCAGATGAGGGCATGTCTGGACCAAGATAAATGCCCTTCAACTCTCGCCGATTAAATGTGTAATCAGTGAAGTGATCTGTATCGGATGACCTCTTAAAAGAGGTGATGCGCCATTCGTTCTCGTAGCTCCAATCTGGGGCCTTCGTGTACGTCGCAACATCGAGAAGGTTTTCAATCGCGAGCGCGTTGTGAGTCGTAAGCAACTGGGCCCATCCGTCTGCCGTATAGATGGCTGGCTTTATTGGAGGATACGTCACCGGCCGCGCTGCCAACCACGCACTATCAAGTGCATCGTCACATCGAAACTCAAGAACTGCCCCGCGGTACTTGTCGGTGTAGTGATACCACATTGCTGTATGGGTAGGACTCTCGGTCAGGCAGAGGATACGGAATTGAGGGATTAGGTCTCGCCACATCGTGCGCATAGCATCCATAGATTGTCCCGTTGGGTTATGCGTTGCAGCCGATTCAACTAGCCCAGCAAGCAACTCAGCCTTGAGTGCTGGCGAGATTCCTTTCTTGACTGCCTCAACGATCAAACGAACTTTCGGCGTTAGCTGTGATGTGTCTTCCGGCGGGTGTTCGATGAGATTCGCCATACGACGTCCCAGTGCTTGAACGATGTCTTCTGGAACTATGCCAAAAGAGAGTTCGCGCGGCACGTCAAAAGGATCGTTGAACAGGAGAGGTGAACTCCATCGCAATGATCGGTTCTTCAGAACGATGGTGGCAGTAGCTGCAGACATGTACTTGAAGAAACTTTCGCGGTCATGTTTCCGATTGGGTGAGCGCATGGCGGCGGCTTCAGGCAGCTAAAAGATTCTGGGACAGACTACGTTATTTGTCAGGGAGCGCCACAGTCAGCTTCGGAGCGGGTGATAAGGGGTCAGCATCAAGCCGCTTCCGCATGCAACCGTACGCCAAGCGCCTTGGCAACCTTCAGCACCGTCGCAAAACTCGGATTCCCATTCTCGCTGAGCGCCTTGTAGAGACTTTCCCGGCTGAGCCCGGCGTCGCGCGCGACTTGAGACATCCCTTTGGTGCGTGCGATATCGCCCAGTGCGCGGGCGATGCCGGCTGCGTCGTCGGGCGCATCTTCCAGCCAGGCATCGAGATAGGCCGCCATTTCCTCGGGCGTGCGTAGCTGCTCGGCAACGTCGTAGGGAATGGTCTTCGTCTTGGCGGTTGTTTTGCTCATGTTTACTCCTGCAAATTGCTAGCGAGCGTCAGGGCCGTCTTGATGTCCTGCTGCTGCGTCGCCTTGTCGCCGCCCGCTAAGAGAATGATCAGTTCGCCATTACGCTCCGTGTAGTACACCCGGTAACCGGGGCCAGCATCGATCTTCAGTTCCGATATGCCGTGCGTGAGATTGCGGTGCTGCCCGGGGTTGCTATGAGCCAGCCGGTCCACGCGCATCTGGATGCGGGCGCGGCCGGCTCGGTCTTTCAGGTCGTTGATCCAGTCCCGGTAGATCTCGATCATCGATACGCGCGTGGCCGAAGTGTATCCCATAGACTACATCTGTCAAGTATTACTCGGTGATCCCCTCGTCCTCATAACGTGTACATCCCGGCTCGGTGCTGGTCGTGTGGTCGCAGTACATGATCTTGCCGGCGCGGCAGCCGCAGACGCCCTTGTGGTTCGAGCGGCAAGAAATGGGGGCGCAAGAAAGGTCGGGCACGCTATTATCGGGCCGTAAAAATACGTATCAGAATGGGCGTTTGAGCCTATTCATTTTGCCTTGAGGTCACGCTCGCAAAAAACATCCACGACGCCAAGGAATGCGTATAAAAGAGCTGTTTGAAGCCCTCAAAGCTTACGCTGCCAGCGAATGACCCCGCGTCTGGTCGCCAATTCCCGTCAGCAAACCTTCGACGCTGATATCCTCGTCCAGCGCCTCCCAATGCAGGCCCGTGCCGTTGCCTGACATTTCAACCTGCATGCGCTCAGCCGGTGACGCCCGCAGCAATCGTGGGAAATACGCCAGGGGCACGCCGAGTTTCCGGCCGTCCGACAGATCCACCCACATCATTGATTCGTCGAAGTCGAGCCTGGTCGCCGAAATGTTCATGCCATGCCCTCTCAATTTCGTCTCTGCGTGTTTCCACGATCTGCGCCAGGGTGTTCACTTCCTTGCTGCTGAAGCCTTGATTGTTCGCAAGACCGGCCGGGCTTGTCCAGAATTTCGCACGGTTGCCATCCTTGCGGACATGAACGTGGATCGGTTCCCGAGGGTGGCCTTCGTTCGAAAAGAAGAAAAAACGATAACCCTCAAACTGGAAGACAGCCGGCGTGGCTGCATGTAAACGCATCGCTCCTGGCTTTGGTTGTCGTGACGGACGAGGCGCGTCCACACTGCACGGTCCGCCCGGCATGATCGACCGCGCCATCGCGTGCCTGACCGAGGCTGGCGTGCGCAGCGGCCGACCGCGCGTGGATTCCCTGCCTGCGGCAGGTAGTTTTCCGGATGGCAGTTTCTCCCCAGAAGCCCACAATGAAGCCCGCTTCCGGCGCTTCATGCCATGCCGGTTTCGGCGGCTGGCGTCGTGACTCGAAACCAGGGAAGAAGCGTTGCACGATGTGCCGCTGTTCCGCGACTTCTCGGGTCTGGACGGCCGGGATGACCGGCTGCTCGACGAGAGCACCATCCTGCGCTTCCGCCACGTGCTGGGGAAGCACCAGTTGACCGCGCTGATCCTGGCCACCCTCAACACGCTGCTGCATGACCGGGGGCTGATGCCGAAGAACGGCACGGCGGGGGATGCCGCCCTGATCGCCGCTTCAGTTCGACCCAAAACGCTTTGGGCGAGCGTGAGCCGGAGATGAAACAAGGCAAAGGGATACACGATGAACACAAGAAAATTTCGTTTACGTATTCCAGTGCATGCGCTGACTGGTATCAGCATCGCCCTGCTTGCAATGCCCGCATTGGCCGATACGAATGAAGAACTTCAAATACTCAGGCAGCAGCTTGAGGAGCAACGCGCGAAAAGCATCATACTCGAGCAGCGCATCAACGAACTCGCTAGCGCCAGCGCTAAAGCCAAAGCCCCCGAAACCGTCTCATCCGTCACTGCGGGGTACGACGAAGGCTTCTACGTCAAAGACGCCAGCGGCAATCATTCACTCAGGATTAACGGCCTGCTCCAACCACGTTACACCTATTTCAAGACATCCGATGTCCAGCAACTAGGCGGCACGGAGAGCGATACAAGCAGCTTCGACATCTTCCTCGGGCGTTTGTATTTTTCAGGAAGCGTTGCCGACCCCAGCATTGGATACTGGTTCACCCTGCAAGGCGGGACTTCGGATGGTATGACCTTGCTCGATGCTGAACTGTCGAAAACTTTCAGCCCCTACCTGACAGTTGAAATGGGTAAGTACTGGAGTGCCTATACGTATCAGTATTACGTGGATATCGGCCAGTATTTGCTTCCTGACCTTTCCCTCGCTGAGTGGTCATTCTCGCTGGGCAGACAGACAGGTGTCCGTGCCTCAGGCAAGGCTGGAAAACTGGCCTACAGCGTATCGTTATCGAATTCGATTGCTGGTTCTGACATAGGGAATTCCACGAACCTGCATACCGATCTCGCGACTATCGTTAACCTCAATTACGATATCCTGGATCCCTATGGATACAAAGAAACGGATACAACGCCTGGAGGCCCTTCCAGGCCTCAACTGTCTTTGTGGGTTTCAGGCATGTACAACCCTGTGGAATACACTTCGAAGTGGGCTAACGACGATGCTGGCGAGAAAACTTACGGTATGACGGCTTCTTTGAATTACCGTTATCGTAACTTCGGCGGCCAGTTGAGTGCCTACTGGAAGAACAACCAGCCGAATGGCAATACCAGCGACTACGATTCTTATGGTTGGGGCGAACAGGCGGGCTATTACATCGTCCCCGGGAAAGTCGAACTCGCACAGCGTATCAGCCATGTTAAATGGGGTGCACCGCAAGACTTCAATACGGGCGGTGGTCGCGAATCAAACTGGTATGCCGGCCCGACCGGTTTCGCATGGGAGAAATTGACTGAATACACTGTCGGAGTGAACTATTACCTCAAAGGCAATCATGCCAAAGTGATGGCGGCGTATACGCGTTACGATGGTGAAGGCTTTACGGGTACGGGTTTCGAGGCCGACAGATTCACTCTGCAGACGCAGATTGCATTCTAAAGGGCTTGATTGGCAAGCCATCGTCGGCATTTCTGCGACGTTTGCATCGGGATCTGAGGGGATGGCGGGCTCACGCACGCTGATCCTCAGGACGACAACAGGGGACAGTTCCTGATCTGCGCGGACCACTTCAAAAAACTGTATGGGTAGAAATCTCTAGGTACTATTTATTAACATCGCTGCCCGCGTCGCCGGCGTCTCCAGACTGATTCGCCCCAACGCCCCGCCCCTGAAATCGGTGAGCAGGATATTCGAAGCTTTTTCCAGATCAAGTTCGCCGCCGCGTCCCTGACGCAGACAGCCGCGCTTCTTCGCCACGGCTTCGACGACGCCCACGGGGTCGAGGCCATCGAGCTTGATCTTGTAGCGATCCACCAGCGCCTGCGGGTAGCGGGCGAGCAATATTCCGGCGAGAAATTCGGCGACGGTTTCGTCGATGACGGCGTTCTTGCCGATGGCGTGGCTCGCAGCGAGCAGGTAGCCGTCGGAATCGTGCTCGATCTTCGGCCACATGAGACCGGGGGTGTCGACGAGGGTGAGGCGCGGGCTGAGGTTGATGCGCTGCTGCGATTTGGTGACGGCAGGTTCGTCGCCGACCTTGGCGATTTTTTTCTTCATCAGCGCGTTCATCAGCGTGGATTTGCCGACGTTGGGGATGCCCATGATCATCAGCCGCAGCGGCTTGAAATTGTCGTCGCGGTGCGGTGCGAGTTTCTGCGCCAGTGCGGGCAGCTTCGCGACGTCGCCGGGTTTTTTGGCCGAGATGGCGACGGCTTTCACGCCGGGCTGGCGCTCGAAATACGCGATCCATGCGGCGGTGGCGGCGGGGTCGGCGAGGTCGCTCTTGTTCAGGACCTTGAGGCAGGGGCGCTGCCGGTGCGCGCGCAGCTCGTGGATCATGGGGTTGCTGCCGGCCTCGGGCACGCGGGCGTCGAGCACTTCGATCACCACGTCGATTTCGGCCATCGTCTCGGCCGCCTTCTTGCGGGCGGCGGTCATGTGGCCGGGAAACCACTGGATCGCCATCAGCCGGCGCCGCCTCCCGAGCCGATTCCCTTCGCCGCGGCGAGCACCAGCGCGTCGAAGTCGGCGGCGTCCATCAGCCCGCGTTCGGCGACGATCTCGCGCACCGGGCGGCCGGATTGTTCCGATTCCTTGGCGACTTCGGCGGCGGCGGCGTAGCCGATCTGCGTATTGAGCAGGGTGGCGAGCGCGACGCTCTGGTGAATGAAGAAGGCGCAGCGTTCCCGATTGACGACGATGCCCTTGAGGTTCTTCTCGGTGGCGGCGTTCATCGCGTTGGTCAGCCAGTCCATCGCGTCGAACAGCGCGGAGCCGAGCGCGGGCATCATGACGTTGAGCTCCATCTGGCCGGCCTGCACCATGAACGACACCGCGGCGTCCTGCCCCAGCACCTGGAAACACACCTGGTTCAGCATCTCGAACATGACCGGGTTGACCTTGCCCGGCATGATCGAAGACCCCGGCTGCACCGGCGGCAACTGGATTTCGCCGAGGCCGGTGCGCGGGCCGGAGGCGAGCAGGCGCAGGTCATTGGATATCCGCGTGAGTTCCAGTGCCAGATTGCGAATCTCGCCCGACAGCCGCGCGAGGTCGTTCATCGACTGCATCTGCGCGACGAGATTGCCGACCGTGATCGGCTCGCCGGTGAGCGTCGCCAGTTCGGCGGCGACGCGTGCCGGGTAGTCGGGCGAGGTGTTGAGCCCGGTACCGGCGGCCGAGCCACCGAGGCCGATTTCGCACAAGGCCGGACGCACCGCTTCGAGCGCGGCGGCGCAGCGCGTCAGCGTCCAGGCGTAGCCGGCGAATTCCTGGCCGAGCGTGGTCGGCACCGCGTCCTGCAAATGGGTGCGGCCGGATTTGACCGTGTCCTGCTCGCGCTCGGCCAGGCGGATGAATTCGGCGGCCATCGCGCGCACCGCGTCGACCAGCCGCGGCAGTTTGGCCAGCACGGTGAGGCGGATCGCGGTGGGAATGGTGTCGTTGGTCGACTGCCCCATGTTGACGTCGTCGTTGGGGTTGACCGGCTTGTACGTGCCCTTTTCGCCGCCCAACGCGACGTTGGCGAGGTTGGCGATGACCTCGTTGCTGTTCATGTTGTGGCTGGTGCCGGCGCCAGCCTGGAAGCGGTCGACGACGAACTGGTCGAGGAATTCGCCGGCCAGAATCCGCTCGCAGACGGCGGCGATGGCGTCGCGCTTCTGTTCGGAGAGCCAGCCCGGCTGGCAGTTGGCGCGCGCGGCGGCGAGCTTGATGCGGACGTGGGCTAGTACGAAATCCTTATCCGGAAAGCGGCCGGAAATGGGAAAATTGGCCACGGCGCGCGCGGTTTGTGCGCCGTACCAGGCCTCCACGGGAACCTGGGCTTCGCCCAGCGAGTCCTTCTCGATACGAAATGTATTCGTGGCGGATTCATTCATGACGGTAAAACCAATGCAGACATTACAAAGTGGTCGATTTTATCCGATATGGCTGACTGGATTGTTGCTGGCGCTGTTCGCTTCCTGGGCTCAGGCTGGCGGATTCAAGCTGACCGATACCGGCGGCAAGACCCATACGCTGGAGGGCTACAAGGGCAAGTGGGTGCTGGTGAATTTCTGGGCAACCTGGTGTCCGCCCTGTCTGGAGGAAATCCCGGACCTGATCGCGCTGCACGGCGACAAGAAGAACAACCTCGTCGTCATCGGCATTGCCATGGATTATCGCAATGCCAGGCAGGTGACCGACTTCGCGGATGGGCTGCTGGTCGATTATCCGATCGTACTCGGCAATGCCCGGGTGGCCAGCCAGATCGGACCGGTGCGGGGCCTGCCAACGACCTATCTGTACAACCCGGACGGTAAAATGGTGGCCGAGCAGGTAGGTGCGATTACGCGTGAATCGGTGGAAAGCTTCATCGCCAGGCAAGGTCCGCGTGCCAGAAAGTAAACCATTGCATAACGAGGAAACACCATGCGTCGATTGTTCATTGCGTTTCTGATGCTATTTGCCGTCTCGGTCCAGGCGGAGACGCGCGACCCCCTCAGTCATTTTTTCCAGCCCAAGTTCGGTGATTTCCATGCTGAGCTCCAGACCGCCCGTGAGCAGGGCAAGAAGGGCATTTTTCTGTTCTTTGAAATGGACGACTGTCCGTTTTGCGAACGCATGAAAAGCACCATCCTCAACCAGTCCGACGTCCAGGACACCTATCGGGCGCTATTCCTGGTGTATTCGGTCGACGTCAATGGCGATACGCAGATGACCGATTTCCAGGGCAAGCACACCACCGAAAAGGCCTTTGCCCTGGCTAACCGCGTGCGTGCGACGCCCACGATGCTGTTCATCGGCCTCGACGGCAAGGTGATGGCACGCCAGACCGGACCCACCAAGGACAAGGCCGAATTCCTGCTGCTCGGCAAGTACGTGGCCGACGGCGCCTACGCGACCGAACCCTTCATCAAATACAAGCAAGGGAAATGATGCGCGCGGCGTGGCTCGCGTTGCTGGCATGGGCGTTGTCCGCCACGGCCCTGGCGGAACAGCTGACGCTGGATGAGGCGCTGGCGAGCGTGGCGTCGCCGCATCCCGACCGGCGGATGGCAGAAAGCGATCTGGCTGTGGCGCGCGCCAACCGCGAGGAGGCGGGCAGCCGCCAGGACTTCAGCCTGTTCCTGGATGGCAGCCTGCGTACGGGACGCCGGCCGGATGGCGACTGGAAGCCCGACAACATCGGCCGCATCGTGGCGCGCAAGCCGCTGCTCGACTTCGGTCGCACCAGCCAGGCGATTGCCGCGGCGGACCAGGAAGTCGCCGCCCGGCAGGAAGCGCTCTACAGCGTCGAGTACCTGCGCCGCATCGACATCATGGCGCGCTATTTCGATGTCCTCATGGCCGACAGGCAATATGCCGCCGACAACGAATTCATGGCGGTCGCCTACGTCGCCTGGGACAACGCCAACGATCGCTACAAGGTGGGGCAGATCAGCCAGCCCAGCCTTTCGAAACTGGAAGCCGAGTACCAGGATAACCGCGAGCGCCGCAACGCCAGCCAGCAGCGCATGCGCAGCGCGCGGCAGCAGCTTGCCCAGGCGATCTATCGCCCTGGCACGCTGCCTGTCGACCTCGTCGAACCCGAACTCAAGGACAATGCCCGGCCCGTGCCGGCATACGAAGCCCTGCTGCCCTGGATCATGGCCAGGAATCCCCGCATTCTTGCCCTGCAGGCCCGCTTGTCGGCGTCGGATGCGCGGCTGGCGGCGATACGGGCGGAGCGCAATCCAACACTTGATGCCGAAGTCATCGGCGGCGGCTACAGCCGGGAATCGACGACGCGTGACGAGGCAAGCGCCGGCCTGGTGTTCACCATTCCGCTGTATCAGGGAGGGCGCGTGGATGCACGTATCGCGCGCGAACTGGCGCAAAAGGAACGGGCCGGCGCCGAACTGGAAAAACTCAGATTCGATCTGTCCGACACGCTGCTCGCGACCCTGCAGGAAATCGAATGGCTGCGTGACAGCAGCCGTGCGGCTGCCGACAAGCAGATTGAGTACCGCGACTGGGCGCTGGAGCGCGCGCGCGCGGAATACGAACTGGAGTTGAAAACCAATCTGGGTACCAGCATGGCGGAAACCCAGATGGCGCAGATACGCCGCAAGCAGGTGGAATACAGGCTGGCGCTGGCGCTGGCGCGTCTGCAGGCATTGTCAGGCGGCAGTCTGCCGCCTGTTGAGGGAGCACAAGAATGAATCAGCGCATGACGATCATTGCACTGTCCGGATTGAGCCTGCTGGGGATCAATCCGGCATGGGCCGCAGACAAGGTTGAACTCACCACCCGCGTATCCGGCGTGGTGGAATCGGTGCTGGTCAAGCCCGGCCAGCGCGTGAAGAAAGGCGCTGTCCTGCTGCGTCTGGACAAGACCATCTTGCAGGCGCGTCTCGAGGAAGCCGTAGCGGAGCATGCGCGCGCGCAGGCCGATGAGGCCGATGCCAAGCGCGAGCAGGGACGGGCGCAGGAACTGTACGACCGGACGGTGTCGTCGACCAGCGAACTGGAGGCCGCCGAATTGCGCTACACGCGTGCCCAGGCCGCGCTGTCCGCGGCCCAGGCACGCCGGGTGATCGCGCAGAAAAATCTGGCGGATGCCGAACTGAAAGCGCCGTTCGACGGCGTCGTGAGCGCGATCCCGGGCGGTTCCGGGACCGTCGTGGTGGCGGATTGCCAGCCGAAACCGCTGATCGTCCTGTCGCGTTGAGATTGAATCCGGCCGATCCTGCCGACGGCCGCTTCAGGCCATGCGCCGGGCGATTTCGGCTTCCATTTCAGCCGCCTGGTGCGGCGACGCCACCGCGGCGATCACCTTGTAGCACGTCGGCAGGATGGCGTTGAACCCGGCCAGATCCTGTACTTCGCTCATTTTCCGGTAGGCCGGGGACTTGGTTCCCACCAGGGCCGCCAGGAATTCCAGCGCATAGGTGCGGGTGCTTTCCAGATGGGCGGCGGATTGCGCAGGCGCGGCCGCTGCGGGAGCCTGGCTGCGCGAGGCGGTCGGCGCGGGCTGCGAAGGCGATGCCATGTTGCGCAGGGCCTGGATGAACCCGCTTTGCAGCAAGTCGTTCACCATCGCTTCCAGTTCGGCGCAATGGGGCATCTTCTTGCAAAGTTCGCCAAACGAGATGCCATTCCCCACGCTGAACAGGATTTGCCGGTGTCTGGGCCGCAAGGTATGGCCGAGGTTGAAGATTTCCTCCTGTCCCTTAACCGTGCGGGACAATTGCATTGTCATGTCCATGGTTGCCTCCGTTGTTGTCGTGCAGGTGGTCAGCCTGTGACGGATGTCCTGCACGGACTGTGCCGCGGTGGAGAAGAAACTTTAAGTTGTTGTTTTGCAATGCGTATGACACGGGATGCCGTACGTTGATTGCGACGGGCGGGACGGAAAAATGTCGAGGGTGTGACGACTGGTCGAAAATTCGTCGGCAGGGCGGTATCAGGCTTTTCCCGGACAGGATCCCGGCAGGCGCACGGGGACATTCCTGCTTGCCCGGCGGGTGATTTCAGCTACGCGGGCCGTTATCCGCGCGATTGTCGGCCGACTGGGTGCGGGGACTGTAATCCCAGTAGCGCTTCCAGGCGTTGACCACGAGCGTCGGATACTCCGGCTGGCCCAGGCTGCCGTTGTAGCGGCCGAGCGCGCGGAACAGGTCGCCATGCTCGATGTCGATGTAGTAGCGCAGGATCAGTGCGCCGTAGCGCAAATTGGTGCGGAGCTGGAACAGGTTGTGATTGGGGTTGCCGATGGTTTTGATCCAGAAGGGCATGACCTGCGCGTAGCCGCGGGCACCAACGGGCGACACGGCATATTTTCGAAAACCGCTTTCCACCTGGATCAACCCCAGCATCAACTGCGGGTCGATGCCGGCGCGCGAGGCTTCCCAGTGCAGCGTGGTCAGGAATTCAAGCCGTTCGTCCTCGTCGGGCATGCGCTTGGCCAGCCGCTGTGACATGTCCTTCAGCCAGGCAGCGCCGTCGGCCGGGTTACGGAACGCGGTGCGGGTGACCGGGGTATCCGCCAGGGCACGTTGCAGGGACGAACGGACATTGGCCGACATCGACTCTTCGAGCTGTCCGCCCGCATGCGCGGGCTGGACACACAGCCAAGCGGCGATCAGCAAACCAATGGGTGTCCGTTTATTCATGTCAGCGTTCCAGCAGTTCTGTCAAAAATACCCTGGCGTCGGCAAGCGCGATGGTTTGCGCGGCGTGGGTCTGTTCAGGCGCGGCGCGGCGCGCCTGGTATTCGACCACGCCATCCTTCAGTCCGCGCTCGCCCACCGTGAGGCGGTGCGGGATGCCGATCAGTTCGGCGTCGGCGAACATCACGCCGGGACGTTCGTCGCGGTCGTCCAGCAGGACGTCGAAGCCAGCCGCGGTCAGCTCAGCATAGAGCGTATCGGCGGCTTTTTGAACCGTCTCGCTCTTGCCGTAACCAATTGCGACAATCACCAGCAAGAACGGTGCCATCGTGGTCGGCCAGATGATGCCGCGCTCGTCATGGTTCTGCTCGATCGCCGCTGCGACGATGCGCGACACGCCGATGCCGTAGCAGCCCATTTCCATTGCCTGTGCGCGGCCGGCCTCGTCCAGGTAGGTGGCATTCATCGCCTGCGAATATTTGCTGCCGAGCTGGAACACATGACCGACCTCGATGCCGCGGCATAGCGCGAGCGTGCCCTTGCCGTCCGGGCTGGGGTCGCCGGAGGCGACATTCCTTATATCGGCCACGCGATCCGGTTCCTGCAGGTCGCGGCCGAAATTGACGCCGGCGAGATGCAGCTTCGGCTTGTTAGCGCCGCAGACGAAATCGCTCATCGCCGCGACCGTGCGGTCGGCGATGACCTTGATTTTGCTGCGATCGATACCGATTGGTCCGAGAAAGCCGGGCGGGCAGTCGAAGGCGGCACGGATTTCGGCCTCGTTAGCCAGCCGGAAGTCGGCCATGCCGTCGAGCTTGCCGAGTTTGACTTCGTTCAGCATGTGGTCGCCGCGCAGCAGCAGGACGACCGTCTGCTCCCCGACCATGACCGCGATGAGCTTCACCGTGTGTGCAAGCGGGAGGCCGAGCAGGGCGGCGACGTCCTCGCAGGTGGTCTGCTTCGGCGTGTCGACCTCGCGCAGCGTTTCCTGCGGCGCGGCGCGCGGCGTCGCCGGGGCAAGCGCCTCGGCGAGTTCGACGTTGGCGGCATAGCCGGAATCCGGGCAGTAGGCGATCAGGTCTTCGCCGGAATCGGCCAGCACGTGGAATTCGTGCGAGCCCGAACCGCCGATGGCGCCGGTGTCGGCGGCCACCGCGCGGAAGGTCAGCCCCAGCCGGCTGAAAATCCGCGTGTAGGCGTCGTACATGGTCTGGTAGGTGGCGGCGAGGCTCTCCTTGCTGGCGTGAAAGGAATAGGCGTCCTTCATCAGGAATTCGCGCGCGCGCATGACGCCGAAGCGCGGGCGGATTTCGTCGCGGAACTTGATCTGGATCTGGTAGAAGTTGACCGGCAGCTGGCGGTAGCTCTTGATTTCGCGGCGCGCGACGTCGGTGATGACCTCCTCGTGGGTGGGGCCGAAGCAGAAGTCGCGCTGGTGGCGGTCCTTGATTTTCAGCATCTGCGGGCCGAACACCGCCCAGCGCCCGGTTTCCTCCCACAACTCGGCCGGCTGCACCACCGGCATCAAGAGTTCGATCGCGCCGGCGCGCTCCATTTCCTCGCGCACCACGGCTTCGACCCGGCGCAGCGCCCTGAGACCCAGCGGCATCCAGGTATACAGCCCCGACCCCAGGCGCTTGATGAGGCCGGCGCGCAGCATCAGCTTGTGGCTGACGAGTTCGGCTTCGGACGGGGCTTCCTTGGTGGTGGAAATGAAGAACTGGGTGGCGCGCATGGTGAGGCAATCAAAACGAAAAGCGGCATTTTAGCGTGCGGGCGTGTAATCTTTCGCGCTCGATTTTTGCGATGGGGCGACCATGCGCTTGAGGTTAGGGAAACGCCGGGCAGACGACGGCGGACTGGAAGTGACCGAGGAACGCGGCCTGCGCGTGTTGCGCCTGGGCAGTCGCGCCATTCAGAGCGCGATGCGGGTGAATCGGCCGTGGGACCTGGAGCTCGCGTACACACGTGCCATGATGGGCTTCCTGATGTTCAACCCGCTGCCGCAGGAGGTGCTGATGATCGGCCTCGGCGGTGGCTCGCTCGCCAAATTCATCCGCAAGCAGCGGCCGCAGACGCGCATCACCGCGGTGGAAATCGATCCGCGGGTGATCGCCGCCGCCCGCACGCATTTTGAGTTGCCGCCGGACGACGCGACGCTCAGCGTGGTCGAAGCCGACGGCGCGCTGTATGTGCGACAGCATCCCGGTAGCGCCGACGTCATCCTGCTCGACGGCTTCGACGCCGGCAATCAGGTCGAGGCGCTGGCGACGCAGACGTTTTATGCGGCCTGCCGCCGCGCGCTGAAGCCAAATGGCATGCTGGTGGTGAATCTGTGGGGGCGCGACAGCGAATTCGCCGAATATTTCGCGCGCCTGACGCGCGCGTTCGAGGGCGAGGTCGGCTGGCTTTCGGTGCAGAACAAAACCAACGTCATCGTGTTTGCATTTGCCGAGGCGGGTGCCTTGGCCAGGCTCGACGCGGGCCAGCCGCAACGGGCCAATCTATCCAGACGCTGGGGGCTTGATCTGCGCGGTTTTGCGCGTGATTTTCAGTGGGCCGAGGGGATCGCGCCGTTGCTTGAATAGACGGAGCAATCGACGCGATACGGCCGGATGCTTGCGTCGCCCGGGGCGGCGGCAGAATTGCGCGCACCGCCTTGCGGTGTCCGCGCGCGCCGTGGTGCCGGATTCATGGATTTCCGCCAGCGCCCGGTCGGGCGGGGATGGCTGCCGACCAGTTCGAAAACCCGCCTGGAATTCCAATTAAAACAATGCTTAACAGCAGGCCGCGAATCATGGAAGGTTTGCAATTCCCGGCGGGTATGAAAGAATGTAATTAATCGAACTTTATTGATGGTGGCGGCCATGATCGACCGAGAGGGGTACCGCCCGAACGTAGGCATCATATTGTGCAACGCGAGCAACCGGGTCTTCTGGGGCAAGCGTGTCAATCAGCACGCCTGGCAGTTTCCCCAGGGCGGCATCAATGCAGGGGAAACGCCGGAACAGGCCATGTTCCGGGAACTGGAAGAAGAAGTGGGCCTGCAACCCGCGCATGTACGCGTTCTCGGGCGCACACGCGAATGGTTGCGCTATGACGTGCCTCCCCACTGGACGCGGCGCGACAACCGTGGCCTGTATCGCGGCCAGAAGCAGATCTGGTTTTTGCTGCGCTTGACCGGACGCGACTGTGATGTGTCCCTGCGCGCCAGCAGTCACCCGGAATTCGACGCCTGGCGCTGGAACGAATACTGGGTACCGATGGAAGCGGTGGTGGATTTCAAGCGTGAGGTCTATCGCCTGGCACTTGAGGAACTCGAACGCTTTCTGCACCGGGATGCGCGCCATGCAAGACCACGCGCGCCCCGCCCGTGCAACCGGCACGGCGCGGTGCATGACCTGCTGCTGAAGCCCTGATTCGACACGACGAGGGGGGCGTGATGAGGATACGGATTCATGCTTCGGCCACGCTGACGACATTCGCCGGATCCGGGCCGGGGTTGCCCTTGTGGCAGGTCGCGCCCACGCGCGATTTTGCCGGGAAACGACTGACCGATTTCATGATGCTGATTCCGCGTTTGCGCAACCGCCCATCCGTCGAGATCGAGCGGGCGTCGCGCGAAATCCAGGCAGTGCTGGCGCTGCATCAGGATGTGGTATTTGCCGATCTCAACCTGAAGCTCAATCTGCTGTGGGTGTCATTGCGTCCGCGTCCGGGGGCAATCAGCGAGCTGGCGGCGGCGATTCGCCTGCGCGTGCCCGAGGCGCTGCTGGTGGCGCACCATGTCGAGCCACGCTGATCAACTTCAGCGTCAGCCCGGAAGTCCGGAACCGCTCCCACAAAATTTCAGCATGTTGCCGGGCGGCGCGGCATATCCCTGAAGATGGCATGGAATCCCGCGTCCTTTCTGCGTCTGCACGCACCCAAAGCAGCAGAATTCGTTAAAATGAGCGATTGCTAATTAACCGCCGGAGCAAACATGGCCGTTTCTGAACTTCAGGTGCAAACCGCACTGAAAGCGTTGGTCGACCCCAATACCCACAAGGATTACGTCTCGACCAAATCCGCCCGCAACATCAAGATCGACGGCGGCGCCGTGTCGGTCGACATTCTGCTGAGCTACCCCGCACAGAGCCAGCTCGCGGTCATCAAGCAGCAGGTGGAAGATGCCCTCAAGACCATCGATGGCGTGACGGGCGCCACCGCCAACGTCAGCTTCAAGATCGTTTCGCACAGCGTGCAGCGTGGCGTCAAGCTGATCCCCAACGTCAAGAATATTATTGCCGTGGCCTCCGGCAAGGGCGGCGTCGGCAAGTCCACCACCGCCGTCAACCTGGCGCTGGCGCTGGCTGCGGAAGGCGCGCGCGTCGGCATGCTCGACGCCGACATCTACGGTCCGTCGCAGCCGACCATGCTGGGCATCACCGACAAGCCCGAATCGACCGACGGCAAGAATCTTGAGCCATTGATCGGCCATGGCATCCAGGCCATGTCGATCGGTTTCCTGATCGACGTCGAAACGCCCATGGTGTGGCGCGGCCCGATGGTGACGCAAGCGCTGGAACAGCTGCTGAACAACACCAACTGGAGCGACCTCGACTATCTGGTCGTCGACCTGCCGCCCGGCACCGGCGACATCCAGCTGACGCTGGCGCAGCGCGTGCCGGTGACCGGCGCGGTGATCGTCACCACGCCGCAGGACATCGCGCTGATCGACGCGCGCAAGGGCCTGAAGATGTTCGAAAAGGTCGGCATTCCCATCATCGGCGTGGTCGAGAACATGAGCCTGCATATCTGTTCCAATTGCGGCCATGAAGAGCGCATCTTCGGCGAAGGCGGCGGCGAGCGCATGTGCAAGGACTATAACGTCGAATTCCTCGGCGCCTTGCCTCTGGACAGCGCGATCCGGGCCGATACCGACTCCGGCAAGCCGTCGGTGGTGTCCGACCCGAACGGCCGCGTGACCGACATCTACAAGCAGATCGCGCGCCGGGTGGCGGTCAAGATCGGCGAAACCGCGGTGGACCATTCCGCCAAATTCCCCAACATCGTCATTTCCAATACCTGATGAGCATCAAATCCGACCGCTGGATCCGCCGCATGGCGGCTGAGCATGGCATGATCGAACCGTTCGAGCCGGGGCAGATCAAACAGGCCGCTGGCCGGTCCATCGTGTCGTACGGCACGTCGAGCTACGGCTACGACGTGCGCTGCGCCAACGAATTCAAGCTCTTCACCGACATCAACACCACCATCGTCGACCCCAAGGCCTTCGACCCGAACTCCTTCGTCGAGGTCAAGGGCGATTCCTGCATCATCCCGCCCAATTCCTTTGCGCTGGCGCGCACGGTGGAATACTTCCGCATTCCACGCAACGTGCTGACCATCTGTCTCGGCAAAAGCACCTATGCGCGCTGCGGCATCATCGTCAACGTCACCCCGCTGGAACCCGAGTGGGAAGGCCACGTGACGCTGGAATTCTCCAACACCACACCCCTGCCCGCGCGCATCTACGCCAACGAAGGCGTGGCGCAGATGCTGTTCCTCGAATCCGACGAAGTCTGCGAAACCTCGTACAAGGACCGTGGCGGCAAATACCAGGGCCAGGTCGGCGTGACCCTGCCGAAAATTTAATCCCCGGGACACCGGGGATTCGTATAATCCGCGTTTTCAATTCGCCCATTCCAACGGCTTCCCTCTGGAGCAGGCCATGCGTTTCCGTTTTCCCGTTGTCATCATCGATGAAGACTTCCGTTCCGAAAATGCTTCGGGGCTCGGTATCCGTACGCTCGCCGAGGCGATCGAGAAGGAAGGCATGGAGGTGCTGGGCGTCACCAACTACGGCGATCTGACCTCGTTCGCCCAGCAGCAGGCGCGCGCCTCGGCATTCGTGCTGTCGATCGACGACGAAGAACTCGCGGGCACGGCCGAGGATGCGCAGACGGCGCTGCAAAAACTGCGTGCGTTCGTCGAGGAAGTGCGTTTCCGCAATGCCGAGATCCCGATTTTCCTGCACGGCGAAACCCGCACTGCGCGGCATATCCCGAACGACATTCTGCGTGAGCTCAATGGCTTCATCCACATGCTGGAAGACACGCCGGAGTTCCTTGCACGCTATATCCTGCGCGAAGCGCGGGCCTATCTCGACTCGCTGGTGCCGCCGTTTTTCCGTGCGCTGACCCATTACGCGGCGGACGGCTCGTACTCCTGGCACTGCCCCGGCCACTCCGGCGGCGTGGCGTTCCTGAAGTCGCCGATCGGCCAGATGTTCCACCAGTTCTTCGGCGAGAACCTGCTGCGCGCCGACGTCTGCAATGCGGTCGACGAACTGGGACAACTGCTCGACCATACCGGCCCGGTCGCGGCGTCCGAGCGCAACGCCGCGCGGATTTTCAACTGCGATCACCTGTTCTTCGTCACCAACGGCACCTCGTCGTCCAACAAGATGGTGTGGCATGCCAACGTCGCCGCGGGCGACATCGTGGTGGTCGACCGCAATTGCCACAAGTCCATCCTGCACGCCATCATCATGTGCGGCGCGATCCCCATTTTCCTGACGCCGACGCGCAACCATTACGGCATCATCGGGCCGATTCCGATGGACGAGTTCCGTCCCGAAAACATCGCCAGGAAGATCGCGGCGCACCCGTTTGCCAAGGACGCGAAGGGCGGGCCGCGCATCCTCACCATCACCCAGTCGACCTACGACGGCATTCTGTACAACGTCGACATGATCAAGGAATTGCTGGGCGACACCATCGACACGCTGCACTTTGACGAAGCCTGGCTGCCGCACGCGACCTTCCACGACTTTTATCGGGGCATGCACGCCATCGGCAAGGATCGCCCGCGCGCCAAGGATGCGCTGGTGTTCGCCACCCAGTCCACGCACAAGCTGCTGGCCGGCTTGAGTCAGGCCTCGCAGATCCTGGTGCAGGACGCCGAAACGCGGAAACTCGACTTCCACCGTTTCAACGAAGCCTATCTGATGCACATGTCGACCAGCCCGCAGTACGCGATCATCGCCTCGTGCGATGTGGCGGCGGCGATGATGGAGCCGCCCGGCGGCACCGCGCTGGTCGAGGAGTCGATCAAGGAAGCGCTCGATTTCCGTCGCGCCATGCGCAAGGTCGACGAGGAATTCGGCGATTCGTGGTGGTTTACCGTGTGGGGGCCGGAAAAACTCACCGACGAGGGCATCGGCGAACGCGAAGACTGGATGCTGACAGCGAACGACCACTGGCACGAATTCGGCAAGATCGCGCCGGGCTTCAACATGCTCGATCCGATCAAGGCCACGGTCATCACACCGGGACTGGACATGGCGGGCGCCTTCGCCGACTGGGGCATCCCGGCGGGAATCGTCACCAAATATCTGGCCGAGCACGGTGTCATTGTGGAGAAAACCGGGCTCTATTCCTTCTTCATCATGTTCACCATCGGCATCACCAAGGGCCGCTGGAACACCCTGGTGACCGCCTTGCAGCAGTTCAAGTCGGACTATGACGAAAACCAGCCGCTGTGGCGCGTGCTGCCCGAATTCATCGAAAAGCACCCGCGCTACGAAAAAACCGGACTCAAGGATCTGTGTGATCAGATTCACGCCATCTACAGGGCCAACGACGTGGCACGCCTGACGACCGAAATGTATCTGTCGGAAATGGCGCCCGCGATGAAACCGGCCGATGCCTTTGCCAAGATGGCGCACCGCGAGATCGAGCGGGTCGAGATCGACCGGCTCGAAGGGCGGATCACCGCCATGCTGGTGACGCCTTATCCGCCGGGCATTCCCCTGCTGATCCCGGGCGAGCGCTTCAACGCCACCATCGTGCGCTATCTGCAGTTCACCCGTGAATTCAACGAGAAATTTCCCGGTTTCGAGACGGACGTGCACGGACTGGTCGAAGACACCGGCAGTGGCAAGGCCCGCTATTACGTCGATTGCGTGCGTTGACCTGACTCCGCCAAGGCAAAAGCTTGATTTGGCGGGCAAAACGCGTATGATTTGCACTCCCCGGTTTTCCTGGGGATGATTCTTGCTGTGCCAATTAACCTTGCTCCACCGCACCGCAGCGGGGGGCTGAACCGAAAGGAACACGATGCGGCATTACGAAATTGTATTTATCGTCCATCCCGATCAGAGCGAGCAGGTGCCCGCCATGATCGAACGCTACCGTGCCAATATCACCGCGCGGGGCGGCAGTGTCCACCGTCTGGAAGATTGGGGCCGCCGTCAGATGGCCTACCCGATCCAGAAAATCCACAAGGCACACTACGTTCTGATGAACATCGAGTGCGATCAGGAAGCGCTGGAGGAACTCGAACATGGCTTCAAGTTCAACGATGCCGTGTTGAGACACCTGACCATCAAGCGTACCGAGGCCGTCACCACGGCTTCACCGATGATGAAGGAAGAAAAATCACGCGACATGCTGGACAGCGCCAAAACTGACGGCGCCAAGCCGGAAGCGGCAGTCGAGCAGCCCGCCGCAGCCTGAGTTGAGTGAACCGGCTGGCCATCCGCGGAGCCCTCGTCCAGGTTGACCCGATGCGTTACAGCCCGGCCGGCGTACCGATTGTGGAAGCGGTGGTTCATCACCAAGATAGCCAGCTCATCGCTGGGCAGCCCCGGCGCATTGAATGCGAGTTGGCGGTACAGGCGAGTGGATCGCTGGCCGTACAACTGGCCCGTCTGACGGCGGGAGCGCAGGTGATGCTGGAAGGTGCGTTGAACCGGCGCAGCGTGAACAGCCGGCAACTGATCCTGATATTGAATCGAATCGAAAAGGAATAAATCATGGCCCGTCCCATGGGTGGAAAATCCGGCGGCAAGTTCGCCAACAAGCGCCGCGACAGCGGCAACCGCGGCCTCTTCAAGCGCCGCAAGTTCTGCCGCTTCACCGCTGAAAAGGTGGTTGAAGTCGATTACAAGGACATCGAAGTGCTGAAGGAATTCATCGCCGAGAACGGCCGCATCATTCCGGCCCGCATTACCGGCACCAAGGCGCATTACCAGCGCCAGCTGGGCACCGCGATCAAGCGTGCGCGCTTCCTGGCGCTGATGCCGTATACCGACCTGCATTGATTGGGAGACGACCATGCAAGTGATTCTGATGGACAAAGTCGTCAACCTGGGCAATCTGGGTGACGTGGTCAAGGTGAAAGACGGTTATGCCCGCAACTTTCTGATTCCCACCGGCCGTGCACGCCGCGCCACGCAGGCCAACATGGAAGCGTTTGCCGCGCAGAAGGCCGAACTGGAACGCGTCGCCGCCGAAAAGCTGGCCGATGCCCAGCGTCGCGGCGAGCAGATGGAAGGTCTCAGCGTCACCGTGAGCCAGAAGGCCGGCGTCGATGGTCGTCTGTTTGGCTCCATTTCCAATGCCGACATCGCCGATGCGCTGAAAGCGCAGGGCCATGAGGTGACCAAGGCAGAGGTTCGCCTGCCGGAAGGTCCGTTCAAGGCCATCGGTGAATATTCCGTGGTGCTGGGGCTGCACCATGACGTCACCGCGAACATCACGGTGGTGGTGGTCGGCGAACAGTAATCCGCCGGCTATTCCGAAGAAAGGGAGCCTGCGCGGCTCCCTTTCTTATTTGTCCTCAAGACATACCCGGACTACCCACGCTTTATCCACAGGCTTATCCCTTGGTGGCAGTGGGGCTGGAGACTAGAATCCCGCCATGGCCGCGATCCACACGCTTTCTGCAAACGCTGATCCCCAACTGGCACAGATGCGCTTGCCGCCACACTCGCTGGAAGCCGAGCAGGCGGTGCTGGGAGGGCTGTTGCTCGACAACAGCGCGTGGGATCGCATCGGCGACGTGGTATCGGAAAGTGATTTCTATCGTCAGGACCATCGCCAGATCCTGCGTGCGATTACGCGGCAGATCGCCGAGAACCGCCCGGCCGACGCGGTGACGGTTGCCGAGGCGCTGCAGTCCATGGCGCAACTCGAAAACGTCGGCGGACTTGCCTACATTGTGGCGCTGGCGAGCAACACGCCTTCCGCCGCCAACATCCGTCGCTACGCCGAGATCGTGCGGGAACGCTCGGTGATGCGACGGCTCGCCGAAGTGGCCACCGGAATTGCCGATACCGCCTACGCACCGGCCGGGCGCAGCGCCTCGCAACTGCTCGACGAAGCCGAAGCGAAAGTATTCGAAATTGCCGAATCGGGCAACCGTGGGCAGGTCGGCTTTACCGAAATCAAGCCGCTTCTGAAGGAGGTGGTCGAACGAATCGACGAGTTGTATCACCGCGACAACGATTCCGGCATTACCGGGGTGCCCACCGGCTTTCACGATCTCGACCAGAAAACATCGGGCCTGCAGCCGGGCGACCTTGTCATCGTCGCCGGGCGGCCGTCCATGGGCAAGACAGCCTTCTCGCTCAATATCGCCGAAAACGTCGCGCTCGATACCGGTCTGCCGGTGGCCGTGTTCTCGATGGAAATGGGCGGGGCGCAACTGGTGATGCGGATGATCGGTTCGGTCGGCAAGCTCGACCAGCACCGGCTGCGCACCGGCAAGCTCGGCGAGGACGACTGGCAGCGCCTCACGTATGCACTCGGCAAGCTCAACGATGCGCCGGTGTTCATCGATGAATCGCCCGGACTCAATGTCCTGGAACTGCGTGCCCGCGCGCGCCGGTTGATGCGCCAGTGCGGCAAGCTCGGCCTCATCGTGATCGATTACCTGCAGTTGATGTCGGCCAGCAGTTCGGGTGAAAATCGCGCCACCGAAATTTCGGAAATCTCGCGTGCGCTGAAAGGACTGGCGAAGGAACTGCATGTCCCGGTGGTCGCCCTGTCGCAGCTGAATCGCGGGCTTGAGCAGCGCCCTAACAAGCGCCCGGTGATGTCCGACCTGCGTGAATCGGGCGCCATCGAGCAGGATGCCGACGTCATCCTCTTCATCTACCGCGACGAAGTCTACAACCCCGACACGCAGGACAAGGGTACGGCCGAAATCATCATCAGCAAGCAGCGCAACGGTCCCATCGGCACGGTGCGGCTGGCCTTTCTGGGCGAATACACGCGCTTTGAAACGCTGGCGCAAGCCGGCAGCTACTAGTCCCGATGCGGCCCATTCAGGCGCGGATTTCGATCGGTGCGATGGCACATAACCTGCGCGTGGCACGCAGTCATGCCGCGGGTGCGCGTATTTTTTCCGTGGTCAAGGCCAATGCCTACGGGCACGGGCTGTCGCGCGCCCGCCGCGCACTGGCGGCGACCGACGGTTTTGCCGTGCTGACGCTGGAAGAGGCCGCCAATCTGAGATTGATGGGGGTCGATCAGCCTATCCTGTTGCTCGAGGGACTCTTCGGAGCGGACGAAATCGCCGCCTGTGTCGAACTGGATCTGTGGCCGGTATTGCATCATCCTGCCCATCTCGACTGGTTGCGGCAGCAACCGCCTTCGCGGCCCCTTCGGGTTTTCCTCAAATTCGACAGCGGCATGCACCGGCTGGGATTCCCCCTGGCCGATCATGCCGCGATCATTGCGCGCACGAAAAGTCTCGTGGGAGTGGCCGGCATCACCTTGATGACGCATTTCTCCCAGGCGGATGAAACGGCCGGCGTGGGCTGGCAGTTGCAGCCCTTCTTGCGTGAACTGGCGGCCTACGGCTTGCCGTGGAGCAGCGCCAATTCGGCGGCGCTGCTCCGCTATCCGGAGACGCTCGGTGCCTGGGCACGCCCGGGACTGATGCTCTACGGCGCATCACCGTTCGCCGATATGTCGGCCGGACAATTGGGACTGAAGCCGGCCATGACGCTGCAGTCGGAAATCATCGCGGTACAGACGCTGCAAGCAGGCGAGGGCGTAGGGTACGGCCAGTTGTTTCGTGCCGATCGATCCATGCGGGTGGGCGTGGTGGCCTGCGGCTATGCAGACGGCTACCCGCGTCACGCGCAGACCGGTACGCCGGTCCTGGTCGATGGGCGCAATAGCCGGATTCTGGGCCGGGTGTCGATGGACATGTTGTGCGTGGACTTGAGTGAGTGCCCTGAAGCCGGCGTGGGAAGCCCGGTCGTGCTGTGGGGGGAGAAATTGTCCGTGGACGCGGTGGCCGCAGCCGCGGGTACCAGCAGTTACGAACTGCTGTGCGCATTGGCCGCGCGGGTCCCCGTAGAGGAGACCGACTAGTGCGTCGTGCCGAACGAGAGATCGCGGGTGCCGGGCGGCATCGGCAGGCCGGCATAATGGCTGGCCTGCGCAATCGGGCCCAGCGGAAACAGGTTGTACAGGAACTTGTGCCCGCCCTGACCCGCAAATTCAGCTTCCAGTGTGCGCGCGAGCATGCGTGCATGGATCGTTCCGCCATGATCGGCATAGCAATCACGCAGATAACGAACGATGGCCAGATGGCTGTCCGTCAATTCCAGTCCGTCCCGTCGCGCCATCTCGACGGCCTGTCCTTCAGTCCAGGGCTCCAGATCGATCAGATAACCGCGGACCGCCGGGCCAGCGTCTTCTTGCTCCATCATCTTGTTGATATCCAGCATGACGATCTCCTGAATATACGGGGGGGGGGGGGGGGTTGATTTAGACTTGATTTATAGGACGGGAACAGCGAAAACCAAGATGTTTCATCCCTGATCGTGCGTGGAACAGGTCACGTCGTTTTAATCAACCTTCTGGGGCCGGGTCGGGCGCCAGGAAGCACTCCAGGTGACGTTCGCCCACTGTGGTCCCGATACAGCCCAGCTCAAGCACGGCCCGCTCCAGTGCGGCGGAAAACGCCGCAAAATCGGTAATCCCCTCGTAGATCTCCATCCATGTCGACGGATCGTCGCAGCGTCGCAGCCGGCGTGGCGGCTGGCTGCAATACCGCGTCAGCGCATCCAGCAGCGCATCGCCCCGCAGGGCTGCCAGACGGGCCTGCGCAGGATCGATGCGGTAGTAGACATAGGCGTGTCTCACCTATTCGGGCAGCGCGTAAGGCAGGGGTTTCAGGGTCAGCACGGCGCCGTCACCCGCTTTCAGATGCAAGGTCTGTGTCGCCGCGCTTTCGACCTGGGCGACGGCCAGCACATCGAAGCCGCCAGCGGGCGCTGGCGCCGCATTGACCACCGTTCCGGTAGCCTGGCCTTCGATGTCGGCGCTGTACAGGCTGTCGCCGGGCGCGGCTTCGGCCTCCACATGGGCAAGAAACATGCGGCGCTTGAGCTTGCCCAGATACTGGCTGCGCGCGACGATTTCCTGGCCGGGGTAGCAGCCTTTCTGGAAACTGACGCCGCCGATGACCTCGAAATTGACCATTTGCGGGACGAACTGCTCCTGGGTGGCGGCAACGATCATCGGGATGCCGGCGTTGAGGCGCAGCCAGTCCCATACCGGCGCGCCGACCGGGGTCGCCAGCCGGCACAGCGCCTGCCAGGCGGTCGCTGCGTGATCAGGCGAAATGGACAAAACGAACTTGTCTGCTCCCACGCGGATCACCTGGCCGATTGCGCTGGCGGATGTACGCATGGCCGCATCCGGCGCTGTGCCCATGGCGGCGTCCACCGCTGCCCGGGCCTGCGGACCGGCCACCACCAGGCGCACGTTTTCATCGCTGGCGTCACGTCCCTGCACTTTGCTGCGCATGATGAACATGGAAAGCCGCTTCAGCACCGCGGGCAGAATGTCGCCCGACAATTGCAGGCAATAATCCTCGCCCTGGCGCCATAGCAGGAAATTTCCCAGCAGACGGCCCTTGGGACTGCAATAACCGTTCCACTGGGCAGCATCGGTCTGCAGGCCGCGAACATCGTTGGTGAGCTGGTTTTGCAGGAAACTGGCAGTCTCGTCGCCACGAAAAGCGATGACGCCGAGTTGAGACAAATCCGCCACAATAGTGCCTTCTACCGCGGCAGCACGTTCGCCCGCCGGATTGCCGAAATGCTGGACCGTAGCGTCCGTGATCAGCGCCTCTCGGGATTGCAAGAATTTTTTCCAGGAATCGATCACGATGCGTTCCAGTCAGAGGGGGAAGTCATGAAAGTCAAAAGTGTACACGCTGATGCGCGAGATTGAACTCAAACCCTCGCGCCGGCTGGGGCTGTTGCTGCTGGGCATGACGGCACTGGCGCTGATCGCCCTCCTGCTGGCGGACTTGCCGACGGTCACCGCGTCCGGGCTGGGGATCGCCGCGATCGGTCTTGGCGCATGGGGCTGGCGGCAGAGCGTGCCGACGACGCCTCTGCGTCTTGCGCCGGACGGCCGCCTGCAATGCCTGGATGAGAGACTTGAGTGGCAGGATGTGGAAGTGCTGGACGACAGTTTTGTGTCGCTCGCACTGGTTGTGCTGAGCTATCGTGCCGCCGGCCGCCGCATGCGTTCCCTGGTTCTGCTTCCAGACAGTGCGGATCCCGACGACTTGCGCCGACTCAGGGTATCGCTTCGCTGGACACGCCGCATACGCTCGGGCACATCGTCCCCGGACGCGGGTTGAGCACGGTATTGCCGGCGACCGGCAGCGTCCCGGGGTAGTCGCGGCTGTAGTGCAGGCCGCGGCTTTCCTGCCGCAGTTGCGCGCAGCGGACGATGAGATCGGCGCTTTGCACCAGATTGCGCAGCTCGATGAGGTCGTTGCTGACGCGGAAATTGCGGTAGAACTCGTCGATTTCGGCGCGCAGCAGACGGATGCGGTGCGAGGCGCGTGTGAGACGCTTGTTGGTGCGCACGATGCCGACGTAGTCCCACATGAAGCGGCGCAGTTCGTCCCAGTTGTGCGAGATCACCACTTCCTCGTCCGCATCGGTGACGCGCGAGGCGTCCCACGGCGGCAGATCGAGCGACGGGGCGGGCGGGGTGGCCAGAATATCGGCGGCGGCGGCGTGGCCGAACACCAGGCATTCGAGCAGCGAATTCGATGCCAGCCGGTTGGCGCCGTGCAGTCCGGTGAAGGTGACTTCGCCCACCGCGTGCAGGTTGCACAGGTCGGTGCGCGCGTCCAGGTCGGTGACGACGCCGCCGCAGGTGTAATGCGCGGCCGGCACCACCGGGATCGGCTGCTTCGTGATGTCGATGCCGAGTTCGAGACAGCGGCGGTGGATCGTGGGGAAATGCTCGCGCACGAAATCGGCCGGCTTGTGGCTGATGTCGAGATAGACACAGTCGATGCCGCGCTTTTTCATCTCGAAGTCGATCGCGCGCGCCACCACGTCGCGCGGCGCGAGTTCGGCGCGCTCGTCGTGGTCTTGCATGAAGCGGCTGCCGTCGGGCAGCAGCAGACGGCCGCCTTCGCCGCGCACCGCCTCGCTGATGAGGAAGGATTTGGCGTGCGGGTGATACAGGCAGGTGGGATGGAACTGCACGAATTCCAGGTTGGCGACGCGGCAGCCGGCGCGCCAGGCCATCGCGATGCCGTCGCCGGTCGAGGTGTCGGGATTGGTGGTGTAGAGGTAGACCTTGCCGGCGCCGCCGGTGGCGAGCACGGTGTGCCCGGCGGCGAAGGTCTCGACCTCGCCGGTGCCCTTGTTCAACGCATAGGCGCCGTGGATCTGCCGTTCCTCGCCGCCGGCGCGCTTGCCGGTGATGAGATCGATGGCGACATGCTGCTCGAAGGTCTCGATAGCGGGATGGGCGCGCACGCGGTCGAGCAGGCTCATCTGCACCGCATGACCGGTGGCATCGGCCGCATGCACCACGCGGCGGCGGGAATGGCCGCCTTCGCGGGCCAGATGCAGCCCGCCGGGCGCCTGCGGGTCGGGAGTGAAGGCGACGCCGTTGGCAGTCAGCCAGGCGATCATGTCGCGCGCCTGGCTGGCCACCAGCCGGGTGACCGCCTCGTCGCACAGGCCGGCACCGGCAATCAGGGTATCGTGGACGTGCGCTTCGGTCGAGTCGCCGCTGTCGACCGCGGCCGCAATCCCGCCCTGCGCCCAGTCGCTGGCGCCGTCGGTCATCTGGCGTTTGGTCACAATGGCGACGCGGCGCTGGTCGGCAAGCTTGAGCGCGGTGGTCAGCGCGGCAAGGCCGCTGCCAAGGATGAGGACGTCGTGTTGGTGCATGATGATTGGGCGATAATAGCAGGCTTGGAGCGTGTCCGAATAACCCTCTGCGGGATGAACTTTTCGGGTCCGGACCGCTCACACGTTGCGGAAGGTGCGGTCACGTATACTTTCAACATAAACAAAAATGCCGCAGGGAGACATGTCGGACCGCGAACTGGATCAGGTGCTGGTCGAACGCGCCCAGCAGGGCGACAAACACGCTTTCGAGTTGTTGGTGAGCAAATATCACCGCAAGCTCGGGCGGTTGTTGTCGCGCATGGTGCGGGACGCCGCGGAGGTGGAAGACATTACACAGGAAGCGTTTATCAAGGCCTACCGCGCGCTGCCGGGGTTCCGTGGCGAAAGCGCCTTCTATACCTGGCTGTATCGTATTGCCGTGAATACCGCCAAGAACTATCTGGTGGCCCACAAGCGCATGCCGGTATCGAGCGACGTGCAGGCGGAAGATGCGGAGAATTACGAGGATGGCGATCTGCTGCGCGATATTGCAACGCCGGATGCGGAACTCCAGACCAAACAGATCGCCAAAGCAGTCAATGAGGCGGTCGATGCGCTGCCCGAGGAACTGAGGACGGCGATCACGCTGCGCGAGATCGAAGGCATGAGTTACGAGGAGATCGCACAGATGATGGACTGCCCGATCGGCACCGTCCGCTCGCGGATTTTCCGCGCGCGCGAGGCCATTGCCGAAAAGATACGCCCGATGCTGGGCACCAGTCAGGACAAAAGGTGGTAACCATGTCAGCACTTCTTAAAACCGATTCCCTTTCCCATACCGAGCAGGCCGACGACGACTGGCCTCTGCTGATGTCCGCCGCGCTGGACGGCGAGGCGCCGCGAGCCGAAACGGAAGCCTGCATCCTGGCCCTGAAGCGGGATGGCCAGTTGCGACGAAACTGGGCGGAATACCATCTGATCGGCGATTTGATGCGGGGCGAGGTGCCGGCACACGAAGGCTTCATGACGCGTTTCTCCGCGCAGCTGGCCGTCGAACCGACTGTGCTTGCGCCGCGCCGGAGCGTATGGCCGCAACGGGTCGCCGTCGCGTCGTTCGCCTCGCTCGCGGTGTGGGGCGCCATCTCGCTCACCCGGATGATGTCGGATGACCCGGCCGCGCTGCCCGTGGCGGCCTCGCCGGGTGGCTTTCAGCAGGCTTCGCTGGCGTCGGCGCCGGCGAGCGAAGAGGCCCGGTATGCCCCCTACCTGGTGGCACATCAGGAATTTTCCCCGATGACGGTGGTTTCACCTTATCAGCCCGCTGTGGCCGTTGCGGTGGAGCCGCGCTGATGCGATCGCTGGCCGGATGGCGGCGGGACTGGCTCATTGCAGTATTCGCCGGACTGGCATTGCTGTCCGGCGGGGCACGCGCCGATACCGCGGCCGATTGGCTCAACCGCGCGGCCGCAGCCGCCAAACAGCAGAATTACAGCGGCGTCTATGTCTACCATCATGGGGAACATATCGAGGTGCTGCGTGTGCTGCACCGTGCCGATGCGAGTGGCGAGCAGGAAAAAGTCGAAGTCATGGATGGCACGTCGCGCCAGTTCCTGCGGATCAACAATGACGTGTACTGCCACTTGCCGGACGGCAAGCATGTCCGTCTGGAGCGCAATGCGCTGCGTCGATTCTTTCCGGCCCTGCTGCCGGCGCAGCCGGCTGGTCTGCTCGATTTCTATGAAGCGAAACTCGGTGGAATCGAGCGCGTGGCGGGGCGTACCTGCCAGGTGGTGACGCTGACGCCGCGCGACGGTTACCGGTATGCCTACAATCTCTGGCTGGACACGCGTACGGGGCTGCCGCTCAAGGCGCGCATCGTCAATGAGAACGGCAAGGCGATCTCCATCCTCGTGTTCTCGGAAATCCAGATCGGCAAGGCGCCCGACATCCGCAACGACATGACGGGAAAAGTCGTCCAGAAAGCCCAGTCAGACAAACCCATCGTCAACGAATGGAAAGTGACCCCGCCCCCAGGGTATGAGCAGATACAGGAGGCGGTACGTTTGCTGAACGGCAAGCGGGCGCCGGTCACGCATCTGGTTTTCTCGGATGGATTGAGCGTGTTGTCCATGTTCGTCGAGCCGGTGGATCCGCAGGTGCAAAGCCTGCATGGCCTGTCGGCCGAAGGCGCGGTCGGTATCTATGCCCGCGAGGTAAACGGTTACATCGTGACCACGCTGGGCGAGGTGCCGAACATGGCACTCATTGAAACCGGCAATTCTGCGACAAGAAAGTAAGGCCCGTCATGCTGGAACAAACAGCCGAAGTCGTCCATGCCGCATCCGATGGCGTCTGGGTGCAGGCAGTCGAGCCGTCGGGTTGCGGTACCTGCGGCGGTCAGGGATGTTCGTCGCGCCGCATTGCCGAACTGTTCCAGCGGAAACACCGGAATTTTCTGGTCGAGTGCGATCTGGCGTTGGCACCGGGGGACCGGGTGGTCATTGGAATTGCAAAAGGCAGCGTGCTCAGAAGCGCCGTGCGTGCGTACGGGATACCGCTGGCGCTGATGCTGGCCGGCGCATTGCTGGCGCAGGCAATACGGCCGGGCGACGGCGCGGCGGTACTCGGCATGCTGATCGGTGGGATGGTGGGTTGGCCGCTGGCACGGAGCGGCCGGACGGCGCGACCGGTCGTGCTCAGACGCGAAGACGGCATTCCGTTTCAAGTAGTGATGAAAGGACAGTCATGATTAAAAATACCTTGACGGCCATCGCGCTGGTGTTTGCCGTATCGGTGCCCGCATTGGCAAAAGATGTGATGGACGTGGCGGATCTGGTCGAGAAAGAAGGACCGGCCGTCGTCAACATCAGCACCACCACGATGGTGAAACGCGGTCAGGAAGGCATGCCGTTCGACGACCAGAGCATGCAGGAATTCTTCCGGCGGTTTTTCCCGGGCATGCCGGGCGGCCCCGGGGGCGGGCAGGGACCCGGCCCCACACAGGAAGTCCCGACGCGCGGTGAGGGCTCCGGCTTCATCGTCAGCAACGATGGTTATATCCTGACCAATGCCCATGTGGTCAAAGGCGCGGATGAGGTGGTGGTCAAACTCATCGACAAACGGACGTTTACCGCCAAGGTGATCGGCGCGGATGCGCGTACCGATGTGGCCGTCATCAAGATCACCGCCCGTAATCTGCCAACGGTCAAGCTGGGCGATCCCACCAAACTGCGTGTCGGCGAGGCGGTGGCGGCCATCGGTTCGCCTTTTGGTTTCGAGAATTCGGTGACTGCGGGCATCGTTTCAGCCAAGGACCGCTCGCTGCCTTCTGAAACCTACGTACCTTTTATTCAGACCGACGTGCCGATCAACCCGGGCAATTCAGGCGGCCCCCTGTTCAACATGAAAGGCGAGGTGGTCGGCATCAATTCGCAGATATACAGCCGCAGCGGAGGCTATCAGGGCGTATCGTTCGCGATCCCGATTGATGTGGCGATGGAAGCGGCGGCCCAACTGAAAAGCGGCGGAAAGGTATCGCGTGGCTGGCTTGGCGTCGTGATCCAGGAAGTGACGGCCGATCTGGCGGACTCCTTCGGCCTGGATCGTCCACGCGGCGCGCTGGTCTCGCAGGTCCAGGATGACAGTCCGGCGCACAAGGCGGGCTTGCAGGCGGCCGATGTCATCCTGGAATTCAATGGCAAGCCCGTGGAAAACTCCAGCGACCTGCCGCGTATCGTGGGCATGGCCAAGCCAGGGACCAGGATTCCGCTGCAAGTCTGGCGCAAAGGAAAAATCCAGCAATTGAGCGTGGTGCTGGGGGAATTGCCTGTCGAAAACCAGCCGGTGGCTGATAACGGAAAATCCATCCAGCGTGGCGGTCTGTCTCTTTCCGAGTTGGGCCCGGACCAGCGGCGGGCACTTGACCTCGACTACGGTGTACTGGTGGCCGATGTCACGGGCGAAGCGGCGCGCGCCGGCATCCGCACAGGCGACATCATCCTCGCGGTCAATAACACCCGGATCGCCAGCGTGGCGGCCTATCGCAAGGCGGTCGCCGCGATCCCGGCCGGCAAGAGCGTGGCGGTTCTGGTGCGTCGCGGTGACGGCTCGCTCTATGTTCCGCTGAAGATTTCCGGTGGGTAAAACGCTCACGCTCTATACGCGAAAGGGCTGCCCGCTTTGCGAGGAACTGGCGGAGGGCGTTCACGCCCTGATCGCGGGGAGCGGGCACAGTCTGGCGCCCGTTGACGTGGATGCCGATCCGTCGCTCAAGACCCGATACGGTTGGGACGTGCCACTGTTGTTCGACGGCGACACCGAGATTTGCCGCCATTGGCTCAATCTGCCCGTGTTACGGGAATGGCTGCGCCTCAATCCCTGAATTCCGTTAAAATCCGACCTCTTATCGAATCCCTGACCGGGCACGGAAGCGTGCCCGTTTTTGTTGTGTCCCAGAACCTGATCCGCAATTTTTCCATCATCGCCCACATCGACCACGGCAAATCCACCCTGGCCGACCGCCTGATCCAGCATTGCGGCGGCCTGTCCGAACGCGAGATGGAGGCGCAGGTGCTCGATTCGATGGATCTGGAAAAAGAGCGCGGCATTACCATCAAGGCGCAGACCGCGGCGCTTGCCTACAAGGCGCAGGACGGCCAGGTCTACCGCCTGAACCTGATCGACACCCCCGGCCACGTTGACTTTTCCTATGAAGTCAGCCGCTCGCTCTCGGCCTGCGAGGGCGCGCTGCTGGTGGTCGACGCCTCGCAAGGGGTCGAAGCGCAGACCGTCGCCAACTGCTACACCGCGATCGATCTCGGCGTCGAGGTGATTCCGGTACTGAACAAGATCGACCTGCCGGCGGCCGACCCCGACCGCGTGGCGGAGGAAATCGAGGACATCGTCGGGCTCGACGCGAGCGACGCGGTACGCGCGTCGGCCAAGTCCGGCATCGGCATCGCCGACATCCTCGAAGTGGTGGTGAAACAGGTGCCGTCGCCGCGCGGCGACGAGAGCGCGCCGTTGAAGGCCTTGATCATCGACTCGTGGTTCGACAATTACGTCGGCGTGGTGATGCTGGTGCGGGTGGTCGACGGCGTGCTGAAACCCAAGGACAGAATCCGCTTCATGGCCAGCGGCGCGCAGCACCTGACCGAACACATCGGCGTGTTCACCCCGAAATCGGTCGACCGGCCGCAGCTGTCGGCCGGCGAGGTGGGGTTCGTCATCGCCGGCATCAAGGAGCTCAAGGCGGCGCAGGTGGGCGACACCATCACCCTGGTCGAGCGGCCGGCCAGCGCGCCGCTGCCGGGCTTCAAGAAAGTCCAGTCGCAGGTGTTCGCCGGTCTCTATCCGGTCGAGTCGCACGATTTCGAGGCGCTGCGCGACGCCCTGACCAAACTGCAGCTGAACGACGCCGCGCTGCAGTTCGAACCCGAAGTGTCGCAGGCGCTGGGTTTCGGTTTCCGCTGCGGCTTCCTCGGTCTCCTGCACATGGACATCGTGCAGGAGCGGCTGGAACGCGAATACAACATGGATCTCATCACCACCGCGCCGACGGTGGTGTACGAGGTGCTGATGAAAGACGGCAGCCTGATCAACGTCGAAAACCCGTTCAAGCTGCCCGAACTGTCGAAGATCGAGGAAATCCGCGAACCCATCATCACCGCGACGATTTTCGTTCCCGAGGAATTCGTCGGCAACGTCATCACGCTGTGCAACCAGAAGCGCGGCATGCAGGTCGACATGCAGTACCACGGCCGTCAGGTGATGCTGCGCTACGACCTGCCGATGAACGAAGTGGTGATGGATTTCTTCGACAAGCTGAAGTCCACCAGCCGCGGCTATGCCTCGCTTGACTACGAGTTCAAGGAATATCGCGCTGGCGATCTGGTCAAGCTCGACATCCTGGTCAACAACGAGAAGGTCGACGCGCTGTCCTTGATCGTGCATCGCGCCACCAGCGTGTATCGTGGCCGCGAACTGGCGTCCAAAATGCGCGAGCTGATTCCGCGCCAGATGTTCGACGTCGCGGTGCAGGCGGCGATCGGCGCCAACATCATCGCGCGCGAGAACGTCAAGGCGCTGCGCAAGAACGTGCTCGCCAAATGCTACGGCGGCGACATCACGCGCAAGAAAAAACTGCTGGAAAAACAGAAAGCCGGCAAACGCCGCATGAAGCAGGTCGGCAACGTCGAAATCCCGCAGGAAGCCTTCCTTGCGATTCTCCAGGTCTCCGATAAATAAGCAGTGGGCCCTTCAACATGAACTTTGCACTCATTCTTTTTGTGGCGCTGGTCGTGACCGGCGGCATCTGGCTGCTCGACCTGCTGTGGCTCAAACGCGGCCGCGACCGGGACGCCAGGGAGCCGCTGCTGGTGGAATACGCCAAGAGTTTTTTCCCGGTCATCCTGGTCGTGTTCGCGTTGCGCTCGTTCCTGGTCGAGCCGTTCAAGATTCCGTCCGGTTCGATGATGCCCACCCTGCTGATCGGTGACTTCATCCTGGTCAATAAATTCACCTACGGCATCCGCCTGCCGGTCATCAACACGAAAGTGGTCGAGCTGAACAACCCCAAACGCGGCGACGTCATGGTATTCCGCTATCCGGCCGACCCCAGTCTCGACTACATCAAACGCGTGATCGGCGTACCGGGCGACGTGGTCGAATACCGCAACAAGAAGCTCACCATCAACGGCAAGCCCGTTTCCGCCACCAATACCGGCACTTACAGCTATGTGGGCAATGGCCTGAATTACATTACCGCGATGGTGTACAAGGAGCGCCTCAACGACACTGACCACACCATGATGACGGAGCCGGACAAGCCTTCGGTCTACCCGACCCAGGTGGTGGACTTCCCTTACCGCGAGAACTGCTCATACAATGCCGAGGGCGAAGGTTTCGCCTGCAAGGTTCCGCAGGGGCAGTATTTCATGATGGGCGACAACCGCGATGCCAGCAACGACAGCCGCTACTGGGGCTTCGTTCCGGACAGGAACATCGTCGGCAAGGCCTTCTTCATCTGGATGAATTTCGACGAACTCGGCCGCATCGGCACCACCATTCGATAAGGAGATACACATGCATCGTGTAGGTCCCATGAAATCCAGGCAACGTGGCCTGACCATGTTCGGTTTTCTGTTCACTGCGATCGTACTGATCATGATTGCCGTGCTGGCGATGAAGCTGGTGCCCGCCTACATCGAGTATTTCTCGGTGAAGAAGATTCTTTCCACCATGGGGCAGGAGTCCGACCTGAAATCCAGGTCCAATGCCGATATTCGCAGTGATTTCGCGCGACGGGCGAGCGTTGGCTATGTCACCGTGGTCAAGCCGGAAGACATCGCCATCGACCGTCACGGCGCCGCCCCGGTCGTCTCCACCGAGTATACCTATCGCACCAAGCTCGTCGGAAATGTCAGCCTGGTGGTCGATTTCAGTGCCAGTTCCGACCCTAACGCGGCGCCCGTCGAGGTTGAATAATTCCTTGCTGAACCAGCGTCTGCAGCAGGCACTGGGCTATACCTTTGTCCGCCCTGATCTGCTGACCCAGGCGCTGACGCATCGTAGCTACGGTGCGTCCAACAACGAACGGCTCGAATTCCTCGGCGACTCGGTGTTGAACTGTTCGGTTGCACGGGCGCTTTACGACGCCTTTCCGAATTTACCGGAAGGGAGCCTTTCGCGCCTGCGTGCCAACCTGGTACGGCAGGAAACGCTGGCCGAGATTGCCGCAACCCTGAAGCTGGGTGAAAGCCTGCGTCTGGGCGAGGGCGAACTCAAGAGCGGTGGATTTCGCCGCCCTTCGATCCTGGCCGATACGCTGGAATCGATCGTTGGCGCTATTTTCCTGGATGCCGGATTCGAAGCTGCGCAGCGCGTGGTGCACGGACTGTTCGAGCCCCTGGTGGCGAAAATCGATCCGAAGGCGTCGGGCAAGGATGCCAAGACCGAGTTGCAGGAAACGCTCCAGTCGCGGCGGCTTCCGCTGCCGGATTATCGTCTGGTGGGCACCCATGGCGAGGCACACGACCAGAGCTTCACCGTCGAGTGCGTGCTGTCCAAACCCGCGCTCAGCACACGCGGCGTTGGCAAGAGCCGCCGCGCCGCCGAACAGGAGGCCGCCCGTCAGGCGTGCACGAAATTACAGAAATGAACGCATTCAAATGCGGCCTCATTGCCATCGTGGGGCGCCCCAACGTCGGCAAGTCGACCCTGCTCAACCGCATCGTTGGGCAAAAAATCAGCATCACTTCACGCAAGGCGCAAACCACGCGCCATCGCGTGATGGGCATCCACACCACCGACGAAGCGCAGTTCGTGTTCGTCGATACCCCGGGGTTCCAGACCCGCCACGGCAGCGCCATGAATCGCGCGATGAACAAGCGGGTGCGCGAAACCTTGTCGGACACCGACGTGGTGATGATGCTGGTCGAAGCCGGGCGGCTCACGCGTGAAGACCGCCAGGTGATGGCATTGCTGCCCAGGGATCGCCCGCTGATCCTGGCGGTCAACAAGATCGACTATGCCAGGGATCGTGCCGCACTGATGGCGTATCTGCAGGAAGTCGCCGCCGCGCATGCCTTCACCGAGATCGTGCCGGTATCGGCCAAGCAGGGCAGCAATCTCGACGAGTTGCTGAAAACCCTGCAGGCGCATCTGCCGGAAAACCCGCCGCTGTTCGACGAGGACGACGTCACCGACCAGACCGAACGCCAGCTGGCCGCCGAACTCATCCGCGAAAAGGTGTTCCGCCTGTGCGGCGAGGAAATTCCTTATGCGGTGGCGGTGACCATCGACAAGTTCGAGGAGGAAGGCAATCTGCGCCGCATTTTTGCCACCATCCTGGTCGACCGCGACGGCCACAAGGCCATCGTCATCGGCAAGGGCGGCGAAAAGCTCAAGACCATCTCCACCCAGGCGCGGCTCGACATGGAGCGTGCCTTCGACGGCAAGGTGTATCTGGAAGTCTGGGTCAAGGTCAAGGGCGGCTGGGCCGACGACGTACGGATGCTGAAGTCGTTGGGGATCGATTGATTCGAAATACCTACCACAGAGACACAGAGACACAGAGACACAGAGACACAGAGGCACGGAAAAAATCCGTCATTGAGCCTGTCTCGATGCACAGGATTCTCGGACAAGCGTTTTCTCTGTGCCTCTGTGTCTCTGTGGTGAAGGGTTTTAAGCCAGCATGCCATCCGACGCCCGCATCAACAACGAAACCGGTTTCATCCTCCACACCTATCCGTTCAAGGAAACCAGCGTGGTGGCGGAGGCGTTCACCCGCAGTCACGGACGCGTGGCGCTGATCGCGCGCGGCGCGCGCCGCCCCGCATCCACGCTGCGCGGTTTGATCCAGCCGTTCACTCCGTTGCTGCTGTCGTGGTTCGGCAAGTCCGAACTGAAAACCCTGCATGCGGCCGAATGGCAGGGCGGCCTGATCGCCCCGCAGGGGCGCGCGCTGATGTGCGGGTTCTATCTCAACGAACTGCTGTTACGCCTGCTGGCGCGCGGCGACGCGCACGAACGGCTGTACGACCGCTATGTCGACACCCTCGGCCAGTTGGCGGGCGGGTGCGGTACCGCCGATGATGATCGCGCCACTTATTTCGAGCGGATATTGCGCCGCTTCGAGAAGAACCTGCTGTCCGAGATCGGCTACGGCGCCACTTTCGACGTGGACGCCGACAACGGGATGCCGATCGAGCCGGGTACCCGTTATGTGTTCCAGCCCGAACGCGGCGCGCTGCGTGCGGGCGGACAGCCGGGTTGTCCCGTCACGGGGCAAACGCTGATCGATCTGGCTGCCGGCCGTTTCGAACAGCCAGCGACCCTGGCCGAGGCCAAGGCCCTGATGCGCACCCTGATCAACCACACTCTGGGCGCGAAGCCGCTTTATACTCGCCAGCTGTTACGCGAACTCACCGAACTGACACAATGAGCATCTTTCTCGGCGTCAATATCGATCATATCGCCACCCTGCGCCAGGCGCGCAAGACCCGTTATCCCAGCCCGGTCGAAGCAGCGCTCGCGGCGGAAACCGCCGGCGCCGATTCGATCACGCTGCACCTGCGCGAAGACCGTCGCCACATCCAGGATGCCGACGTGGCGATCCTGCGCCAGGTACTGAAAACCAGGATGAACCTGGAAATGGCGGTGACCAGGGAAATGCTCGACATCGCCTGCGCCACCCGCCCGCAGGACGCCTGCCTGGTGCCGGAGAGGCGTGAGGAACTGACCACCGAAGGCGGGCTCGACGTGAAGGGCCAGCTACGGAAAGTGAGCGATGCCTGCAAACGTCTGGCGGACGCGGGTATTCGCGTGTCGCTGTTCATCGACGCCGATTTCACGCAACTCGACGCGGCGCAGGCAGCGGGTGCGCCGGTGGTTGAAATCCATACCGGACATTACGCCGATGCGGCGACCGGCCAGACCCGCATCAACGAATTCGAGCGTATCCGCACGGCCGTTGCCTACGGCCGCAGCCTGGGTCTGACGGTGAATGCCGGCCACGGTCTCACCTATCACAACGTGCAGCCCATCGCCGCGCTGCCGGGCATCCATGAACTCAATATCGGTCATGCGATCGTCGCGCAGGCCCTGTTCGTGGGATGGAAGGAGGCGGTATCCGAAATGAAGCGGCTGATGGTGGAGGCCACGGACTGAGGCGGACGATCGGCCGGCCTGATTTCCTGTCGATCCGGGAAATCTAGCGCCGCCTTTGCCACCACACATACCCGCCGATGATGAGCGCCACGAAGGCGATGACGCCGGCGGTGATGAAATGCTGGTATTCCCGGATGAGCGCTTCATTGCCGCCCAGAAAGTAACCGAACAGGGTGAGGACGAGCGACCATAACCCCGCGCCGAGACAGGTGTAGAGCGCAAAAGCGGCGGGATTCATGCGGCTGAGCCCGGCGGGGAGGGAGATCAGATGGCGGATGCCGGGAATCAGGCGACCGGTAAAGGTCGAGACCGCACCATGCTTCAGGAAGAAAGCATCGGTCTTGCGCAGCAGTTCGGGGCGCACGAAGAAGTAGCGGCCCCAGCGTTCGAGGAACGGCCGCCCCACCCACAGCGCCACCACGTAATTGAGTGACGCCCCGACCAGACAGCCGGCAGTGGACGCCAGCACGATCAGCCAGAAATTCATGTGCCCCTGGTGCGCGAGATAGCCGGCCGGAATCAACACCAGTTCGCTCGGCACCGGCAGCACCGTCGATTCCAGCGCCATGAGAATGAAAATACCGACGTAGCCCCAGTCGTGAACGGTGGCGAGGATCCAGGTGATGAAGTCGTGGAGCATGGGGATGAGTGGTGAGTGGTGAGTGGTGAGTGGTAGCGGAAAGTGGAAACTCCACTCACTACTTACCACTTGCGACTTACCTCACACCACCGCCTCTTCCTTCTTCTCTTTCTCGACCGGCTTGATGAAATGTTCGCGCTTGACGCCGAACATCAGCAGCAGCGGCGAAGCCACCAGATTCGAGGAATAGATGCCGAACATGATGCCGATGGTGAGGGCGAGCGCGAAGTTGTGCAGTGCCTCGCCGCCGAAGAACAGCATCGACAGCACCATGATCTGCGTCGAGCCGTGAGTGATGATGGTGCGGCTCATGGTGCGGGTGATGGCATCGTCGATGATGTACGGAATGGTCGCGCCGCGCATCTTGCGGATGTTCTCACGGATCCGGTCGAACACCACCACCGATTCGTTGACCGAGTAGCCGAGGATGGCCAGCACGCCGGCCAGCACGGTCAGCGTGAATTCCCACTGGAAGAACGCGAATACGCCGAGGATGATGACGATGTCGTGCATGTTGGCGAGCATCCCCGCCAGCGCGAAGCGCCATTCGAAACGGATCGCCAAATAGGCCATGATGCCGAAGGCGACCACCAGCAGCGCCAGCGCGCCGTTATCGTAGAGTTCCTTGCCGACTTGCGGGCCGACAAAATCGACACGCTTCAGTTCGATCGCGGAGTGGGCCGCCGCCAGCGCAGTCATCACGAGATTGCTGGTTTCGGCGGCGCTGCCGGCGCCCCTGTTGGGCAGGCGGATCAGGACGTCATGGCTGGTACCGAAGGTCTGGACCGACACTTCGGTCAGGCCGGATTTTTCCAGAACCGTCCGGATGGCAGGAAGATCGGCAGGCTGGTCGGTGTGGACTTCCATGACGGTGCCGCCAGTGAAATCGACGCCCAGGTTAAGGCCCCTGTCCCACAGCGCCCAGATAGCAAGAAGGAAGGTAAGCAGCGAAATCGCCGTCGTCATCTTCCCCCAGCTCATGAAGGGGATGGTTTTTCTGAAAGGGAAGAATTCCAGCATGGCTTACCCCTAAATCGAGACCTTGGCCAGACGCGGCTGGCGGCCGTAGGTGAGATTGACCATCGCGCGCGATACGGTCACCGCGCTGAACATGGAAGTGAGAATACCCAGGCAAAGTACCACGGCGAAGCCGCGCACCGGCCCGGAACCCAGCCAGAACAGCGCGATACCGGCGATCAACGTGGTGATGTTGGAGTCGAGAATCGTCGCCCATGCGCGCTCGTAGCCGGCGTGG
>ERZ778018.359-NODE-359-length-74960-cov-12.436700_pt1 | contig 74960 bp, 70 predicted proteins | sample MGYA00375748_ERZ778018 | MGnify/ENA primary metagenome ERZ778018 (study PRJEB29350, sample SAMN05509839) | bioreactor metagenome | biome: bioreactor; material: wastewater | place: South Africa: University of Cape Town | collected 2014-04-22 ... | reverse complement strand
TTGGGACAGGCGATGAATAGGGCGGGTATCGGGGGCGTGTTCCTGTCCGTTCCGGCGGGCTTTGGCGCCCCGCCGCAACCCATCGTCCGAATTCTGGAATGGTGGAATTCCCCCATTACTCCATGCCCGAATTCCGCGGCGTTGCGGCCCGTATCTTCCCAATACCTGAATTCAGGAATGCCGGAATTCTGTGATTACTGCTTTCCGGCATTTCGTCGTTTTGTTTCCTTCTCGTGGAAGGGCTTCAATGCCCGCTCGAACATCTCGCCCGGATGGACCTTGTCGGCATGTGCCCAGTCGTACAAGTCATTGATGATTTTTTCGTCCAGGAACAGCGACACTTTGATTTTGCGGGATTTGCCGGTCGCTACGTTGTCTTTACGGCCTTTGGGCCGGCCTCGCTTGGCGAAACGGCGGGTCTCCTCGGCCCTCTCCTGGTTCGCCGGACCGTCAGCCTCGGCAGATTCCGTCCCCTGCCCCGTTGGCGCTTTCGGCGGCACCGTCGTTGCGTCCTCGGCCTCCGGCTTCACGTCTTCGTCGGCTGGTGACTCCTGCGGCTCTGTCGCGGTCGTGATGCCTCCGACGATCTTGCGGAATTTGTCGCGGTTCAACGCCATTTCATCACCTCCTTCAACTTCGCCGCCGCCGCCTCGTAATCGTCGAGGGCCTTGGATCGCGTCAGCTTCAAAATCCGCCCTTCGCTGGTCGAATACATCAGCTCCGACTCGGCCCTGATCTTGCCGAGGAGTGGGTAGAGCTGCCCGATTTCCTCCTCCACCACGTCGTTGATGGCCCGCCGGGGATGCACCTCGGTCATGATGACGCCGGCAATCGTCAGGGTAGGATTCACCTGCTCGCGGTAGGTCTTTACCAGCTCTTCGAGCGTGGCCACGGCCCGCATTTCGAACCCGCCAGGTTTGACGACGACGATCAACGTATCGGCAACCGCAAGGCAATTACTGGTCAGCACGCCGAGCGACGGCGGACAGTCGATCAGTACCGTGACGCCCTTCGGCAGGTTCGATTTCGCCAGGCACGTCTTCAGCAGATACTCACGGCCGACCGACGCCACGAACTGCGTTTCACCGCCCGCGAGGTCGATGGACGATGGCGTGAGGGTGAGGCTTTCTCCCACGGATACGATGGGAAGCGGCCCGCGCTTAGTCAGGGCCTCGTACAGCAAACCTTTATCGTCGCTCTGCCCCAAAGCGCTGGTCAGGTCAGCCTGGGGGTCCATGTCGACCAGATGCACCCCCCTGCCCTGCCGGGCCAGGATCACGCCCAGGGCCGCAGTGGTGGTGGTCTTTCCCACGCCTCCTTTCTGATTCACGATTGCCAAGATACTCACGATGCGCAACTCCCTCCTGTATAACGATTTGTTTAGCCTGAATTCAAGAAGGGGGTAATTCAGGCATTTCGCCTTTCCGCCATTCCAGAATTCACGCGGCAGTAAAGCGGAAGTCGAGCCTCGGGTCAAGCCCGTGAGCCTGCCGGCCGAATGTTATTTGCAGGCTAGGTGGTTGAATCGCGAAACCGACAAGCGGAGAAATGGCATGGCGGCAGAAATCGGTGAGCATTCAAGCGGCAAGGGGCGAAGGCGTTCGTCCGTCAAGGCGGCTAACCGGCCTGCCGCTTCCAAGGTCAAAGCCACGATCCATCTATCCGCCGACGCCTCTCAACGGCTTACCGTTCATGCGGCGATGCTCGGCATGGATCGTTCCGAGCTGGTGGAGTCGCTAATCAACCAGCACCTTCGCCGCTTCGTGGTCAGCGACAGGGGAGGGGGGGACGGAGGCAGCGGAGGAACGGCGGAAAGCGGGAACGCCTGAAAGCGGGAATTCAGGCATTCCGTATTTCTGGAAAGAAAACGCACCGCATCTTGATGATGCAGCCAAACGGCAAATTCAGGAATTCGGGCATTCGGGCATTCCACCTTTCTGGAGTGAGCACGCACGAGATTTTAGGATGCGATCAGTGGTTTGAATGCTGGAATGCCCGAATGCCCGAATGCCCGCTTTCCTCCTTTCGGGCCCTCGGCTGAGCCGGGCTGGCCCGCGGAGTGACGTGGCTATCACGGCCGGGGCAGGGACCTTTCGGCGACCAACGGGAGCACCGAAAGAAACCGCGATACCCTTCTCTCCCTTTTAACTCCCCGCCTCCCCCGACGGGGGACGGGAGGGGGATTACGCACGCAAATCGGAGCGTAGCGACCTTCCGCATAAGGTAAAGCCGGCCGGTTTCACCCCCCACAGAGGCTTGGGGGGAAACCGATCCGGAACAACGACCGGACGGGAGCGGAGCAACCCGCGATCAGGTGACGGATCGGCGGTTGGCATGACGGCAGGGATGCCGGCGGGACAATCGCCCGTCGCCGACCTGCACCAGCGGGCGGGAGGGCGCCGGGGGCGGCCCCGCAGGGGCGGGAGCGAAGCGGACCCCGAAAGCACGCGACCGGCGGAGCCGGGGTGCCAGAAGTGTCATTCAGGGAAGGGGTCAAAAATGGCCCTGGATGCCCCTAGGAAGCGTTGAGCGGCGTCGAGGCAGAAATAACGGGGAGCAAGCCGGAAACGAGCCGGGAGGGGCCGCTGCGGGGCAGGGCGGCTACTGGGCAAGTGGGGGTAGGGTTCCGTTGGTTCGCAACAGACGCCGGATGTGGTCGTCGACCAATCGATAAAGCATGGTCGAACGGAAGCGGGCGAGACTTTGGTCGTTGATGCCTTGCCGTTCTTCGTCGCTGGCCTTGGCCAGTGCGTCGGCCTCCAGCGTGGCCAATTGCTCGGCCGTCAGCGATTTGCGATAAGCCGCGATCTGTTCGGTTTCCTCCCGCTCTCGCTTCGCTTCTTCCTGCTTCTTCCGGGCCTGTGACGCCTCGGCCGCCCGCTGTTGGCGGGCGAGTTCGGCCAGCCGCTCGCGTTCGGCCCTGGGGGTGAATCCCTCCGGCGCCGCATAATCGTCCCTGATCGATTTGACCAGATAACCGGCCGGGCTCTTGGCGATCCGCCGGTCCTTCTTCTCCTTCAGCCAATCGAAGACTTCGACCTTGGCCTGGATCGTGTCGGCCGAGTGATGCCGCATCAGCTCGGCGGCCGTCTTGGCGGTGATGCCGCGCGAGGTCAGGACGGCGATCAGGCCGGGCGGCTCCGCAACAGGCTCCGCCGTGGGCAAAAGGAGTGTGGAGGGGGCGTGGTTCTTCTGGACGAGGCGGATCGACCAAATGCGGCCCTTCTTGATGAACCGGTCCTTCTCGGAAAGCGGTTCGAGGAATCCGACGGCCTCAAGCTCGGCGATGGCCGGCTTGAGCTTTCGGGCGATCTGCGTCCCGCCCTCGTAGATGCGGCCGAGCCCCACGTGCTCGTGGGCGAACTCCTTGAGGTCGAACAGCCATTCGGCCTTGACGTAGAAGCGTTTGCCGAGGAATCGGTAGATGCGGAGGGCGGTGGGGTGCTCCAATCGCATGCAGAGCTGGAAATCGATGTCGCGGAGGAAACCGGCCTGGAAGCTGTCGAAGACCACCTCGTTCCAGACGATGCGCGAGGTGAAGAGCCCGGTCTGGCCGAACGAGGTGCGACTGTCGTTGATCTCCACGTTGTCGATGATGTTGAAGGCCCGCGTCGTCCACGTCTTCTGCCGCGGGTCCCACCAGGCGTTGTCATAAACGTAATTCACAGCTTTTATGCGAAGCAGCGAGAGCTTGATGCGGTCGAAGCTCCTGCCTTCGTCCGCCCAGCCTAGCATCTTGATGAGTTCCAGCCGGGTGAATTCGACCTCGCGTTTCGTGAAACCGCCCTTGAGCTTCGTCAACTGGATTAGGGCGAGGATGACCAGGTCATCCGTGGCGGTCGGCAGGCCGTACTCCTCCGAACCCTCGATGATGCGGTGTCGGGTGATGAGCTTCTTGCGCTTCTCGTCGTAGACCTGATCCTCGAATTTGATGAGCTTCTGCCCCTTGGGCACCCTGTCGGTCAGCAGGGCGATCGGGAATTCCGCGAAGTTCATCTCGTCCTTGCCGGAGGGCAGAGGAGCGGGAGGACTCTCGGTATCATCCGTGACATCGAATAGCATTTGTTTATTCATACTTTAACCAAAAAGCAACAACAAGGGGTTTTGGAGGTCGGCCGGGCGCGCCCGCGTAGTGTTGTAGTTTTAGCAAGTTATCTTAGTTAGTAGTTAGCCCAAAAAAAAGTCTTTGTCCATAAGGACTTACGGCGAATTTCCTGCCCAGGTACACGGACGTTCCTGCCCAGGTACACGGACGTTCCTGCCCAGAGACACGGATATCCCTGCCCAGAGACACGGACGTTCCTGCCCAGAGACACGGATCGGTCCTCGATTCCTGCCCGGGTACACGGATTACCCGGTGAAAATCCTGCCCAGAGACACGGATGCGCCACGAAAAATGGGGGGAGAAGGAAAGGTGGGAAAGTGCAGGACGGCGGCGCATTTTCCTTTAAGTGTCGCATTAGCAGCTAGTTAAGTCGATTCCTGCCCAGAGGCACGGATCGTCCCGTCCCAGAATGAGATTCTTCCGCATCGGCGAGCAAAAATCGTCCGAGAAACCATACAAAATTGGGACTTACGGCGAATCCTGCCCAGAGACACGGATTCCGCTGGCTGATCAACCTCCTCGCGGGCCAGTGCGTCCACTTCCGGATGATCCCTGCCCGGATGCACGTATCTGGCGGGTACTGCCCAGGCGAGATGAGGGACGAATGCCATTCCTCCCGCGACGACCCCGGTGTGCGCGGAGACGATCCCGGGAATGGCGAGCTGATCCGGCAGCCAGGAGGTCCCGGCTGCCGGCGAAGAATCAGCGATCATCTATGGTTTACTTGGTCCGCCCGTCACGCTCGGCTTTCGAGCACTTGGAGCATTCCTTGATTTGGGTCGTGAAAGTCTTGCCTTCTTTGACGCCCCGGCACATCGTGCAGCTACCGGCCTTACAGCAGGAGCATTGCTCGTCCTTGCAGCAATCGCCGCATTTCTCGGATTTGCAACACTCGCACTGTTCACAGCACGGAAATTTAATGCACATGTTTACAGTATTAGAATAGGATTGCGTATTAGAGCAGGCGCTGACGAACGCCATTACGACGAATGGCAAAATTTTATTGAACATATGGATACACATTGAAAAATTGATTGATCTCGGTGGGTGGAGAAGATCAGCCGATTTTCGGAGGTCGTTCCTGTGCGATGGAACCGTTTTGAGAGGGGATATGGCGGGCCGGCCACAGATAGGCGATGGGTGCTTGCTTGGGCACGATCAGGCTTTGATGAGCGGACACCAAGGGCGATGGGAAACATTTCGGGCACGACAATTCGACGCAGCAATGGTCTTTGGTCGGTTGTTGGGACTTCGTAGCGTGGGTGCTCGCATGGCAGTCCATCCCGGGTGTCGCTTGCTGCGAAGGGGACATCTGACCTGGACAAGCGTTGAAACTGGCGCCTGACGTGCCTGCGGTGAAGCAGAACAAAAGCACAAAGAAGGAAATACGATTTATCATATGAAATTTCATAAATAATATAGTAACATAAATATTGCAATTATCAAATTTATATTAGAACCACGCATTTTCGAACGGAATCAGAAGTCAGTCCGGGGTGTTGTCGAGGAGATGGCCGCGCAGAACGTGGCTCGTTGCCCGAGTTGCCCGAATTGGTCATCGGGGTGGGGGTCGTGGCCAAAAACGGTATCCTGATGCTGTCTCTCTGGACGCGGTGGCGATCTTCTTCAGTTGCCTGCTGACCGTGCTGGCAGCCCGCCTTGTGGGGAACCGGATGCCCCGAATCTCCTCGAAGAAATCAAATTCTTGATGATGTGGGTGATTTTACTATTCTGCGGCTGGCTGGCGGCGACCGTCTCGGGGGCGGCGGGCTTCGGCGGTGCCCTGCTGCTGCTCCCCGTCCTGACGCTGGCCGTGGGTGCCAAGTCGGCCGTCCCGATCCTGACGGTGGCCCAGCTCCTCGGCAACCTGTCGCGGGCGGGCTTCGGTCGGCGGAAGATCCGCTGGCGTCCGGCCCTGCTCTTCAGCGCGGGGGCGATCCCGGCCGGCGTGATCGGGGCTCGGCTCTTCGTCGACTTGCCTTCAGCCTTCATCCTGCGAGTGATCGGTTGTTTTCTGCTCATCGTAGTTGCCCTGCGCCACACGCGGCTTGGCAAGCGGAGGATTCCCGAAGGTCTGCTCGCTCCGGCGGGCGCTTGTGTCGGGGTTTTGTCGGCTATCGCCGGGAGCGCGGGGCCACTCGGGGCGGCGGTGTTCTTGAGCTTGCAACTGCCGGCACAGGCGTATGTGGCGAGCGAGGCGGTGACGGCGGTGCTGATGCACCTGACGAAGAGCGTGGTCTACGGGCGGTACGCCGCGTTGGGCCTCGGCGACCTCTTGCGGGGCATCGCCCTGGGAGGCTCGCTGGTGCTCGGCTCATGGACGGGGCGCAAGCTCATCGGACGGATGCCGGAGAGGGGGTTCTCCCTGCTCGTGGAAGCCTTATTGGTCGTGTCGGCCGTCGCGTTGATCGCGGGAAGTGGACGGTAACCGTGGCCTCAAAAGGAGACAGGCCGTGTTCTGGACCGTGCGCCGGCATGGGGAGCGCATTCGGCGGCTCAAGTCGGAGGTGATCGCGTTAGGCCTCGCCTGCCGCGATCCTCGCGTTCCTTGGTACGCGAAGCTGGTCGTGGGATGCGTGGTCGGATACGCCCTGAGTCCCATCGACCTGATCCCCGATTTCATCCCGGTCCTCGGATATCTCGACGACCTCGTGATCGTGCCACTCGGCATCCTGCTGGCATTGCGGATGATCCCGCCAGAGGTGATGGCCGATTGCCGGGCCCATGCCGCCTCGGCGATGGCCGACCAGCGTGCGGGCCGGATTGCCGTCGGCGTCATCGTCGCGGTGTGGCTGCTGCTCCTCGCGGCGGGCCTGCTTTTCGTCTTCTCGGGTACGGGGAGCTGGCGCGGAAGCCGAGCTTGACCGCGATGCATCCCGTCCCGAGAATGGTCGGTCGGGAGGGGAGTTTCCATGTGGCGTCTGGCGGCTTTGCTCAGTTTGATCGCGGTCCTCACCGGCACGCCGCTTCGGCAGGCGGAGGCCGCGTCCGACTTCGCCCGTGCATTGTCTCATAGGCTCCAGCCGACGAATTTGCAGACGCCCGACGGCGGGGTGGGCGATGATTCGGGCGTCGTCACGCTCACCGCGATGCACGGCGACTTCGCCGCCGTATCCCTCCTGACGGCCTGCTTGTTCATTTTGCCGCCCGATCTCGGCTTGCCGGCCGTCACGCCGGCCGAGGCCGAAGGCTTGAACGAACGGGTCTGGTGGCCGCCCGCCCCGCCGAACATCCGCCACGCCTGGCTGCAAGTCTTCCTGTTCTAAGCCGTTCGGAGACGGAATTTCGCCGTCGCGTGCCCGCCTGCGGCGCGTGCCGGTCGGATACCCCCGCGTCCCGAATCCATCCCGCTTAGAAACAGGAGCTTTTCAATGCGTACCGCATTTGCCGGTCGTCCCTCGCGCGGCTTCACGCTCATCGAGCTGCTGGTCGTGATCGCCATCATCGGCGTCTTGGTCGCCCTGCTGTTGCCCGCCGTCCAGGCCGCCCGCGAGGCAGCCCGCCGCATGCAGTGCTCGAACAATCTGAAGCAGATCGGGCTGGCGATGCACGGCTACCACTCGACGCACGACGCCTTTCCGCCGGGCTACCTCACCGGCACGCAGACGTCCCAGCCGAACAGCCCCGAGACCGGCCCCGGCTGGGGGTGGGGGACGATGCTGCTCAACAACCTGGAGCAGACCGCCGCCTACAACGCGGCGAATTTCAGCATGCCGATCGCCGTCCCGGCCTCGCTGACCGTCCGCACCATCAGCCTGTCCGTCTTCCTCTGCCCCAGTTCGACCGGCGGGAACGGCCCCGTCGTCCTGAAGGACGCGGGGGGCACCACGCTCGTCACCGACCTGTCGCCCGGCCAGTACGTCGCCTCGGCCGGGCAACTCGAAGTGGAGGAATTCCCGGCCAGCAATAACGGCGTCTTCTATCGCAACAGCCGCAACGGCGTCCGCGATATCACCGACGGGTCGAGCACGACGCTGATGGCGGGCGAGCGGTCCCGCAACGTCGCGAATGCGACCTGGGTGGGCGTGATTCCGTATTCGCAGGTCTGCACGAACCCGAAATGGAAGATCCAGGACTGCGAGACGGCGAGCGTCATGGTTCTAGGGCATACCGGCCCGTCGCCGGATCAGCAGTGGGTGGACGTGCCGAATTACAAGGGGGCGGGTGCCGACGATTTCTGGAGCCTGCATCCCGGCGGGTGCAACTTCCTGTTCTGCGACGGCTCGGTGCGATTCATCAAGGAATCGGTGAATCCTCGCGTTTTCAGCTTCCTGTCCACGCGGGCCGGCGGCGAGGTCGTCAGCGCGGATCAGTTCTGACGGTGGCGAGAATCCCCCTCGGTTTGTTACCGAGGGGATTCTCTTTTCCAGGGTCGTCACCGCCATCGTGCTCATCCTGGGCAGGGCAGGATGGATCAATCGTTCTCCAGCACCGTGCCGTCCGCCGCCACCCAACTCGAAGTCCTCATGGCGAGTTCGGGCGATCAGCGATCGGTTCCAATCTGGCCTTGGGTTCGCCGTCGATCGCCATGATGAACACTTCGCCTGCCTCGCAGCGGTCCACGATCTCTTCCCAGCGTTCCGCCGCCTGGGCGATGTTCAGAACCTCTGACGGTTCGATCATGGCTTCAACTCGTCGCGGGCCGCGTGGCGGACATAGAGGATGTGGACTGTCTCGGCTTCGATGGTGAAGATGATGCGATGCTTGCCGCTTTTCCGCCTGCCATGGAGCAATTCCCGGATCTCAACGGGGAAGTTGTGGCTCTCCGCCGCGACCGGACAGCGGAGCGGCTGCTTCTCCAGCGTGCCCATCGCCCTGTGGAGCCCGGCGAGCCACTTGTTGGCCTCGGCCGGTGATGCCTGCTCGCTGAGCCAGCGGGCGGCCTCCCGGATGTCGGCCTTCGCGGATGAGGCGATCTCGATCCGGTACTTCATGCCCCTTGCGGCAAGTTCAGGTCGCGGTGGATCTCGGCGAACGCCTCCGTGATAGGCTGCGTCCTGCCGGCGGCCACGTCTTCCAGGCCCCGCCGGATGCCTTCGATCACCTTGGCCTCTTCCGCCACGTCGAGCAGTTTTTGATAAGACGCGGCATCCTGCACCACCAGCTCGGCCTTGCCGTTGATGGTGAGCACCACGGGCGCGCCCGTGTCCTTCAACTGCTTGAGAAATTCGGGCGTGTTCTTCTTAAAGTCGGTCAGCGAATGGATGTCGCGGCTGAGATTCATGGTCAGTCTCCTTGAATTCTAAAAAAGATCGAATTCGATTCTATCACCGGTTGGCGGCGTCTGCCATCCGAAAAATTCATGCAGTCATGCGGAAACCCGGTAACGGGAAATAATCCCCTTTATTTCCCGTTACCGCCTTGCCGATGACTTTTGGTACAAACGTACCCTGGCAGGCCCGATTCCTTGCCATTTTGAAATACGTTGCCACATATGTAACAACATGCCATGATATCGGACATTGGTTCAACGATTGGGAATTGGGTTATGGAACAGGCAAGCCGTGGCAAGGTGCATGCTGGCAGGGTGGTCCTGCCCGCCGACATGCGGAAGGAATTCGGGATCGAGGACGGGGCGGAGGTCATCTTCCGTCGCACGAAGCACGGCATCGAGATCCGGACGGCCATGCAGGCGCTAAGGGAGGCGCAGGAACTGTTCTCCCAGATGAAAAGGTCGGGCGAGAGCGTCGTCGATGCACTGATCGAGGGGCGTCGGGAAGAGGCGTCGCGTGAATAGCGTCGTCCTCGACGCTTCGGCTCTGCTCGCCGTGCTGCTGGTCGAACGCGGGGCCGCGAAGGTCAGGGAGCTTCGCTCCCCCTGGCTCATCTCGGCGGTGAATCTTTCGGAAGTGGTCGCTACCGCCGTCGAGCGAGGACTGACCGTAGACAGCGTCATGCCGGCATTGTCCGGGCTCGCCATGCAGGTTATTCCTTTCGACGTCGATCAAGCCTATCTTGCCGCATCCTTCCGGCCCATGACGCGCATGCTTGGCCTGTCTCTCGGGGACCGTGCCTGTCTGGCGTTGGGGTTGAAAACTGGCTGCTCCGTTGTGACCGCCGATAAAGCCTGGGACGCATGCGACGTGGGCGTCGAAATCATCCAAATTCGTTGACGAGAGGGGAGGGTGCAATGGGTAGCGAGCTAGTGCCGGTTTCCAAAGGCCAGCAGATCCAGCCGGCCGTCGCGCAGGCTCTGCCGGCGCTGGTCGAGCGGGCAGGGGGGGCCGCCCGCTTCGCCTGGGACGAATTCTTCTATGCCGAGCATCACAACCCGCACACGCAGAAGGCGTACATGGCGGCGACCAAACGCTTCCTGGCCTGGTGCGAGGGGCAGGGGGTCGAGCTGCCGACGGTCACGCCCGGCATGGTCGGCCAGTACCTCGTCGGCCTGGGTGGCTCGGCCGCCAAGCGGAATCTGCACCTGGCCGCGTTACGCGGCTTCTTCGACCGGCTGGTGCAGCGGCACGTCGTCGTGCTCAACCCGGCCGCGTCGGTGCGGGGCGTCAAGGACCAGGTGGTCGAGGGCAAGACGCCGGAGATCACCATCGTTCAGGCCCGCGCGCTGTTGGCCTCGGTCGATACCTCGCATATCGTGGGCTTGCGGGATCGGGCGATCCTCGCCACGCTGGCCTATACCGCCTGCCGCGCCGGGGCGGTGGCCAAGCTCAGGTTTCAGGATTTCCAGAGCGACGGGACGCAGTTCGTGCTGCGGTTCCAGGAGAAGGGCGGCAAGAGCCGCGAGATTCCGGTACGCCACGACCTGGAGGGCTTCATCCGGGCCTATCTCGATGCGACGAGCCTCGCCTCCGAACCCAAGGACCGTCCGCTCTTCCGATCGACGCTACGCCGCACGAAACAACTGACCGGCAATCCGCTCACCACGAAATCCATCTGCGAGCTGGTCAAGCGCCGGCTGAAGGATGCCGGCTTGCCGCTGCGGCTCTCGCCGCATTCGTTCCGGGTGACGGCGATCACCGACCTTCTGACGCAGGGCGTGCCGCTGGAGGACGTGCAATACCTCGCCGGGCACGCCGAGCCGCGCACGACCGGGCTCTACGACCGGCGGCAGAAGCGGGTCACGCGAAACATCGTCGAACGGATATCGATCTGAGGAATCATTTCAGGTGACGGAGCTTCTTCGAATAGCCGCTTTGGAAGTCCGATACCGCGAGGTGATGGGCGTCGATCATCTGCTGGATGTATTTGGGCGACAGGTCCTTGAAGTTCTGCGACTCGAATGATTTGAAGAATTCCCTCACCGATTTCACGAGCGACCTCAGTTCCGCGACTCGCGTGGCTTCGACTTCATGCGTGAAAGCGGCGGCGCTTTGCACCGTGTGGGTCGGGTGGATCAGGAATCGCTTCACGCTCATGCCCTGGTAGTGCTTGTCGAACCAGGCGCTGGAGCGGTTCATCTGCTCCGCCTCCCGCTTGTCGATCTCGGCTCGGGTGGCGTCGACCTCGCTCTTGCATTCCCAGAGGAGGTATTGGGTCGCATCGACGGCCCAGAGGTTGTCGGGGCCCTCCTTCCACTGCTTGTCGGGCCTCTCGCCCGCGAAGCCGATCGCCCTGCTGAGTTCGTCCAGAGCGTGCTCGAATTTTTCCGCCTTGGTGCCGAACACCAAGGAGTTCAGGATGTCGGTGACGCGGATGTTGAGGTCGGCGTAGGTCCCCAGCTCGCCGACCCATTCGGCGATCCGCTCGACGCGCCCTTGGCTCACGATCGTCAGCTTGGCCACGGTGACGCCCGAAGGGGGCCGAAGCAGCATGTGATTGCTCTTATGCGCGGCCACCTGGAGCCTCTGCGATTCCTTGCGATCCGCCTGGTAGTAGTAGCGGGCCATCTCCTGGAGATACCAGCCCTTGTCGGCCGGCTTCACGGCGCCGCCGTCTAGCATGGCCTGGATCGTCTTGCTCGCGGTGACGTAGTCGCCCGCGCTGAACGCCTGCTCGGCCGCGAGTTCCGTCGCGTACAGACGTAGGATGTTCTCGTTGGCCCCGGCCGGGGCCACCTTGTCCATCTGCTCGACGTAGAAAGCCTTCCAGTCGGCATCTCGGCCCAGGCACTGATTCAGCACGCCGTTGAAGGCGTCGCCCGGCGCCTTCCCGTCCTCGATCTCCTGCTTCGCCATGTCGGCGATCTCCAGGCCGATCTCGATCTGGGCGGCGGTCTGCGGCGACAGGTATCGTCTCGTCGCTTTTTCCCGGACCAGTCGGATGATGTCGGGGCCGATGATCACGATGGCCGAGTAGTCCTTCTCGCCGCGCACGCTCCGGCCCATGCCCTGCTCGACGGATCGGACGGTCCGCATCATTGTGGCGTCGCTGTCCGGGCGGCAGAGTTCCTGGTAGAGGTCGCTCAGGCTTTCGGAATAGGGCTTCGAGTCGAAGACCAAGATCCGGCACGTGTCGTCGGGCAGGTCGATGCCGTCGTAGCGGTTCACCAGGACGACCGCCTTTTCGAACTGGCCCTTCTTCATGAGGTCGATCGACTCGGAAACCGAGTCTTTGTTGGCCACGGTGGCGCCGTAGGCGGCCCAATCGCGCGTGCGGTTGAAGCTCGGCGCCAGGCCGACCACTCCGTGCCTCCGCTTCGGCTTGGGCCCGGCGAAACCCTGGACGATGGCCTCGCGGTCCAGCGAGTCGTGGATGAGGGACGGCAGCAGGACCATCTTCTCGCCGGACCAGGTCTCCTTCGCGTAGCTCAGCGGGCGCGTGATGGTCTCCGGCTTGAGCTGGAGGCCCTTGACGAGGAATGCGTCATCGGTGACGGTTGCGGACATGAAAATCCGGTGCGGGGATTCCCAATAGGAGCCGAAGGCCGAGAGCGGCGCGATGTAAGGCTCGATCTCCAGGGCTACGCCCGTGAAGATGCATTGGCACTGGCTCAGCATGTCCTTGAGCAGGGGCCACGCGAACTTCACGGATTCGCGCTTGGCGTTGTCCGACAGGATCTGGGCGACTTCGGCCTCGCGGGGTAGCCACGCCCAGTAGGGCACAGGCAGCAGGGCGTCGCGCTGATTGTTGCAGATGTCGGCGAACGTGCCGACGCCTTGCGATTCCAGGTCGCCGGCGAAGAGCGTGCGCAGGGCGTGATAGGCGGGCTCCTCCCTCGGGATGCGGATGCGGCACGCCTCGCGGATGATGTCGGAGCAGGCATGGGCGTCGTCCATCAACAAAGAGCCGACCGCGACGGACTGGCGATTCAGGCCGAATCTTGTCAGGCCGTTGAAGAGCTTCTGGACCGAGGTCACCAGGATTTTAGTGCTGCTCAGGAATTCTTCCGGGATGTCCGGGGTCGCGTTGCACGTGGCGATCCCGAATTGCCTTGCCTGGTCGCAGGTCTGATCGATCAGGTAGTTATCGGGGCAGAGGTAGAGGGCGGGGCCCTTGCCCGCGTTGAGGCGGGACTGGAGCATGAGCAGGCCGATGAGCGTCTTGCCCTGGCCCGTGTGCAGCTTGACGATGTTGTCTCGCGTGCCATGGTGGTTCGAGAACCAATCGGAGAGCACGGCAAGTTGGGCCGGGCGCAGCGGCCCCTTGTCGTGGGCGCGATCCAGCGTGTCGTACAACTTCACTGGGTCGGTCTGCTTATCCGCGGATCGTCCTGATAAGCGTTTCCTGAAATCGACCAAGGGTGCGCGTCCTAGTTGGGGTTTGATATCCGGCTTCTCGGGTCAAGACATCCACGACAGAAATCCGGGCGACGCCGGCCCGGTCGACCCAAGTTGTTGTCAGGATAATGGTTTACCGTGCTGCGTGGGCGGAGTCAATCGTGCTTGCCGGCCCGGCCCGGCGGCGATTCCGATCAAATGCGAAATATGTGCGTGTATCAAAAAATCAGCGTGATAGAACCGGAGTGCGTGGTTTTTCGGCGCCATCCCATGATACCAGGTCGCCTGGGCGGGCGCGAGCGGGACGATCCTCGGCGACGGACACTGGAGGGAATGATGAAACGCGGCGTGAGACATGATGGGAAGATGGTTTCCGCCCAGGAGATCGCATGCTACACCTATTGCCCGGAACAATGGCGACTCCAGTACGGCGAGGGCTTGCCTCCGGGGAATGGGGCGTCCCTCGCCGCCGGCACGAGGCACCATGAGCGCAACACCGCGATCGAGCGGGCGTCGAGCCTCTTGATAGCCTCGGGACGGATCGTCATCCTGGCCGCTGCCGTGCTCCTGCTGCTCTGGGCGATCCACAAATGGAGCTGACGGCCTGGGTGGCCGCCGTGGCGGTCCTGGCCTTGCTGGCGGGCCTCCTGCTGATGCTCGCGGGCCGAGGCATGCGGGGGAGTCGCAGCCTGGCGGCGGGCAAAACCATATCTCTCGATCGGATCACTCTGCGGTCGCATCGATTGGGCCTGACCGGCAGGCCGGACCGCCTCATCAAGGTGGGAGGCACGATCATACCGGAGGAATGGAAATCCTCCCGCATGCTGCGACCCTGGCACCGGGCGCAGATGGGGGTCTATTTCGTCCTCATTGAGGAGGAACTGAAGACCAGGCCGCCCCACGGCTTCGTCATCTGCGGGGACGGCACGCGGCACCGCATCGACAACGACGATCGGTTGCGGGCCTGGGTGCTCGATCTGGCCGGTCAGATCCGAGCGGCACGCAGCAAAGTCTCGATGCCGATCCCGGTCGATTCGAAGCCGGGCCGGTGCCGCCCCTGCGGTATGCGGGCGCATTGCGGGCAGGCGAGCATGTGAATCTCGACATTTCGGGGCCTCCCGGTGACGGCTACTGGGGGCCTGTGTCGGTGGAATGGTGGAATGACGGAAGTCAGGCATTCTTGAATTCCACCCCACCCTTGATTCTCGCAAGGCGGCCATGCGATTCGGAGGGTTTGGGGTAGGCCGGCTAAATCCGATTAGAGGGATCATCCGGAAGAACCGCGGACGGAAGGGGCCGCAACGATTGACAAGTCTAACACTCCCGGTTAGAGATAAGCTGGGGAGGATGGATCAATGAGGTATGAAAGGTCGTTGGCCGTTGCGGGTCGGTTAGAGAACTTGTTGGACCTAATCCGGGCCGGCACGTTTTCGACGCCGGCGCTCGCCTCACGGCTCCAGGTCTGCGACCAGACCATCTATCGCGACATCCTGTCGTTGAAGCAGCGCGGCTACAAGATTCGTTCCCGTAAACTCTCGAACGGCTGGGCTTACCAGCTTCTGGACGAGCCGGAGGCGGGCGTCGACGCGAAGGGGGCGGACGGCTCATGACCGCCACCTCCGCAACCGATTGGCGGTCGGAATTCGGCATTGAAGGCAGGAGCGCGCCCCAATTTTTCGCCGGCCTCGACGACATCGAGGCGGCCGGCGCCATCGCCCCGCAGGCGCACGTGCTGCGCCGGGCATTCGAGGAGATGGGGCTAAGCGGCGTTTTGTGCCAGGACCAGACGCCCATCGTCTACTTCCGCGTGGTCGATGCGTTCGACCCCTCGGGCGTGGCTGCCCTGCACCGCACCTTCTGGAACCAGGGCGTTGCGCCCATCCTGGTGCTGATCGCCCCCGACGAGATCCACGTCTATTCGGGCCTCTCCCAGCCGGATCTTATGCCGAGTGGGGCTGCCGATCCGCACGGGTTCGTCGAGAAGCTGGATAGGGTGGCGGACCTACTCCAGGCTTTCCTCGTCTCCGTCGAGACGGGCGAGTATTTCCATCGGCACCGGCGGGCCTTCGACCCGCGCCAACGGGTGGATCGCAACCTGCTGCGCCACCTCGAAGCAACCCGCAACCGTCTGGCGAAGGTCCCGGATGACCGCCTTGAGTCGTCATCGCTCGATGCGCTGCTTTGCCGACTCGTCTTCACCTGCTACCTGTTCGACCGGAAGGTGATCGACCGGAAATATCTGGAAGGTACGGGCATCGAGGGGGCCGCCGGCCTCGGAGGCATCCTGGGTCGTAAGCCTTGGACCCGGGCGCGGGATGAGCTCTACGCGTTGTTCGCGCAGCTTGGGCTGGACTTCAACGGCGACCTGTTCAGCGAAGACCTGCGGGCCGAGGCCCGATGGGTGAGTCCCGAGCATCTCGATATCCTCGGCGACTTCATCCGGGGGACCGACCCGGAATCCGGCCAGCAGCGATTCTGGCCTTACGAATTCGGCATCATCCCGATCGAGACCATCAGCGCCATCTACGAGCATTTCCTGAAGGCCGCGGGCGAGCGCGAGAAGCGGGAATCCGGTGCCTTCTACACCCCGCGGTTCCTTGCGGAGCTGGTCATCGACAGCGCCTTGGACGGGGAATGCTCGTTGCTCGGCAAGCGGTTCCTCGACCCGGCCTGCGGCTCCGGCATCTTCTTGGTCGGCCTGTTCAATCGCCTGGCCGAGGAGTGGGGGAGGGCCAACCCCGGGGCCGGCTACGACGCGAAGCTCAAGGGGCTCACGTCGATCCTCAAGACAAACCTGTATGGTATCGACAAGAGCCGGACCGCCTGCCTGATCGCGGCATTCAGCCTCTACCTCGCCTTCCTCGACCAGCTCTCACCGCCGGACATTCGCCGCGTGCTGAAGAAGGTCAAGGTCTTGCCGAGGTTGGTCGCGAGCGCGGATAACGAGGCGGCGACAATCCGCTGTGCCGACTTCTTCGACGACGAGGCGGCACCGGCACAGCAGGTGGATTACGTGATCGGCAATCCGCCCTGGGCCAAGGTCAGGGACGCGACCGCGCCAGCCGCGACCTGGTGCGCCAGCCGCAAGCTGCCATTTCCGGGTAAGCAGATCGCCGCCGCCTTTGTCTGGAAGGCCGCGGAGCATCTCACCGCGGGGGGCGCGGTCTGCTTCGTCCTGCCGCATGGGCTGCTGTTCAACCACACCAAGAGCGCCGTCGAGTTCCAGAGCTGTTGGTTCAGGTCCCATGCGGTAAGCCGAATCCTCAATTTGGCCGACTACCAACGTTTCCTGTTCGAGGACGCGGAGGCTCCCGCGCTGGTTGTCCGCTACGGTAAGGAGAAGCCGGTCAACAGCGCCCACCGCATCCAATACTGGTCGCCCAAGACCGACTGGGCGGTGACCCAGGCCGAAGTGATCTCGATCCTGCCGCAGGACCGGGCAAGCCTCACCGTCCGCGAGGTGCTCGCGGACCTCCGGGGGGAGGATGCCCCGCTGATCTGGAAAGAACGCTATTGGGCGACGCCGCGCGACCGCCGGCTCCTGGACCGTCTGCGCCTCTACCCCCGGCTGCGAGATGTCCTGGGCCAGCGAGGCAAGGGGCAGTCCAAGCGATGGATCGTGGCGGAGGGCTTCGAGCCGTTCGGGCCGAACGATCCACCGGAGACTCGACGGGAGCTTACCCTCCGCAGCACGGCGCGGATCGAACGGAGCACGCACCGCCTGGATTTGATGCTTTTCGCCGAGGATTGCGACATCGAGGAGGAACTGGAGCTGGAGTTGCGGCGTGGCATCAGCAACATCGACATCTTCAAGAGACCGCTGGTCCTGGTGAAGACGGGATTTTCCAACGAGCCCGAGGTTGCCTTCGCGGACTTCAACGTCGCCTACCGGCACGGCATCCGGGGGATTCACGGCCCGGCCGCGGACGCCGACCTGCTGGCCTTCCTGACGTTCTACCTGCGATCGAGCCTGGCCCGATACTTCCTCTTCCACACCTCCGCCAGTTGGGGGGTGAGCCGCGCCATGGTCGACATCGACGACCTCATGCGGCTGCCATACCCGCTCCCAAGTCAGTCCGACCGGCCGGAACGCGCGGCCGAGATCGTCGCGGAGGCGGGCCGTCTCATGACGACCGTTGCCCGCGAGGCGGGTGGGGCGGTCCTTGGAAAGGACCAAGTCCTAGGGCGGGCTCAAGCGCGAGCCGAGGCGCTCGTCGCGGAATATTTCGACGTGGACCTTATTGAGCGGGAACTCGTGGCCGATACCGTCGAAATCATCATCCCGAGCGTAAGGCCCACCCGCGCAAGGTTGGACGTGCCCGCTCTCCTCCCGGCCCGCCCGGATGATTATGGGGAATATGTCGACCTCCTGTGCCGGACGCTCAATGACTGGGCGAATGCGAAGTACCGTGTGCATGGCAAGGCGGTCGCCGACAGCTATCTCGGGGTCGCCATGGTGGTCCTGCAAAAGACCCGGAGAGGGGAGACCCCCGAGCATATCGACGGGGCGACCACGAGCGTCCTGGCCGCGCTCCGGCGGCTCCAACGGGGGGCGGCCCAGGGACGGAGCACATTCGAGCTCGTGCGCGGCCTGAAAGTCTTCGATAAAACCCTCCTCTACGTCATCAAGCCCATCGGACGGCGCTTCTGGTCCGCCACGGCGGCGCTCAACGACGCCGACGAGATCGCCGGGACCATCCTCATGCGATCCGAGGGGGATGCATGACGATCGGCGACAGCAGCGCCTGGGACGATTTCATCTCCCAGGGCGGGGTGGGGACCGTGATCGCCCTCGTCCTCGACGCCTGGGCCCTGATCGATCCACCCCTCCCGGACGAGCTGGAGGAAGCCACGTCCATTCGGCTCTATGCGGCGATGGTCAAAAAGCGCGACCGTCAGGCCCACCGGTTCCTGATCCGCTACGAGGACATGGAGATCGACGTCGATCTCGCCAAGGAGACGGGGAGGAAGGATATCGTCTTCTTCCCCGGGCATGACGGGGATTTGTACTTCTGCCTGGAGGCCAAGCGGCTCAATGCCAGGGTCAAAGGCGTGATGAAGTCGCTGGCCGATGAGTACGTCAAGGAGGGGATGCAGCGGTTCGTCGACGGTAAGTATGGCCGCCATGTCCACCACGGCGGCATGCTGGCCTATGTCCTCGACGGCGACGTGCCGAGGGCCATGAGAAATGTCCTGGCCAACATCCGCGCCCGGCACATGGCCTTGGGGATGGCTCCCCCTGGGGACTGGGCGGAATCGGCGGCTCGGCCGGGCGACGCATTTGCGAAGGAGTCGGTACACCGGCGGAGCCACACGGCCATCTTATTTCGACTCCATCATCAGTTCGTATCGGGCGCAGGCCCGGCGATGCCGGCCGGCGACGCGGTGGTCGCAAGGCCGGAGCGGCGATCCCGAGCCGGGAAGAAGCGAAACGAAACCGAAGACGAAGGTCTTTAAGTCCACCACCGATCACAAACCAGCCCGTGCCCGACGACCGTCCGGCATCACCGGCGAGCCGTTGAAATGACGGAATTCAGGCATTCCTGAATTCAGCATTAAGCAGGGCCCGATCCGTCCAGACGCAGCCGGAAGTGATGGATCCAAGCCCGGCCTGATCGCATCGACCGACACCTCGGAGCCAGAGGAAGCGTCATCGGGGGGCATCGGCTCCTCCCTAAAAAAACAACGACCCGACACAGAGCTAAGAACTCGGTGTTTCTCGGGGTTGCGCCAGTGGCTTGCCCACAAGCGTTTGGAACGCGCAGCCCCTCGTAAAGATCGTAAAGACCGGCGAAACAAGCTGACGCAGATGGCCCGATTTCTCTCGGAATCTTAGCCCTGTGTCGGGTCGTTGAAAACATATCCCCTTGACTCCGTACCATAGTACGGGTCTTAGAATGACACCATGAGGATGAAGAGAATGGACAACATGAAGACGGGCGAGCTGGCGCGACGGGCCGGGGTGAACGTCGAGACCCTGCGGTTCTATGAGCGGAAGGGGCTCTTACCCGAACCCCCCCGGCGAGAATCCGGTTACCGGGAGTACCCCGAGGAGAGCGTCCGGCTGATCCGGTTCATCAAGCGGGCGCAGGAGGTCGGGTTCTCGCTCGGCGAGGTCCGGGAGCTCCTGACCCTCCGGGTCGAGCCCGGGACGAGCTGTACCGAGGTGCGCCGGCGGGCCGAGCAGAAGGTCGAGGACGTCCGGCAGAAGATCGCTGACCTGAAGAAGATCGAGCGCGCACTGACCAAGCTCGCGGGCACCTGCACGGGGCGCGGGCCGGTCAGCGACTGCCCCATCCTGGAAAGCCTCGACGGGGAGCTCGCGTTGTCGGAGGGTTCGACCGGGCGTCGCAAGGCCACATGACACAAACACGGGAGGGGAGATCGATGATGGAAGATACACAGCGAGAGTCCACGGGAGGCAGCCGGATGACCCAGCTCGCACTGGGCGTCGTCGGGGTCATCGTCCTCGCCGCGGGTGCCTACGCGGGGCTGCGGGGGCCGCTGGGAGGGGTACAAATCACCTCGTCCGCTCGGGCGGAGACGGCCCCAGCCCCGAATGCCTCGATGCGCACGGTCACGATCCCGGTCGAGGGCATGTCCTGCGGCTCGTGTGCCGCACGGATCAAGAAGACGCTCAAGGCCGTCGACGGGGTGGCCTCGGCCGAGGTGAGCCTCGAACGACGCGCGGTCCTCGTTCGCTATGCGCCGGGGAAGGTGGCCCCGGAACGCATCGTCTCGGAGATCAACGAACTGGGTTACAAGGCAACCCTCCCCAAGAAGGAGGAGCCCAAGGCCGCCCCCGCCGGAGCCGCCACGTCCGACTCTCGGGTGAAGACGACGACGATCCCCGTGCTGGGGATGGCGTGCGAGTCGTGCGCTGAGACCGTGACAGGGCTCCTGCGTGAAATGCCCGGCGTTGAAGAGGCGCGGGTGAACCTCAAGGGGAAGGAGGCCCGGGTCAAGTACGTGGAGGGAAAGGTGACCCCCGAGCGCCTGGCCGAGGAGATCAGCGCGCAGGGCTTCCAGGCCGGGAGCCCGAGCACGGAGGGCCAGAAGTAAAGCCAAGATTCCTGGAGAACTTCAAATGCGACCGGAAGAATCGAACGACGTCACTCCCGTTGAAACCCAGGCCGCCGCACACTTGGTGACGGCCGCCACGATTCCCGTCAGGGATATGGCGTGCGAGTCCTGCGTGGAGGCGATCGAGGAGATCCTGGGCGGCCTCCCCGGGGTGGAGGAGGTCCGCGTGAGCCTCGAGGAGGGGCGCGTGCAGGTCAGATATGACGAGGGGGTGGTGACCTCAGGTCGGCTGGCGGACGCCCTCCGCGCCGAGCGCTTCGAGGTCGGGACCCCGAGCACGGAGGTCCGGAAGTGACGCTCGAAGATTTTCTCCGCAGCTCCGGCTCGAGCCTGCCCGAGGGGTCGCTGCTGGCCTTCGGCGTCGCCTTCGTCGCCGGCATCCTGGCCAGTGCGGTGTGTCCATGTACGCTCCCGGTCGGGTTCGGCATGGCGGGCGTCGTCGATGAGCCCCGCCGCTCGGGCTTCCTCATCGCGCTCAGCTTCTTCCTCGGCATCGTCGTGAATCTGACGCTCCTGGGGGCCGTGGCCGGTCGGCTCGGCGCGGTCCTCACCGAGTCGTTCGGCCGCTACTGGGCGCTGACGATGGCCGTGGTCTCCTTCGTCGCCGCCATCCTGGCCTTCCGAGGGCCGCGGCTGAAGGTGGACCAGCTGGCGGCCCTGCGCAGGCCGGGGCTCGCCGGGTCGTTCGGCTACGGCTTCATCTTCAGCCTCGGGACCTCCGCCGCCCCGCTGCTGCTGCTCATCACGGTGGCGGCGACGCAGGCCCGGCCCGGGTACGGGGCCGTCCTCGCGTTCGCCTTCGGCCTCGGCCGCGGTCTCCCGTTCCTGCTCGTCGGCCTCTTCGCCGGGGCCCTCATTCGCCTGACGCGCATCGGCATATGGCGGCGGGCGATCCAGGCGGTGAGCGGATGCGCACTGCTCTTCGTGAGCGCTTATTACGCCAGGGCGTTCGTCGCCCTGCTTTGAAAATGGAGTGGAGATGGCTACTGAAACTGTCCAGATGAAAGTCTCCGGACTCATGTGCTCGTTCTGCACGATGAGCGTGGAGAAGGCCTTGAAGCGCTACCCGGGCGTCAAGAGCGTGCTGGTGAACTTGGTCCACGGGATCGTGCTGATCGAGGCGGACACGGCGCAGACCAGCCGCCGCGACCTGGCCGAGGCCGTCGAGAAGCTCGGCTACAGTGTCTCCTCGACCGAGGTCCAGCAGTACGAGACCGACGAGGCGCTGTTCGGGCTCATCAAGCAGCGCGGCATGATCGGCATGGCCCTCTCCCTCCTCGATCTCATCGTCGATCCGCTGAACCTCTTCGGGCTCCCCGCCTATCCGCGGGCGCTCTTCAGCCTGGCGGTGGCGTCGTTCGTCCTCTTCTGGGTCGGCTTCCCGATCCTGCGGAAGACGCTGATGGCCGTCGGCCAGCGGGTCATCAACGCGAACGTGCTGCTGTCCGCGGGCGCCTGGGGCTCGTACATCGTCGGGGCCCTCTCGCTCTACGATCCCCGCTGGCCGAACTTCCTGCCGGTCGCCGCCTGGCTCATGTCGCTCCACCTGTTCTTCGGCTACTTCAAGCTCGACACCCGGCGGAAGGCTTCGGAGGCGGTCCGCAAGCTCATGTCGCTTCAGCCGCCCCGCGCGCGTGTCCTTCGCGGCGATGAGCCGGTGGAGGTGCTGACCAAGGACGTCGCCGTGGGCGAAGTCGTCCTCGTCCGCCCCGGCGAGCGCATCCCGCTCGACGGCGAGGTGGTCGAGGGGGCGGCGAGCGTCGACGAGTCGAGCTTAACTGGCGAATCCGTCCCGGCGACGAAGGAGGTCGGCTCGAAGGTCATCGGCGGGACGCTCAACCTCGACGGCGCGCTCCAGGTGAAGGTGACCAAGGTCGGCGAGGACAGCTTCCTCAGCCAGATCGTCCGGCTCATGAGCCAGATTGCCGAGCGGAAGCCGTCGATCGAGCTGATGGCCGACTGGCTGATGAATTATTACGGCCCGGTCGTCTTCGCCGTCTCGGCGATTGCCTTCGTCGGCTGGGTGCTCGTGACCGGCAACTGGATCGCGGCGACGGTGGTGGCGCTCTCGGTCATCATCATGGGCTACCCTTGCGCCCTGGGGATCACGACCCCGATGCTCGCGGCGATCGCCGGCGGCAAGGGGATCTCAATTGGCCTCTTGGTCAAGGCGAGCGAGGTCTTCCACGGGCTTTCGATCGTCGACACGGTCGTCTTCGACAAGACGGGGACGCTCACCTACGGTCGGCCGACGGTGACGGATGTCGAGTCATTCGGCCTCGACCGTATCGAAGTGCTGGCACTCGCCAGGGCGGTCGAGGCGCAATCGGAGCATCCCCTCGGGCAGGCCATCGGCTTCTTTGCCGAGCGGGAAGGAGCAACGAAGCGTCCCGTCCAAGGCTTCCGTGCCACGCCGGGGAAGGGCGTCTCTGCGACCCTCGACGGGGCAGAGATCCTCGCCGGAAAGCCGTCTTTCCTCGAAGAGCGCGGCATCCCCTACACCGAAGAAGTCCGGGCGACGATCGAGCGCCTGGGCGCCCAAGGGAAGACGGTGGTGCTCGTCGCTCGTGGCGGAGAAGTCGTCGGTGCCATCGCCCTCCAGGATACACCGCGTCGCGGAGCCGAGCGGGTCATCGCCCGGCTCAAAGAGCGAAGCGTCCGGACGGTGATGCTCACCGGCGATGCCCGGCGGGTGGCCGAGGCGATCGGGACGGCACTCGGCATTGACGAGGTCCGGGCGGAACTCCTACCCGCGGATAAGGTCGCCGCGATCGAAGCCCTCCAGAAGGAGGGCCGAAACGTCGCGATGGTCGGCGACGGCATCAACGACGCCCCGGCGCTCGCCCAGGCGGACGTCGGTATCGCCATCGGTGCCGGGACGGACGTGGCGATCGAGTCGGCGGGGGTGATCCTCATCGGCGATCGGCTCGACGACGTGGTCAGTGCGCTCACCTTGGGCAAGGCGGCCTACCGCACGCTCACCGGGAACGTGATCGTCGCCGTGCTGTTCAACCTCGTCGGCATGGGGCTCGCGGCCTTCGGGTACATCACGCCGCTCTTTGCGATCGCGTTCATGGTCGTGAGCATCTTTGCGATCCTCCTCAACACGCTCCGCATCCGCGGCATCGACCTCGGGCGGGAAGAGGTGGAGGACTCCGGGCCGCTCGCCGAGCTGGAGCTGCACGTGCCGAACATGGTCTGCGAGGGCTGTGCCGGCAAGATCAGCGGGGCGCTCACGGCGTTGCCCGGCGTGCGAGATGTGAAGCCCAAGGTGGCGCAGAAGCACATCACGGTGCGGTATGAGCCCGCCAAGATTCAGGAGCGGGGCCTCAAGGAGGTCGTCGAGAAGGCCGGATTCACCGCGGTCGAGGCTTGAGCCATGGGACAGATGGAGGATGACCTCAGGGTCGATGGGGCGGTCGTCCGCGGCCCGGAGATTGGGATCGTCGTGGACGGGCTCCCGGCCCGGGCGTTCGAGGGGGAGAGCGTAGCGGCGGCGCTGCTCGCCGGCGGCCGGCGGGCGCTGCGGACGACGGCCCGGCGCGGGGAGCCGCGGGGGATGTACTGCGGCATCGGCGTCTGCTTCGACTGCGTGATGACCGTGGACGGGCGGCCGAACGTCCGGACGTGCCAGACCCCGGTGCGGGCCGGCATGCGAATCGAGTCCCAGCGGGGCGAAGGGACGTGGAGCACCCGGCTTGATCGTTGCGTCCGGCGGACGCATCTCTTTTCCCGAGGTGGCTTCTGATGGTTCCGGTCATCCGCCACTCGATGAAATTCGGAGCGATCAGTCTCAGCGCGGAACGTACTTGGCAAGCATGATGGTGATGTCATCCTGTTGCGATTGTCCGTTGCGAAACACGGCGGCCCGCTCAAGGACTTGATCCACCACCTGGCTCGGTGCTGTCTGACCAGACGATCGCAGTAGCTCGGTCATTTCGACCGTGCCCCACTGCTTCCCTTGCGCCCCTTGAGTCTCGGTCAGCCCATCGGTGTAGGCGAGCAACCAAGAGCCCGATTCCACCTCCGCGACGGCACAGTCATGGGTGACTTCGGGGAGAATCCCCAACAGAGGGCTCGTGGTCTCAAGCTCGCTCAGGCAACCCATTGGAGATCGCAGGTAGGCCGATGGGTGGCCGGCATTGGCATAATGCAGGCGACCGGACCGGAAATCGAACCAGGCGAAAAACGCGGTGACGAAATGCTCTTCCGGCAGGTCCCGGCACAGCCGCTCGTTGAGCCGAGCCAGAACCTCGCCCGGTGAGTTCGCCTGCTCCGCCTCACGCCAGACGATTGCCCGGACCATCGCCGTGTGGAGCGCCGCAGCGACGTTGTGCCCCGAGAGGTCGGCCACCAAAACACCCACGCGGTCGCCCGGCAAGGGCTGGACATCATAAATGTCACCTCCGACCGGGCCTGCCTGCAAACAGCGCCCGGCGACCTCCAGGCAGCCGAGCCGGAACTCGGAAGGCGGCAGGAGATGCGATTGGACCCGGCGGGCCGTCTCCATCTCCCGGCGGTTCGCTTCCGCCTCCTCGGCCAGCGTGCGCGACATGGCGTTGAACCGGCGGCTCAGCGCGCCCAACTCGTCATCGCCGTCGAAATCGATCTCGACTTGGGTGCCGAGCTTCCCCTGTTCGATCAGGCGGGCCGCCCGGTAGAGCCGCCGGATCGGCCGGAGTACCGCCCGACGCATGATGAGGTTGATCGCGATAAACAGGAGCACGCCCGATCCGAGATACCAACCAGCATGATTCCAGAGATTAGCCCGTACCTGGGCATCGAGCGTGCGAGTCGATTCGGCCACCACGACGCGCCGCTCTCCGTCGGTGGCCACTCGGACGAGGTACGAATCGCCTCCTTCTCGCAGCACCCAGAATCCCTCGCCCAGGTCAGCCAGCCGCGCGGCGTCCATCGGTCGCCGCGCATGCACGGCGGCACTCGCCACAGCCTCCCCGGACTCGTCCACCACGGCGACCTGATGCTCGGGCGAGGCCAGTGTATCGGTCGCATGGCAGAATGCACCAAGGAACTCGGCGAAACGCGGCGTGATGCCGAACTTCCGATAGGCCGCCTGGATGAAGCGGGCCTCCTCGTCCAGTCGGGTCCGCAGGACGGCGAGCCCCGTTGCCTCCAGACGCCGCCATTCCCAGACGAGCGAGGCCCCGAGAACCAATAGGAGGATTAGGTTAATCGGTAGGACGAACTTGAATCGCAGAGTCATGGCGGTTCCTATGGAATCAGGCCCCGGCATGGTCCACCGCCCGCCGCCCCTGGCCTCGCCGAGACGGGGCTCCTTCGTGCGGGGCTCAATACGCAACGAAGGGCCTATCCGGTCTGACCGGAGAGCGGGCGGTGGACCATGCCGGGGCCCTACCTCGATCGAATTAATGTTGGTGGTCGTGCTCGTCCTTGGCCTTGGTGGAACCGGACGCGGCCGACGCGGTGAGATACTTGTCCGGCTCGGCCTGAATCTTCTTCAGGCATCCCTTGCAACAGATGAACGTGGAGCGATCCCCACGCGAGACCTTGAGGGGCGGGCCCATCGATCCGAACTCCTCACCGCTGACCGGGCAAACCTTCAGGGCGGCGAGGGCCTTCGTGTCGGCCTGCGTCGCCTTGGCGACCGTGATTTCCCCGGCCTGGCTCAAGGTGAAGGGGACGGTGAACGTCGCGGTGGGTTCGGCCGGATCGGGCAGGCCGGTGATCTCGAAGGCCACCTTCGCGCCCTTGGCCGGGATCTTGCTCAGGTCTATGCCCAGGTCGAGGGATGCCGGTGCCTGGCCGGGGCTGGTGGAGGCGGCGCGGAGCGGGCGGGTGAACCACGGCTTGGGCGTGTTGGGATGGTAGAACGTCGAGGCCCCGGCCAGACGGGAAGCGTCCAAGGGCTTATTCTCCTGCCCGTAGGGATACACCTTGAGGCCGTCCTTGGCGAAGACGATCTCGAACTGATAGTGCTTGGTCTTCGCCACGGTGCCGCCGTGGTTCGCCGCCCCGTGGTCGTGGCCCTCATGGGCCTGGGAAAGGCCGCCGAGTTCGAGCCCGACGACCAAGGCGGCTCCGAGCGCCGCGAAAGACTTCCACCGAACCTTGCGCATCAATCCGACCTTTCGTGAAGAGGGGTCAGCCGGACGAACCGGCATCTGGAAATCGCGAGATACTTCCACAGGATCTTCCGAACCGATCTCGTCCATCCCTGGGGGCGAATCGCCGAGGCTCCCCGGCTCCTTCCGGGGAACCTCCGCTCATTTTCCTAACGCTTTTTCAGGGCCATCTGGCAGTATGGGCAGGTGGCCGGGAAGGTGCTCATGACGCCCGGATGCATCGGGCAGTAGTACGTCGCGCCAGCCGCCGCCGGGGCCGCCGGAGCGGGGGCTGCGGCGGGGGCAAGATTGCCGTTCATGTTCATGCCCGGCATGCTCGCCGCAGGAACTTGCGTCATGGACATCGGCATGCCCATCGCCATCCCGCCCATGTTCATGCCGCCCATCATCATCCCGCAGCCACCGCCCATGCCGCCCATCATCATCCCGCGACCATAGCCGCCGTAGCTCTGGCCGAAGGTGTGCCCGCCACCGTAGCCGCCGCCCCGGTAGTAGCCGCCCCCGCCGCCGCACTGAGCATGGGCCGAGGACGTGGCGATCGCCAAGCCTCCGAGCGTCAGGACGCCCGCCAAGGCCATCGTCCGAAACCGAAATCGCATCTCGATACCTCCAAAACGCTTGTCGGCCTCCGTGGCTGGATTCCGGCGACGGGTCCGGCCGCCGCAAACGAGGGACAGCTTCCCCGCCCGTGAGAGGAACTTGCAGAACGGCAGTCAAGTCGTTGCGAGGCAAGCACGTAAAGCCCGTTGCGGCGTGATTCGCCCGAACTTCCTTGACAGACGAGCCTTGGAGTGAAGTTGACCCTTGACTCACAACGACTTACGGCTCATTTGCAATTTCCTCGTGAGCCTCGGGCGGGGACCGGCGTTGGGATCTTCGTCATGCCGCCATCTTGCGGCATTCCTCGGCGCAGCGGCTACATGCCTCCGCGCAGCGCTTGCAGTGTTCGGCTTGGTGCTTGGAGCACTCGACGGCGCAGCGGTCGCACGCCTCGGCGCAGGCGCGACAGACGGACGCGGCAAGGGCCGAGCCCCGGCTCATATAGCCGGAGCATACCCAGCACAGTTCGGAGCAGTCGCGTCAGGTCCGAACGCATTCGGCCATCTCGGCGTGGCCAATGCAGGCGTCGCCGCAGTGCTCGCATTCCTGGGCGCACGCGACGCACGCCTCAATGCAACTCTTGAACTTCTCGTGAGCCATGTTAGCCCCCTCATGAATTGGAATCACGCGACGGGTCCGGCCGCCGCAAACGAGGGACGACTCCCCCGCCCGTGAGCCCTCGGGCGGGGACCGGCGAGAATCGGCTCAACGGCCACCCATCGCCTGGACCATATCACGACACGACTTGGCGCACTTCCGGAGCGACTCGACGACCTCCTTCATCTCGGGATCGTTGTGTTTCTCGCACTCCTTGATACAGTCGTCGCAGGACTCGGCGCACGCCCGGCAGGTGTGCGCCATCAGCGGGCTCATCCGCGCCACGAGCTTGCCCGCCGTCGCGCAGATGTCGCCGCAATCGACGCACAGGTGCATCGCCTTGGCGTGGTCCTGCTTGCCGGCCTGGACCTGCTTGTAGCAGTGGTGGAAGCCCTCGTTGCACTCCTTCGCGCAGTCGAGGCAGTCCTCGGCGCACTTCTCGTGGATGTCGTCCTTGTCATGCTGAGCGGCCCGCGCCTCGCTGGTGCCGGCCACGGTCGCCAGCCCGGCGGCAGTCGCCCCGAGGACGCCGAGCAATTCCCTTCGGTCCATCGCTGTTCTCCTCATGATGCATGGGGGCAGGTCATCAACACGTCCGCGTTACGTCCCCGATCGGCCCACCCCCAGGTCCGGCCAGGAACGTATTTCAAGAGGCCGAAGCGGGTTGATCCCGCCGTTCGGCCGTGAACTGTGCATCGAGGAGTCCGATGTGATGGATCTTCCGCCACCGCCTCTTCTGCACGGCGAAGTAGAGCACCGGCAGGAACACGTCGATCACCTCGTCGGCGATCAGCAGGCCGCCCAGGACCGGGGCCGCCATCGGCCGGATGACTTCGGCCCCGACGCCGGTGGCCCAGAGCATCGGCGCGATCGAGATGATGGTCGTCCCCTCGGTCAGCAGCTTCGGCCGCAAGCGGTGGATCGCCCCCTCCAAGATCGCCTCGCGCAACTCCTCGACCGAGCCGATCCGCTCCAGGCCGCCGCGCTCGGCGATCGCTTCGCGGAGGTAGACCAGCATCACGATCCCGGTCTCGACGGCCATGCCGAAGCAGGCGATGTAGCCGACCCACACGGCCACGCTGAAGCGGAAGCCGAAGGCCCATTGGAAGATCGCCCCGCCGGCCAGCGCGCCCAGCACGCTGGTCATCATCAGCATAGCGTCGGTCCAACTCTTGTAGGTCAGGTAGAGGATCAGGACGATCACGGCTGCAACGGCCGGGAAGACGAGCCGCAGCGTCCGCGCCGCCCGGAGTTGGTCCTCGAACTCGCCCGCCCACTCGATATACATCCCCTTGGGCATAACGACCTTCTCGGCCACGGCGCGCTGCGCCTCCTCGACGAAGCCGACGATATCCCGGTCGCGGACGCTCGACTGCACATAGGCACGGAGCAGGCCGTTCTCGCTCTTAATCATCGACGGCCCCTCGACCACCCGCACATCGGCCACCTCCGCCAGCGGCACCTGGACCGGCGCGGCCGAGGACGACGGGCCCCCGGCAGCATTGGGCATGCCGCCGCCCATGCCACCCGCGCCCTCGGTGCCCGCGTCGGCGGTGGCCCCTCGGGCGGAGATCAGGATGCGCTTCAGGTCCTCCTCGTTGGTGCGGAAGCTGCGGGCGTAACGGACCCGCACCGGGAAGCGCCGACGCCCCTCGACTGTCGTGGTCAGCGGCTTGCCCCCCATCGCCACCTCGACCACATCCTGGATGTCGCCGACGTTGATCCCGTAGCGGGCGGCCTTCTCGCGGTCGATGTGGATCTCGACATAGCCCTTGCCGACGATCTGGTCGGGGACGACGTTGGCGGCGCCCCGCACCCCGCGCAACACGGTCGCGATCTCCTGGCTGACCCGCTGGATCTCGTTGAGATCGTCGCCGAAGACCTTGACGCCGACCGGGGATCGGATGCCGGTGGCCAGCATGTTGATCCGGTTGATGATCGGCTGGGTGAAGATGTTGCCCCAGCCGGGCATCTGGACCGCGGTGTCCATCTCCGCGACCAGATCGTCCTTGGTCTTCCGCCAGAGGAAGACGTGATCGGCGAATGGTTTCTCCAGGAGGGCCCGGAGCGACCGCAACTCCTCGGTCGTCGCCTCGCGGGCCGCGAGCTTGCGGTCGCGACCCAGCTTGACCAACTCCTCGATGGCCGTCCAGGTGGCGGTCCCCACGGCCCGGTCGAACAGTTCCCAGTTGAGCGTCTTGATCCGCTCTTTCATCCGGCGCTCGTGGGCGGCGACCAGGTGATCGGTGATTCGGCTGAAGAGGGTCGCCCTGGGGGTGCCCAACACGTCGCCAACGATCTCCCCGGCCCGCTCCAGAGTCGTCGCCGGCGGGGCGAGCGGGTCGGGCTGCGCCCGGAGCACGCCCAAGTCCATCAGCTTGCGGGCGGCCGCGCGGACCAGGGCCGTCACATCATCAAGGCTTGGCTCCAGGACGAACCGATCGCTGTAGGTCGCGGTCAAGGCGCCGAGCAGTGCCTCTCGTTCGGCCGCCGATGGCGAACGGGCAACCGACGCGCGATCGGCCCGACGCAGCAGCTCATCCACCGCCTCGCCGACCAGCGCCCGGCCCAGTTCGGGGTGGAACTCCGTGAGCCGGAGCATCGCCAGGCCACGGAGCGAGGCGTCCACCCGGCTCGTGACCGTCATGGTCGCCTCGTTGGCCAGGCCCTCCCGGTCATCGGCGGAAGGAGCGCGGCGGAGGATGCCCTTGGCCTCCAGGGCGTCGAGCACGGCCCGCGTCTGGGCCAAGGCGTCGTCATACCGGAGCTTCCGCTTGGGCCAGAGGTCCCGGTCACGGAGGTTGATGATCGTCTCGATCATGTCCAGCGGCGAGGGGTCCGTCGCCGTCTCTGCCCGGCCCGCCTTGCCGACGACCTGCGTGACTTCGGGGAACCCGCGCAGAATGGCATCGCGAGCCTTCAAATCATCGGCCGCCTGCGTCACCGACATCCGTGGGACGCTGGTCGGCATGTCCATGAGCGTCCCCTCGTTCAGGTCGGGCATGAACTCGCGACCCAGCCGCGTCGAGGCGAGATAGCCGGCCCCTAGGATGCAGGCGAACAGCCAGCACACCAGGGTCGGCCGGTCCATCAGCCACGAGAGCATCGGCTTGAAGATGGCGATCATCGTCCGCACCAGCCAGCTATCGTCCTCCGACTTGATCCGCCCCCGCAGGAAGATCGGGATCAAGGCCGGGACCAGCGTGATGGCCAGGATCGCCACGCCGATCAGGGCGAAGGTCTTGGTGAACGCCAGGGGGTGGAACATCTTCCCTTCGCGGCCCGATAGCGCGAACACCGGCAGGAACGAGAGGATGGTGATCAGGACGGAGAAGAAGATCGGCCGCCCCACCGTGCGACAGGCCGGGATGATGATGTCGAGAGTGTTGCCCCTGACCGGTCGGTCGCCGAAGTGGCGAGTGAGGTGGTGCGCGGCATTCTCGGTCATGACGACCGCCTGGTCCTCCAGGATGCCGACGCTGATGGCGATCCCGGCCAGGCTCATGATGTTCGATGGGATGCCGAACAACTTCATCATCAGGAAGCTGAAGAGGATCGCCAGGGGGATCGCGATCGAGACGACGAACGCCCCGCCGAGATGGCCCATGATGAGCACGATCATCACCGTGCTAATCAGCAATTCTTCCTTCACCGTGTCGCTGACGGTGGCCAACGCCTTACTGATCAGGGGGGTGCGATCATAGAACGGCACGATCCGCACGCCTTCCGGCAGGCCGGTCTGGAGGCTGGTGATCTTCTCCTTGATCTTGCGCGTAACCTCCAGCGGGTTCTCACCGTAGCGCATCATGACCACGCCGCCGACGACCTCCTTGCCGTCCTTCTCCAGGACGCTGCGGCGGAAGGCCGGGCCCATCTGCACCGCCCCCAGCATCTCGACGTAGATCGGAACGCCGTTGCGCTGGGCGACGACCGTGTTCTTGATGTCCTTAAGGCTCTGAATCCAACCGACGGAGCGGATCAGGTACTCGGCGTTCCCCTTGTGGATCACCCGGCCGCCGACGGCCGAATTCGAGCGTGAGACGGCCGAGTAGACTTCGCCGAGGGTGATGCCGTAGGCGCGGAGGTTGTTTGGGTCCAGGTCGATCTGGTACTCGCGTGGGGCGCCGCCGACGCTGGCGACTTCGGCCACGCCGGGGACGCTGTTCAACTGGTAGCGGACGTACCAATCCTGAATCGCGCGGAGTTCGCCGAGATCCTTGCCGTCCCCCTCGACGGTGTACCAGAAAATCTGGCCGACGGCCGTGGCGTCGGGAGCCAGGTAGGGCGTCACCCCGTCCGGCAGGAACGTCGAGGCGATCGACAAGCGCTCCAGCACCCGCTGACGAGCGAAGTAGTAATCCGTCTCGTCGGTGAAGATGATGTTAATCATCGAGAAGTTGAACTCGCTCGACGACCGCACCACCTTCACGCCGGCCAACCCCTGGAGGTTGACCGACAGCGGATACGTCACCTGATCTTCGATCTCCTGGGGGCTTCGGCCCATCCAGTCGGTGAAGACGATGACCTGGTTCTCCGAGAGGTCGGGGATCGCATCCACCGGCATCGTCATCAGCGCCCGGAAGCCCGCGACTCCGACGACGAGGGACGCCAGGATGACGATGAAACGGTTGCGGATCGACCATTCGATGATCGATTCAATCATGGTCAGGTCTCCGTTCGGCTCAATGCCGGTGGGCGCCCCGGGGCAAGGCGGCGGTCTTGGCTCGTCTCGGGACTTCACTCGGCTCGGGCGTGCCGACGGATGGGGCGGGGACAGCACCGGGATTGAGTCGGGTCTCGGCGTCGATCAGGAAGGCGCCGGCCGTCGCGACCGCCTCGCCGGGAGCCAGCCCTTCGAGCACGGGGTAGCGACCTCCCGATAGGGGGCCGACGATGATCTCCCTCCCCTCGAAGACGCCCGGCTCAGTCTCGATATAGACCACCTTCCGGGCCCCGGTGTCGATGACCGCCGATTCCGGCACGGTCAGCACGGCGTCCTTCGGCGCGGGGGCGAGCCGGGCGAGATACTTCGTAGGGGTCTCCTTGAGCTTCGGCGGGCAGCCGTCGCAGCAGGTCCAGACCTTATGCCCCTCGACCTCGACCGGAACCGGGTCGCCCATCGACCCGAGCTTGAGGGTCGTCACCGGGCAAATCTTCTGCTCCTCGACGGTGAGACTCGTATGCCGGGCCGATTCCTCCGAAGGGCGAGTCATCGTCAGCCGCGACCGAAATGCCGGCGTCTCGGCCACCGGGGTCTTCAAGATGACCGTGGCGAACATCCCAGGCCGGAGGCGATAGTCCGCGTTCTCCAGATCGTAGCGAACGTTGACCGTACGGGTCGCCGGGTTGAGCGCCGGGTCGATGAACGCGACCTGGCCCCGGAATACCTCGCCGGGGTACGATTCGACCTGCGCCTCCACCGCCTGCCCCACCCGCACGAGGGCGAATTGGTCCTCGTAGACCTGGGCCTGGACCCAGACGTGGGACAGGTCGGCGATCTCGAACATCGCCTCCCCCTCCGAGACGTACTGGCCCTCGACGACGTTCTTCCGGACCACGATCCCGGTGATGGGCGAGAGGATCGGCACGCGGTAGTCGGCCTTGCCCTTGGCGAGGATCTCATCGACCTGCTTCGGAGTAATCCCCCAGAGCGCGAGTTTCTCGCGGGCCAGGCCGACCAGATCGCCTCCCTCGCCGAGGAGCGAACGGCCCAGGGCGCTCTGCGGCCTCGATCGCTCGTGTGCGGAACGCTGGGCGAGCAGGAGTTCGCGGACCGCCTGGTACAACTCGGGGCTGTAGAGTTCGGCGAGCGGCTCGCCCGCCTTGACCGGCATGCCGGTGAAGTCCACGTGGAGCGCCTCGACGCGGGACATGCCCTTCGTCTTGGAGGAGATCCGTGCGAGTCGTCGCTCGTCGAACGTCACCGAGCCGACCGTGGTCAAGGTCTCCAAGAGCGGAGCGTAGCCGACTTCCGTGGTCTGGATTCCGGCCTGGGAGATCCGGAACGGGGCAAGCTGCACGCGGGCCGTCACCCCCGTGGGGAGCGTCTCCGACTCCCCCTTCTTCCGCTTGGAGAGCGGCATGCCGCAGATCGGGCAGAGTCCCGGCTCGGTCTGGACGACCGCCGGGTGCATGGGGCAGAAAAATTCGATGTCGCTCGCCGCCGCATGGTGCTCGCCGGGCGGGCGGGTCCACTTCTCGTAATAGTTCCAGATCGTATCCCAGTAGCCGAAGACCAGGCCCGTTGCCGCCATCAGCGCGATGAACCGGAGCCGGAGTTCCACGATCTTGACGACCATGCGGAACTTCTGCCAGCGCGTCAGCGCCGCCTCATCCGCGTGAACGGGTTCGGGCGCAACCGGGTCGGACGGACCCGAGGGGCCGTTGGAAGACATGGATTTCACTCCCCCCCCGGCGGTTCAGGCGCAGCCCGACCGGCGAGGATCCTCAGTGTGGAGATCGTAACGACGACAGCATGAGGATCAGGCGGACGATGGGCGTCGGATCAGCACCCCGAGCGGGAGCCGAAGTGTGGACGCCGATCGAGCGCGGGACGAGACCGCCCCGACGTGAGGGAGTGTTAGATCAGCAGGCGGGAGGTGCGCAGGTAGAGGGGAGACTTCGGCGGGCTGGCGGTCGGCAGGATGAGTCGGGCGAACGTGATTGCCGGGTGAGCATCGAGGGTCAGTCCAACCGAGTCGCCGCAAACGTGGTCGGAGCGATCCTCGGAGGAGCGAGACTCGGGCTCCGAAGTTGGGGCGGCCGGATCGCTCGAACGGCACTCGCAAGGCCGATCGGGGACAGCGAGGCCGGCTCCGCCCGACGGGATGGCCACCGATCGCCCGGGGCGGGACGTGGCGCTCGCCATGTCGCAGCAGCCGCAGTCAGGAGAGGGACTCGCGGCGCAGCACGCATGGGTAACGTTCACGAGCTTCGTAGTCGTACAGGCCGACGCCTGGCCCGCCATCGACAGCATCCCCACGATCGCCGTGAGGACGACCCAGGGGAGCCGGGAGTGATGGCGAGAACCAGTCATGACAACCTACACGGCAAAATTACCCAGCTTATCATCGGATATTAGGGATTCTACCCCGCAGGTCAAACGGCGTCAAGCTCAGTCGCAAGACCCAGGGAATCCTTCGTCCCCATCGATACGTCGGCTGGAAGGAACTGTTCGAGAAAATCGAGGGGATCGAGTCGAAACGTCGCCAGCCCACATGGCTCCAGGCAAAATCGTTGCGATCGTTGCATTCGGCCGAAGTGATGCGGGGTCTGATGCCGATGGTTTTACCTGGGCTCATCGGATCGGCGTTGCCGATTGCGCAGGCGGTGCGCGCAAGCGGTAGTCCCCCAACCAGAGGCCGGCAATGAATCGACGATGGCCCCTTACCCTCCTGGCATGCCTCATCCTCGGGGTGATCGGTTGTGCGCACACGACGCCACGGCCCGAGTTGGCCAAGCTCGATGAGGCGGTGGCGACCGCCGCCCACCATGTCCCCGCCGCGATCCATCCCGACGGGCCGATGGCCGTGGCCCTGGACTCCGCCCCGATCCTGCCCGAACTCACCGGGCCGCAGCCGGTCGATGCCTATATCCACCGGGCTCTGGCGGAGAATCGCACCGTCCGGGCGGCCAAGTTCAACGTCCTGGCGCTGAAGCACCGCATCCCCCAGGTCACGGCGCTGGAAGATCCGGTGGTTTCGAACTCGATCTTCCCGATCCCGGCCGTCGCTCCCCAATACTCGCTCATGGGCTACATGCCCTACGGCGGCCTGCTCGCCCAGCAGTTCCCCTGGTTCGGCACGCTGAAGCTGCGAGGGCAGGTGGCCGAGAAAGATGTCGAGGTCGCTCTGTTCGAGTTGGCGGCGGCTCAACTTGATGCTGTCGCCGCCGTCAAGCGGGCCTACTTCGACCTCTACTTCAACCAGCGGGCCGAGGCGCTTCTGGTCGAGAACCGTGGGCTGGCGGTGGACTTCCTCAACGTCGCCCGCGATCGCTACAAGGCGGCCACCGCCACTCAGGTGGACGTGCTTCGGGCGGAGGTGGCGGTCACGGACATCGACCGAGAGTTGGAGACCACTCGCCAGGCACTCGCCACGGCCCGCGCCGAACTGGCCCGGCTGCTCCATGTCAGCCCCGAATCGGATCTCAGGACTCTGCCTGAGGTGCCAATCGCGGCGGCCCCGGCCGAGGTCGAGCGGCTTTATCAACTCGCCGTTGCCAGCCGCCCCGATCTCCAGGGTCGGCTCGCCACCATCGCTCGCGACGAGAAGGCCGTGGAACTGGCCCGCAAGCGCTACTACCCCAACGTCACCGTGGGGGTAATCTATCAGGATATGACAGAGAGGAACGCCGTGGTGGGTCAGGCGGCCGGCGGCATGCCCAACGTCGGCCTCTTCGTTGGGTTCAACCTGCCGGTCTACCGCAAGAAGCTGGCTGCCGGGGTCAGCGAGGCTCAGGCCCGCGTCGCCGCCGACGCCCAACTCTACGAGGCCGAGCGCGACCAGTCCAACCGCGATGTTAAAGACCTGTTCACCCAGGCCAAGGTGCAGCAGAACATTATCGGCCTGCTCCGGCGGAGCAACCTGCCCGCGAGCAAGCAGGTCTTCGAGGCCACCGTGAGCGATTACAAAGCGGCCAACGTCGATTACCTAAGCCTCCTCGCCGCCTGGCGGGAGGTGCTCCAAGTTCAGATCCAGATCGCGCAGGTCGAGTCGGAGTTGGGCAAGGCCCTAGCCTTGTTGGAACGAGCCGTCGGGGTCCAACTCAACGAGCATCCGCCCGCCCCCGCTCCCGCCGCGATGTCGGTCCCAACGCCGCCCCCGCCGCCCGCGACGGCCCCCGGTCCCTTCCGTCCAACGTCCCCGCCCGCCGATTCCGCGCCGGCCGAACGCGACGATCGAAACCCCGGAATGCCCGCGCGGCTGGGGACAGCGGCGACGATGTTGACGAGGCCGCCAGCGACTCCGGCGTTGGCCACAGATCATTACGACCCAGGGGGGTGATCCAGTGGGCAGTTTTCCTCGGTCTCATCGGCTGCAATGCTCCGGCACACGCTCTGCTGGACTATCATTGCTAGTGTCATAGATAGGCCGAAATCAAGTTCGGTCTAATGATCAAAAGAACCCAGGAGTGTGGCCATGCGTCCTCTGTTGCGGGCGAACCTTGCTGTCTTCATGGCTGGGTGGATCATCGTGGTTGGTGCCTCCTCTGCTCAGGCTCAGGGATATGGTACCAGTGGGGGCTATCTTCCCTTCGGCGGGAGTTCCGGTGGATTTGTCCCATTCAGTGGGGGGCCGGGTGGCGGCCTTGGCGTCCAGCCACGGATGTCTCAACCCGCCACACGGACTCCACTGGGCGGAACGTCGATGGCGGGAGGCATGCGGCCGGTCCTCGGCTCTCCGCGTGGCATGCTCACCCCGCTCAGTCCTCTCAGTCCTCGCGGGCTGATGGGAGCGGGAGGGGGCATGATCCAGCGATCCCCGAGCGGCGTCGGTGGGATGGGCGGCATGGCCCGCCCTCCCGTGGGCGGCTACCCCTTCCGACAACCGCCGAGTATTGTGACACCCAACGCCTCATCTCCTGCCATGTCGATGTAGCCCGCAGGCGGGAGCTTGAATAATCTGCCTCCCGCTTGTCGCAGGATGTAGACCGCCTACGGGCGTGAGCCGCAAGACCCCAGCCCATTCCGGCCGAGTCCCGATGAGCCGGGGATGCTTCTCTATTTCGGGGCGGGGACGCCGTTGTCTTTCGGTTTGAGAAGGTCTTCGATCACGCCGACCACGCTATCCACTCCCGTTCCAGCCAGCCGGATAACCCGGTCTCTTCCCTTCTGCTTCATAGCCGCGTGGGCAGCCTCGTACCAGTTGTGGTCGGCGTGCCGGGTGATGATGACGTAATCCACATCGGGGAATTTCTTCCCCTTCTGCGAGCGATCGACGATCCCGACCGACGCCCGCCCCTGGCATTTCGACTTGATGTGGCTCCCCTGCTGGGCATCCGGCCCGATCACCGCGATCCGTAACTTGGCCGACTTGACGGACGGTGCTTCCGGCACCGGTTGGCCGGCAGGTGCTTCTTCGTACCGCAACTACCGCGGGCAGTGGAAGCGGCACGGACGGCAGACGCTGGTGTATGCCTGTTGGGGCGTGACCGGCCAGTCGTGCGTCTGGGTGCGGGAGACCTACCGAACGCGGTTCGGGATCGAGTCGAGCTATCGGCAGATGAACCAGACGCGGCGGCGAACGTCGACGCGCCGCCCGGAGCTTCGGCTGTTGTACGTGGGGCTGGCGTTGGTGCCGCGCAACGAGTGGGCGTGGCTCCATTTCGCGGTCCTATCGACGCCGCAGCGGGGCGGGCGGCTGATCCGGCTGGAGCGGTTGCGGCTGCGGACGCTGCTGCATTGGCTACTCCAGGTGATCGAAGAGGCCTTCGGGACGATCGCCGAGACGCGGACGGAAAGTCAGCTATGTTCATAAATTCAGACCTAGCGGACCGGATCGACTGTTTTGGTAACTATTGAATTTAGGAAGACGCAGCGGAACAGCGGCTTGGCTGGGGGGTCAGTATAGTGGCCCCCAGATTTCGGACCACTCGGTAAGTTATCCTTGAGGGAGGTCTTATCGAGGGCGAGTCATGGGACGAATCCGCAAGCGGCACTCGGCGGGGTTCAAGGCGAAGGTCGCCTTGGAGGCCGCCAGGCAGGACAAGACGATCGCCGAACTGGCCAAGTTGCACCAGGTCCACCCGGTGCAGATCAGCCAGTGGAAGAAGCAACTCCTGGACGGCCTGGAGGGGATCTTCGAGAACGGGTCGGCCGGGCGCCGACCCGACCCCGAGAAGCTCCAGACCGAATTGTACGAGCAGATCGGCCGGCTTCAGATGGAGTTGGCTTGGGTGAAAAAAAAATCCGGCGGCTGACGTCCGGTCGCGCCGCTCCTGGATCGAGCCGGGCCACCCCCGCCTGAGCGTGCGCCGCCAGTGCGAGCTGCTGGGGCTTTCGCGGTCGGGCCTGTACTACGAACCGGCCGTCGCATCGACCGCGAACCTCCGGCTGATGCGGCTGATCGACGAGCAATACCTGAAGACGCCGTTCTACGGCAGCCGTCGGATGACGGCCTGGCTGACGCGGCGGGGGGAGGAGGTCAATCGCAAACGAGTCCATAGGTTGATGAATCTCATGGGGCTGGCGGCGATCCATCCCGGGCCGCGGACCACCATGCGGAACCTGGACCACAAGGTGTACCCGTACCTGCTCCGAGGCGTGGCGATCGAGCGGCGCGACCAGGTCTGGTCGACCGACGTGACGTACATCCCGATGCCCGAAGGCTTCATGTTCCTGGCGGCGGTGATCGACTGGCACAGCCGGTTCGTGCTCTCCTGGCGGCTGTCGAACACGCTCGACGGCCGGTTCTGCCTGGAGGCGTTGGACGCGGCCCTGGAAGGAGGACGCCCCGAGATCTTCAACACCGACCAAGGCGTGCAGTTCACGGCGCGGAGCTTCACGAGCCGATTGGAAGCGGAAGGGATCGCCGTGAGCATGGACGGCCGAGGGCGGGCGCTGGACAACGTATTCGTCGAGCGGCTGTGGCGGTCGCTTAAATATGAGGACGTGTACTTGAAATCATACCACGGCGTAAAAGAGCTGGAAGTCGGCCTTGAGGCATGGTTCGGGTTCTACAACCACGAACGCTTGCACCAGAGCCTGGCTTACCGCACCCCCGCCGAGGTCTACCGCGGCGCCGAGCCGATCGACCCTTGAGGGGGGCGGACGCCGCCGCGGCATAACTTGAAATCCGGGCCGAGTGGTCTGGACGATGGGGACCACTTCACAGACCCGTGCGATGCCGGAGCAAGTCCGGCCTCAAGACTGTGTCCTCGCTTCGTTTTGTCGGCCCCGGAGCGAGAGGTTATGCGGCATATTATGCGGCATCGGATCTGGCGTGATTCCCGAACATGAGGAGGCGTAGGGCATTGGCGATGACGCCCAGGGAAACATAGAGGTTCTGGCGGATGACGCCCTTTGCCTTTCGGCTCAGGCCCACGGCGAAGGGGAGTTTGCCCAAGTCATCTATTAGCGCCAGCGTCGAATCGAATCCTACGTCGCAAGGCATATCCGGCATAAACCAACCCTCTTGTCGGTCGTGATGCCGCACCATCACTGGTACCGGTGCTTTTGCGGTTGCCGGGCATAAATGCCGAGGAGGACGCAAATCACTGCGTTCACGATGGCACCCCACATATGCACCTGCACCGTCGGGGTTTCCGTGAACCATCCGAAAACATGCAACTGGTGCCCGACAACCAGAAATAGGTGTGGATGAAGGCATGGAACGCTTCGGCTCCACAGGCGAACTTGGCAATCTCTTTCAGGTGGTTCATGGTAGACTCCTTCAGTGCGTGTTAAGTTTCGTACCGGCGCGACCACGCCGAGGTCTGCCCGCGCGCGACGCGCAAGCCGTTGGCAACGGCCAGCAGCTCGCTGGCCTCGTGGGCGAAGACCGCCCCGGCGATCCCCAGCAGGCCGGAAACGGCCGCCGGGATCAGCATAGCCAGGAGCAGCACGGAGAAGGTGATGTTCTGGAGGCCGATCCGCCGGCTGCGTTGCGCCAGGCCCAAAGCCTCGATGACCTTGCCGGGGTCGTCGCCCATCAGTGCCACGTCGGCGGCCTCGATCGTGGCGTCCGTCCCGGCCGTGCCCATCGCCAGGCCGACCGTGGCCGCGGCCAGCGCCGGCGCATCGTTGATGCCGTCGCCGACCATCGCCACCGGGCCGTACCGCGCCTCGAGTTCCCGGACCACCTCGACCTTGCCCTCGGGCTTCAGGTCGGCGCGCACCTCGTCGATGCCCAGTTCGGCGGCGATGGCGCGGGCGGTGCGGGCGTTATCCCCGGTGAGCATGGCGACCTTGAAGCCCGCCCGGTGCAGGGCCTCGACGGCGCGCCTCGCCTCCGGGCGGGGCTCGTCGCGGATGGCGACGAGCCCGTCAATCCGCTCCTCCGTCCCCACCAGCACCACAGTCTTCCCCTCGGCCTGGAGCCGCTCGACCTGGTCTTCGAGCATCCCGAGGGGCGCCCCCAAGCTGCGGAATAGGGCCGGGCTGCCGACGTACACCGCCCGCCCCTCGACCTCGGCTTTGGCCCCGGCACCGGTCAGCGACTGGAAGGCGCTCGCCTCGGCGGGGGTGATCCCCTCCGACTGGGCGCGCTCGACGAGCGCGCGGGCGAGCGGGTGCTCGCTGAAGTGCTCCACGCCTGCGGCGACGCGGAGCAGACCGGCCGTGTCCTGCCCGTGCGGGATCACATCCGTCACGACCGGCTTGCCGCGGGTGAGCGTCCCGGTCTTGTCGAAGGTGACGACCCGAACCTTGGCGAGGTTCTCCAGGTGGAGGCCACCCTTGATCAGCACCCCCTCGCGCCCGGCGCGGCCGATGGCGGCGGCCGTCGCCACGGGGGTGGACATCACCAGCGCGCAGGGCGCGGCGGCGACCAGGAGCACCACGGCCCGGTAGGCCCAGGTGCCAAACGGCGCCCCCAGCAGCGGGGGGACGGCGAGCAGGAGCAGCGCCATGACCAGGACGGCGGGGGTGTAGCGGCGGCCGAAGCGGTCGATCCAGCGCTGCGCCGCCGACTTCACGCCCTGCGCCTGCTCGACCAGGTGGATGATCTTCTGGAGCGAGTTGGAGGCGAAGGCCGTCGTGGCGCGGACCCTGAGCACGCCCGTGGTGTTAATCGTCCCGGCGAAGACCTTGTCGCCGATGGCCTTGTCCACGGGGATGGATTCCCCCGTGACGGCCGACTCGTCCAGGCTGCTCGCCCCGTCGGTGACCTCACCGTCGGTCGGGACCCGCTCCCCGGGTCGGACGAGGAAGAGGTTTCCGACCTGGAGCTCCTCGGCCGGGATCGTCACCTCGCCGCGGTCGGTCAGGAGGTGGGCGGTCTCGGGGGCGAGGTCGAGCAGGCTGCGGATCGCCGCCCGGGTGTGGGCGAAGGTGTACTCCTCGGTCGCCTCGGCGGCCGCATAGAGGACGACCAGGAAGGCGGCCTCGAACCACTCGCCGAGCAGGACGGCGCCGAGCGTGGCGCAGGCCATGAGGGCCTCGATGCCGACCTCACGCTCCTCGACGAACTCCTTCCAGCCCTCGCGGGCCCAATAGTAGCCGCCGATCAGGATGCCGAGACCGTAGATGACCCGCGCGAGATCGGCCGGTGCGCCAAGCCGGGAGGCGAGCCAACCGCTGGCCAGGAGCGCGGCGGCGATGAGGGCGTTGCGCGCCGGCGGGAAGCGATACCACGGGCCCTGGAAGCCGCCCGGCTCCTCGTGCTCGTCGCGTCCTTCAACCGGTTCGGCCCCCGGCTCGTCCGCAGTTGCCGTGTTCCTGTCTTCATGCATAGTTCAGAACACCCTCCATAGTCCCTGGTGTGCGCAACGTTTGGGCAGTCCTGCAGATGTATCCCGCATGCCCCGCAATTTTTCGCTTCATCGCTGCATTGATAATCATTAAATTAAATCTGGATTATCATGATCCCGCCCGCACGTCTAGCAGTGGTTATGGGAGGCCCGAGGTAGGACCGGCCCCGCTCTCGCGGCAGATGCCCTGTGGCGTTCCCCCTCGGGGTGTAGCCGCCGGGATCTCGCTCCCTCGGATGGCGCTCATGGCAGTACCCGAAGGCCGACGGCCGTGTTCAGCGCGAGCATGGCCCGGCGGTGGCGAATCAGGGCGTCCCGGTACTGGCGGACGACCTCGTTGTAGTCGCGCTGGGCGTTGAGATAGACGTCAAGGTTCTCCTGCCCCTCGGTATACAGGCGACGCAGGTCCTCGCGCCGTCGTTCGGCCCGGGGGAGGATGAGCCGTTCGGTCCGCTCGACCGCGGCGCGCGAGGACCCGTACTCGAGGGCCGCGTTCTCGACCTCGGCGGCCACCAACCGCTCCAGGGCGGCCACCTCGATTTGGGTCTGCATCACGTTCCGGTCGGCGCGGCGGATGTTCCCCTGGTTGCGGTTCCAGAGGGGCACGCTGGCGAAGACGCCCGCGCCCCAGGCGGTGGCGCTGCGGGCGTTCGGGTCGTCGTTGTTGGCGGTGAACCCGTAGGGCGTGTAGAGGGCGAAGACGTCCGCGAACCGCTCCCGGCGTTGCACGTCCACGTTGGCCAGGGCGGAGCGGACGCCGAGCCGGTTGGCCGCGAGGTCGGGCCGGTTCCGGAGGGCCAGGGCGACGAGCGACTCGGCAGGCGGCGGTGTCGGGGCGCGGTCGTGGAGCGCCCCGCGCAGCTCGATCGCGTCGGACTTGGCGGGCGGGAGGCCCAGCAGGACGGCCAGGTTGCGCTTGGCCTGCCGCAGCCGCGTGACCGCCTCCTCCAGAGCATTGGCCGTCGTCTCGCGCTGGATCATCGCGGTGTCCAGCTCCGCCGTCGGGGCGGCCCCCCGCCGGACCCGATCCTCAGTGGTCTTGAGCAGGGCCGCGAAGTTGTCCACGCTCGTCTGGAGGTAGCGGACCGTCGTGCGCGCCGCCAGCACGTCGACGTAGGCCGCGTGGAGGAGGTCGACCTCCAGCCGGACGGCGTCCTGGTACTGGGCGCAGAGGACCTCCTTGTTCGACCGCGCCAGCCGGGTCCGGGCGCGGATCTTGCCGTTGAGGTCGAAGGGCTGGATGACCGAGACGGCATAGGCGTTCGAGCCGGGACGCTGCGGCGAGTAGCTGCCGTAGGGGATACCGTCGGCGCTGCCGATGATCAGGGGGTTGCCCCACAGGCTGGCGGTGAGGATGTCCGCCTCTGCCTTGGGGAGTTCCTGAAACTTGACGGCCAGGTCGGGGTTGGCCCGGACGAGTTGGTAGATGGCCTGCTCCAGGGTCAGGCCGTTCGGTGGGCCCTCATCTTCGGCGGCGGGCAGCGTCAGCGGCCCGTACAAGGGAACCTCCGGTCGGGCGGGGGTGGGGATGGCAGGCGGGAGGATACCCGGCCGCCGGTCGGCCGAGATGTCCGCGCCCGGCTGCAACGCCTGAGAGGCACCCTGCAGGATGTCCAGCGGTTGCTGCCCGGGCAGCGCCTCGCCGAGGCGGGCCTCGTCAGCCCCCGCGATTCGTGCGAAGGGGCGCTCCACCGCCCCGTGGACCACGCCCAGGTGGTTGCCGGCCTGCTCCCGAGACCGCCGGCCCTCAGCGATGATGGTCGCGATATCGTCGGCCAGGGCGGCCGTCCCCTGACCACGGGCGCGGCTCTCCCCGAGGCCCAGCCCCAAGGCGAGTATCAGGCCCCCCGAAAGTAATCGACGTCCCACGGCGACAGCCTCCTTCCTGGCGGTTTCGGCATCGCGCATCCTTGCGACGACGCCCATTTTCCCACTTCCTCTATCGGCCCTATCTTCGCATAGCGCTGAATTGATCCCGGGAATTGGCGCATGCCAGCGGATCAACCCCGTAGGAACGTCATACCCCAACCGCCTCGCCCGGCACCGCAACCGCGCCGTTCGACTCGTGGTGGGTATCCTCCAGGCCCTCGTCCTCCCGCTCCGGCCCCTTGCCGAAGAGGAGGTACATCACCGGGAGTGCGAGCATGGTCAGGAACGTGTCGCAGACCATCCCGAAGACGACGACGGTGGCCAGCGGCCTCTGGACCTCGGCCCCGATGCCCGTCGCGAGCATCATGGGGACGAAGCCGAGCGCCGCGACGGTGCCCGTCATGAGGACCGGCCGGAGCCGGGCGAGGCGAGCTGCTTCGATGGCCTCGCGCTTGGGCAGGCCTTGGGCCATCTTGTCGCGGATGTAGCTGACGAGAATGAGCCCTTCGAGCATCGACGCTCCGGCCAGCACCACGAACCCGACCCCCGCCGAGATGGTGAACGGCAGGTCCATGACCCACAGGCCCAGGACGCCGCCGACCCGGGCGAAGAGGACGCCGCTGAAGATCATCAGCGCGTCGCGGAAGGAGTGGAAGGTGAGATACAGCAGGCTCAGGATGAGCGCCAGTGCCAGCGGCACGACGATCAGCAGCCGCCGCTCGGCGCGTTCCAGGTGCTCGAACTGGCCGCCCCACTCGATGTGATAGCCGGTGTCCAGCTTCACCCCGGCGTTGACGCGGGCCTGGGCCTCCTGGACGAACGAGCCCAGGTCGCGGCCGCGAACGTTGGACTGGACGACGATCCGCCGCTGGCCCCACTCGCGCTGGATGGTGGACGGCCCGGTGACCTCCTCCAGGCGGGCCAGCTGGGTGAGCGGGAGCCGCTGCCCGGAAGCGGTCGCGACGAGGACCTGACCTAACGCGGCGGGATTCTTGCGATAGTCCTCGGAGAGCCTGACCACGAGCGGGAAGCGCATCCCGGGCTCGAGGACCTCGCCGACGGGGAGGGCGCCCGCGGCCTTCACGGCGTCGAGCACCTGGCGGGCGGAGACGCCGTAGCGGGAGAGGGCCTGCCAGTCGACCGCCACGCGGAGCACCGGCTGGCCGGTGATCTGCTCGAGGCTCACGTCCGCGGCGCCCGGGATCTGGAGCATGATCCGCAGGATGTCCTCGCCCTTCTCCTTGAGGACGGCCAGGTCGTCGCCGTAGAGCATGATCCCGAGGTCGGCGCGGATGCCCGAGACCATCTCGTTGATCCGCATCTCGATCGGCTGCGTGTACGCTGCCCGCATCCCGGGGAGCTTCTCGGTCAGCTCGGACATCTCCTTCACCAGCTCGTCCTGGCTCTTGGCCTTCGTCCAGCCGCCCTCGGGCTTCTGCGTGAAGTAGCGCCACCAGACGGCCGGGCCGCTCAAGAGCGGCGGCCTCGGGATCGGGTAGCGGCCCTCTCGGGGTTTGAGCGTGATGAAGATGTCGCCGACCTCCAGGCCCATCGGGTCGGTCGCCACCTCCGGCGTGCCGACCCGGCTCCAGATGTTCTCGATCTCGTCGGGGAACTCACGCTTGAGCATCCGCTCGATCCGGGTGCCGTAGCGCAGCGACTCCTCCAGGCTCACCCCGGCGAGCCGCACCGTGTTGATCACGATCGTCCCCTCGTTCAGACGGGGGACGAACTCGGAGCCGAGCGACAGGCCGAGGATGGTGGTCGCCACCGTGATGGCGCCGACGAAGACGAGGGTCGGCCAGGGGAAACGGAGCCCGAGCCTCAGGATCGGTTGGAACAGCATGTGCGCCAGCCGGTCGACGAGAGTCTCCTTCTCGGAGATCTTCCGGGGCAGCGCGAAGGAGGCGAGGACCGGCATGAGCGTGAGCGACAGCACCATCGATCCGGCCAGCGCGAAGACGACGGTGAGCGCCATCGGCCGGAAGAGCTTGCCCTCGATCCCCTCGAGGGTCAGGATCGGCAGGTAGACGATCATGATGATGAGCTCGCCGAACATGGTCGGCTTGCGGACCTCCACCGCCGCATCGCGGATGATGGCCAGCTTCTTGCGGCCCGACCCGTCATGCGCGATGTGGCGCACGCAGTTCTCGACCATGACGACCGAGCTGTCGACGACCAGGCCGAAATCGATGGCGCCGAGGCTCATGAGGCTCCCCGCGATGCCGATCCGCTCCATCATCGTGACGGCGAACAGCATCGAGAGCGGGATGGCCGAGGCCACGATCAGCCCGGCGCGAAAGTTCCCTAGGAAGGCGAAGAGCACGGCGATGACGAGGATGGCGCCCTCGAAGAGGTTCTTCTCGACGGTGTGGAGCACTTGGTCGACGAGGTGGGTCCGCTCGTAGACCTCGGTGATCTCCACCCCCTTGGGCATGGCGGAGCGGACGTCCTCCATCGCCGCGTCGAGGCCCATGGTGACCTCGCGCGAGTTCTCGCCCATCCGCATGAAGGCCAGCCCAAGCACCGCCTCGCCCCGGCCCTCGGCGGTCACCCCGCCGCGGCGGATCACGTGGCCGACCGCCACCTCGGCCACGTCGCGGACGCGGATCGGCACCCCGTTATGGGCGGCGATGACGACCCCGGCGATGGCCTCCGTCGAGGCCACCCTCCCCACCCCCTGGACCAGGCTCGCCTCCCCGGCCTCGGTGACGTAGCCGCCGCCCACGTTGGCGTTGTTCTCGCGGAGCGCGAGGGTCACGTCGTCGAGCGTGAGCTTGTACTTGGCGAGCTTCGCCGGGTCGACCCGGGCCTCGAACTGCTTGGCCTTCCCGCCCCAGGCGTTGATCTCGGCCACGCCCGGCACGCGCCTGAGACGCGGCCGGATGACCCAGTCCTGGAACGTCCGCAGCTCGGTGAGGCCGACCTTCGGGTCGCTGCTGGTGAGCAGGTAGTGGTAGATCTCGCCGAGGCCGGTCGCGACCGGGCCCATCTCGGGACTGGCGATCCCCTCCGGGAGCTGCGCCTCGCCGAGCCGCTCGTTCACCTGCTGGCGGGCGAAGTAGATGTCGGTGCCGTCCTCGAACGTGGCGACGACCTGGGAGAGCCCGAACTTGGAGATCGAACGGACCTGCTCGAGGCCCTTGAGGCCGCCCAAGGCCATCTCGACCGGGAAGGTGATCTGCCGCTCGACCTCCTCCGGCCCGAGTTCCGGGGCCACCGTGTTGATCTGGATCTGGACCGGGGTCGTGTCGGGGAAGGCGTCGAGCGGCAGGCGGCCGGCCGCCCGGACCCCCAGCACGATGAGAATCCCCGCCAATAGCAGGATGATGAAGCGGTTCTTCAGGCTGAAGCCGATGAGCGCGTTGAGCATGGAAGCCCTCCTTCGGGCCGGTCAGTCGTCGGTGCAGCCCGCACCGAGGGCGTCCTTCATGGTCTCGGTCTTCAGGAAGAAGGCCCCGGTGGTGACGACCCGCTGGCCGGCCGCGAGCCCGGCGGCCACCTCGAGCCGGTCGCCGCGGGCGGCGGGCCGGACCCGGACCCGTTGCGGGCGGTAGGTCCCGTCGTCCAGGGCCAGGAACACCAAGTGGTCCTTGTAGCGGCGCTGAACCGCCTCCCGCGGGACGACCACCGCCTCGTGCTCCGCGCCGACCTGGACTTCGGCCCGGCCGAACTGGTTCGCCCGGAGCCGCCCGTCGGGATTGGCCAGCTCCGCCCGGACCTTGGTGGTGCGGGTGGTTGGGTCCACCTCGGTCCCGACCCAGGTCACCTTGCCCGCGAAGGCGGGAGCCGTCGCGTCCGGGTTCGCGCCCGAGATGGCGAAGGTCACCGCCTGGCCAGCCTTCACCGCGTCGATGTCGGCCTCGTAGACGTCGATCCACAGCCACATGGAGCGGGTGTCGGCGAGGGCGTAGATCTGGGTGGTCGGCTCGACCGCCTCCCCGGGCACGGCCTCCAAGGCCACGATGGTGCCGCCGATCGGTGCGGTGATCTCCAGCAGGCTCGAAGTGTCCTGGGACTTGGCGAGCCGGGCCAGGGCCGCGTCGTCGAAGCGCAGGTTCTTGAGCCGTTGCGCCGCCTCGCGCGAGGTAGCCTGTGCCTCGGCGAGCGCCGTACGCGACTCGAGCTCCTGCCGGGCGGCCACCGAGCCGGTGGCGGCGAGGCCCTTGGTCCGGTCATAAGTCGCCTGGGCGAGCTCGACCGTGGCCCGGGCGGAGAGATAGCGGGCCTTTGCCGCGCCCACCTCGGCCGAGTCGACCACCGCGAGGACCTCGCCCTTGCGGACCGCATCACCGAGGTCGGCCTTCACCTCGCTGAGGAAGCCGGAGACGCGCGGCCGGATCTCCGCGTAGCGGCGCGCGTCGTAGGCCGCCTCGGCATTGGCCCGGAGGGTGGGGGCCCGCTTCTCCGTCGTGGCGGGGGCGGTCTCGAGACCGATGTCCTTGGCCATCTCGGGCGAGGCGAGCTTCACGTCGGGCACCTCGCCCGGTGCAGCCGAAGCCTCGGGGTTCACGCCGCATTTGAAGCAGAAATCCCGCGGAAGCCCGTGTCCCTTCGGGCACATTGTGATGTCGTATTTCTCCTTGAGCTCCGGGTGGCAGAGCGTGCAGATGTCCTCGGGGATGTTGCCGTGCTCCTTGCAGAGCATCAGGCTCGATTTCAGCTCCTTGTGGCACAGCGTGCAGAACTTCTCCGGGACCCCGTGCTCCTTGCACTGAAGGGCGGTCTCCGTCGATGAGGCGGCCCCTCGTGGGCGCGCCCAAGCGGGCATGAGGTCGGGGCGGAATGCGGCCACGGCAAGGCCGATGAAGGCCAAGCCGACCAGGACGGCTGCGGAGCCGATGAAAATGCGTTTCACAGGTTGGTCCTTCCACATGAGGAGATGCAGGGCGCAATATCCCCAGGTCCGGGTAGACCCGAGGCGGATGTAGGTCGGTTGTGGCGTACGGCCCGAGAAATGGGCCAGAGCCGGGACCGCGCAGAGCGCGTGGCGCTACTGTGGGCCCGGCGGGGAGGGAGACGAGATTAGAAGCGGAAGTTCTGGAGGAACGCGCGCACCGACAGGGCGTCGCCGAGAGCGGCGAGCCCGGTGGGGGTTCCTTCGGCGGTGAGGTGCTGCGAGAGGGAGGTGAGCGGCGTGGAGAGGGCGGTGGCGTGGAACCAGCCATCCAAGAACGGGATGGCCATCGGCGAAGGCAAGTCGGTGGCTCGGAGTTCCCCAGTCTGGACAGCTCCGCCGCAGACGCAGCTTACCCCGTCATCGGGGCAGGACGGGGGGATGTGGGAATCGTCGTCCAAATCGTTCGCCCCGCCGGTCAGCTCATGGGAGCACCCGGGCTCGATCGTCCGGCAAAGGAGCGGACAAGCGAGGAGGAGACCGACCAGGAATAGACTGACGAAACTCCGCACCGTGGTCCGCCTGTCGATCGAGAGACAATACCCTAGTCTCTAATAATAGGGTTCTGGGCCTTCAGGTCAAGCAATCATCGCCGACGCCGCTATGCCTTTGGGTTGAAACAGCTCGGCCTATTATCCTAATCGGATGGCGTGGAACAATTCTGAAGGCCGAATGGGATTCGGCCCATTTCTCTGCGTGTCGCCCTGTCGAAGATTATTCACGTTGTGATGTTGAGCGAGACACCCACATAGGCCATCACGCCTCAAAATATGCCGAATTGACGCACTTTCCCCCGGTCCCGGGTGACGTCTTCTCGGAACGTCCGAGCGCCGGCGGGGTGCTCGTGCGGCAAGGTGCCACGCAACTCGGCGGCGGTCGGGCGGTCTACCGAAATGGCTCCCGGCGGGGAGAGTGCCTCCGCCCGGGACACGGGACGGCCCGGCTCGGTTCCGGCCTCGGATTGGGGGACCGCATCCGCCGCGGCACGGCGGCGGATGCGTGCGCTGACCGGCTCCTCGGCCGTCGCGGCTCGGCGTGTACCGGCCCGTTGCGGCGTGGCTTCGATGGCGTGGGCGGCCTTGAGCGCGTTGATCCGCCCCGCAAGCTCGTGGACCGGCGGGGGTGGGATCGCCCCGGGCTCGGGGGCCGTGTCGGAGAGCCCGGCCTTCAGTCGGTCGCGTAATGCGGTCAGCTCCCCGAGATAGGCATCGTGGGGGAACGGCACCCCCAAGCGTGCCTCGTAGTCCCGGAGCTGGCCCTGTGCGATGTCGAGATCTTGTCGAGTGGCGGCACACCGGTCCTCGTAGGTGCCAGCGAGGCGGTCGAGGGCGTTCAGCACGGCCCGAGGCCCGCGGTGATCGCGGGACAGCATGCCGTGCCGGGTTGCCGCTCCTTCCAGGAAAACCTCGGCGGCGTCGTTGCCGTGCAGCACGACGCCGAACCGGAGCCCGCGATAGGTCCCGAGCGGGAACCGCCTGGTCTCGCGAACCCGCTCCGGCAGGGCGTCCAGGCGGCCGGCGAGGGTCTCAAGCTCGGACTCCCGGCGGCAGTCCCTGCCGCCGATGACCAACGGGTCGCTGGCATGGTCGGTGACGGTCTTCAGGTCGCTTCCCAGATCGTTCAGGCGTCGGGACAGTGTCTCGATGGAGCCGGGCAGCTCGCGCAAGCTCCGTCGCGCGAGATATTGCTCGTCGGCGTGGTTCCTCCTGAGGACGGCGAGCCGCTGCAATTCGGCGTCGGCCTCGGCCAGGGTCAGGACGGCGGGGTTGCCGGAGGCGATCGCCTTGACCTCGGCGTAGGAAAGCTCCTGGCCGCCGATGTCCTCGGCGCGGCGGACGGCCGCCTCGCCGGTCATGATCTGGGAGATGAATCGGGCCTTCGTCTCCAGCGCCTGCCACATATAGGCGTCGAACGAGCCCTCGGTGACGTAGCGATAGATCGCGACCTCCTCGTTGGCGTTCCCCTGACGGAGGATGCGGCCCTCGCGCTGCTCGACCTCGGCCGGCTTCCAGGGGGCGTCGAGATGGTGCAGGGCCGCCAGCCGTTTCTGGACGTTGGTGCCGGTGCCCATCTTTTGGGTGCTGCCGATCAGCACGCGCACCGAGCCGTTCCTGACCTTCTCGAAGAGGGCCTGCTTCTTGGCGTCGGAGTCGGCGTCGCCGACGACGGCGATCTGCTCGCGCGGGATGCCGCGGGCGGCGAGCTTGGCCGCGATCTCGTCATAGGCCGAATAGCCCCAGGCGGTGGGGTGGACGCCCATGTCGCAGAAGACCATCTGCGTGCCGCGTGTGGCGGCGGTCCGGGTCCAGATGTCGGCGACGCGGCCCGCCAGGGCGTTGACCTTCGAGCCGGCGAAATCCTCGGCCGTGGACGAGAGCATGCGGGCGTCGAGGGCCAGCTTGCGGCCGTCGGTGGTGATGGCCAGGGCGTTGTCCTCGCGGGGATCGACCTTCTCCGTCCGCAGGCGGTCGTAGCGGGCGACCAGGGCTTGCTGGAGCGCCCGTTGTTCCTCCGACATCGGGCAGGCGACGACGATCGGCTTGCCGGTCTCCAGCCTCGGGCGGGGAAGGTCCAGCATCTCGGCCGTCTGCACGTCGGAGAAGGCGCGGAACATCTGCTGGAGTTCGGGCAGGTTGGTGAACCGCGCGAACCGGCTCCGCGGCCGGAGGCTGGCCCCGTCCGGGGAAATTTCCATCGTGTCGATCACCTCGCCGAAGGTGGCGGCCCAGCCGTCGAAATGCTCGATGCCGCGGCTCGCGAGCCCCTCGGGGTCGAGGAAGCGTTGCATCGTGTACAGCTCGACCATCGTGTTGCTGATCGGCGTGCCCGTGGCGAAGGTGACGCCGTGGCCGGGGTGCCGCTCGCCCAGGTAGCGGGCCTTCATGTAGAGGTCGAAGGCGCGTTCGCTGCCGCCGGTCTGGATGCCGGCCACCCGTTCCATCTTGGTCGGCGTCTCCAGGTTCTTGAAATAATGGGCCTCGTCGATGAAGACGTGGTCGACGCCCAGCTCGTCGAAAACCAGGCCGGCGTCCTTCTTGTCTTCGGCGAGCAGGTCTTTCAGCCGTTCCTCGCGGCGGGCCTTCTGCTTCTCGATCGTCTTGATGATGTTGCGATTGCCGCGGCCGGTGTCGGCGGCGACCCCGTCGCGGAGCAACTGGTCATACTCTTTGATTTGCTCGCGCAGGAACCGCTCCTGGTAGCCGCCGGACATCCCGATCCGCTCGAAGCTCGAATGGGTGACGACAATGCCGTCCCATTCACCGCTGGCGATCTTGGCGGTGAGCATCTTGCGGCGCTCGCGCGTCAGGTCCTCCTTGGCGGCCACCAGCAATTTGGCGTTGGGATAGAGTTGCATGAACTCGCGGGTAAACTGCTCCAGCATGTGGTTGGGCACCACGTACATCGGCTTCTTGACCAGCCCGGCCTGCTTCATCTTCATGCCGGTGGCGGCCATCGTGAAGGTCTTGCCCGCGCCGACGGCGTGCGCCAACAGGGTGTTGCCACCGCTCATTCCTCGCCAGACGGCGTCCTTCTGGTGCGGGTTCAGCGTGATGCCCCGGCTCATGCCGGGGAAGTCGAGATGCGAGCCGTCGAACAGGCGGGGCCGCAGATTGTTGTAGGTGTCGTTGTAGACCCGGACCAGCCGCTCGGTGCGCTCGGGCCCCTCGAAGACCCACGTCTTGAACCGCTCCTTGATGAGCTTCTGCTTCTCGCGGGCGGCGAGCGTCGCCTCCTGGTTGACGACGCGCTCCTCGCGCTCGCCGTTGTGGACGACATCGTAGATGATCGGGGATTTCATGTTGAGGGCCAATTCCAGCAACCCGACGCCGTTGGCCCTCGGGGTCCCGTAATCGGCGGTGGCGGCGACCGACGCCTCGGCGGCGTGGTCGGCGTCGACGCTCCACGTCGCATCCTTCTTGAGGTGGCCGATCTGGATGGCGGACGGGGCGACGCGGAAGAGGTCCGCGGCGAAGGCCCGGATGTCGCTCGCTGGTATCCACGGTGCCCCCAGGCCGGCGTCGATGTCGCCGGGCAGCACGTCCTCGGGCTGGACCAGTCGGAGCGCCTCGGCGTTCCTCGCATGCCCCTGACCAGCCCTTTCGGCGGCGGCGAGCTTGGCGCGGACGTCGCCGGAAAGATACGCATCGGCGGTCTGCCACGCCTTCGTCTCGGGGTCGTGGTAGACGAGGTCGCCCAGTTCGGCGACGACCCGCTCCTCGGGCTTGCCGTAGAGCGTGGCGATGAAGGGCACGTCCACGACGCCGCGTCGATCGAGGCTGACCAGCAACCCTTCCTCGGCGCTGGCGACCGACGTGACCGGTGGCGCCTTGCCCACCACGTCTTTGAGCAGGATGGGGGCCTTCGTCGCCCGCCCGGTCATCTCGTCGTATTCTTCGAGCGCCATCACCAGCATGGCGTCCGGGTCCTCGCGGAACTTCACGAGGTTGGGCATGCGGCGGATGATCGAGCCCTGCTTGGTTTCAGTGAACGTCGTCTTGTTGATTGGTCCGTGCGCGGCCACGAATCGGTCATAGGCGCGGTTCAGCGTGCGACGGGCGTCGGCGCGATTCGCCTCGGGCCAGCCCTCGTTCTGCGATTGCAGGACGCGGCGGGCGAGGTCGCGCAGCTCGATCAGGCTGCCGATCTTCCGGGCACCCGGGGTGCCGTCGGCCTTGAGCAGGGTCCCGCAATAGGTCACGGGCGCGGACCGGCCTTCCTCCATCTGGCAGATGGTGCGGTCGTCCGCGACGAAGAAGCTGCCCTCGGTGACGTGCCGCTCGGGCGGCGGGGGTATGAAGACGGGTGGCGGCTTGGGCAGGGTGGCGGCGGACCGAGTCGGGTCCGCCCTCGGCAAGCGTTCGACGGCGGCCCGTAGCTGCGAGGCCAGGTCGCCGCTGCCGACGACGCTGTAGCCAGACTCCCCGCCGTAGAGACGGTCCTTGCGGCTCCAGGTGCCCAGGACCATCTCGGGATGGTTGTGGAAATAGCGGTTGATCGGATTCTCGACACCCTCGATCGCCAGCGGCGCGACGCCCAGCCAGTCGGGATCGGCGTGGTTCGGCGTCTGGCCGGGGCCTCGCTTGCGCAGGAAGACGATGTCGGTGACGACGGACGTGCCCTCGCGTTTGAAGGCATCGGAAGGCAGTCGGATCGCGCCCAGGAAATCCGCCTTGGCCGCGAGGTGTTCGCGGATGGCGGCGTTCTGCTTGTCGAGCGTGAAATGCGTGGTCACCAGGGCCATCACCCCGCCGGGCTTCAACGCGTCGAGCGACTTGGCGAAGAAGAAATCGTGCAGGGCGAGCTTCTGACCCCGGTAGTCGAGACGCACGTCGGCGAACGGCACGTTGCCGATCACCGCGTCGAGGCAGGCATCGGGCAGCCTCGTGTCGCGAAAATTCTCGATGCGGATGTCGTGTTCGGGGTGCAGGGCGCGGGCGATCCGGCCGGAGATGGAGTCCATCTCGACACCGAGGAAGCGCATCCCCTCGGCGGCCTGGCCCAGGAAGTTGCCCGTGCCGCATCCGGGTTCGAGGACGGTCGCGTCCCGCGGGACGCCGAGGCGTTCCAGCCCCTCGTGCATGGCCGCGATGACGGTCGGGGACGTGTAGAAGGCGTTGAAAGTAGTTCGCTTGGCACTCTGATATTCCTCCGGGGACAGCAACCCTTTCAGCTCCTCGCCGAGGACCTGCCAGCCGGCGTCCTTGAAGCGCCCCGAGACCGGATCGGGGAAGAGCGACAACGCCACCGCGCCGAACCCGCCGAAGCGGGCGAGCGCCGTTCGATCCTGGGGCGTGGCGGGCCGCCGGTCGTGTTCGATGGTCTGGAGGATGCGGATCGCCGCGAGGATGTCGCGGGCCTTGGCCTTCTCGCCGCTGGCGACGCCGGGTGGGCCATAGGCCGCTCGGCCTCGATCGCCCCGCTGCTCGACCGGCGGCGTCGGCGGATCGGCTCGCAGAGGGGGAGTGGTTCCGGCGGCTAGAGTATCCGGCGAACGGGGTGCCGTCGAGCCTCGCCCGTTCGATATGTCGCCGAAGGAGAGGCGGCCCTGTGCAGCAGCAGGTCTTGCCCGCGTGCCGTTCAGGCGGGCGGCGTGTGACGGCAGAGGAAGACCATCGCCGCGTCCAAGGACTGCGGCTCGTCCTCGTCCTCCTTCGAGTCGCTCGACAAACGCTCCTGGATCTCCCGGAGCGCGAATTCCAGGGCCTCGCCGGAGACCTGGCTCCGATCGCTCCCCGGGCGCCTCTGCCCGATCCGCTCCATCCAGGACTCGTGGCTGGCCTTCAAGGCGAGGGCGTATTGGTCCAGGGCCCAGAGGAGCGTCTTGCGGGCCTGGAGCTGGTCGTGCAATTCCGGGTGCTCCTGGAGGAGTCCGAGGATGATCGTCTTGTACTGCATGGGGATCTCCCGGCGGGTCTGGGTTACGGTCAGCCTGAAGCGTCGCGGTCGTGTCGGAGTCCGATGCGAACCCCGGCAGGAACGGCGTCCCGGGAGGGCGTCGCGGTCTCATCGACACGATGCGCCTGCCCGCTCGCTCTTTGCTCCGTGGTAATGGATACGGGACATTCGCGCAACCGGCAATCGGTCGGCGACAGGGCCGGCGGGAGGGCGGCTCATCCGGGACCGGTCCGCTCGCTACCGGCCACGGCCCTGGCCCTTGTCTTTGTCGGCGTCGTATTTCTTGTTGAGGTCGCGCAGGAGCATGTGCCCGGAACTCGTCAGCGATGCCAGGGCCATCGCGACCATGCTCACCATCGCCACGGTCTGGAAGACCTGCGAGCCGGACTCCTTCGACATCGCCATCGATTCCTTGGCGATCGTGAGTGCGTTGGGGTGTGGGGACATGACGGACATGGGTCGAAACGTAGAAGGGAATTTGCATCCAGTCAACAACACGATTCATGAAAATCGCCGTTAATCGATTGTAGGTGCTCGATATCTTTAATGGTTTCCATGTCAGCCGACCAACTAACCCGCCGCAGGATTCCACCCGTATTGATTGCGTTTCCACGGTGAAAAAACCCGCCTAGCGGATGCTAGGGGAGACGCCTGATAAAAATCTTGCTCCCTCTGACACCGCGAAAACCGACCCGAGCATCGGCCGGATTTTTCGCCTCGCCGGATGGGCAGGCGGAGGCCGGCCGTCCCGCCCTGGGACGGCGTGCGGACTCGCAAAAGGGTTAACGGTTCTTGGCGGCGAGGGCCTCTTCATAGAATCGGTAGGCTCGTAGCCGGGTGGCTTCGACATCGGGAGGCCCCCCTTGCTCGATCGCCTGTTCGACGAATGCGGCCAGCGCGCATCCGAGGAACAGGTCGTCGAGGAGGTCGTCGAGATCGGCGGTCATCGGTGATGTCCCGTGGGGTTGGTGGCCTTGCCCGTATAGGGCCGTCCGGTGATGCGGGCAACGATTTCCTCGGCATGGCCGAGGTCCTCGAAGTCACCGATGGCGTGGACGCCCTCGCCTGCGACATGGCCATAGACCGTCCAGAAATCCGCCTCGTGGGGCTCGCAAGGCTCGACGAAGGACAGGCCCGGCTCCTCAGCATCGAGATAGCGACGGCAGGGTTGGATCTCGTAGCCGTCGAACCGCTTCGGCAGGTCGGGGGCCTGCCTCATCCGCGGCTCCGGGGCGGCGAGGCCCGCCTCGTAGGCGGCCTTGAGCGCCGCCAGGACGGACCAGACGGCCACGTCGTGGAAGTCGAGGGCGTCGCTCATGCGGGTCGCGAGCGTCGGGATGCCGAAATGCTCGCGTGCGATGTCGGCGAAGAGTTGGTCGAGTAGCTTCATGGTGAGATTCCTTTCTCGGTTGGTGATTACGGGCGTTCGAAGATCATGCAGACGTCGTGCAGGCCGGGGATGAAGCTGGTCCGGTAGACCTTCTTCGAGCTGCTCGCCCCGTGGCTGAAGCGGATGATGTCGGTGCAATGCTGGACGAGCCCGGCCTCGAAGGCGAGTCGCTTCGTGTGATAGACCAGCGGGACGAACCCGGCCCCGCGGTCCGAGTAATCGCCCATCAGGACGGCCAGCTTCCCGGCGGGTTTCAGCGACCGGGCGCAGTTGCGGAGGAACTGTCGGTAGCGTCGCAGGAATTCCTCCAGCGTCGGCGTGCGCGACAGGTCGCGGGGATCGTCGGCATAGAGTTTCTGGCGCCAGTAAGGAGGATGGGCCCAGATGAAGTCAAAGGTCTCGGCGTCGCCGAAGCCCTTCGGGTCACAGGCGTCGATGCCCTGGTGGATGTCCCAGGAGATGCAGGGGATGTCCATCTCCTCGCAGACGTCCCGGCAGGTGCCGCTGCCGGTCATCGGGTCGAAGACCAGCCCCGGTTGGAAGTAGAGGAGCAGGTCCTTGATGAGGCGGCCCCCGCAATTGCCGGGATAGGCTCGGTCGCCGTACTCGCCAGTCCGGTGGAAATGGTAGAGGCTGGTCAGGTGCGGCACCGGGCTCGCGGTGACGGGCGCCAGGGGAAGGCGTGCATAGACGGGCTTGCCGGGCTCGTCGTGCTTGGCGGGGGCGGGCCGATTGTGTCGGGCCGCATAGAACGGATTGATCGGTGCGGTGTGAGAGGTCATGGTGCGATTCCTTTCGGTGGTTGGTGGGCGGGCGCTCCAGCCCGCCCGGTTTGAGCATTAGTCTTTCTTCTCGGTGGCGACGCGGAGCGTGATCCGGCCGTCCAGCGGCACCGCTTCGAGCTGGATGTTGAAGCCCTTGCCATCGGTATGGGGCCACACGCTGCCGACGCGGGTCCAGATGCCTTTCTTCCCCTCGCGGTCGCGGACCTGGTAGGCGATGTGGCTCGGGGCCTTCGATGCGGATTCGTTCTTCGTGGTGTCGGACATGATCGGGTCTCCTTCTCTTCGTGTTTCCGGCTGCGACCATCGCGGCCTGATGGCAGGCGAAAGAAACCCGCCACAGTCCGGGGCTTCGCGCGAAGCTTCCGGGCAAGCGGAAAATTGGGGGCGACCTCCAGGGGGAACCGATTTTCCGCTTGCCCGGCCCGGCGGCGGGTTTACGCGTGACATGACAAAGGCCGTGTGTCGGGACGGGCACAAGGACAGGTAAGACCATCTCGGCCGGCCTCCGCAAATCTGCCGAATCGAGAGGCCGCCTCGATCGTTCGGCGATCGGGTGCCGTGGTGAGGATTGCGCCGAAGGCCGGTCGGCATGGGGCAGGTGACGGTGACGGGGGAGCACCGGAAGCGGGGCTGTGCCGGGCGTGAAATCCCGTGTAACTACAGAATGACTACATATGGTAATTGACCGGCGGTACGGCCTCCATATAATCCCGCATGCTTCGCATTCATACCATCATCTCGGCGGCGGCGGCCAAGTCCTACTACACCCAGGCGTCCGACTATTACTCGGAAGGCTCCGAGCTGGTCGGCCAGTGGGGCGGCAAGCTCGCCCAGATGATGGGCCTCTCCGGCACCGTCGATCGCGAGAGTTTCGAGCGGCTCGTGGATGGCCTACACCCGCGGACGGGTAAGGAACTCAAGCCCCGGCGGAAGGACGACCAGCGGGTCGGCATCGATTGCGTCTGGTCGGGGCCGAAGAGCTATAGCGTGCTCGAAGCGATGACCGGCGACGAAGATTTGCGGCGGGTCTTCCGCGAGGCGAAGCGCGAGACCCAGGAGGAGATGCAGGAGGACGTGGCCACGCGCGTGCGCAAGGGCGGGGCGGACGAGGACCGCCGGACCGGCAACATGCTCTGGGCCGATTACGAGCACGGCACGGCCAGGGCGGTCAAGGGCCACGTGCCCGACATGCACCGTCACACCCACAGCGTCTGCATGAACCTGACCTACGACCCGGTCGAGCGACGGCTCAAGGCCGCCCAGTTCGGGGACCTCAAGCGTGACGCGCCCTATTGGGAGGCGGCGTTCGAGGCCCGGCTGGCGCACAAGCTGGAGGGCCTGGGCTACGCCATCGACCGGCGGGGCGGCAAGGAGTGGGAGATCGCCGGGGTGCCGCAATCGGTGCTCGACAAGTTCAGCAAGCGCACTGATGAGATCGAGACGGAGGCCGAGCGGCTGGGGATCACCGATGCCGACCGCAAGGGCGAGTTGGGGGCCAGGACGCGGCATGCTAAAGGAAAAGGGCTCACGCCCCAGCAGCTTCGACAGGAATGGGACCGTCAGTTGACCGATCCCGAGCGGCAGGCGTTGGGGGCGGTGCATCGTCGCGAGATCGTTCGCGGGCCCCGCGTGACGGCTTCGGACGCCGTTGCCTATGCGATCCGGCATTGCTTCGAGCGGGAATCGGTGGTGCCGGAGCGCGAGCTGAAGCGCGTCGCCCTCCTCCACGGCCTTGGGAGTCTCACGCCGGAGCAGGTCGCGGCCGAGCTGCCCCGTCAGGGGGTAATCGCCCGCGAGAAGGAGGGCCGCATGATGGCGACCACGAAGGCCGTCCTCGCGGAGGAACGCTTCATCACCGGCTTCGCCCTGTCGGGTCGCGCGACGATGCGCGCGGCCGGCGTGCCCGAGGGGCTGCCACGCGGCGTCCTCGACGACGATCAGTGGCGAGCCGTGCGCGGCCTGCTCGGGTCGCACGACCGGGTCAACCTGGTCGACTCGGCGGCGGGCACCGGCAAGAGCACGATGCTCAAAGCCTATGACGACGGGATGCGGCGGGCCGGAGGCAAGGTCACGTATCTGGCGACCACGACGCAAGCCGTGGACGTGCTCCGCCGCGACGGGTTCGAGGCGGAGACCGTCGCCAAGTTCCTGGTCAGCGATAAGATGCAGGAGGCGGTCCGGGGGGGCCGCGTCGTCGTTGATGAGGCCAGCATGATGGGCCATAGCGACGCCTTACGGCTGTTCCAGACGGCCAAGGCGTGCAACCTCCGCCTCGACCTGCTAGGGGATTCGGGCCAGCACGGATCGGTCGCGCGCGGGGCCTTGATGCGAGTGTTGCGCGAGCATGGCGGGATCGAGCCGTTCCGCCTCGCCCAGATCAAGCGCCAGGAGAGCGGCCCCTACCGGGCGGCCGTCAAGCTCCTTTCGGAAGGCAAGACCCTTGAAGGCTTCGACCGGCTCGACGCGATCGGCTGGGTGAAGCAGATGCCCGAAGGGGAGCGCGATCAGGCCATCGCCTCGGACTATCTGCAAGCCCTCGACGGCTGCAAAAAATGGGACGAGGTCCTCGTGGTGAGCCCGACGCACGCCGAGGGCGAACGGATCACCGACCACATCCGGCAGGCGCTCCGGCAGGAGGGGCGGCTCGGGCAGGAAGAGCGGGAATTCTCGCGGCTGGTTCCCGCGAATCTGACGGAGGCGCAGCGGGGCGACGCGCGAAACTATCGGCCCGGCCAGGTGGACGTGCTCCAGTTCCACCAGAATGGCAAGGGGTTCAAGACGGGGCAACGGGTCGTCGTCGCCGAGGCAAACCCATCGGCCCTGCCGGTCGATCAGGCCGCGAAATTTCAAGCCTACCGGACGACCGCGCTCAAGCTCGCCGAGGGTGACGTGATCCGATTTACCTCGGGTGGCAAGACGGCGGACGGCAAGCATCAGATCCGCAACGGCTCGGCCTACAAGGTCACGGGCTTCGCCCCCTCGGGCGACATCCGGCTGGAGAACGGCTGGACCGTGGCGAAGGATTTCGGGCATTTCCGCCACGGCTACGTGGAGACGTCGTTCGGCGCCCAGGGCAAGACGGTCCGCCGGGTCCTGATCGGCCAGGCGACGGAGTCGCTGCCCGCGTCCAACATGGAGCAGATCTACGTCTCCGCAAGCCGGGCCAAAGAGCAGCTTACGCTCTACACCGACGACAAGGCGGCCCTTCGCAAGGCCATCAAGCAAAGCTCGGCCAAGCTGGCGGCGGTCGACCTGCTGAACAAGGCGAGTCGTCGTACGTGGCGACAACTTCGGGTTGCGCAAGTGCAAAAGATGGCTATTCTTTCGCGCACGCGGGCAGGCTTCGCGACCGATGCGAAACATCGGCGTGACGCGGAAAGGCAGACGACCAGATGAACGAACGGCTTTTGAGCGAGCGGGTCACGCCCCAGTCGAGCATCCGCGCGTTGATCGACAACCCGCCCGGCAAGTCGGGCCGGGAATCGTGGGACGAGCCGGACGAAGCGGACGGCCTCGCCTCATTCTCGGCCGACGCATCGACCTACCAGGTCCATGCCCGGCCGGTGACCAAGATGTTGCCGTCGGTCCATTTCATCTTCAAGGACCGGACGATCCGCACCTGCCAATACACCCAGCTCGAAAGCGACAGCCGCTTCTCGACCCTGCCGGAAGGCAAGGGCAACCGCCTGGTGTTCCGCTTCGCGGGCTCGGTGGCCGTCCAGGTCGTGATCGAGGGCCGCAACCTCTGGAAGCTCTACGACTACCTGTCCCAGCACCGCATGGCCTGGGTGCATGAGCTGCCCGCGGAGAAGGATTTCGAGGGAGACGAAGCGCCGGTGGTTCACTCGATCGCGTTCGAGGCCGACGGGTCCGGGATCTGACGATTCAAAAAGTCCGCGAGCACGGCGTGCGAGCGCCGCTGCAAGAAAAGCACCCCCTCCGCTGCTCCACAATCCCGGCCAGTTCCGCATCGGAGGGGGTCTGGGGAGGGCCCCGCGGCCCCTCCCCTCCCCCGGACGTTCGGTCAGCTTTCTAACTTCGGCTGGAGCCCGTGCAAATAGTCCACGGCTTTCTGGGCGTAGGCGGCGGCCTGGAAGATGGCCCGCTTGTCTTCCTTCAGCACCTTCAGCCAGTGGTCGAGATAGCTGGCGTGGTCTTCGCGGGGTTCCGGCGTGATGCCCAGGTCGCAGGCCAGGAAAGCGGAGCCGATCTCGGCGACCAGCTCTTCCCTTGCGTAGCCCTCGTCGCCGAACGCCTTGCGGCCGAAGTCGCGATCCAGCCGGCCGGCGTGCTTAGTCCAGTGGGTCAGCTCGTGGGCGAGCGTGGCGCAATAGCTCTCGGCGTCTTGGAACGCCTCAAACAGGGGCATCTGGACGTAATCGGGCTCGCCGGCATAGTAGGCCCGGTTCCCGCCGTGGCGGATGTCGGCGCCGGTATTGGCGAAGAACAGGTCGGCCGCTTCGATGCGCTGCACGGGGTCGAGCTGCGGGGCGGCGGTCGCGTAGAAATGGGCCGGGAGCCCTTCGACCTGCTCGACGTTGAAGACGGTATAGCCCTTCATGAAGTAGATGTCGCGCTCGGCCTCCTCGCCGTCGTCGCCGGTCTCGGTCTTGGTGACGTGGTTGGCGTAGACGACCAGCGAGCCCTTGGCCCCTTTCCTGACGCAGGCCCCGAGTCCCTTGGCCTGGTTGAAGGTCATCCAGATGGGGGCGGCGAATCCCTGCGCCTGGGCGGACATCCAAAGCATCAGGACGTTGATGCCCTTGTAGGGTTCCCCCCCGACCCTGAGCGGGCGGGTGATGCGGCCCGCCGCGTGCTCGGCGTTCCACGGCTTGAGCCACGGGCGGACGCCCTTTTCCAGATCGGCGATGATCTGGTCGGTGACGCGGGTGTAAACGTCGATGCGGTCGGTCTTCATGGTCTTCTCCTTCGTTTGAAATGTCTGGTTGAATGCGCGCATTCAACCGGAACGAAGGGAAAACCTGATCAGGGGGGAGTGGGGTCAGGGACGGCCGGTGCGGGGGGTATCCCTGGCTGCACAAGCAAAGCGCGGAAGCTAGGGGGGCACCGCGCCGGACGCCGGAGGGAATCCTTGACGCCGCGGGGGATCACCCCCTCTTCTCTTCCGCCAGCGGGCGGGAGGGCGGCGAAGCCTGTCGCGCAGGCGACGGGAGCGGAAGCGGACCCCGGGAGCGCGCGGCCGGCGGAGACGGGGAGGCGTGATGGAGAAAGTGTTTACCGACATCGGAGGCCGGCAGCATTGAGGACCCGAGGCCGGACGGGTATCTTCAACATGGGCTGGTCTTTGGGCAGGCTCCAGGGCAACGCTCTCCTCTTGCCGATCCATTAGGCCGTGGGTTGGGGAGAAAGGCGAGCGGATCGAGGAATCACCGGTCGATGGCGACTCATAGCGATCTGGTCGAGGCCGTGCTCGGGCTCAAGGCCGATGTCCTTGAAGACAGGATTTCGCTGGGCGAGGTGGGAAAATACTCCACCGCCGACGATCTCATCCGGCTCGCGACACCGGAAGCATGCGGGCGACTCGCATCCACGATCTGGAAATTCGCGGATGCGGCCCCCGATGGCGACTATCCGGCGGTGATTTTTCTCTCCCTGGTCGGCGACCTGGCCTCGGCCTTATCCGCGCGTAGGTTATGGGACGAGGCTTCGCGATTGTTCGCGGGGATGGCGGATGGCTTCGCCAGGCACATCCCGGACTCTCTGGCAGAGGTCATGATCGACCATGCCGAGGCCCTGGCCGGGGCGGGCCGCCTCGATCAGGCACTCGGCCGACAAGAGCAGGCCGAGGCGATCCTCGCCCGGGGCGGCGACCACGAGGGGATCGCAAAATGCCGCCGGGGTAGGGCGACGATCCTCGGAGAACTCGGGCGATATGCAGAGGCTTGGGCGGCGTCGGAAGACGCGGGCGACCTCGATCTCGGCGTCCGCATCCTGACGGACGGGGTCTCGGAGAAACGCATCTCCCGGGGCGACGCCCAGGAGTTGGTGCAGGGCATCCGGCTCGATCGGCTCGCCCCGGCGCGGGCTTTCTCGGACCTGGCGACGTCCGTTCGCGAAATAAGTGCGGCCCGAACGTCCGGCGACGGCCCCGTGATCATCCTCGCGAGTCTCGGTTTCCAACTGGCGAGGGCGGTCCTCGGGAAGATCGAGGAGGATGCGTCCGCGTCGCTGGTCGGGGCCTGCGATGACGCTTACGCGCGTCACGCCGGGATTGAGTTGTCGGGGATGATGCGTCTGGAATGGTCGAAAGCGCTTTGGAAACTCGGCCGGTACACGGATGCGCTCATCTGGAGCGAGCGGGCGGAGTCGGCGTTGTCCGGGGAAGGCGCCGAGGAGGATTACGCCGAGTATCTCAGGATCAAGGCGGCGATGCTGCGCGACCTGGGCCAGTATCCCGAATCGGTCGCCACCCTGGAGCAGGCGGAACGCCTCCTGAAGAGCCTAGATCTGCCCGACAAGCTCGCGGCGTGTTGGCGGGATCGAGGCGGCGTCTTGCTTTTGATCCCACGGTACGAGGAAGCGTTCGAAGTCCTCACGAGGGCCGAACACGCCTACAGCGGCCTGGACATGCCGGAGGACGCGGCCATGTGCCGCGGCAACCGCGCGATCGGGCTCCTGAAGGTAGGGCGGCTTGCGGAGGGACAAGCGGCCCTGGCCGATGCCGAGACCGTCATGGCCGCCCAGGGCCACGCCCACGGGGCGGCGGTTTTCAAGATGCAACGGGCCAAGGCGGTCCTCGACCTCGGCCGTCACGCCGAGGCCATCGCCTTGTATCGGGAGATCGACCGGAGCGAGCTGGGCGATGAGTCGCTGGCGAATTACCACGAACAACTCGCCGAAGCCTATTACGCCGCCGGAGAGCAGGCGCGGGGCCTGGAGGAATTCGCCCATTCCCATCGTCTCACCAGGCGGGCGCGGCATGCCGCGGGCATCGACGAGACGTCGCTGGATTACGTCGGGCGCCGCAAAGCATCCATCGAGAAGGCCGTCCGGCTGGCGATCGAGGCCGGGCAGGTGCGGGAGGCTTATGACGCGGTCCTGAACGGCAAGGCGAGCGTCTTCGGCGACATCCGGGACCGTCGCAGCTCGGTGCCGCCTTCGGGATCAGCCCCGCTCGTCGAGCGTCGGAAAGACCTCGCCGACTGGCTCATGCTCGATGCGCGGTCGCCGGTGGACCCCGAATTGATCCGGCCCGAGACCGAGGCGAGGGTCAGGTCCTATCTCGAAGCCTTCCGCGCGGCCAGTCCGGCCAGGCCCCCGTCGAGGGATGACCCGGGCACCGCCGTCGGGTTAGACGAGATCCAGGCGGCGTTGCCGCCGGATTGGGGCCTCCTCGATTTCTGGCGGACGGACCGCCAGACGGTCAGGGTCTTCGTGCTGACCCGCTCGGATTTCCAGCTTCGATCGTTGCACGTCCCTTTCGAAGAGGAGCCGTTCCGGTCCCGCCTGGTCACCCTGGGGCGATGCATCGACGCCGGCTCGCCGGTCGGCTCCGACGAGGCGCTCGACGACCTCTACCATTACCTGTTCGCCCCGTTGCAGCCGCTCATCGCCGGCCTCCGCGGCCTGTACCTCGTGCCCCAGGGGAAGCTGCACATCGTGCCCTTGCACGCGTGCCGCAGGTACGAGGGCGGGCGATGCGTGTACCTGGGCGACGAATATGAGATCGCCTACCTCCCCTCCGCCCGCCTACTCCCCAGCTTACCGCCGCTGGATACGACCGGGGGGATTCTCAGCCTCGCCAATCCCGACCTCGGCTCGCCGCAGACCCTGCCCTTCTCCGATTGGGAGGCCAAGACGATCCGCCGCTCCTTCCCCGACCGGCCGGGACGGTACTACATCGGGGCCGATGCCTCCGTCGAGCGGACGCGGGAATGGGATTCGGCGTCCATCCTCCATTTCAGTTGCCACGGCATGGGAGACGAGGATCAGGCGGCGATTTCCCGGCTTTTCCTCGCCGACGACGTGCTCCTGGCCCACGACGTCCTCCATCGTCGCCCCCCGCTGGCCGAAGGCTCTCTCGTCATCCTCAACGGGTGCGAGACGGGCCGGAGCGACTTCCGCTCGCTCGACGACGCGATGGGCATGATGACGACGTTCCTGCTACGGGGCGCGGGCCTGGTGCTCTCCACGATGTGGTCCGTCGACGATCACTGCGCGGCCGAGATGGTCGCCTGCTTCCTCGACGAGTTGCTCCGCAATCAAGCCTCCCCCCCGCTGGCGCTCCGTCGGGCGCAGGCCCGGGTGCGCGGATTGCGGCCGGAGGATCTCACCCTCCGGGAGAGGCAGCTCCTCGCATCCTTCCCCCGCGAGGAGTATCCCCACGAGGCGGCCTCGATCCATCGGCGGGCGGCGATGAGGTGTTTAAGCTCCGGCCGGCATCACGAGGCCGCCGAACACGGGCGCCAGGCGGCCGAAGCCTTGCGGTTCGCGGGCGATCCCGACGCGGCCGAGGCCATCCTGCGATTGGCAACGGGCCCGTCGCGGGGTCGTCCCCGAGAAGATGATTACAATCATCCGATCTACTGGTCGGCGTTCCAGCTCATCGGCCGCGTCACTTGAGCCGGTGACCCCTCCCCTCGCCCGCTCATGATAGCTTGAAGACGGGCGGCCAGCTCCCGTCGATCCACACGCCACCCCGGGCCCGTGCAGCTTCTGCGGGGAGCGGCTCGCACGGGCCTGAGCGCGTGCTCGGCCGGGGCGACACCGGGACGGCTGCCGTGAAGGTCCGCCGGTCGGCCGTGCTGAATTCGACGGTGATGAGCAACGGCTCCCGGCTGGGTGGGGGCGACGCTTCCAATTCGGCCAGCACCTTCTCGCCCCCGTCCTCCGCCTGCGTCACGTGCAGCGTGAGGGTCACGACCTGATCGGGGTTCCCATAGCAACGCTCGCCAATCGCGCGGGCAAGGGCTCGGCCCGTCCCATCGTCAGGGATGGACAAAGGCCAGCGGGCGGTCCCGCCTGTTACGGCCCAAGGCGAAGCGCCTCGCGTGCCGGTCAGCACCCTCAATGGCTCGTCCCGGAAGACGTAGCCTTCCTCCGGGGCTTCTCCGGACTCGGGAAGGGGGTCGTCATCCTCATCGAGCCAGCGTTCCAGCCTCCCGGATTCGACGGCCTGGTCGTATTTTCGGGACGCGTCAGCGAGGCGGGCAAGCCAGGCCAAAGTCACACTGCTATCCCGATCGCGCAAGTCGGCTTCGATGGCGCTCACCACCTCTGGGTCAGCCTTTCCGGCCAGCCAATCACAAATGTCCATCTTATCAATGTTCATGCGGGATAAAGCCCTCGATTACGGCATCCCCGAACCCGCCATGGGCAGGGAGCCATTCCTCGCGAAGCTTGGTGAGATCGGCGTGCGTCCACACCTCCGCCCGGGGAACAGATGCCCGTATAGCTTCAAGAACGCCAACCCAATCGGCGACGCGCTCACGATTTACCTGGGCGTAGACAAGCTTCGACACGATGTCGAGGGCCCTGACCTGGTGCGGGGTAATATCCTTGACGGCCTCGCCTGGCGCGGCAAACCACCGATTTCGAATCCAAATAATCGTATCCGCCTTGGCCCTGATCTCAACGGTTGCCTGATCCAGGATGGGAAGATCCGCGTCGGAGAGGTTGTTCAGACGTTTGATTTCAGCGAGATGTTTTACGTTCGGTGTGCGTGCCCCAGTTGACCAGAGGTGAACGACGGCGTAGTCGAAGGGAGGATTGGGGGCGATATCGTGCCAGTCGAGCCTGCTGCTCCTCACGAAATTCACCAGCGGTTCGGCGAGACGGGCGCGGAGTCTGGACTTGTAAAATTTGCCGATTTCTTTGAGTTCTGGCTCGAAAATCGCCCATCCTGCCATCGACTCTACCCGCCTTTGGGACTATCGACTGACGGCGTCCACGACCGCGTGAGAGGTCAGCCCCTTCCCCTGCCGCTTCCTCCTCGATCGTAACCGGGTTTATCACGTTTGTCACCGTCTGCCGGATCTTCGAAGAGGCTGCCTTTGATGCCCATCTTTCGGCGAAGCTCCTCGTTCACTTCGGACAGCGGCAGATCCCAATTCCTGACACCGTCTTTCATCAGCTTATTCGGCTGGGCGCGTACCCGGGACGCGTGACTCTCCGGGCCGTCATCGTCTTCGTTGGCCCAGCGCTCGAGTCTCCCGGATTCAGCGGCCTGATAAAATCTCTGATTACTGTCAGACCATTGCTTTAATTGGAGGACCATAAACTGCCAGACCAAACTCTCCTTGCCGGCTGCGAGATCCTCTTTGACCAGAGCAAGTCGCTCGGGTGGAAGGTCAAAACGCTTATTTCGATCAGGTATGTCCCCCATCAAACCTTCTGAGATTAAATAGTGAAAGCCATCATGAAATGTCAATTCTTTCTGTTTAGGCGTTGCTTCTTTATCCATGAATTCTCCTGTCATGTTTTGTTAATTTATATTAATTATATTTACATATTTTGCAATCGTTTTTTTCACCGGGAAATCCAAGGGCTTCCGGCCCTTACATCGGCGGCGTCAGGATTCGCTGTCGAAGGGACTGCGATTATTGCGCGGCGATCCGTCGTCGCCTCCGAACCCGTGGTAGAACGGTGATCGTGATCTGGCCGTCGCTCGCGGGATCGATCCTCTGGGGGCTTCAAAAGGTGCCCTTGTCAGGTCGGCCGGGCTAGGGGACCGAACGGACCCGCCCGGCGACAATCCGATCCCGGCCGTTCGCCGTGTAACCCGCTCCTTTCGACAACCCCCGCTTGCGGCCAGCCGGTGCCGCACGCGCTGAGACAATCCACCGGCCGAGGTCCCACTTCGGAGCTTGAAGCATGCAATGCCCGAAATGCTATTCGTCCCAGGTCGTCCACAAGGACAAGGAATTCCACGAGATGAGCCACCGGGCCAAGCACCACGCAGGGCATAGCGCGGCCCATGCCCTCCAGGGGCATCCGGCGATGCTCGTCGCCATCGGTGGGGGATGGCTCATCGGCAAGGCCGTCCACGCCTTCTCGCATACCTACACCTGCCTGAACTCGAACTGCAACCACCGCTTCTCGTGATCGGGCCGGTGGGCCGATCCCGGCCGCGAGGCCGGGGCCTGGCCCGGCCCACCTAATCCCTTGGCGCGTCGCTTCTGACTGGGCCGGCCATGCCTTTAGTACCGTCGTCGCCGGCCGCTCAACGTCCGCCTCCAACCCTGCCCGGCACCCGCACGGCCGAGCAGTTACCAACCCTTTCGCTGCCCGGCGGCGTGCGGGCCGGGCACCTTGGGAGATCCGCACCATGAAGGGCCTGATTTGCCTCCTGCTGCGTTGGCTGTCGTCTTGATTTCCGCCGCCCGGTGCCGCCGGGCGGCCCCATCATCCTCGCCGCGTGCTCCTGGTACTGGGACATCATTCGGGAGAAACGTCATGAACTGGCTCGACCGCCAAGGACCGGCGACATGGGGCATCCTCGCCGCCTCCGTCGCCTCGGCCGTTGTGACAATCGCGTCCGCCGTCGTTAATGCGGGCAAATGACCGCCCTGACGATGGCAGGCCGCAATCGGTCGGCGCCTTGCCTTCGTGGCAAGGCCCGACCTACCTGATCCCCCGGCCCTTCGCCTCGGGCTGAATCGGGGCCGCCCCTACCGTTCAAACCGTGCCGTCGTCGCCCGCCGCCCGCGGCTGGCCCGTTCGCTCTACGCCCACCGCCTGAGGAGGCCAAAGACATGTTCCCATTGCTCCCGCTGCTGGGTCTGACGGGCATCTTCGGCGGTGCCGGCACGCTGGTCTGGTATGCGAGGCTCTCCAAGCAGGAGAAGGCCGCGGCCGACCGCATCGCGGAAGAGTACGCATCCGACCTGTTCGACAAGGCGGTTTGGCAACTCAGCCGATCCGAGTCGAAGCATATCAGCAAGTTGACCAAACGCGATCTGGAGAACAACTGAGCCGGGCGGACCGCCCCGCCTGGCGAAGGAGCGATCATGACCGAGACCCTGCAACGCATCGCCATCGACGAGCTGATGCCCGACCCTTCCCAGCCGCGCAAGACGTTCATCCGCGAGGAAATCGAGCGGCTCGCCGCCTCGATCGCCGCGAGGGGCATCCTCCTGCCACTGCGGGTCTTACGCGACGAGGAACGCCAGTGCTGGCGCATCGTCACGGGCGAGTCCCGCTGGCGGGCCGCCCGGATCGCGGGCCTGACCCACGTCCCCTGCATCCCAGTCGAGGGCAACCCGTCGGAGGAGGACCTCCTCTCCGACCAAGTGGTGGAAAACGCCGTGCGGCATGCCCTGCGCCCCCTGGAGCTGGCGCGTTCGCTCGCCAAGCTGGAGGCCCTCAAAGGCTGCAACGCCAAGACCCTGGCCGAAGAGCTGGGCCTGAGTGGTGCGGCGATCAGCCGAGCCAAGGCGCTGCTCACCTTGCCGGAGGCCATTCAGGCGATGGTAGACGACGGCCGGATGCCCGAGTCCGTGGGCTACGAGATCTCCCGCCTGCCCGACGAGCACGCCCAGCACGAGCTGGCGGGGTCGGTGGCCGCCGGGCGGCTCAACCGCGACCAGGTCGCCGAGGCCGTGCGAGACCGCATCGGCAAGAAGAATGTCCGCCCCAAGGCGTCTCGGCTCTCCTGGAAGCCGGACGCCGGCCCCAGCATCACCGTATCGGCGCAGGACGCCCTGTCGCTCGACGACCTCATCGAGTCCCTCTCCCAGTTGCAACGCCACGCCAAACGTGCCCTGGAGAAGGGCATGGACGTGGTGGGCTTCGCCCGCACCCTCCGGGCGTGAGGGCGCGGCCTTTCCCTTCTCCGATCGCCGTCCCTGACGTTCCTAACCCACTTCCCCCGGAGGTGTCCGATGCTCGAAACCATCCGCATGATCATCATCTGCGGCACGCTGCTGGTCGGCGGCTTCATGGTCCTGGTGGCCATGCCGCAATCGAAGATGCGCGAGATTCTCATGCCCATCGTCGGCTGGGCGGTGGCCGCCCTCTCGGCCGTCTACGTGGTCTCGCCGCTCGACATCGTCCCCGACTTCATCCCAATCGCCGGCTGGCTCGACGACGGCGGCGCGATCGTCACCGGGATCGCGGGGGCGGTCATGGCGATGAAGGCCCAGAAAGATCACCAGCAGCGGCAGTCGGGCTGAATGCAGGTTCCTCATCCGGATTTCTTCGATGGAGCGTTCGGGCTCTTGCCCGTCAGGAGTGCCATGTCCACCAAGCCCGACGCCGTCACCTGCCGGGTTACACTCATGGCCGCGTGCGGCTGCTTCCTCCTGGGGGCCGTTATCGCCGGCCTCCAGTTCCCCGGCTTCGCCCTGATCGTCCTGGCGGGCCTGGTGGCCAGGAAACGCCATTTCGACCGGCAGAATGGCGGCCATGCCCACGGGACCGCCCGCCTCGCCGACTTCCGCGACCTCTATGAGAACGGCCTCCTGGGCGAAGGTGACGCCTTGATCCTGGGCCGCGCCGGTTACACGGCGCCGCCGCCCCGCTGGTATGCTCTGCGGACCCTCCTCGTCGCCCCTCGCTCTCAATCTGCCTTCGCCGTGCGGCTGTTCCTGGCCGCCTTCTTCGGGAGGCAATGGGGCCATTCAGCGATCATCCGGCTGCGGCGTTTCGTCCACCTCGTCACCTTCGCGCCGACGGGGCGGGGCAAGGGCGTCGGCGTCCTCGTAACCAACCTCTTGAGCTACCTCGGCTCCTGCGTCGTCACCGACCCCAAGGGCGAGCTGTACGGGCTCACCGGCGAGCATCGCCGGGGCAAGTTCGGGCACCGTGTCGTCCGCCTCGACCCTTTCGCCCTCGGCGGACCTGGGTCGGACACGTTCAACCCTTTTGATCTGATCGAAGTCGACTCCCCCCACCTGCTCGACATGTGCAGGGATTTGGCGAACATGCTTGTCGTGCGTACCGGCAAGGAGCACGATCCGTACTGGAACGACTCGGCCGAGCTGATCCTGACCGCATTCATCGCCTTCGTCGCCGCCTGCGAACGCTCGCCCGAGCACCGCAACTTGCAGACCGTCCGCGACCTCGTCAGCAGCCGCGACAGCTACGCCAAGGCGGTCAAGGCCATGCAGGAATCGGACGCCTGCGGCGGCATGCTCCGCCGGTTCGGCCAGCTCCTGTCGTGGTACGTCGATCGGGAATTGGGCTCCGTGCTGACCTCGGTCCAGCGGCACACGACCTTTCTCGACAGCCCCGTCGTCGCGGCCAACACGGCGCGCAGCTCCTTCGACTCGCGCGCTTTGCGCCAGGTGCCGATGACGATCTATCTCTGCCTGCCCCACGACCGGCTCGTCACACTCGCCCCGCTCCAGCGGATGTGGATTGGTTGCCTGCTGCGGGCCGTCGCGCTGGGCGGCGCCAATGAGCACAATCCGGTCCTGTTCCTGCTCGACGAGGCCGGGCATCTCGGACATATCGAGGCGCTCGAAGACGCGGTGACGCTTATGCGCGGCTACGGCGTCCGGCTCTGGTTCTTCTTCCAGTCCGTCGGACAACTGACTGAGTGCTTCGGCGAGCGCGCGGGCGTGTTCCTCGACAACATCGACACACAGCAGTTCTTCGGCATCAACGCGATGGAGTCGGCCGACGTGATCAGTAAGCGGATGGGCGACGCCACGATCCGCACCGAGTCGCGCCAGCGCGGGACGTCGTATTCGTACTCCGACAGCTCGGGCGGCGGGCAACCGTCGCCGGGTCAGCATTCGACGAGCGACTCGCTCACCGTCTCGGAGATGGCCCGGCGCCTCTTCAAGCCCGAGGAGATCATCCGCCAGCCCGAGGACCTCACCATCATCTTCCACCGCAACCTTCCGCCGATTCTCGGCAAGCTCATGAAGTATTACGAGGCGCCCGAGTTCCGCGGCGGCGGCACCGGCTCTCCCCGCGGCCTCGGGATGGCGGCCGGCGTCATCGCGGTGGCCTGTCTCCTGGCGGGCGGCTGGGTGGTCTCCGTGGCCGCCAACCTGCCCGTGCCGCAACCTATGCCGGTCCGGCACTACCCTGCCCGAAGGGCGACCGGTTATCGGCCATACCAGAGGTATCGCCCCTCCCCCCTTGCTCCCGTTTTCACACCCGTGGCCAGGCCCTCGCTTGAGGGCTTCTCCGACGATTGAGTTGGGGCGGGTCCATACCCTGCCTTCCCGGATCGGCCTTCGTTTTAAGGAGAAGTTCGATGGAATCCCAGAAGTCCTCCGAAGGTGTCGTCGGCATGATCGTGGCGGCCCACTCCGCCGTCAAATCCGGCCTCGCCTCGACGTGGAACGCCGTCACCAAGGACGGCACGATCGCGGCCGCCATGCGGCAGGGTGCCGACGAGATCGGGATGGCCCTGAAGGCGTTTCCCGATTCAATCCACGTTGAAGAGCCGGGCACGATCTTGAATCCCACCCAGGGCGAGATCGCCTCCGCTCGCGGGCAGGCCCCCTCCCCTTCGACAGCAACGTCGCCCAGCGCCATCGTCAAGGATGGTGCGGGTTCGGTATACGGCCAGGATCAGGGGCAGGCCAAGAGCCACTCCTCTCCATCGCCGAGCGAAATCGCCCGGGAGCAGGCGACGACCTCGCAGGACGCGCAACCCCGCAGCCAGGAGCAATCCCAGCCGTCGCCCGGCGACATCGCCCGCGAACGAGGGGACGTGCTCACGCAAGAGAAAACCTTCGCAGAGCGCGAACTGGAGCGACGTGCGAAGGCCAATCAGGAGGGCAATGCCGACGATCAGAACGAGCGGGCCAAGGGCCGATCGCTACCGGAGGAGCAGCGGGAGAAAGAGAAGATTCTGGGACCGAGCCGCTGCCGCTGACCCTATCCCTTCCGCATCCGGTAGTAGATCCAGAGGGCGCATTTTTCCATGGCGAGCGTGATGTCCCACGTCTTTCGGTGCTCGGGACAAGAGCGTAGCGAAAAGTCCGCTGCAAGCTCTCGCTTCGCCTGCGCCTTCCACCGTCGGATCAACTGGAGCGCCTCCGCCGGCGTTTGCCCGTTGCCCGCGACGCCCCAGTTGTCGTTATCAGGTGTGGGGAGCGGGTCCGAGCCCACGACCCACACGCTTCCTCGATAGGACCAAAACGGCATGAGCCCTACTCCTTCCGGACCCGGTAATGGACCCAGAGGGCGGCTTTCTCCATCGCGTGCATCAGATCCCACCGATGTCGGTGCTCGGGGCAGGACCGCAATGCGAAATCGGCGATCAGCTCTTGCCGCATCTCCTCCTTCCACCGTCGGATCATCTGGAGCACCTCGGGCGGTGTTTGCCAGGGCGCCTTGACCGACCAGTTGTCGTTTTCCGGCTTGGGAAGCGGGATGGAGCCCGTAACCCATCGTCTTTCGCGATATTCCCAAAACGCCATAAACACCAACATATTTATTAAATATAGATGTCATTATACGGCATTTCACCGCCCGCGCCAAGCCCCCTATGTCGGTGGGGAAAGACGCCCCGCCCTGCCCCCGGATGGAACCCGGATTTCGGACCGCATACCCCCGCGAGGATCATCATGAAGAGGTTTGCAGCGGCCGTGGATAAGGCCCTGGGATGGCTGGGAATCCTGTTCTTCCTCGGATGCGGAGGCCGTTGGCTCTTGCACTTCGGCACGCGCTGGGAGTTCGGCCGCTTCGGGCTGCCTCGGGCCGCCCTGCTCCCGGGCACGTCCCTCTACCGCGACGGCACGGTGCCCGACCCGATTAATCTGGCCCTGATCCGCTCGGGCTCGGAGGAGTGCGCCATGGCCGTCATGCTCGGCATCCTCCTCATCTTGGTCGTCTGGTGCCTGCGCGAGCAGCACCGCCTTAATCGCATGATCGAAAGGAACCGGCGATGAAACCGATCCGGCTGCGCTATCTCGGGGAAGGATGCCACGACGCGATTGTCGAGCATTTCTTCCGCTCCTGCCCCGTGGCGTTGTGCCAGGAAGACGCCGACCTTTTTTTCGCGATCCTGTGCCGGATCATCGACCGGGAGATCGCGAGGGTCGTCGCGGAAACGCAGGCGGGCGGGGTTGGTCAGGACGGGCGATGAAAAGGAAGGGGATCGGGGGGATGTTCCTGTCCATTCCGGCTTCTTGTCGGCCATCCGCAATCCATCGCCTGAATTCTGGAATGGAGGAATTCCCCCATTA